>Ga0265292_1003262_pt1 | contig 10119 bp, 5 predicted proteins | sample Munlanlewell296A_FD_189080 | JGI IMG/M metagenome (GOLD analysis project Ga0265292, IMG submission 189080) | Leachate microbial communities from a municipal landfill in Southern Ontario, Canada - Leachate well 296A | ecosystem: Engineered > Solid waste > Landfill > Unclassified | place: Canada... | reverse complement strand
ATTTTATGATTAAAAAAATCTGACCCCTTTTTTTTACCCACTAAATCCCCCAAGCTTTGCTTCGCTGAAGCTTCGCTAAAGCGAGGGGGGACTTTGAAGTTTATTTCTTGTTTCTCGTTTCGCGTTTCGCGTTCTTCGTTTCGCATTTTCAAATTTTCAAATTATCTCATTTTCAAATTACTCATTCGTATCGTAGCGCCTCTACAGGATTCCTCGTTGCTGCTCTCCAGCTCTGCCAGTTTACTGTTAATAACGCAATTCCAAATGCCATTATTCCGGCTAATACAAAGATCCACCAGCTTAGTTCTGTTTTATAAATAAAATTCTGTAACCATTTATGCATTGCATACCATGCAACCGGGGAGGCAATTATAAAAGCAACCACTACCCATGTTATGAATTCTTTATTCAGTAAAATTAATATTTCAGAAGTTTTTGCCCCTGCCACTTTTCGGATACCTATCTCTTTAGTACGGCGATCGATTGAAAAAATAGCCATCCCGAGAATACCCAGAACAGATATTATAATTGCCAGGAATGCGAACGCAATTGTGATATTCTTTAACCTGGTCTCAGCCTGATATTTTTCGTTCAAAAGATCATCGAAAAAACGGTATGAAAATTCTCTGTCATCCCTGTGTTTTTTGTAAGTATCACGGATGTAATTAAGTGTTTCAGAGATATTTCCGGGTGTAATCTTTACATTCATTGTTCCTATTGCTTCAGGATTATTAGACATTACCAATGGTTCAATGGCATAATGCAACGATCTGAAATTGAAATCTTTAACAACTCCGACAATTACATTGTTCCCGATTCGTTGACCGATAGGATCATCGAATCCCAGCATTTTTTCTGCGGTTTCATTTAACACAATCGGAATAGATATTGTGTATTCAGTTCCTTCCTTTCTATTCTTCGCAGATTTTCCCATCTCTTCCCAGTAGGCACCGGAACTCATCCGAAGAAACTGACCTTTAATAATCTTCAGTTGGTAAGTTTTTGCAAAGTCTTCATCTACAAAGAAATGATTCACCTGAAGAGTATCTGTACGCCCCTGGTGGCTTAAAGACATACTACTCTTAAATCCTCCTTCAATAGGAGCACTTGTACTTGCTGAAACACTTATTATTCGTGGATTCCTGAGTAGCTCCTCTTTAAACTCTTTATTACCATACCATAAACCGGTTGGAATTACAACTACATTATTGCCGTCAATACCCAGATCTTTATTCTGTACATAACTTATCTGTTTGATAAACAAAGTTGTTGAAATAATAAAAAAGACAGCTATTGTAAACTGCACTGTAACCAGCATTATTAAAAAATTACTCTTTGATCCGGAAATAGTACCACCCCGGAATATTCCAATCGGGTTAAACGAGGAGAGGTAGAGGGATGGATATAATCCTGCAATTATTCCAACCAGGGATGTGAGTATGAAAATGTTGGTTATCAGCCGTAATGAAAAGTTTATTGTAAGCTCTTTTTCAGAGATCGAATTAAACCATGGAAGGATGAACCAGACTATTATCAGCGCAAAAACTGTCGCTGCAAAGGTCTGAAAAACCGACTCTGCCATAAATTGCCTGAAGATGCTGTTCCTGCTGCCACCTGTTACCTTTCTGATACCAATTTCAACAGAACGTTCCGATGCACGGGCCACTGATAATGCAGAAAAGTTAAGAGATGCCATCAGGATTATCAATAAAGAAAGTCCTGAGAAAATCAAGACATACTTATAGCTTCCCGGATTCTTACTGTAATAATCATCGGGATAATCGGAATAGAGATGTATATCAGCAAGAGGTTGAAACATAAGTCTGTCGGTGATCTTCGAATACCGGCTGATATGGTTTGATATTGACGAAAGGAACTGTTTATCAATCTGAGCATCTTCTCTGAGTTTGATATAAACCCTTACAAATCCCCTGTCGCTCCATCTATTTGCATAGCCGGAAATCCGGCTGTTCTTTTCTGTGAGGATATATCCAAAATCTATATGGCTCTGTTCCGGGATACGGATCACTCCTCCAACAGTGTATACTTCCCTGGAAAACTTATCGCTGATAAGAGTCTTCCCTAGTGCCGGTTGGTCCCCGAATATTTTTCTGGCAGTTTTTTCTGACAGAATAATATTATCAGGGTTTTTGAAAGCACCTTCAGGCGAACCTTCAATAAATTTGAAGCCTCCAAAAATCTTTAAAAAGTCTTCATTGGTCCAGCACCTTCTTGCTTCAAATTTTTCACCATCCGACTCCAGATGTAACGGAGAATCTTCGGAATCCCAACTAATGTATGTGGCATATTCAATCTGTGGATAATCAATCTTCATGGTTTTAGGAACCGGACGGTAGCACATGGGTGATTTTATAATTTCATCCCCCTGTTTTGAAAGAGTAAGAACACGGTAGATCCGCTGATAGTCAGGATGAAATTTTTCGAAGCTCAGTTCGTTATACACCCAGAGGTAAATCAGTAAACTGGCCACAATACCGAATGTAAACCCTGTGAAAGTTATAACAGAATAAACTGGTTTCCTGGTCAGATTGCGGAGAGCTATTTTGATATAATTGTTCATAGTGGAAATGGTTTTATTTTAAAGTTAATACCTCTAAGTCCCTTATTTCTACCCCCTAAATCCCCCCAATGGGGGACTTTAACTCTGCATTTTAGCCCCCCAATTGGGGGGTTGGGGGGTAATAATAGGGGGATAGGGGGTAAATTATCATTTTACAATCATTATAATCATATCGGTCAGTTTTAATCCAGAAGCCATTGAAACCAGTTTTTGCCGCTTTTCTTCTGAAACAGATGCTTCTTTAAATCCGGCAGAGTTAATATAATCCTTCATCGCTTTTCCCGAGACAAGTTTCATCATTTCGCCCCTGGGAGTTATGAAATCTGGCCAGAATGGCATACCTCCGTCCAGGTCATTTAAAATCCCTTCAGGTAAAAGTGTAAACCCTGGTTGATGGTATAATTTTCCCTCTTTTTTATTTAAAAAAACATTATAAAATTTTACTGCATTTTTCTTCCTGTTATTCGGGGAATCACTATTCTGAGTATATCTGATCAATAAGAAGTTGTCTGTTTCACACAATAAATTAAGTATATACTTATCAGACAAATCAATATTAATGTTAAGACCATCCATGTATTTAACTTTATATTCTCCAAAATCTACATTATAAACAGGTAATAATCTGTCGGGCTGGATCAGTCTGAAGACAGTATCATTGTACTCCTGTTTTATTGTTAGCAGTCCCTTGAAAGAATAACTTACCAACTCGACAGCACGTCTGCTCTGTGATGCATTGAAATTTACAATACTGTCATAATCTGAAAACTGGCAAATAGTATCGCCTTTGTCATTATATGTAACAAGCAATGAGCCGGTTCTTCCGGCATTCCACTCATTGTTTACTCCAGCCCAGGTATCAGCTCCGATACCAAACATAAACCTGAATCGATCCTCGGAAAATTGATTTTTACTAAATAATGTATCGCCCGGTATGGAGCTTTGTCCGGGTACTTCGTCCTGGGATTTTAAAGACAGATTTTTATTGATTCCGGGTTTGTATTTCATAACCTGACCATTACCTGAAGGACCATCATGGAAATTGAAATAGAGGTCACCGTTTGATAAAGAGACAGGGATATGAGGCATTACTCCAAAAAAATCCTTACCTCCAAACATAACTCCTTTCCCAAAAAAGCTGATCCCTGTTTCATTCTTCCAGATTGTTTCCTGGTATTCACCCTGCATATTGAATCGCGTCAACCCAAACAAGCCCTGAAAAATAATTTGCTCCCCATCGGACCTGATGATTGACTCCAGGTCAGGGCGATAGAAAAAATGATCGTAAAGCAATAGAGTGTCAGGAGGGGTTTGAAGTTTCACATACCTGATTGAAGAAGCAATATCTGAAAGTTTGAATTTTCGGATATTGCTACGCGTTCCGGGAATATCAATGCGAATCGGTGGTCTTTGCAGATCGACTGATCTGATCTCCTTTTTCCGTAGATTACCTGAGAATCTGTTTATAGTTTCAGATTCCTTTTCAAGGGCAATTCTTTCAGTTTCTTCATTTTTCTTTTCCTGAAGAATCAACTCTTTTGCCAGTTCTTTTTCACTGGTTTTCAGGCGATTGCGGCGGCAAGAGAAAGCTGGAAAGAGCATTAAAAACAGTAGTAACAAAATTGTAAAATTACCTCCTGAAATCCCCCTGTTTCTACCCCCTAAATCCCCCATATGGGGGACTTTTGCTTTGTTTTTAACACACAAATTCTCCATTTTTTCCACTCTCCAACACCCAGAATGGGGGGCTTTATTCTTCTTGTTCAGATAGTTAATTAGCATTTTCATTAATATGTTAATTATAATTTCAATGTGATCAATTATCTTCCATTTTTCAATTTGCCTTAGAATATTCCAATAATTTCTTTTAAGATTAAGTCCCCCATATGGGGGATTTAGGGGGTAGTAAGACTTTCTCATTTTATTATCATCAGTAAATCTTCAGTACCGGAAACGGATCTGGCAAGTTTAACCAGTTCGTCCTTTTTAGCTTCAGGCGCTCCGGAGAGTTTAAACTGTTCCGATGCAACTCGATCTTTCAGTTCCTTGCCTTTTAAGGAAATCAATATCTCTCCGTTATTCCCGGTCATGTACGACAATGGCCATATCGGCAATCCACCATCCAGGTTGTTTTCAAGGATATCAGGGGAATAATTGAACGGATCGCCTTTAATAACAGATAATTGTTTATCTCGTTTTGAATATAATGCATGGTAGATCTTAACTGTTTTATTCTTTCTGGTATCCGGGCAATCATAATCGTCTTTAGTAAAAGTCATAAAAATATAATCTTTTGTTTCAGCCCACTCCCCTGGTATTATCTTCCCTGTCAGGTTAAAACCGGGATCGACCCCTTGCTGTTTTGTAACTTTGTAACCTCCCAGATTCAATACATAAACAGGGAATAACCGGTTTGGTGGAATGACCTGGAAAACAGTATCGTTGAATGGGCTTCTGAAGTATAACCTTCCCTGGTTTTCATACTGTGTGCCGTAGTCGGTACCACGTTTTAGCGACTTAGTATAATTCTTCAACCTTTCCAAAAGAGTAAAAGTTGACAATGTATCGCCCTGATTATTAAGTATTACCATCATATTATCACCACGGGTAGGGAGGGCGTACGAATTCCGGTCAAGCATGAATACACTCCTGTCCTGAAAATAATATTCCGGAGGTCCACCAGACATTCCCTGGTGATTACGGGGTACAGGAGGTTCTGTTTTTCCATGATTAAGGTCAACAGCAATTGTTCCCAATCCTGATATCTGATCAGGATTTTCCGGATCAAAACGGTAATTTGCAGTCAGTTGGGGTGAAGAGCAATCATATTCCATAATATACTTCTGACCTGTAATATTATTGCTGTAATTGTAATATAGATTGTTACCATTTCCCCAGACCGACAGTCCACCACCTTTCATGGTAAAATCATTCCAGAATTTAATAGTCCCCGGTTCTACTATTACTCCTGTTAATTCATTTTTCACAACTGAACGAAGGAATCTTCCATCTTTTGAATACAAATGAATTCCATATAAATTTAGAGCAACAATATAGTTGTCCAACATGTAATACTTGAATTTCAGATCCACAGGGAGTAAGGAATCAGGTACTGGTTCCATCCGGATATAAGTAATACCTGAAGCAACATCTGATAACCTGATTTCTTTAACATTATTAAGACTGCCGGCTATTTCTATTACCACAGGTGTATGTGCCGGATCAACAGAACGGTCTTCTTTAACGCGCAATCCTGTTGGAGGGCGGTTCAAGGTATCGGCCAACTCTTTTTCGCGTGCAATTTTTCCTGCTTCTTCACTTTCCTTCTCCTGAATGAGAATCTCTTTTACCAATTCTTTTTCGTTGGTTTTAAGGCGATTGTGGTGGCAGGATAGAATTGGGAAAAGGATTAAAAATAGTAGTAGAAGAAGGGTAAGTTTATACACTTTATCCCCCTGGTTTCTACCCCCTAAATCCCCCATATGGGGGACTTTAGCTTTGATGCTAACCCCAAAATTATCATTATAAAGAACTTTACAATGTTTCATCCAATAGTTGTTTGACATACTTTTCTATTTCATCAATTGTACTCTCAAAGTCCGTAATAATCTGCTTATTGGAAAAACGTATTACTGTAATCCCAAAATCATTTAGTATTTGACTTCGTCCTATATCATAAACCTTGTTTTCAGGAAGTTCATGTATGTTTCCGTCTACTTCGATTACCAGTTTAATTTTTACACAGTAAAAGTCAGCGATAAACCTGTTGATGGGGTGTTGTCTTCGAAATTGAAGTCCCAACATTTGGTTCCTGCACAATTTACCCCATAACATTTTCTCAGCCTCAGTTTCATATCTTCTTAATTCTTTTGCTTTTTTAAAAATGTCCGGAGTAGCTCCGAAATACATTGGATATTCAACACTTACACCCTTCATTTATTGTTTTTTTAATCTGGTTTGTCGTACTATAATACAAATTTTTCTTTAAACAAAGTCCCCCATATTGAGGGCAAAAAAGGAAAGCAAAAGTCCCCCATATGGGGGATTTAGGGGGTAGGCTATTCATATCTTAATGCCTCCACCGGGTTCCTCGTTGCTGCCCGCCAGCTCTGCCAGCTCACGGTAAGCAATGCTATTCCCAACGCAATTATCCCTGCAAGTGCAAAAATCCACCAACTCATCTCTGTTTTATAAGCGAAACTTTGGAGCCATTTGTACATGGCATACCATGCAACCGGAGTTGCGATGATGAAGGCTATAATAACCCATTTTACGAATTCTTTGTTCAGCATTATCATTACCTCAGGAATGGCTGCTCCATTTACTTTCCTGATACCGATCTCTTTTGTTCGTTTTTCGGAGAAGAAAGCTGCCAGACCAAATAATCCCATACAAGCGATTAAAATAGCAATGGTTGAGAAGATGAAGATGATCTTTCCAAACAACGCCTCTTTTTTATAAAGCTGATCATAAAAATTGTCGTAAAAGAAATATTCAAAAGGACTATCTGGTACTATTTTATTCCAAAGTTGCTTAACATAATTCACAGAACCAGAAATACCAGATGTGTTTAATTTGACAGCCAGGTAATTATAATTGTCCGCTCTAATATAAAGAAATAATGGTTCAATCTCTTCATGCAACGATTTAAAGTGAAAATCCCTGATTATTCCGGTTACAAAACCTTCTTTACCCCAGTAACATGAAAACCTCTTTCCAATCGGTGCATCCCAACCAAGCTTTTTAGCTGCTGATTCATTCAACAGATATTGCGTTCCGATGTAGGGGCTTGCAGCATCGCCCAGGGAATACCCTTCTTTAAGTTGAACTCCAAAAGTATTGACAAAATCCTTATCAACTTCTAAAAAAGGTATGGTCAAGAATGACTGCTCATTTCTTCCATCATAAAATATAGTTGTGACCAATTTCATTTCTCCGGGTAAATCGGAGATTGCCCCTGCCGAAAGAATATTTGGATTTGCGAGCAGTTCGTGTTTGAACGACTCAATTTTTGTCTTTATATTCTTGTCGTTGAGAGGGATGATCATTAGTTGGTCTTTTGAGAAACCAAGATTCATGTTTTTGATGAATCTCATTTGCCGGTTGACAAGGAGCGTAGATGATATAAGGGCAATAGATATTCCAAACTGAAAAAGTACAAGAATACCTTGTGCCCCGATAAATTTCTTACCACGTATTAACGGTTTCTTTAAAGTGTCCATTGGACTGATATGGGAAGATATCCATCCGGAGGTAAGTGCGGTGATCAATGTAATAGACAGAAATAAAAGAGCTCTTTCCGAAATTAAATTTCCTGCCGGAATATTATTTATTAGATTAACTCCTACGAGACCACTAAACCATTTTAGCAGGTCATGGATGATTAGACTGGAAATAATTACTGATATTCCGACCAGTACAAAAGAGTCTGAAATATACAAGAGAATGAGCTGTCTTCTCCTGGCTCCTATTATCTTCCGCATCCCCAGTTCTGTAGAACGCCGGCTGTTAACGGAAAATGAAAGGTTTATATAATTGATACAAGCAATGATCAGGATCAACAAAGCAATAGTACCCAAAATATATATACTTTTAATATCGTTGTTTGGAGCATATTCACCACCCATATCAGAATGAAGATGGATAGAAGTTAGTGATTGAATATGATAAATATTATTCTCCCAATCGCCTTCATTAGCTTCTTTTGTCGCCAGTCCTACGGATTGACTAAATCTTTCAATGTCGATATTGGGATTTACAAGCAGGTATGTAAATGCTACAGTGTTCATCTTGTTTTCCAGAAAGTCACTTTCAAAGAAATTTTTTGCAGACGACATTGAAACAACCATATCAAATTGAAGATGTGCACACTCGGAGATGTTTTTCATAAGACCGGTTACAGTCAGATCTATTGCTCGATTATAGCGTATTGTTTTTCCAATAGGATCGCTTTTCCCAAAGTATTTTTCAGACATCGATTCTGTTAAAACCACACTATTAGGTTGCGCAAGTACTTCTTTCGGATTTCCAATAATAAGCGGGAAGGTAAACACATCAAAGATCGAGGAATCTGCCATTACGATTTTTTCTTCAAAAGAATTTTTATCATCTGATGTGACCAAACCTTTGGGTATCTGTGTGATCCGGACTGTCTTGTCTATTTCAGGAAATTTATTCTGAAGAAATGATGCTAGGTGGAATGGACATTGTGCATATGCTGAATTTACTCCTCCGCGAGTATAAGTAAGGTATACTCTGAATATACGATCGGAGTTTTTATTAAATCGGTCAAAGCTAAGCTCATAGCTTATGTATATCAGAATGAGGCTAGCAGCAACAATACCAATGGTCAGACCAGACAGGTTAACTAATGTAAAAAGTTTCTGGGTCCTGAAATTTCGCAGAGTAAACTTTAAATTTCTTAATATCATAACATCTTTTAATTGGTTTTAATATTTTATTACCATAATGATGCCATAATTGTATGTGTGTGATATAAAGCTATTTAAATATAAAGATAAACCGCCAAAGTCAATATATTTTACGATTAAGTGTAAAAATATTATACGGATTGTTGACTTTTTATTTGAAATCAAGTAATTTTACTTTCAACTCCCTAATCTCGCCTTGCGGGACTTAAAAGAATTCCACAAGTCCCCCATTTGGGGGATTTAGGGGGTAGTAAATAGATAGAAAAGATTGAATTCAAGCACATGCAGATTCAGAAAGGTAACATACTGGTTGTTGATGATAATAAGAGTATTTTAAGCACACTCGAAATTCTACTCTCACCTGAATTTCAGACTGTGACAACATTATCTAATCCAAACCAGATTCCAACCGAGTTGAGGAAGAAAGACTACAACCTGGTAATCCTCGACATGAATTTCCAGGCAGGGGTAAATACCGGTAATGAAGGTATATACTGGCTTGGAAGAATTAAGGAGACCAACCCCGAGGTATCGGTAGTCATGATTACTGCTTATGGTGATATTGATGTTGCAGTCAAGGCTTTGAAAGCAGGAGCTTCGGATTTCATACTGAAACCATGGGACAATGAGAAATTGCTTGCAACACTAAAACTTGCCATCCAGCTTAATCTTTCGAAAAATGAGGTTAAGCATCTTAAGGAGAGAGAGACAGAACTTAAGAAAGAGTTTAACCGTGACCAGAAGTTCATCATCGGTTCATCACCTCAGCTGATGAAGGTACTTAACATGGTCAGGAAAGTTGCAAAGACCGATGCTAACGTATTGATTACCGGAGAAAACGGTACAGGTAAAGAGTTGATAGCACAGGAAATTCACCGTCTGTCGAACAGATCCAAAGAGGTACTGGTAAGTGTGGATATCGGTTCTTTGAGCGAATCTCTCTTTGAAAGTGAACTGTTTGGTCATATTAAAGGAGCTTTCACAGATGCCCGCGAGAACCGGCAGGGTAAATTTGAAATTGCTGATAAGGGCACTCTTTTCCTTGATGAGATAGGAAACCTGTCGTTTCATCTTCAGGCAAAACTGCTTTCAGCTATTGAGAACCGT
>Ga0265292_1003261_pt1 | contig 10120 bp, 7 predicted proteins | sample Munlanlewell296A_FD_189080 | JGI IMG/M metagenome (GOLD analysis project Ga0265292, IMG submission 189080) | Leachate microbial communities from a municipal landfill in Southern Ontario, Canada - Leachate well 296A | ecosystem: Engineered > Solid waste > Landfill > Unclassified | place: Canada... | reverse complement strand
GGTTACATTTATTCTATGGTGTTTTATTTATAATAGAGAACAGATAATGAAAATGATAAAAACTATTTTCTGGAGGAAGAGGTTTATGCGTGCGTTGACTAGATACCTGATAGTTGTTGTTTTATTGCCTCTTTGTGCATGCGTCCCTTCACCAGTTGAGCGCCTTGAAAGAATAGAAAAACTACTTAGCAACCTTGAAAAGGAAATAAATATTACAAAAACGTCTCCGGAACTCGCAGATTTACATATGTATGTAAATAATTATGGACGTGAAATTGAACGGGTGTCGAACCTCGAATATAGAGATTCAAATTCATATCAGCAAAATTCTGCGGTATTAGCTGAAATTAATATTACACTTGATGATATCAGGACAAATATTCCATCTGTTAGTGTTCAGGAATTAAATGATGAAATGAAGGGCAGTTTTCTTAGAACGACCGAACGGTTTGCAGAATTCGTTTCTTTTTTAAAGGATAGGGATACGGCAATTACTAAAGGTGAGACTATGTATAGAGATTCAGAAGTTGTAATGTCTAAAGCTGATGCAGCTATAAAACAGGGTAAAAAGGAAGATGCAGTAATTTTTTTAAAGGAAGGAAAAGGATATTTTGTATCTGGAAACAGTGAATTTATAAAAGCTGATGCACTTTCAAATAAACTTCTACAAACAAGAAGTGCCGTTGCAGAAGCCCATAAACAATTTTCTGTGCTTGTTAGGGAAAAACTAGGTATTGAACTTCCTGAAATGGGTGAGTTGAAGTTTATTGATAAAGATGAAAAACGTCTTGAGCGGACAGTGAAAGCTTTAAATAATAAATAGAAACTAAAAGAAACTCTTTATTGTTTGTAGTGTGTGCCACAGAAGAAGTGATAAAAGAGTAGCTGTTGATGATAAACCTACTATGAAAAATAAACGAATCTGGCTATCAATTTGTTTATCTGTTTTTCTTATTATAAAATAACGTCGCAAAAAATTCATCTTCATCGATTCTCCCAAAAATAAATAGTCTTGGTTCAAAAAATATTTTTTTCATATAACACTTTTATTGAAATAACTCCGCACTTTCAATACCAAGCAACCTTGAAAGAGCTTCTTCCTCTTCTTTTCTTGGTTTTGTATAACCATGAATTATTCTCGATAATCTTGAAGCTGATACCCCTGTTTCCCTTGCAATTTCACCCTGTGTCATACCGCTTCTTCTTATTATATTTTTTAACAACAGGTTTATTTTTAGCATTTAATTATTCTCCTTTCGTTTGTGACTATTTAATCGGAATTATGAATTCCATTATTAATGTTTAAACAAATCATGATCTTACTTTAACGATAAAATAAAAAAGCCTCAGTAACTTAAGTTACTAAGGCTCTAATTAAAACTAATTGAAAAGTAAGTTTATTTCTGTTGTTTTGCTGCTATTGAAGCTTTTACTGCTGGAACTACCTGTTTTAAGAAATCTCCAACCTTCTGAAATTCGATTCCGAAGATTGCTTTAATTTGTGAATGGTCAAGAATTGTATCATTAATGAAATCTTTGATTTGCTCAGCTGAGAAGAAAGATTTCTGAGGATTATTCTTTACCATCTCTATGAGTTGTTCCTTGGAAACACCTTCTGTGTAATTAGCTTTTATCCCGGCTTCTTTAGCAATCATGTTGAGTAGGTCGCCTTGTGTTATGCACTCTGGGCCTCCAATCTCAAGGCTTTGATTCGATGCCTTTGGATTTGTCAAAGAATCTATCATACATTTTGCAAGATCAATATGAGACAAAGGATTCATATGAAAATGGACAGGACCAAAAGGCCATCTGTTTGTTTGTCCCATTTCTATTACTTTAGGGACATGATAAAAACGAAAATCTTTAAACATGCCTGAGGGCTTAAATATGGTGTAATTTATACTTGAGTTTCTTATTGTTTCTTCTGCCTGATGCTTTGCCTGATACATATCAGATACACAATGAGAGCCGACTCCAACGGCAGACACATGAATTAGCTTCTTAACTCCTTTCTGCTTTGCAACATCTACAAGGTTTTTAACTCCTGTAAGTTCAACATCCTGATAAGTACGGCCTTTTTTCATTTCACCAGGTGTGAGCCTGATTGAAATTATGAGTGCATCGACTCCTTCCATAGCCTTATCCAGTGAAGTTTTATCAAGTATATCTCCCTCTATAAATTCAATTTTATCTTTTGCTGAACCAAGTTTATCTCTGTTTGATGTACTTCTTATTAGAGCTTTTACTTTGTGTCCTTTTTCAACAGCAATTTTTGCTGATTCACATCCAACGTCACCAGTTGCGCCAACAATTAAAATATTCATATATTCCTCCATCAAAAATTAGTTTAATTCTCTTAACTAGTATGGGTTTTACTAATTGACATGAGAATAAAGTCAAGATGTTTTTTCTTCTATATGAGTTATTTGTATGCATATCAATCTAATAATTAAGGGCTGTTTTAATAATAAACTAGAAAAATCAAAAATTATTTTTGTATTGTTTGCAAAGTTGAAATCTGTTGAAGTAATATAATCTATTGGAAAAAAGTTTTTTGACCTGAAATTTATAAAATTACATGTATCAAATTATGGAGAGAAAATGGATAATAAAATATCTGTATTTATAATTAGCGCAATAAGGAATTTGTTATTTGCTGCAATTGCTGTTACTCCTGTTTTTTTCAATGTTACATCCAGAAGAATATTCGAGCCAGACAAGATAGCTAACCTAAGACTACTTGCTCTTATGGCTTTTTTATTTTTTCTGATATATTTTATAGAAAATAAGAAACATACTATTGCACCATATTTGAAATATTCTTCTCTGCTTTTAATTTCCGTACTTCTTTATTTTCTCTCTGAGGTGATTTCAACGATATTCTCTATTATTCCTCAATACAGTATATGGGGGAGTTACTTCAGACAGCAGGGTATTTATACAGTTTTTGCATATTTAATCTTTTTTTTCGGAGCACTATATTTTCTCTCCTCTTCTTTTTACAGAGAATTTTTTATAAATGTCATTATTGCAACGTCTGTTCCGGTTTCAATATGGGGCATTTCCCAGTCCGCAGGGATAGATCCAATTCCATGGGCAGTTCAAGACATTTCTGCACGAGTAACATCGTCGTTGGGAAATCCAATATTTCTCTCAGCATATTTAATCATGGTCTTTCCTGTTACTCTTAGCAGGGTAATTATTCTTTTTGAAAATAGGAATAAAAGTAAGGGAATGCACATCCCAAATGTAATTATTCATGTTTTATTTCTCATTTTGCAGATTTTAGCTATTTATATGACCAAAAGCCGGGGGCCGCTTCTTGGATTTGCTGCAAGCATGCTCTTTTTTATTCTTTGCTACAGCAAACTATCTGGTAAGAAATTTATGAAGTATGTTTCAACCGTTGTACTGATTATATCAATAATAACCGGGCTTATCCTGGCAAATGCTATTATGCGGGGGAACGGTGAGACTCCTTCAAATGTAGGTATAGATGGCAGCGGGAATCCTGAACGAATCCTTAATGTTGCTGAGACGGAGTCTGGAACAGGCAAGGTAAGGCTTTTGATCTGGAAGGGAGCTATAAAACTAATTAAAAGCAGCCCCTTGTCCAGAATACTCGTTGGTTATGGCCCTGAAAGCATGTACGTTTCATATAATAAAGTCTATGAATCTGAACTTTCAAAATATGAGTCATTAGAAGCTGTACCTGACAGGTCTCATAATGAACCATTAGATATTCTTTCATCAAAAGGTGTAATAGGGATTATAGCATTTATTGCAGTTTACATAGCTCTCTTCTCAATGGCATTCAGGAGGCTGGGGATACTTGAGGACAAAAAAAACGAAACATATTTTTGGATTGCCGGGTTTTTAATTCCAATCATTCTGACATTGTTGATTATATGGTTTACTGTTTTTGAGGAATTGACAGGAGTTGCTATAGGGACAGGTATTTTTCTTACCATTATTCTTTTTCTCTTTAGAGGTAAAAGTAATGGTGAGAATATTACTGATAATGATGTTACTTACAGTAATAAGTTATATGTTGCCGGATTTCTTTCCGGTATTATAGGGCACCTGATTGAAGGACAGACAGGAATTCCCATAGCGTCAACAAATCTCTACTTCTGGGTCTATTCAGGAAGCATTATAGCTTTTCTTTCTTATAATAATATTGAGGAAGAAAATAAGAATAAATTGTCCCAATTGAGTAATCCTTTGCAATACAAGTCTGGGAATTGGCTTTCATCAATGATTGTTATAATTCTTCTTGTAACAACTATGTTCGATTTTTTATCAAGCGATATTGGTCTTCAAAGAAGTGCTTCATTTTACTTTATATTTATTTCAATTATATGGATTCTCACCGGTTGTATATTTTGCTTCCAATATCAATATAGAGATGAAGATAAAAAAGGTACATATAGTAAAGAACTTATCAAGAACGGAACGATAATTTTTGTTTCTTCAGCAGCAGTGTTCTCTATATGTCTTGTGCTTTATTTTATGCTCATGAAGCCTGATGCTTCTTTAAAACATTTATTAGCTGCCGACAGAATTGCAGATTATATAGGCTTTTATATAGTGACAATTATAGTGATTATATTAGCCACATCAGTTGCAGAAGTTGCTAACATCTCCGGTAGTAATAGACTGGCAGCTAGTCCATTCAGGATGGTAGTTTATCTTCTTGCCGGAATAATTTGCGGAATTTTTGCTTACCGAATTAATATCTTTCCTATAAAGGCTGACTGTTATTTTAATGTTGGGTCAACGCTCAAGAGTTCAAAGGGGCAGGATCTTTCGATGCCTTTTTTTGAAAAGGCTGTTTTATATAATCCAAGCGAGGAAGTTTATAGAAAAGCACTTGGCGTTGCACTTATGGGTAATGGTGTTCGTGATAGCAAGAACAGGCAGATGTGGTTCGATAAGGCAGAAAATGAAGTGGAGGCAGCATGCAAGTTAAATCCTGAAAATGCGCATAACTTCTATGTTATGGGGTTAATGTATAAACAGTGGGCGACTGTAGAGGCGTCGCCTGCTAAAAGAAAACCTCTTTTAGAGAAAGCAGCAAAAGCTTTTGAGACTTCTATTTCCCTAACCCCTGGGAGAGGATATATTTATCGCGAAGCAGGAGAAAACTACATGATTTTAGGGGAATTAACAAAAGCAAAGGATTATTTTCAAATCTCTGCAAATCTCAATAACAGAGATGAAAATTCTTGTATACTTCTTGGAGATATTCTACGCAAACTTGGAAAACTTGATGAAGCGCTTAAAGCGTATAATGAAGCTGTTAAAAGAAAGCCTGATTCTATTAGAGCATACAGCTCAATTGCTTATATATATACAATGAAAAATGACAGCCTGCATGCCATAGATGGGAATCTAAAAGTTCTTGGAATAAATCCAAATGATTATGATGCCCATAAGAATCTTGCAATTTTATATGACAGGATTACACGTTATGATGATGCTTTGAATGAAGCTGAAAAAGCTTTTGCTGTTGCACCAAAAAATCAGAAGGAAAGGATGGGGAAGTATATCGAGGAGTTAAAAGTACGCATGAAGAGAAGTTAGCTTCAATGGAAGTTATGCTTTACTCACTTAGAGGAATTTACTGATTAGTGATTGAGTTGTTAATGATTATCTGATTATTGGATGACACCATCCTGCACTAACTGCGATTACGCTCGTAAATCCTTTCCATGAAAACAACACTGATTATTCCAATTAATATTGTTGCGGCAAATACCATATAACCGGTTATACCAGGGAAATAGAAAATCACTACCCCAAGAGCTCCGAATAATAATGATATAAGGTAAACAACCAATGCTACTTTTTTATGCGACAGACCCAACAGACAGAGTCTGTGGGTTGAATGATCTTTGCCTGGTGTAGTAAATGGGTTTAACCCTTTTTTAGCGCGTGAGATTGTTACTAATGTTGTATCAAATATTGGGAATGAAAGTATCACAACTGGGATCATCCATGTATTTTCCACCGTTAATCCAGGGAATCTCAATTTTATTCCAACTGAAGCGAGAAGGAAACCTATGAACATGCTCCCGGTATCTCCCATGAAAATACGTGCTGGATTCAAATTGTATCTTAAAAAACCAAGGCACGCACCAAGCATAGCTGCAGCAAGGGTTCCAACAAGATACTGTCCGTTCATGATAGCAAGTACTAAAAAAGAGAGCGAAGCAATCGATGCTACTCCTCCGGCTATTCCATCCATGTTATCAAGGAGGTTAATAGAGTTGGTTATTCCGATAACCCATATCCCTGTTATTAATATATTTATCAATTCTGATTCGAATATTTCTACTCTTACTCCGGTTGAAACCAGGACAAAGAGTGGGATTAGCTGACCACCAAATTTCAAGACAGGATTAAGCTCCCTCCAGTCGTCGTATAAACCGAAAAATGATACAAGGGTTGCACCAGTAATTATACCGAAACACTGATCTATTCTGAATTCTGACCTGAATATGATTAGAGCAATGAGGAATGATAAATAAATTGCAGCACCGCCAAGCAGTGGTGTTGCAGCCATGTTGAATCTTTCAGAACTGGGGGTATTAATTATCCCTGTTTTTATGCCAACTTTTCTTGCAAGTGGAGTTAATGCCAATGATAATACGAGGGCGCAGGCAAATATTAAAATAAAATAGCTCATATTCCCTTATGAAAGCCTTTTTAATGGAACGCTCTTAAACCAGTCTATTGTTTTTTTAAGACCCTCTTCAAACCCGATTTCTCCTTCAAAACATAGTTCATCTTTTGCAAGAGATACATCAGCCGACCGTGACGGTATATCTTCAAAATTTGTACCATAAATATCTTCAGGTTTGATGAATGTTATTGGTGATTTTGAGCCAGTAAGTCTTTTTATCGCTTTTGCGAGGTCGACAATTTGGATTTTAGAATTGCTTCCCAGGTTATATAGTTTTCCTATTGAGCGCTTTGATTCACCTGCAAGCATTGTTCCGCGTGCGGTGTCTCTTACGAAAGTAAAAGAACGTATCTGTGTGCCGTTTCCGAAGATTGTTATTGGTTTTTCTTCAAGCGCCTGCATGATGAATTTTGCAACTACACTTCCATAGCCATCGGGTTTTGATTTTGGTCCATAGGCATTAAAGTAGCGGACGACTGTAACCTCAAGCCCGCTTTTTTTAAGGGACATTGCGAGGTGTTCTCCAAGTGCTTTTGAAACAGCATAAGACCATCTCGGGACCGATGAATTACCGAGTATCATATCCCCGCTCTCTTTGAAGAACTGCCCGGGGCTTTTCCCATAAACTTCAGAGGACGAAGTGAATACCATTCTCTTGTTATGAGTCAGGCAAGTCCTCATTACTTTTTCTGTTCCGGAATAATTGACATAAATTCCACGTGCCGGATTATCTACAACATGTTTAACACCGACTAATGCAGCAAGATGATAAACAACGTCCACTGTTGGAATAAGTTCTTTTAGTATTTTATCATCCAGGATATCTCCTCTGACAAAGTTTATAAGACCTTTTTCGAGGAGGTTGCTTATATTTTCAAGGCTGCCGATGGACAGGTCATCTAGGACCGTTACCTCATATCCCTTCCCGACAAGAATATCCGTGAGATGAGATCCTATGAACCCCGCTCCACCTGTAACAAGACATTTCATCATCAAATACCTTTCATCAAAGACTATGGTTTATAACACAGCACAGAATTAAACTAATAAATAATTTTGTGATTATACTTTACGCTTATGTTTTGGCAAACCTTTTATCATGGTATTATATAGAATGATATAGGGAGAGAATTCTGTCGGACATAACGGAAATGGTAAAATTATCTACCACACGTTTTTTTGCATTGTCGCCGAATTTTTTCATAAGTTCCGGGTTGTTTAAAATTTTAGTGGCGGCTGATGATATGGCATCAGGGTTTTTTGCCTTTACGACAAATCCGGTTACGTCATCTATGTTCACAAACGATGTTCCTGTGCCAAGCTCTGTGCTAATAAGGGGCTTTGCGCAAGCCATAGCTTCAAGAAGGACCGTCCCAAAAGCTTCACTTTTTTCTGTAGAAGGAAGGACAAATATATCGCAGGCATGGAAATAATCAGGCAAATTCTCATAAGAAACTTCACCTGTGAAAAAAACTTTTTCTTCAAGTTGTAACCTCTTTACCATCTCCTTGAGCTCAGTTTCCATAGGTCCAGTTCCTACTATCAACAGAGAAGCGTTTATTTCTTTCATTGCCTCAATCAATACAGGGAGTCCCTTATAATAACGGAGTTTTCCTACAAAAAGAAGAAGAGGGGTGCCGTATCTGGTTCTGATCGCAGCCTGCTGTTTAGTATTTATGTTTTCAAAGGGTGCTAAATCTATCCCGAGCGGAATTACTGCACATTTATCCCGAAACCGTGAAAGGAAAGGGGATTTGGTGATATAGTTTTCGCTTGTAGCAATCAAACGGTCGGCTTTGTTAAGAACCCTTTCAAGCAGGGGACGGTACAGCATGGCAATATATTTTTGTCTTACTATATCACTGTGATAAGTAATCACTGTTTTTGCTTTGATACCTGAAATAAGATAAAAAGTCTCTCCAAGCGGGTAAGGAAAATGGAGATGGACGGTCTGCGGCTTTAATTTTTTTAATATAGCCAGCATGGATATGCTCAGCGGCGTAGATGCCACTGTCGCTATTCTTGAAGCTTTGATTATTTTTACTCCATTGAGACTTTCTGTTACTGTTTTATTGCTATTATTGGTCACTAAAACAGTTACATCGTATCCTTTTGATGACTCATATTCTGCAAGCATCTTGATATGGTTTTCGATCCCGCCCAGAACAGGGTAGTAGTCCTTATATATGTGAAGGATTTTCAATTGTCTCTATGCCAGTTAAATAAGGTATTTTCTTGAAGACTTTTGTTGTAACTTTATACTGATATGATTTTTTTTTAAACAAGAATTCCTTCAAAGCAAGATACGTCGTATCGCTTTTAACATAATTAATTTGTTTTTCAAAGGAATAGCCAATTTGTGTAACTGCCTCTTCAGGATCATCTTCATATAGCTTTTGCATCCTGTCTCTTCCCAGAGAGACAATTATTACAAACTCCGGTTTTTTCTTCTTTATGGCAGATATTGCATTCATCCTGTTGTCATATTCATATGTTTCAGGCCTACTGGTGAGGCGTTCCAGATATTCCGGAACCGCAGAATCGGCAGGAGCAATTACTAAATCATTTTGGCTGTAATTGGCTGCGATTTCATGGGCTATCTCTTTTGATGGTATTGCATAAATTGGGTTGAGGAACGAATCCCCTAAGAAATAAGACTTTATAGGGAAAAAGTTCAATATCACAAATATGGGAATGATAAGTTTTTTATATCCTGGGAAAGAATAAAATCCTTTTGCCAGTATGACTGTAAAAACAGGAAACAGAAAAAAACATCTTGAAGCAAACAAAATGAAAGAATGGTTTGAGGCTATTGTATTAAATATAATGAGCATTCCTATGGCAGGTATTAAAAAAAGCGTAATTAACAGTAAAAAGATATTCTTTTCCTCTTTCCAGAGAAAAAACAGTCCTCTTACTGCAAATATAGAAGTAATTGTCAGCAGCAGGGGCGCAGATATACCCCATGGAAATATAGTGCCTCCGCATGAGAACTCATAGAGCATGTCACCTGCTGCAGCAATGGTTCCCAGAGGAGAAGCGGAAAGGTCAGCATTAATATCATTCGAGAACCTGGATGTCTGATTCATTGAAAGAAGCAGGGCTGGAAGAATGCAAAGTGCTATGATTGATTGAGTAATTACCCAGTATTTTGCCGGGATATTATGATAACGTTTAAGGATAAAAAAACATGCAATGTGGGAGACGATAAGCAGTGCAGCCGGGTAAAAACACCAGGGCACTGCTGCTGAAAATACAATGTATGATATAGTAACAAGCAGGGTTCTTTTGCCTTCCATTATTTTCAGGAATAAAATATTACATACACAGACTAAAAGTGCCTCCAGTACGTAATATCTTGCCATCCGGGAATAGAGAAGAAAAAAAGGGGATATGCCAATAATGAAGGAAGAAAGTATAGCTGTACTGCGA
>Ga0265292_1003260_pt1 | contig 10121 bp, 7 predicted proteins | sample Munlanlewell296A_FD_189080 | JGI IMG/M metagenome (GOLD analysis project Ga0265292, IMG submission 189080) | Leachate microbial communities from a municipal landfill in Southern Ontario, Canada - Leachate well 296A | ecosystem: Engineered > Solid waste > Landfill > Unclassified | place: Canada... | reverse complement strand
TATCTTTTGAGCGACAAAGGCGGCGCCCTGGTGGGACGCCGCTCCGGCCGGCCTTACCGTCTGGGAGACCGCATGAACATACGAGTGGTGCGCATCGACAAACAGCGGGGGAAAGTGGAGCTCGAGCCGGCCAAATAGGCGAAATAATCCGGGACACCTTACTGAACTCCCGGGTGCGTGGACAGATATTCCCCCCCGGCTCTTGTATATAATCTGAATATGGCAATCAACGGCTCAAAACCCATCGCTTCCAACCGCAAGGCATTCCACGATTATTTCATCGAGGAGACCTTCGAGGCCGGCATCGAGCTCAAGGGCACCGAGGTAAAGTCTCTGCGGGCCGGACGCGTCAACCTCAAGGACAGCTACTGCACGATCAACGATGAGGAAGCCTTCATCGTCGGCCTGCATATCAGCCCCTATGAACAGGGCAACATCAACAATGTGGACCCCGACCGCACCCGCAAACTCCTGCTGCACAAGCGTGAGATCCATTCGCTGATCGGCAAGACCCAGGAAAAGGGCCTGACGCTGGTTCCCACGAAGATGTATTTTCGCAACCGGCGCGTCAAGCTGCAGTTCGGCCTCGCCAAGGGCAAGAAGCTTCATGACAAGCGCCGTTCACTGGCGGACAAGGAATCCAAACGGGAGATCGAGCGGGGGTTCAGGGAGCGGCAGAAGGGTGACGCCTGAGACAGGCAAATGCTCAGACTTTTCGCGCTGGGTGGCCACATCCGTCCGCCGATGCGGGTATACTATAAGTGGACGCGAGATCCATATTATCCATCACGATTTGAAATACCCACCTTATGTGGGGGCGACCTGGTTTCGACGGGGTCAATCTGGATGGGAGCAGCAAGCCGAGCTTCCGGTGGGCTCGTTAAACTACCGGAAAAATAACCTAAACGCAGACGATAATCTCGCGTTAGCCGCTTAATTGCGGCTCGTCGTTCCCGATAAGTCCACGATCGGGGTAACGGCGTCAGCCAGTGGACTCAACCGCCGCGGTTGTCTCTCGCCGCGGTTGGGAAACCTTAGAGAGACTGGCGGATCGGATCCTGCCTGCGCGGAGCCGGAACGTGAGAACCAAAAGCGAAGGCTAAGCTTGTAGATACTCCCTTTTAGATGGCTTCGGACGCGGGTTCGATTCCCGCCGCCTCCACCATCTTTTTCCCCTCTGAGAATGCCTTGTTTAAGGCATTTTTTGTTGCCCGAAAACTTGACAGCTGGCGGGAATCGAACTCTCGTGCCTCTCGACAACCTTCCCTAAAAAACCCTAAGACTGTATCAGCAGTGAAAAATCAAAGTAGCAATTTTTCTTAAAACCCAACGTAATCTGAAGGGTTTCGGCAATTTGCCGGTTTTCTATTTTAGGAGAATGATACGTCCGTATTGAATTCTATAATGAAAAGAATAGAATCGGCCAAAGCAACTTGCCCATAATCCAAAAGGACACATGACAAATCGATTTCCAACCGAGGAATTCTCTGAATCTGAATTGATAATTGGTCTTGTTGGGGCCATTGGGACAGAGTTAAGTAAAGTAACAGAAATACTTAGCGAAAGATTATCTATCGCTGGTTATGAGGTATTTGAAGTGAGAATCTCCTCTCATGTTATTCCTAGAGTGGCATCGGTGGCGGAATACCATGATGAGTATGGCAGGATTAGTAATTTAATGGATGCTGGGAATGAGGCTCGAAAGACTTCGGGGGATAACGGTATCTTGGCTTTGGGAGCAGCATCTCTAATCAACACACAAAGAAAAGAAGATAAAGAAGAGGCGCCAAAAAGAAGGGCATTCATAATTAGTTCTTTGAAGCATCCAGAAGAAGTTCAGGTGCTGAGAAAAATCTATCCGGAAGGATTTTATCTGTTATGTGTATTTAGTGACAAAGAAAGAAGACACGACTACCTTCGCGATAATAAGCGGATAATTGATGAAGATAAAATTGCAAAGTTGATGGATCGCGACGAGGATGAGCACTTAGACTATGGTCAGTTACTTAGAAAGACATTTTATACTGCGGATTTTTTTGTCCGAATTGATGGTTTCGGTGACAGATTAAAAAATGATCTTTGGCGCATAATCGACATATTATTTGGGAACCCATACCAAACACCAACATTTCATGAATATGCCATGTTTCTTGCCTTTGCTGCCTCCCTACGTTCTGGGGATCTTTCAAGGCAGGTTGGTGCCGTTATTGCTCGGGATAGGGAGATTCTTGGAACCGGGGCGAATGATTGTCCAAGGTTCGGGGGAGGCCTTTATTGGCCTGAATATAATGAAAAAGAGAAAAAGATTAGAGATTTTGATAACGGTCGTGACTATATGCGGGGATATGATTCAAACCAAACAGAGCAAGTTAAAATCATTGACGCGATTATTAAAACAGGAATGGCCAAAGGTATTGAGGAAGAGTTATTACGTGACATTCTAAATAAAAGTAAAATAGCAGATTTGACTGAATACGGTCGTGTTGTGCACGCGGAAATGGAGGCTATTTTGGCGTGTGGTCGAAACGGCGTGAGCTGTGGTCTCGCCTCTCTTTATACCACGACTTTTCCTTGTCACAATTGCACAAAGCATATCGTTGCTTCTGGAATTGTGCGTGTTGTGTTCATCGAACCATATCCAAAGAGTAAGGCGTTAGAGCTTCATGATGACTCTATTTCTTTAGAATTTCATGAAAATCATGGTGCGCAACGGCAAGAGAAGGTTTGTTTTGAACCATTTGTTGGAGTTGGACCAAGACGGTTTTATGATCTTTTTTCAATCCCGCCAGGAACTGAGAACTACAGGAAGAATGAAGAAGGGAAAGTTCATGATTGGCAACTTGAAGGCGCGAGATTAAAAATGCAGATGAAACCAAGCTCGTATATCGAATTAGAACAAGTAGCAATAGGTTTATTTGACGAATTTATTGAAACCCAAGGAGGATCAGAATGAGTGCAGCTGAGGAAAAAACTCTCGATCAAAGATTTTCGGAGAACATCAAATCTACAAGCCAAGAGGTTAAAAAGTGGCCAGTTTGGAAGCAACAACTTCTAGGAAAAAGATTTCAGGCTGAAGAAAAGAAGGAATAAATAGGTTCTTGATTGCCTTTACTTTAATATAATTCCGTCTATGAAATTTCAGAATTGATTATCGCCGTCTGCCTGATTATTATCAGTTTCAGTTGACGTATGAGTTATCATTGCATCCCAATCCTTATGAGGTTTGGGAAATTTCGGCTCAATTCCCTTGAATCCGACAAGCGCAAGTATCATATAGCCATAGAATTTGCTGAGAAAAATCATATCATCCAAAGATTTTTCTCTTTCCTCATCAGATAGTGCCCCGCCTTCAAAGTAGAGCCAATCCGGGTGCGCATTACGATGGCGCAGTCTTTTACGCGCTTCTAATGCTTTTTCACAACTCTCTTTCCATTCTGTGGTCAGATATTGATTGAGAAAGGACTCCATACTACTTCTTATATTCCAGGACTGATCACCTTCTTTGAAGGGATGATTATCTACCGTTCGTAATGCCGCCTCAAGGACAGTTGATATTAATAGTTCTTGTGCTTGTCTCGTATTTTGTTTTGAAGAAGCGAGCATTTGATTAAAAATATTATGGCAAGTTTGAGTGTGAGGGTTATCTCTGGCAATGAAATCAGTCATTTCCAGAAATTGTTGCTTCGTGATTGACATGGGATGGAAAAAAGCAAGGTAATCAAGGTCATGCGTATCGCCGTATTTTATTACCTCGCTGTAGCTTCTGTTGTCTCGATACATTTCACGCTTTACCATCCAAACTGTCTGTCCAAAAAGAATTGATAATGCTTCAGCCGCAGCTTCGCCCCAACGCCAGCTATATTTCTTTGAAAATCGATCCCTTGAAAAGCTCCAATGGAGCTCAAGAGTTTTCTTGTCTTCGCCTAGCAGACCGTTAATAATTCGATCCTTCTCATCAACCCTAATCCCTGCGAATGTATGACCGCTCTGGATCTCATAATCCTCAATTAATGTTTTATGTGTGACGGGCTCAAAAAATCTTGAGATACCTGCAATGCGATAGGAGGCTGAACCAATCCACCTATCGCGCTTTGAATAAGATGTTCTAGCAAGGAAAATTACGTGGGGCAGATTTATGGAAATCCAACCATGGGCTAACAAATCAAACGGTCCCAATTTTGCTGAGAGCGGAACGCTAGGTGCTATAGCGAAGGAACCCGATGGCCAAAGCCTAAGGCGAATGGAACATAAATCAGAATCTTTAATCAGAAATACGTGAGGAATGCTAATTTCCTTGGGTGGCGGAGGACCCTCTCTTTGAAGAAAGGCTTCGAGTTTAAATCCTTTTTGTGGCCGCCATTTTAATATGCCCGGACCTCTGTATAACCCGCCTAAATATTCGAAGGCGACTTCATTGACAATATGATCAATTGGCTCGAAATAGTTAGTCATTCTGAAATTGGAAGATCGTCAAACTATAGTTAATCATTCAAGCAGCAATTCTTATACTTCCTGCCTCTTCCACATGGACATGGCGCATTTCTACCAATCTTACCTTGTTGTGCAACCGCCTTCTTTAACCGTGTCTCTCGAAGTAATTCCGCTTCCCCAGATAACTTCTCAATTTCTTCTTCTGGAATCATATCCAATTCTAGGAAATCAAAATTAACTTCTCTTAGGATCTTCTGATTGTCATAAGTCAAATTGAAAAGCAGTCTCTCGGAATCTTGGTTAACTAGCATGACAGTTCTTGCATGATCGGTAGCCCATTTCTTCTCTTGCTCTTGTGGCGAACAATTCCAACAAATAGTTGTAATTTTAGAATCTCCATGTGTTGAAAGTGGTTTTAATCCACTACCCCCTGCTTGTTGTTTCAATATTTCATCAATTCCATCTACGATGTTGTCTCGCCATTTTCCACCCAAGTCAAGTAACGTGCTTGCTGCCTTGCGACTGCCTGATGTTTGCGTGGCGGCAAGTAAATCGACTATTTCCATTAGTCTTTGCGGCATTTGCTGCTGTAGTGGCTTAACTGCATCAGGATCATGAAACTTTTCAGAAAAATAGTTATCTATATCGACTCGGTATCCAGTCCATGATACTTTGTCGAATCCATTTAATCCTTGCTGTTGCGTATACACATTGTGCTCAAGATACAGACCCAGGTGATCTAATTCATCATCTAATTGGATCAGATCTGTACGAAAGGCTCGCATTCGCTGTTCTAAAAAGTGAAGAAAAATCAACGGATTCTCAAAAATATCTGCAAAGACTCTTAAATCATTCATTGAAATTGACCAAACTGGATGTTCACCGACCTCAATGCCAATTTTTTTAAGATGGTGAGCTTGCGCGGCGATTTCGGTAAAAGGGTCGAGCGATATAGTACAGATAGTAATATGCTCAAAATCATCTTTCTTAATTTTTCCTATTTCTTTGTGATTGCTATCGAGGAGCGGAACCTCTTCTTTGCTTTCTAAGTATTCCAGAAAACGCTTCCCCTGCGTAATTGGCTTGAAAAGGAGATTCCTGATTGATTCAATATACGCTGGAAAATCGGTGGCTGGCGGAGTGTAAGTAAAAGCCCCCGCTCTCATTTCAACTATTAATAGATGATCTTGATAAATAATTATTGCGTCAGTTTCACACCATTCTTTAGGAAGCGATTGAGAAGGATGCCAGCGGTAGTGAACATTTGAGTAAACTTGGCAATTGGGCAGAAGTTTTTGAAATAAGCCGAGTGGGATTTGTTCCGAAGAGATCTTTTGTTTTTCGTTCCAAATAGTTGCGTATTCAGGTTTATTTCTTGTGAAAATTCTCTGGAAATTTCTATAAAGATGATCGTACAAATTGTAAAGTTCAAAACAAAAATATTTTCCATCTAGTTTTAGAAACGGACGTTTAAAAATAGGCCAAATACGAAGTGGCCATCCGCGGTATTCACCTTCTAAAAAGAAGTCTGAATCTTGTCCCGGCTCCCAAGAAAGTTCATCCAATAAGGAGGCTGGCCAATTTGTAAGTTTCTCTAAATCAAAAAGATCAAGGCCCATGAGCCTGCCAGCAATGTCTTGTTTCTTACCCTCCCAATGATTCTCTTCAATTACTTGATGTAGAAGGGCAGCAACATCATCGCCTTCTTTGATTCTCTCTTCGACCTTTTCCATAGTAAGTTCTTGAAATTTTTTTACATCCATCATTACCTTGCTGATTCCAATTGTTAATGATTCTTGTATATTCCTCAGCCCATCAAGCAAATCATCAAAAGATAAATTGAAAAGATCTTGTAAGACGTCAGCATGTGGAGACAAAAAATCTTCGAGGAAAGCTAACTCGTGAACAAGGTAACGGTCGCCCCTAACCATGCACCAATGCCCCTGAGCTTTGAAGAAATATTCTTCGTAGGCAAAATCGAGGTCAGGATCATTCCTTCTTGCAACAGCTGTGCGACATATTTGATATTCCAAGGTTAGTTGTGAGAATAGACCATCTACCAAAGCTTTTAATTCTTCCCATTGTTCATCTGTCGGGCTATTTTTCTGTGGTTCTGGTTGAGGGACTGAAGCGATGATGCTTTGAAGGTAATCAACCATCCTCATTGACATAACTGCCTCATGACTTGCTTTGCTTTCACTTTTCAAATCAAGATGGTGATAAGCCATTTCCCAGTAAGCGCGTTTCATAATTTCTTTCGGGGAAACACTTTGAACTATTTTTGTAATTGATGATATTTTGTTGTCGATTTCCCTGCATACCTCAGGAAAACGTTCGACGAGGTTGTCTTGCATTTCTGCAAATTGAGCGTCAGTCATGCTGTTCTCAGAAACGGTAATGTTACCGTAGCGAGCAAAATGAAATGGTCCCGAAGAAAAATAGTCATCTGGTTTGGCATTTTTCCGTCTGCCGACCCTTGCACGTGATTTCTTCCTATTTTTCTTACCCATAGAAATCGCTCTCTATTAATGGTTACAAAATGCCCAGCAATTGGCGTTATCATATCACTGGTATTGGACAGAAGCCGTGAATCATGGCTTTGAAAGCCAACGTGATATCGTGACTTCAAAACATGGGTAGACTTTATGACATTTGATATCAATGAGGCAGTATTTCAAGCTCTTCCGATTTCGCGTTCTCCGACTAAGATTCAGAACAGGAGAATCGAGTATGAGAGAGATTATTCTGACCCCGCCGAGACGCGAGTAATAATCAAGGCTGGCTCAGAAAGAATTTCTATCGAGGAGCTTGCTATCCGCAACTTGGCAAAGGAAGGCTACGAGGGGTTTCATGCCGAAAACAGATTTTGGATTACCGCCACCCAGCTTCTTTTTTACAATGAGCTTCTCGCACCCGACTATCGCGGCGTTCAATATGGTTATTGTCTCGCTATTCCGAACGCACTATCTCAGAGAATCGACGACACTACATATGTCAAGAGGCTCCAAGAACTGCAAGGCGAACCCGATCTAGCCGCTCTCCTGCACAAACGTTCCGGCAGCTATCGAGAGCTTCCCTTGAGTTCAAAAGTTGAGACAGCTTATCGCGATGGGCCTGCCTTCTCGCAGTGTGTTGATTACATCACGCCCATCTTGTCTTACCTCGACAGGTCGGTCTTCTTGCACATCCTTGATTACACATTGAGGGTTCGGCCAGGAAGGGGTATCAAGAGCATGCCGGATTTGCTCCTTCTCAAAAACAGCTCAGTTTCGTTCGCGGAAGTAAAGAGCGAAAACGACCGGCTAAACGAAGCGCAGTCTAGGACCCTCGAATTCCTTTCTCAAGAACTGGGCCTTGAAGTGTTCCTGGTTGAAGGCACCGAGATACTGAATGAGGCGGCGACAAAGGAACGAGAGCGGTTCTACGAATATCGCAGAGAACTGGAAAAAGAACGGCGTCGCTTGAAACGAGAATTGGGCAAGACGGTCGGGACGAAAATCAGCCGAGACCTGACGATCATGGATTTTCATTTGCACTCTATGCCATTCTCAGATTTCATGAATTTAATCGAGGGATTTCACAAGCTGGGCTTTCATTGGATCTCATTCCCTCTTTACAGACAGATCGTCAGTCATGTGGACTGGAGCAGTGTGAATGATCTGCCTAAACAGCAAATTATAGAACTCGGAACCAAGTTGGGGATGAGCGAAAACGAACTGGAACGATTAACCGATGCTTGCCAATCGAAGCTAGATGCTGAAAAGAAAATCGATTTTGAGAGACAGCTCACCAATGATTTCATGCAGGCCGCTAAAACAGAAAAAGATAATCCAGATTTGGCGCTGAAGACATACCAGCGAATCTTCGAAGCATATAAAGACCAGCCAAAGCTGATCGAGAGGATTCCTTCATACATTATTGGCAGTCTGGCAAGGCTTTCGCTACTGCTTGAAAAACAAACCCAGTACGACAGATGTCTTGACGTAATCGAGGAATATCTTAAATTAAGTAAAACAGTGACAGGCTGGGGCCACCCGAGCAAGTATGAGGTAACCTCTGTGGAAAAACGGAAAGCTCGAGTTCTAGAAAAGCTGAAGGGCAAATGACTTATTGTTTTTAATAAGCCGATCGAAAGAGCCATCGTCTGGAAGAAGACCAGACGGGCTAGTCATACGATGGCACCGTTATTATGCAAAACAAACCAACTTGAAACCAACCTGATGTTCATCCGCTATACGAACGACGTTTCCTAATTCTGGGTGATCCCGAAAGCTTGGTGAGACTAGCTGCTTGGATTCTGCGATTTCCTCCAAGACCGATGAATCCATTTCTTGCAATGCCTGAACAAGCTTCTGTTTCGACCATGATTTCCGGTATGTGGTCCCATAAGACTCGCATAGATCGATTAGCTCCTGTTTTGAATGGGCTGACTCTATGGCTTCCAGGGAATGAGAGGGCAATATCAGCCCAGATTCGAGCAACTCCTTTGATGTGCTTTCAATATTTATTCCAAGATTACGTATTTGGTAATTGGTGAGACCTAATAAGGAGCCTCCTCCGCGTTGTATCGCAAATAGAAGTTGCAATCGCGCTGCTGGCGTTAGCGAGCTGATGCTTTCTTGAAGCCCTGTTTCGATTTGCTCCTTCGGAAGTTCATTCACATCGAACCTCTCATATTTTTGCCAGTAAGGAGTGTCCTCAGCCATCGTGGCTATCCAGAAGTTCGCCTTCTCGGCTAATGACTGCAAATTGTTCGACCATGACGGATTGCGGGCGATTAAAGCCCACGATGTGAGTCGTGGGATTTCTTCGGTAATCAGAAACTCTCTTCCGCCGCCAGCTTTGGCTGCAATTATGAATAAAGCTCTTAATTCATTAAGTCCATCCGGCGACGAAAAAGAAATGTAATTCTCGAAAGGCATGGAGAGAACATTTTCAACGCTTTCGTCGATCCAGTCGGGTCCAATACCAAGTCCGGGATTGGCTTCGACGACCGCTCTCATAACAGTCTTGATGCTCTTGATGTCACCTTCGACCATCCGTTCACAAATGAATGGAACTAGGTCCGTACACGGAACCCGAGAATTCGGAGAATAATTTCTGTCCAAAATTGGATAGTCTGGGTGGCCAAGTGATTTTAGTGATGTCAGGAATGCGTCAGCCGCATTCGAGCCATGCGATCCGATTCCATTGTCAGACAAAACTGACCGTGCGCTCTCCACTCTTTTCGTTTTGTCTTTCTTGCCAAAAAAGCGGCTTATGCCATTCAACATGATTTAGCTGCCCCCTGGTTTGCCTTTTTCGATAACCTTCTCAAACTCTTTCAGCCACTCGGTTAGCTCTCGTCTCTTGTAACTTAGTTTATTGAGAAGATCCTTAAATTCTGCACGTGTTGCTTTGAGGTTCACGCGCTTCCCGGCTAGCTCAGCTAAGAGTTTTGATACCGGCCACGTGGCCAGATATCCATATCGTGCATTGAAAAACCCTACCTCGCGAATCTTTAACTTGTTGTTAAAATCAAGCAACGTATAACCGACAAGTTGGTATATTTCTTCCTTCTTAAGCTCATCTTGCTGTGTGCCGTCCTTGCGTGGCTTTCCGCCTTTCTTGACCTTTAGATCGAGAAGGAGACCTGCGGCAAATAGATCGCCATCGGCCGCAATCAATTTCGAACCCGCAAAGGTTGGTCC
>Ga0265292_1003259_pt1 | contig 10123 bp, 12 predicted proteins | sample Munlanlewell296A_FD_189080 | JGI IMG/M metagenome (GOLD analysis project Ga0265292, IMG submission 189080) | Leachate microbial communities from a municipal landfill in Southern Ontario, Canada - Leachate well 296A | ecosystem: Engineered > Solid waste > Landfill > Unclassified | place: Canada... | reverse complement strand
TGAAAATGCTGATGCGACGTATGATTTTAACAAACATTCAACAAAGTTTAAAAAAATGAAAGACACCGGGTGTGGATTTGCATCTGTAAATCAGAAAACCGGGACTTTATACACAGACTCTAATTAGCCTTCCTTTCATGTATTTTTGGGGTGTATAGAGGGAATTGAACCCACCATGGCTTCCTGAGATGGGAATCAAGCAGAGATGAGAGAGTTAAATTTCTGCTTAGGCATCTCATATGGCATTGTTGCCATACCGCTGGGCTTATAGACATAGACCGAGCAGGGTACCAACCCTGAAACCCCTCGATTCTTTAAATTAGATGTTTTCCCGACTGGATGCGTACGGCAAGTCTGGTGTTTCAGTAAATCGGAGATAAAGAGATGGGAGTGTATTTCAGATGACCGCAACATTCAGTGTTCGGAAACCCTTGACCAAGGCTGACGCTACTACTTCAGCCAATGCCTGTCTGAAAAAGTCCACATATAAACTTCGCGGTCATCTGTTCACCTCCCTTTTGGAAAGAATACACTGAAGTATAAAAATGATATATAGCCTTTGTCAATCAGTCACGCAATTGCCCCGGTTAACAATTTATTTGAAGGAATGAGCAAAATCTATCAATTCCTTTCCATACATTGAAAATAACTATTAGATATTAATTTTTCGAGACAGTTATTTTATGTGTGAGGTGATACATGGTAAGGAAGATTGTTGAGAAAGCATTATCAGGTGATACACTTACTGTAGAGGAGATATCTCCGTTATTTGAAGTGCCTATGTTCTCTTATGATTCATCATTTATTCAGGCTGCTGCAAGGCGTATGTGCGAAAAGACATCAAATGGTTTTGCAGAGGTGCATGCACAGGTTGGCCTTGACATTGCCCCTTGCCCGCGCAATTGTCTTTTTTGCTCTTTTGCAGCCTGCAACGGCGTTTTCTCTGAAAATGTTGCCTTGCCTGTTGAAGAGGTTGTAAATCGTGCCCGTGATTTTGAAAATGATGGAGCGAATGCAATCTATCTTATGACCACGGCAAGATATCTCTTTGAGAAGTTTATTGAAACGGCAAAGGAAGTCAGAAAATCACTGAGGAGTGATACTATCCTTGTGGCCAATATTGATGATTTCTCGGAAAAACAGGCCGTTCAATTAAAAGATACGGGGTTTTCAGGTGTGTATCATGCTTTGAGACTTGGCGAAGGAAGAGATACAACTATTCCCCCTGAAAGGAGACTCCAAACTTTCAGGAATGCAAAAGAAGCGGGCTTACTTCTTGGTACCTGTGTTGAACCCATTGGGCGGGAACATAGTATTAATGAGCTTGTCGAAAAGACCATTATCACAAGAGAAGCGAAACCTGTTTTCAGTGGCGCTATGAGACGAATCCCTATTCCAAATACGGAAATGGAAAAATATGGCACAGTGAGCGAAGCGAGAATGGCTCATATACTTGCAGTTACAAGATTGGTAACCGGCTACGATATTCCGGGAAATTGCACACATGAACCCAATGTTATCGGTGTTGCCGCAGGGGCTAATTTGATATGGGCAGAAACAGGATCAAACCCTCGTGATACCGAAAAAGACACGGAAGATAAGAGGGGATTGAATGTTCGGCAATGCAGGGAGATATTTAAAGAGGCTGAATGGAACGTTCTTTCAGGGCCTTCAAAATTCTTCACAAAAAGGGAAGCCACGAATACCGCCCGAGTCTTCTGACCCAGTCTCAGCCTTCGTGGCTTGTTTCTCTAAAACTTATGGCTTCCCTTTAATGACAGCACTTATGCTCATGTTTGTGATGGTCGTCATCATGCTTATGCTCATGACTATGTTTCTCTCCTAAATGTTTATGCTCGTGACCATCATGAGAATGAGACGCTTCTTTGTGCTCGTGCTCGTGTTCATGCTTATCCTTGTTATGACAGCACATTTATCATCACCTCCCTTTCTAATTATATGTATATCACTAAAATGACTTTTAGTCAATATTTGACTATCGGCAAAAACCTCTCAAATACTCTATCCCCGGTTGCCGTGCCAATTTTATGAATCCGGGTTAGGATTTCCTCTGCTCATCCGTCCGCCCTTTCTTCCATGACCTTGTCAACGCCCATAATCCGAAGAGTGCAAGTATTAAGCTTATCCCGACAAAAGCTTTCGTATACTTTGCGACTAAAGGTTTCTTGAAGGAATCCATAAAAAGATTCTCGTTGACGTTGACTTCGATCTGGGCACCGTGCATCCCGTGTTCGGATTCACCGAAGACCTTTATGATCCATTCCCCCTTACGGTCGGGCAGGAACGAGACGAACCCGTTCCTGTCCGTCCTCCCTTTCTGATGGGTAATTTTGTCCCCCGGTCCGAAAATCTCATAGGAAGAATAGCTCGCCGGATCATCCTCTGCATAAAACACCCGCACGCTGATGCCTTTGTTTTCGACCTGATAGTGGACAGAATGGGCTTCTGCTCCTGAATATATCAGGAGCAGAAGCAGTGTCATCAAAAGACATCTTGACATCACTTAACCTCAAAGGTAAGAACTGTGGTATAGGACAAATAATCGGCATCAGGGTTATCTTTTGTTGGAATCCTGTATTTTGCCAGGATAATCTGCATGCCTTTTTCCGGCACTTTCAGACTGTAATTCCCCTCTTTATCCGTCTTGCCCGCCTCCGCGTGGTTGCCTGCTTCGACTGTTGCTCCTTCAAGGGGTTTCCCGTCAAAGTATATCCTGACAGGCAGAATCTCGTTCGGTTTTAATTTATAGGGATTCTTTAGTGGCACAATCTCGAACCTTAATCCTGAAGGCTTTGCTATGCTATTGCTGTAGGTAAATAAACCCTTGGCAAATTGTGAAGAATAAACTGAGTCTATTACCTGAAGACCTGCCTTTGCAGCCTCTCTCTTTGTAAGCCTCTTTTTTCCATCAGGTGTGGTGACAAGATAACCGCCTTCCAAGGAAACAACAATCATCGAAATATCAGCCTTTGATGATATATAAACCATTTCCTTGTCATTTTTTCTTTCTACTACTGTCTCTTTTCCCTTATTGTCAAAAGCCTTTACCTCTTTCAACTTTTCAGGGTCATAAGGGTTTATCTCCGGTGGATGGCCCCATAATACTTTAAATACATTTCCTTCTTTTTCGATCCAGAGATGATGGGCAAAGGCTGCCTGAGTGAACAGCAAGACAAGAACTATGGCTGAAAAAACTTTCTTTTTCATGCTTTGATCCCTCCGTGTTCTCTATTTAGGCTCTCCAGCTACTTTAAAGGTGAGCGATGCGGAGAAGTCTACTTTATGATTGCATACAAACATCCATACGCCGGGCTGACTGATCTTTATATAGGCAATTCCCTCTTCATTGCTTTTCGTAAACAGCGGGAACGGTTCATCTTCAGAATAATAGCCTGCATAGGTAGCATACAGATATGTGGATAAAGGCTTTCCTTCAAAAAGAATCTTAACAGGAAGTGATTCACCGGCTTTTATCTCCTGCGGATTTTTCAAAGGAATAATCTCGATCCGATGGCCGAATGGGCTGCTGATATTCTTGGTCCCTTCACCAACGGAGATAATTGATTTGGCATACTTTTCAGATGCTACATTTTGTTTATCTCCAGTTCTCTTCCGGGAAGCGGTAACTACATATGAACCTTTCTGGTCAAGCGTAATCTCTCCAATCAAAGCGCCTGACCTTTCTCCCGTTTTATCTTCCCAGGTCTTTGTGATCTCCCTCTTTTGTCCGTCAGGTCCAAGGTAAGAAAACTCAGCCAGACTATTTCTGCCGATCAGAATATCGTAATATGGGTAATTGTGGCCGAACACTACCTTTACTGTGGTTTTGCTTCCTGGCTCCGGATAATGGTTATCGACATTAAGCCACAGGTCATGTGCAACTGCCAGGCTGGAATTCATAAGGAAACAAACAAATACCAAAAAGATGCTCAAAGAGAATTTATGTCTATTTTTTTTCATAATATTTACTCCTTTTAGATTTTATTTTTTAGTTTTCCCAATATTACTCTTACCCTGCTAAGGCATTCCTCAATAAGTGTACTTCAGGCTGGCAAAATAGGTACGCCGGGGATAGGGGTGCGACACGTGGTAAAGCTGGTCGGTAATATTGTCGATCCCGATGGAGGCTGTCATGTCTTTCATGACTAGGTAGGATACCTTCGTGTCGAAAACAAGGAATTCGTCAAGTCCGCCATATCCGCCACGACTGTCGCTGTTGTCGAGTTGGTCATGCTGCTTGCCCGAGTAGTGGCCGGCAAATGTCATAAACAAACGGTCGGTAGGTGTGTAGTCGAGGACTCCTTTGACACGCCAATGCGGTACACGCGGAAAGTCCTTGCCGACGCTCGCCGGCACATTTTCGTTGGCCAGTATCTCGGAATCGGTCCATGCCAGGTTTGCAAAGACCCCAAGTCCGTCAATAAGGAATTTCCGTTCGTTAAAAGCAACCTCGATACCCCTGGTTCTCACTTTGTCTACATTCTGAAAATTTGTCACGTTCGTATACGTATTGGTCTGACTGTAGATGGCGTCCTTTACATAGTCTTCAAAGAAGGTCAGACGGGCTTCACCTGTTTCTCCTATAGTGCGGGTGATTGTGAAGTCCTTGGCAAAATCCTTTTCCGGCTTCATGTCAGGGTTTCCATTGTTGATAATCCCTGAAGAAGTAATCCCTCCGTAATATAGTTCTCCCACTGTCGGGTAACGGGTTGCTAAGGCAAGGGATAAGCGGATTCTCCATTCATCTGAGGGTCTGAATGTCGCCGATAACTTGGGAGATATGCCGTTGTCGTTCTTATCCGGAAGGCGACTGGTAAGACGCCCTGATGCGGAGTCGGTCGATTTGGAGGCGTCAAAGCCTTCCCAGCATTCATATCTGCCACCCAGATATACGGACCACTGCTTGCTGATATCCCACGTATCATCGATAAAAAGGGCGTGGGTCTGTGTCTTTCCTTGTTCCCCTTTGCTCAGGGTCGTCTTGGCATCACTTTTCCAGTCCGACGCATTCCAGGCCTCGGAATTTATATAATAACGGTCATAGTGGTATCCGGCCCCCACTGTGTGGACGCCTATTCCTTTGATCTCGTACGAACCTTTCAGATCGGCTGTATACCATCCGTTGTCGTTGTCCGTAACCGTGCCGGTGCCGCCATGCGCGGATGCCGGAGGACTGGTGTTTGATGTGCTGGTGATGTCCGTGGGGCTGCTATAGGAACTCACCCCCGCGAAGACTTTGATCCCGTTGGGAGAGTTGTACGAATAAGTAAGACCGGTGATAAGATCCTGCTTCTCCAATTTTGTATAAGTGAATGCATTTGCACCCAGTGTATAACTCTTGCCGTTGATGTTCACATTACCTGAATATACGGGATTCCCATTGGAGTCCAGCAGATAGGTTTGAGGATTGTTGCGTTCCAGCGTGCTGTCCCAAAAACCTAAGGTCAAGCGTACCTGGGACTCAGGCGTCAAGTCATAGCCAAGCTTGATCTTCCCTGTGGTGTTCGCTATGTCCTGCACTCCCTGAGCCCCAAGGATATACCTCATTCGACCTTTGGAGTCCTCGTCTTTCACCCATCCGGTTACGGGTATAGAATTGCCGGGGGATTTTCCGGAGGATTCAAGCACAGTGATATAACTGGTTCCCTGAGCGCGGGCTTTCAGGAGGTCAGCCCAGATCGAAAACGACAGCGGTCCGATCTTGTCCCCATAGTATGCATTTGCGTTATAGCTATTGAGGTCGGCATCGGTCTTAAACTCCCTGAAGCTCTGGAAGGTATAGGTGGTATCCGCCTGTACCTCCCTTTTCATCGGCATATGAGTGGTGATAACGGCGGTTCCTGACATCGAATTGCCGCTAAGCGCCGCTGAAAATGGTCCATAGATCATGTCCATGGTCTCGATTTCGCCTGGGAAGACCATCTGCCACTTCGGCGCGTTGCTGTTGCCCGTGGCGGTGAAATCGCTGAGACGAAGTCCGTCTGCAATAACCAGGGTCCGGCCAGTCATGGTTGAGTTGTTTCCCCGTATAACCAGCGGACTATTGTTGGAACCAGGATACAGCTTTCTCAAATAGGAGCCGGGCATGTACTTGAAAATGTCCGACGTGTCAATAGCGTTGATCCGTTCGATCCCTTCGGGAGTAAGCGATTCTACAACAGCAGGCATGTTAACAGTGGCTTCGTCTACGATCTTTCCTGTGACGGTAACGACGATTTCCTCAAGTTGTGCTTCTTTCTCTTTTGTCTTTTTCTCGATATCTTTTTTCTCTATTTCTTCTGCCATTGCTAATGAAGCGGAAATCAACAAACCCAAAAGGGCAAACAAAATAATCTTCAGAATATCTCTCATTAATCCCTCCTTTTTTCTTCACACCCCCTTCTCTGCTAAAATAAAAAGGGGCGTTGTAATGTGCAGCGTTTCCCTCCGGGGCAGGGGGTCCGTTCCAAGGTTACCCCTGCCCCTTTTACTACAGCCTGTTACTTTATTTATATGTTTCTTTCACCTCCCTTTTCTGTCTGTATTGCGACTCTCCTGAATCCCAGGTTATTGATAATATCAAGGACATCCACAAATACCTGAAGCCTGATGTCCCTGTCTGCACGGATAACCATAGGGGTTTCCCTGTCCAGAATGGTTACTTTTCCTCTCAATTCATCAAGCGTCATTGAAGAGGCATTCAAATAGACTGTCCCGTCTTTATGTATCGATATGGTCTGGTTTTTCAGGATCTCCTTATGCTCGGCAGACGCCTTCGGCAATGATACATTTATCATTCCCGAGGCGATAAACGTCGATGTGGTTAGGACGATCGTAAGCAGTACGAGCATCACATCGACCAGCGGAATAACATTCATATAGTTAAATTCTTTTTCTTCCATTGCCTATCTCCCATTGGGCTATCAACACTTTTACCTTCCGCAAAAGGAAGTTGTAAAAAACAATAGAGGGGATAGCAACAACAAGTCCTATCGCCGTAGCCTTCAGTGCAAGGGCAAGGCCAGTCATGATCTTGCTCGTATCGATCATACCTTCCTTGCCTATTGTGTAAAAGGTGAGCATTATGCCGAGCACCGTGCCGAGCAGGCCTATGTAAGGCGCATTGCTTCCTATCGTTGCTATGATATGCAGTTTTTTTGTGAGCTCTATTTCAAGGGACTTCTTGTCTTCGAAGTCTCCCAGCCTGATGTTCTTATAAACGAGATGTCTTTCCAATGCAAGAGCAACCGCTATAATACTCATACATATCAGTAACCCGATGATCCCATAATCAACTGCTGCATGAAGCCATTCCATTCGTATTTCTCCTTTTTAAATCAAACCCTTTTCAGAATAAATCGTATTGACAGTAATGCCTTTGATGCAACACTTACCCCCTTTTCATGCGCGGGAGAAAAGGTCGACATTTTCACCGCCTCCATGGCAGACTCCGTAAAACCATAGCCTCCCGGTTCAACAACTTCAATATTCAGAAGCCGTCCTTTCTCGTTTATGTGAAGCCTTAAAACAACCCTCCCCTGCTTGCCGAGCTTCTTTGCCATTGTTGGATAAACAGGCATTTGCCTGTTTACAAAAGCAGGAGCTCCGGTAGAACCGAATTCTGTTTCGATAATTGCAGAAGTGCCAGATGAGGCAAATGCGACATTACTTGCTGTGCTCTCTCCACTCTGCCGATGAATTGCCTGTGGCTGTGGCGCGGGTTCGGGAGCACTTGCCACTTTGACCACGTCAGGAGTTTCAATTGCGTTATCCCTGATCACCGCTTCATGCACTTCAACAGGAGTATCCTTTATTACCGGTATTTCCTCTCTCACCACTTTCCTTTCCGGTTCAGTAGCTCTGGGTCTCTTCATCTCTTTGGCGGGCTGAGGCGCTTGGACTGTTTCTTCCCCGATTTGGGTAAACTGGATATAAAATGTTTTAACATCACCGTCTTTATGAAGCGAGATGGCAAAAAATATAATAAAGATAAGCGAATGGATGGATAGTGACGTTATCAGCCCGTAACGCTGCTCATGTGTGTATCCCAATCCGTATGTGTTCATTTCTATGTTTGTATTCCTTTTCGTTATCATTTATTAAAATACCTGCGATGAATGATAAATCCGGGTGCGGGTATGGCTCCCGCACCCTCTATCCTCAGGAGGGTTAGCAAGTTCCGGAGGAAATCTTTTATATATTCAATGATCAAGTAATATCTCCTAATTATTTCGTCCTGGTTTCTTCATCATCAATCTAAACGCTTAAACCCTTAAATACATTCACCCCATTTTAAAAAGACTTGTAAACTTGACTGCATCATTAGCACCTCTAATTAATTGCCCGTATTTTTCGCTGCCTTAAAAAACCTGTTTAATCTTTTTGACTCAAGGGCAAGCCTTATGAGAATCCTCGACAGTTCCTGCCTCCCGAGTGACGAGGTCTTTGCCGCCCAGTCCATATATAGTTCGGCATGCTCATTGTTATGTTCCTGCCAGTGATCAATCAATGTTCCTATTTTTTCCAGTTCCGTCATACTACCTCCTAAGAATTTTATATCTCCTTTCTTAGAAGATGTCCAAGCTTCAGCTTAATTTAGAGAAAACTTTTGCAGATCTAAAGCCCTGTAAAATTCACCTTCTGGTGAAGCGTATTGAGCTTTATTCTTTTCCCGTGTTGATTTTTCAGGTTTTAACTTTTTCTGTAAAATGCTTTCAAAACAGTTCCTGCGGTTTTCACCTCATTTATTTCATGTCAATCTGATTTCTCATTTGCGGGCTTTCACTCTCCGCGTTTATAAGTTATTCTTTCCTTGATATTCCCTATAAAAAAGCAGGTGCGGGTCTTGCTACCCGCACCCTAAATCCTCCGGAGGGGTAACAAGTGTCCGGAGGAAAATACATTTAATCCTTCTCTTTGTGTTTATGGATTTCTTTTTCATGTCCGGGATGCTCATGCTCACCGGATGTGCCTTTGTCCTCATGTTCGTGGAGATGCTCGTGCTCGTGTTCATGCTCGTGCGTATGAGCAAGCTCTTGGCTTTCTTTTTTCTCCTCCTGAACATGCACATGCGGATGCTTATGAGAATGCCCATGAGTGTGCGAATGCTTGTGTCCATTTGTTCCTCAAAATAACGCTCATATCCGCAGCAGACATCTTCCGCAGAGAAATCAGAAAACTGCTTTTCCGAGATGATGAATGCGTGGCGCGGTCCGGCAAGAAAGATTTTCTGTAGAGCGGACATAAATCCTGTCTCTGTGCTGTGAGATGGAGGCTGTTCGATGCGACGATTAGATCATAATTCATCATTCATCAATTCACTTAGAGGCATGTCTTCCCATCTCCGGGCTTCTATCTGAAGCGATGCAATCCCCCTTGCCGTCGCTTTTTGCCTGAGGAGCTCCCTCATACCGCATGACGGTTCGAGGGCGGTAACCTTGCATCCGATAGCGCTTAACGGTAGTGAAAGAATTCCATTACCTGCCCCGATATCGAGGACTCTCCATCCCGGTTTTACAAAGGAGGTGAGCGTCCTGATGATATCATCGTGATAGTTATTATGTTCGACCCAGAGTTTATGCCACTTCGCATTCCCGTCCCAGTATTGAACGGCAGCAGCCTTCTCTAATACCGTTTTCACCATATGCCCTCCAAATAAAAAAGCCATGAAAGATCACCTTCGGGTGAAATGCCTTCATGGCTTTTTCTAAAATCTTCTTTAAATGTTCTTTTTTTGCTTTAGCCCTTCAGGGCTTAACTTTAAATCTTCATCAGGGCCTTTTCAAAGAGCCCGTTGTGCCTTTTTGTCTCTTAAGAAAGATGTCTGAACATATAATTAACCAGTAATGATGCGCTCTCTATACCGTCTTTACCGTCGAAAATAAAAAAGCCGCGAAAACTATTTTGACCTTCTGGTCATCTTTTCAGCCTTCGTGGCCTGCTACAAAATTAAATTATCACAGAACTTTGATGAATGTCAAGATCTTTTTGGGAACTTGTCAAGGCAAAATGAAAATGTCCGGTTTTCGGCAAAATGAAAATGTCCGGTTTTCACGCTGCAACCTCAATCAGCTTTTTGGGCTGATTTTGCCGTTTGTTAAACAGCTGACTATACGATTTTCTC
>Ga0265292_1003257_pt1 | contig 10129 bp, 10 predicted proteins | sample Munlanlewell296A_FD_189080 | JGI IMG/M metagenome (GOLD analysis project Ga0265292, IMG submission 189080) | Leachate microbial communities from a municipal landfill in Southern Ontario, Canada - Leachate well 296A | ecosystem: Engineered > Solid waste > Landfill > Unclassified | place: Canada... | reverse complement strand
ACCAAGCATGAGGAGCCTGGTGCGCTGCGTGGGGAGCCGTTGGCTCAGCGTGAGGCCGCGCACTATATCCTCAATCAGGTCCGCGCGACTGTGGACAACGTGGATGATGGGGAGGTCACGCGCTTCATCGACCTCATGCGGGGCGCGAAGAGCGTCATCGTGTTCGGGCGTGGGCGTTCGGGGTTCGTGGGGCGCGGTTTCGTGGTGCGCTTGACGCACTTGGGCATCCCTGCGTACTTCGTGGGGGAGACGGTCTCACCGCCCGTCCACGGGGACGATGTCGTCGTTCTGCTCTCGGGCTCGGGTGAGACGTTCAGCGTCGTGGTCACGGGGCAGACTGCGAAGAAGCTCGGCAGCAAGATCGTGAGCATCACTGGGAATGGCTCGTCGCAGCTCGCGAAGATGGGGGACCTCACTATCCTGTTGCGGACGCCAACTGGCGAGCGGCAGCGGGCGCTCGCGCCACTGGGCACGCTCTTCGAGATCGCCAGCGCTGTCTTCCTTGATGGCGTGGTGGCCGAGCTGATGCGCGTGAAGGACGCGACGGAGGAGTCGATGCGTTCCAGGCACGCGACGCTTGAGTAGGGACCCTTTATCGTCGGGGAGCCGATGGCTCGTTCGATGCTCAGCGAGCGCTTCTTCCGCAGGCTCGAAGACGCTTTCCCGCACTTCTACGATCGCGTGAGCGCGGATGCGATGGAGGACGCGCGCCGCATCATGCAGGACACGGGAGGCGACGTGGAGAAGGCTCTCCTTCGGGCGCGCTTCGAGAGCGCGGGGCGGCTTTGGTGGCCGTACGTGAAGGGAAGCGTGCCAGTCGTGGGGAACGACCTCGCTGCGATGGAGGCGTTCACGCGCCTCGTGCTCACTGTGGACTTCATCGTGGGGCACGCGCCGCCGGACTTGAGCGCTGCTCGCCGTCAGGTCGTCCTGGTGCTGCGCGAGAGCCTCGACGTCGAACGCCTCCGTAACATAGTAAGGCGGGACGCGAAGGACGCGGCTGCTGGCGCGGGGCTCGTGGCGACCATGAGCGCGCTCCTTGGCCCGCTCACGATGGCTCGGCGCGTGTCGAAGTGGTCGCGCTTCGTGCCTGTTCCCGTGAGGGTGACGCTGGGTGCCGTCGTGGTGGCGGCGCTGCTGTCGTTGCCGCTCATGGCAGGCTACTCGGCGGGCCGGAACGCGGAGCGCGTGGCGCGCTCCTCTTGAGCGATTCGGTCAGACCGTCAACGTCTTCCAGCTTCCGCGTGCGTAGCGCCACGTCGTCACGCCCGCGCGCAGGTAGTACTCGATCACGTATCCAGCCCACACGCCGTACATGCCCTTGTCGAGCACGACCCCGACGTACCACGCGACCGGCAAGCGTATGAGCCACAGGCCAGCGAACGAGACGAGAAGCGGCCATCGCGTGTCGCCCGCGCCGCGCAGCGCCCCAGCGGCGGTGAAGTGGAACGCTATCGCAGGCATGGCGATGACGAGGACGTGAATCCAGATGATGCTCAGGCGAAGCGCTTCCGGGTCGCTCGTGAAGAGGCGCGCCATCGGCTCGGCCAGGAAGAACATCGGGGCGCTCAGTGCGACCATGCACAGGAACCCCATGCCAGTCGCCATCCAGCCGTCGCGCTCGGCCTGCCCGGGCCTACCCTGGCCCAAGCCTTGCCCTACAAGGGCGCTTGCGGCCGCGGCGAATCCGAAGCCCGGCATGAACGCGAAGGACTGCACGCGCAAGCCGATCTGGTGTGCGCTCAGGCTCGCTGCGCCGAACTTGATGATGATGAGCAGGTACGCAAGGAAACCCACGTTCAGGAGGAACTGCTCGAGGAACGCGGGGCCGCCCACGCGTAGGACGCGTTCCGAGGTCTCACGGAGCTTGATCGCGACGAGGCGCAGCCGCGCTGGGCGTGCGCCGCGTGATAGCAGCCAGAGGAAGGCGAACCCGCCTGCGGTGTAGGAGACAGCCGTCGCTGCGGCCGCTCCGGCGAGCCCGTACGCGTGGAACCCGAGGTGGCCGTAGATAAGGACCCAGTCGAGGGCGAGGTTGACCACGTTCACGGAGACGCCGATGTACAGCCCTGGCCTTGTGTCCCCCGCTCCTTGCATCGCGCCCGTCGCCGTCGTCATCACCATGTAGCCGGGGATGCCCCACGCGAGCACGTGGAGCACGAGGCTTCCGTTCGCGATGATGGCGTTCGTCTCGGGCGTGTTCGAGCCAAATGTCATCAGGCGAAGGAGCGGCGCGTCGAAGAAGTAAGTGACCAGGATGAGTGGGACGCTTAGGGCGAGCGAGAGCAGGACGGCGCTCGTCGTGCTGCGGTCGGACTCAGTTTGGTCGCCCGCACCGACGCCGCGCGCCACGAGCGCGACCGCGCCCGCGCCCAAGCCGCCAGCCACGGTCATGCCGACCATGAAGACCTGCGTCGCGAAGCCCATGGATGCTTGGGGGATGACGCCCAGCGAGGCGACCATTATGAGGTCAACCGTGAGCGCGAGGCTCTGGAGGAGGTTCGTCAGGACGACGGGCCAAGCGATGGTGAGGACCTTGCGCGTCGTGGGCAGGTCGGGTCGCGTGACCGCGCGCCACACCGTTCCCAGCGAGTAGGTCGTCTGGTCGCCGACCGGGGCCCGCGTGCTCATCCTGCGCCGAGCAAACGCTTCAACCTATAACTGTGCGCCCAGCACCCGCAGCCGCTCCGCCATGAACTCCAGCGTATCGCGCAGGTTCTTGTGCGCGTCGAACGCCGCGCTGACACGCTGAGCTTCGGCCCGTGATAGCGCAGCGACGTGGTGCGTGATCCGTGGGATGGCGCGCCGCACGTTGTCCGTGATGCTGACCGACGCGCTGCGCGCGGTCCGCGAGAGCGGGTTGAGGTCCACGACGATGATGGTCTTTCCCATGTTGCGAAGTGCTTGGCACCGATCGCCATCCTCAAGCGGCACGAGCACGACGTCTGCGCTGAATATGCCATCGAGCGTGGAGCGGCCGCGCTCGTGGTCCAACCCGGGGATGGTGGGCTGCGCGCCTTTCCCCAGCACGTTCGTGCAGCCGTGCGCTTCGAGGAAGGACGCGAGCTTCGTCACACGCTCTTCCGTGCGGTGGAAGAGGTTCACCTCCATCTTGCAGCCGAGGGCGTTTTGGAGTGCAGCAAGCTCGTCTGGCACGAGGACGGCCGTGTTGCCGTTCACGGAGAGCACGGGGTTCTTAGCTATCAAAAGATTGGCAGCCGCGGCTTGGGCGGCCTCATCGGCGGCAGGTATGGTCTGCTCGCCCACGAGATAGTCGAACGCCTCGCCGCGGCCATGCGCGATAAGGCCCTGCGTCGCGACGAGGCCCGCCTTCACGCCGTCCTCGACGCGCTGGCGCGTCATGAGTGACTCGTAGCGGGGGTGCGTCTTCGGGACGTCCGTCACGCTGCGGCAAAGTCGCGCTTCGCGCTTGGATTTGCCGCCGCGAAAGACTTAGCCCGGTGAAGAACCTCGGGCGGGCATCGTTCCAAGGGGAGATCCAGTGGGGGACGAGACTCTACAGAGCACGCTGCGGTCGCCAAGTTTGGGTTCTTGGGTTCTTTGCGTCTTGGCGTAATGAGCGCCACGCCAAGAAGCGGAGACACAAAGACTCCAAACGAGCCCAGAGCAAGTGGCGTGCGTTGAAGACGCGCGTCCAGCCGCAGCCGAAGCCATCAGGCTGAGGCGCAGACGCGTCATCAGCTGCGCATCATCAGACGCGTCCAGCGCACGGCAGCGAGCAGAGGTTTCAGTGGGCCGCAAGCCCCTTGACGTCTTCGTGCGCCGCCGCTTCGTTCACAGGTGCGGAAGCACCGCATACTCGACGGTGACGCTCCCGCTCGTGTCCTGCCCGTACGCGACGTGCACGTTCCCGGCCGGGTCGTACGTCACGCCCATGTAATCGAGGAGGGCGCGGCCGCTCGTGCAGGACACGCCGCCCATGCAGAACCCGCCGAAGTGGTTGCTCGTCGTCGTGACCTTCGTCACAGTGATCGTGGGGGCCGCGGTCCAGTAGCCGGTCACGCGCGCGACGTACACGTCCCACGAGCCAGTGAAGGCGCCCGAGGGATCGCCAGCGCTCGTGCTGCCGAACCACGCGACGGCGACCTCACTGCCGTCCGCGCGTGACGCGATGGATCCAAACGAATTCGAGTGGAGCGAGGGGGGAGAGACTGTCACGGTCTTCCGCGTCGAGGCATCCATGCCATGCATGCCCACGAGTTGCATCTGGGCGTTCCCGTTGGGCGGGCGGGCGACGAAGGAGTCACCCGCGGCGTTGACGGCCACTTGCGTGAAGATCTGCGCACCGCCCCCGCCCACGTAAGCATATTGCACGTTGCCTTGGCAAGGCGCGTTCCAGCGCACCAAGTAGACGCCGCCCTCCGCGTACCACACGCGGCCTTGCGCGTCGAGGATGACGTTCCCCGCGTTCGAGGGCCCGCCATTGTTGAGCGTTTGCGTGATCCACGTGGCGCCACCGTCGTTGCTGTACACGCAGCGCTCGCCAAGACCGGTCGCGTAATAGACGAGGACGACTTGCCCCGCGGCGCCAGCCGCGAGCCAGGGACGGTCCGCGATGGCGGCAGCGCCCACGACGTAGTTCGTGTTCGTCCAGGTCTTGCCCAGGTCATGCGAAGCAGACACGGCGATGACCTCGCCTTGCGTGTCGGCCGCGTACAGCGTGCCAGCGGCATCGAGCGCCAATGGCCGACCGTCCGTGAAGGCGCCTGGAAGCTCTGGAACGTCGCGGTGCGCCCACGTCGCGCCGTGGTCCATCGAAACGTGCAGGCCCGACGAGTCCCCGATGAGGACGCTGGCACCATCGGGGGCGATGAGGATCATTGGCTCGGCGCCGCCCGAGACGGCCGAGGCCGGCGCGTTTCCCGCTCGTAGCGCGGGGGCCAGGAACATTGGCGCCTGCCCACCTGGCGCAGCAACAGGAACGAGGACGATCACGAGGACGCTGAGAACAAGTATGCCAAGCCTACCCATGCCTCCTGGAACGCGTTGCCTGACAAATAACCGACTCCTGCGTCTCTGGTCGTTTCGGCGAGCCGGCTGTCGTGATGCCAGGATAACCAAGATATGCCCCAAGGCGCTGGGCAAAGCAGATGACTGACTACGAGACCCTCCAAGCGACGACGCACCGCATCGGACGCACGGGCTTCATCGAGGTCGCACGCAGGCGCCTCAAGGAGGAGGACGCCCAGACGGACTTCATCATGGTGGCCCGTGGGTTCTATGCGAAGGACGGCGGCAAGAAGTGGACGCGCTACGTCACCATCCCTGACGAGCCCGACGCCAGGGAGTGGCTCGCACGACAGGTGAGGGATCTCTGAGGAAGGAGCCGGGCGCAAGGTTCTTTCCGCACCGCGCCCGATGGCCGTCCCGTGCGTTGCCGGACGTCGCTTGCGCTCGTTCTGGTCATCTTTCTGGCGATGCCCGGGTGCCTCGACCTCGCGCCTGCCCGCGTGCCCGACCGCTTCCTTGAGGGCGCCGGCGGGAACGGCTGGTCCAAGAACTTCTCCGCAAGCCAGCGCGAGCCTGTCTCTCAGGGCAGCCTCGTCAAGACGCAGACGCTCGTGTACGAGGACCACGCTAACTCGCCCTACGTGGGATCCCTCAGCGTCATCACGCTGCGCGCGTTGCTGCGGCCAAGCGAAGAGAAGCTCCGCCCAATGATATCCGAGCGGATCAAGGAGCAAGCGGAAAGCAATGGTATCCGGATCCAGAGCGGGAGCGAGGAGGGCACGCGCACGGACGCCAACGGCGCGGAGGCGTTCTGGTTCGTGCACAATGGCACCGTGGAGAGGCCCGGCTTCTTCGCCCAGTCCGCCCAAGTGAAGGTGTACGGTGAGATATTCCAGTGCCCCACCCAGAAGACGGACGTCATCACCGTGGGCCTCGCGCAGACGACGGACGTGAAATCAATCGGGGGCGTGGTCATCCCGAGTGACCCCGACTACTCGACGTGGGGCGAGATCGTGGCCGACCCCAGTGCCAGCATCGAGGGGTATCGCAGGAGCGATGGGCTCTCGTACAACGTCCAATGCTGATGCCCCAACTCTTCATATACCGGCGGCCGCTTCGCGCCGCTGTATGGTCGCCAAAGGCTCCCTCGTGCGGGTCGATTACGAAGCGTGGACAGAAGAGGGAGAACTCTTCGACACGACGAAACGCGACGTCGCGAAGGCCCACAACAAGTTCAACGAGGAAGTCGTGTACCAGCCCCTCCCCGTCCTGGTGGGAAGCGGCCGCGTCATCCCCGGCTTCGACGAGGCCCTCATGACCGCGGACGTCGGCAAGGAGCAGGACGTCACGTTCCCGCCGGACAAGGCGTTCGGCCCGCGCGACCCCAGCAAGGTCGATACGATCCCGCTGCGCGAGTTCCAGAAGCAGGAAGTCACGCCCTACCCCGGCATGCGCCTCCAGCACTCGGGCAAGATGGCGACCGTCGTGAACGTGAGCCCGGGCCGCGTGCGCATCGACTACAACTCGCCCCTTGCCGGCAAATCGCTCCGCTACAAGTTCACCGTCACCGAGGAGGTCACTGACCCCCAGCAGAAGGTCATGGCCTTCATCGAGCTTGCTTACGGCCAAGGCAAAGCAGACGGCTTCAAGATCGAGGCGAACGGCGAGACGGTCAACATCACGCTGCCCGACTCGTGCAAGTACGATCAGCGCTGGTTCGTCGCCAAGTACCGCCTCGTGAGCGACCTGCGCACGTACGCGGGTGCCCGCACGACGCGTTTCATCGAGGAGTACGTCACGGAAGAAGCGCGACCCACGGTCACTGACTCGCACACCCACGCGGACGGCACGGTGCACGAAGGGCCCAGTCACGAGTGAGAGAAGGTCCTGCCTGAGCGTGATATCTTGACGCCCCGTGCTCTCGTCGTCACGGGCTCGCTCGTCCTCGTCGTCGCACTACTGCTTGCCGCGCTTGGTGCGTCGCTGCGTGGCTCATTCAACCCCGCGTGCGACTCGTGCGCGCCGCTTTCCTCGCGGGTCCTGTTCTTCTCCGCGTTGCCAGTTAGCATCATCGGCGCGCTCCTCGTGGGGATGGGGCTCGCACGGCGGGAAGCCGTTGCCGAAGAATTTGACAGGACACCGTGAGCCATGACGACGAGTGGCGCCGATGTCGGGTGTAGCGCACGTGGCGTGGTCTGGTCGTTTGCGAGCGCTCCCGATTGGACGCAGCCGCGCGCCCAGGGCTCTCGGTCAAGACCGGCCGTCGGCCAACCCTTTTGAAGCGGACTCGCGCTGCCCAAGACAATGAGCGCGCTCCGTGAGGCCCTCGTTTCCTGTGGCGCCGTCCGCTTTGGCGAATTCACCCTCGCAAGCGGAGCCAAGTCCAAGTACTACGTCGATATCAAACGCGCCTCGACCGATCCCAAGGTCCTCAAGCTAATGGGCGACGGCCTCGGCGCTCGCGCTCGCGGCGCCACGCGCATCGCCGGCATGGAGCTGGGCGCGGTCCCCCTCGCGGCGGCGGCATCGCTGGCGAGCGGCATCCCGTTCATCATGGTGCGAAAGAAACCCAAGGGGCACGGCACGAACACGCAGCTCGAGGGCGTGTACGAGCCCGGTATGGAGGTCGTCGTGGTGGAGGACGTTACCACGAGCGGCGGGAGCAGCGCGGAGGCGGTCAAGGTGCTGCGCGAGGCGGGGCTCAAGGTCACGAAGGTCGTCACTGTCGTGGACCGCGAGGCGGGGGCGGCCAAGGCGTTCGCGGAACTGGGCGTCGAGTTCGAGTCACTCGTGACGGCGAGCGAACTGCTGAAGGAGGCCAAGCTGTGAGTTGTGCGGCTATCCACGCAAAGACCCCAAGACCCAAAGACCCAAAGCGTTTGGAGTCCTGGGGTCTTGGAGTCTTGGCGAGGAGGGTCGCAGGATGATCAAGATCCTTCTGGTGGGAGGCGGCGCCCGCGAGCACGCCATCGCCGACGCTATCGTCCGCTCCGGCGGCACGCTCTACGCGATGCTCGCCAACAAGAACCCCGGCATCCTTGGCCTCGCCAAGGACCACGTCCTCGCCAAAGACACGGACGGTGCCGCGGCGGCGGAAGCGGCCAAGCGCTTCGGCGCCGAGCTTGCTATCGTGGGGCCGGACGCGGCCCTCGCGGCTGGCGTGACGGACGCGCTGCAACAGGCCGGCGTCAAGGTCGCAAGCCCCACGAGGGCAGCCGCCGAGATCGAGTGGAACAAGGCCTTCATGCGCGACCTGCTGGAGAAGCACCAGCTCCCTGGCCGAGTTCGCTATCAGACGTTCCGGAGCATGACGGGCGTGCGCGAGGCCATCTCCTCGATGTGGCCCGTCGCAGTGAAGCCCATCGGGCTCACTGGTGGAAAGGGTGTGAAGGTGAGCGGCGAGCACGTCCTCACAGTGGATGATGCCGTCGCGTACGCGAAGGAGTGCACGGCGGGCGGTGGGGCTTGCATCATCGAGGAGAAGATCGATGGCGAGGAGTTCTCGCTGCAAGCCTTCTGCGACGGCACTGACCTCGTGCCGATGCCTGCCGTGCAGGACCACAAGCGAGCCTTCGAGGGGGACGATGGCCCCAATACGGGAGGCATGGGCTCGTACTCGGGGCCAGACGGATCGCTCCCGTTCCTCACGCGCGCCGAATACGACCAGGGCGTCGCGATCCTCCGGCGCATCCTGCAAGCGATGCGCACCGAGGGGCGGCCCTTCGTCGGGCCGATCTACGGCCAGTTCATGCTATCACGCGCTGGGCCGCGTGTCATCGAGATCAACGCGCGCTTCGGCGACCCCGAAGCCATGAACGTGTTATCGCTCTTCGAGGGGGACTTCGTCGAGACGCTGCGCGCGATGGCCGATGGCCACGTCGCGCGAGCGGGGGTGAAGTTCTCGCACGACGCAAGCGTGTGCAAGTACGTCGTGCCCGAGGGCTACGGCGTGAGGTCCATGGCTGACCAGCCCGTCGTCGTGGACGAGCCCGCGATAAACGCGTCCGGTGCCCGTGCGTACTACGCCGCGGTCAATCAGACAGGCGGTGCGGTCGGCGGCGTCGTGGAAGCCCGGACGACGACAAGCCGAGCGGTCGGGATCGTGGCGCGCGGTGTAAGCATCGCCGAGGCGAACGCACGCGTGGACGCGGCGCTCAAGCACGTCACGGGGCCGCACCTCTTTCACCGGCGAGACATCGGCACGCAATCGTTGCTCGACAAGCGCGTCACTCGCATGCGCCACGTGCGGGGCGAGACGCACTGAGCGACATCGAGCTCGTCGAGTCCGCCCTGCGCGCTCTGCGTCGCTACTACCACGAGCACGGACCACCCTACGTGGGGCGCGCGCTGCATGATGGCCCCGACGTGTTCTGGTCCTGCAGTGGCGTGCCAGTTGCCGCAGCGAACGCGATCCTCGGCGGCCGCTTCGCCGATGAGGACGATGGCGTAGAGAACGTCCTTTCGCACTTCGACGGTTTCCCGGTGGATTGGGAGGTCGCACCCGTGGACGTGACGCCAGGGCTTTGCGCTGCGCTCATGCGGCGCGGGTATGCGCAGATCGACCTTCGCCCAGCGATGCTCCGCTCGCTCGCCGATGCTCCCGTACTGCGGGACGTGCAAGGCTGCATGATATCTCAAGTGCGGGGCGCGGATGACATGGCGGACATGGCGCTCGTCATGAGCGAGGCGTTCCTCATGCAGGATAGCGGCTCGGGGTGGCTGCGTTATCACCGTGCGATGGGCGAGCCGTTGCCGCCGCCTTACGTGCAGCTGGTGGCACGCGTGGGCGGTGAGCCCGTGGCGGCTGCTGCCATGATGCCGCACGCTGGCGTGGCGGGCATCTACGCGGTGGGCGTGCGGACCGCGTGGCGCGCTCGCGGCTTGGGCGCAGCCATCACGCTCGCCGCGCTCGATGAGGGGCGGCGCCGAGGGTGCCACACCGCGATGCTCCAAGCCACGCCCGCCGGCCTGCCGGTCTATCAGAAGCTCGGCTTTCGCGTCGTGTGCCAGCACGAGGTGTGGAGCGACAGCACCGGGACTTGAACGAGGGAGGCCCCGGGGCACAACTTCTCTCTTGGATCCGAACGCCAAGAAGCAAAGAAGCCAAGAATCCAGGCTGGCTGCGAGACCGCCCGACGATTGGCGTCTTGGCGTATTC
>Ga0265292_1003256_pt1 | contig 10135 bp, 7 predicted proteins | sample Munlanlewell296A_FD_189080 | JGI IMG/M metagenome (GOLD analysis project Ga0265292, IMG submission 189080) | Leachate microbial communities from a municipal landfill in Southern Ontario, Canada - Leachate well 296A | ecosystem: Engineered > Solid waste > Landfill > Unclassified | place: Canada... | reverse complement strand
ATCATGGAAGCGCCAGGTCTCCCAAACCTCACGGGCGTGGTGCAGTTCCTCCGGTGTTTTCTCGACGGGTGGAATGTTTTTATAGGCGGAGCGCTCTATTTTTATACCCCAGCCTTTCATCCACTCCTGCATGGATTTCCAGTGGTTTTTTTCGGTCAAATTCCACAGGGACGTGCCAAACTTGATCAGAGTTTTTTTGGTCGCACTGATCTTTTTCTGAGAGTCGAGCCAGCCTTTGAAGCGCACCAATTCAGAGTAACCGGCATCCGGTCCGAACTGCGGTAACATGCGCTGGACGTTTTGTCTGACAGGTAGTCCCTGCGCCCCATATTCGGTGACAAATGGCGCACCAGGCGCATCTTGGAAATCGCGCCAGTGACCCACATACCAGCCGGGGTAAACGTGCCCATCACCGGTGCCGGAGTTGCGGTGAACGTAGCGCGCCGGGTCGAGTTCGTGGACAACCATCTCCAGCCGCGCATCCAGGTCACGGTTGTGGGCTGGATCATAAAGCCCGCCCGCCTGACCCGCCATCCAGGGTGCATCCCAGGGACTTTCGTTGTGACAGCACCAGGCGACGATGGATGGGTGGTTGTACAGTTCGGTAATCATGGCCTGCATCTGGCGCTCGGCCTCGGCGTGGAACTCCGGCTCGTCCGAATAGCCCCATTGGAATGGAAAATCCTGCCAAACGAGCATCCCGGCCCGGTCACAGGCTTCGTGGAATTCGGGCGGCAGTACATGGGCGTGGACGCGCAGGATGTTTAGATTGGCTTGCTTTGCCAGGGCCACGTCGCGGGAGTAGAAGTCGCCGCCCGCGCCGCCTCCAAATGGGTGTTCCTTGCCGCTGGCCGCTTCCGGGAAAAGCGTTTCAGCCAGCCACTGGGAAGGCAGGTAGTTCGAACCGCGCGGAAAGTAAGATTGGCCGTTGATGAACCAGCGGAAGCCAGCCTTCACCCGGACGGTGCGAAAGCCAAACAGGCTGGAGCGGGAGACGGTCTCCTTGCCCCGTGCTGGAACCGGGACTACCACGGCGGCAACCAGTGAAGCCGAGACCTCGTACAGGTGCGGAAAGCCCCGGTCCCAGGGCTGCCAGGGACGAATGTCTTTGACAGGCATCTCAATCGAGTGGACGCTCTCGCCTTCCGGCAGCTCCAGCGTGAAACTGGCAACCTGTGCCTTGCCTTTGAAATTCTCCGGGGCGCAGTGGACCTCGAGCTGGGCGCGCCGTTCCCGGGTCCGGTTACGCACGGTAAGTTTGGCGTGAAGGGCGGGAGGCTGCGAGTCCATGTCCGCGCGCAGGAGCAGACGATCAATCGTCACTGCCCCGTGCTGCTCGAGATAGACGCGGTTCCAGATTCCGCCGGTGTTATAGGATTGGCCGACCGGGTCCCACCCGCCGCCGGGACGGCAGTCATGGTGGTTGAGCACGCCCTTGATGAGGCGCTTGCGCAAATGCCAGCCATCTGGTCCTGGCGTTTCGTAAGGGCTCTCGACGCGCACGGCCAGAATGTTTTTCCCGGAGCGGAGTGTTTCAGTCACATCGAAGGCGAAAGGATCGAAATAGCCGGTATGATGCCCAAGGTGCTCACCGTTGAGGTACACATCGGCGAAATAATCCACGCCGTCGAAATGGATGGCAGTAAACTCAACGCGCGTGCGGTGGCGGAATTCATAGCGGAACCAGACGACACCGTGATGGTCAAGCCCGCCGAGGAACCAATTTTGCGGGATGTTCATGCGCGGCCAGGCAGAATCATCGTAACCGGGTTGGGCGAAGTCGTAATTGTCTTCGGTACAGAAACGCCATAGACCTGTGAGATTCATGCGCATCCTTCCGATCCGCTCTGCCGGAGAAACTTTCAAATTCATCGGGAATGGATGAAGATCCTCGACGAGGTTTCCCCGACGTGTTAACAACTGTAATTTTCTAAATCAAACATGCAATAATTTTACCTCATCTGGCCATCCAGGCTGGATAAACCGGGCAGTGACTCTCGCGAACCTTGAAAGCCAGAGTAGTATTGTCAGCGCTCCAGGAATATTCGGTAGCCAATCACGGCGCCAGTTCCCCGTTTGATGAGAATTTTAGATTCGTTGGGCACCTCCTGCTTAAATCAGGCATGACATCCGCACGACTGGCGGATGGTCAGTTCAGTGGATAGGACCAGGCGTGATTCAACTTCCTCACCCTGGATGATGCGCACAAGCTGCCGTACGGCCTGTTTGCCGACCTGTTCTGTTGGGGCACGCACTGTGGTCAGTGGTGGTAAAAGTGTATTCGCGAATAAGGAATCATCGAACCCAACAATGGCGATTTCTTCCGGGACCCTCCGGCCGGCCTGCCTTAAAGCCAGAAGGACGCCGATCGCTGATTCGTCGTCGCCGGTGAAAACGGCATCGAACGCCACGCCGTCTGCCAGTAATTGTTCCACAGACGTGCGAGCTACGTTGCGGTCAAAGTTGCCGCGCATGATCAGCAATGGATCAAAAGTGATACCGTAAGCTTTTAGCGCCTCCCGGTAGCCTTTTTCGCGCCAGGTCGAGTCTTCGTGACCTTCCGGACCCTGCAAAAAAACAATCCGCCGGCAGTTATGGACTTCGATCAAGTGTTCCACAATCTTCTGCGCACCGGACTGGTTCTCAATGGTAACCACAGGGATGTTCAAGGAATTCGGGGGAGCCTGGTGAAGCAAAACAACCGGAAATCCGATGGTGTACAGGCGAGTCAGCTCTTTCGCATCCAAGCTTTCGGTAAAGACCAGCAGGCCGTCTGTGTTGTGCTCTCCGAGCGGGCGGCGAGGGGCGTTTTCGGGGCGAGACTGGGTTGTATGAATCAGCAGGTCAAACCCGGCCTCGCTGACCCCAGCCTCCACGCCCCGCAGCATGGGCTGGAAAAAGGCCCCGCTGATTTCAGGCAGGAGCAGGCCAATTGTGTCTGTCCGGTGGCTGGCAAGCGTCCGCGCGGCGGCATGAGGAACATAGTTCAGTGCGGCGATGGCAGAACGAACCCGCTCTGCAGTTTCTGTGTCCACTGGTGCGGTGCCATTCAGTACACGACTGACTGTGGCGATGGAAACACCGGCTCGTTGAGCAACATCGGCAATTGTGGGACGGGAAGGAGGCATAGGTTGGGAAGATAATTCGAAGGAATGTAAGCGTTTTCTGAAAGCGCTTACATAGTATAGCGAATTTTACAGCCGGAGTCAACTCTTTCAGAGAAAATTTAAGGTTGGCGGAAATATGTAGATCGGGAAGCGGGCGGTAGTTACTCTTTTTTTCTGGGTCTGCCATTACGGTATTCCAGTAACCTTCGTATTCTTGCATGCCGTTCCCGGGTCAGCGGATAGAACCAGGCGGTGATAACTGCTGAGAATAACAGTACCGCGCCCAAGGGACCAATTAAAACGCGGATAGCCGTCAAGGTAATGGGGGACTGTACGAAGGTTGTCGCACCCTCCGGTGGGGTCCGGTAACCGAACCAGCCCAGTACTTGCAGAGCGATAAAGATCGCCAGCGCACCGGTAAGCTTGCGGACGAAGTTCTTGACGCCGTAGTAAATCCCTTCCTGGCGGCGTCCGGTACGAAGTTCGTCCCACTCGATCACGTCCGGGAACATGGCATCCGGCAGGATGTGTGCGGCCGAGACGCTCAACCCTGCCAGGAAAGCCATCCACAGCACCAGCGCAACCTGCCCGGGGCGGACCAGGAAAATCCCGATCTGCACTCCGGCCCAGAAGACCATCCCTATGATGTAGGTGATATGTTTCCCCAAGCGATGGGAGAGCCACAACCAGAAGGGCAGGGCGACTGTCGCCGTGACCAGCAGCAGCGCAAAGACCGCTGATTCGAGCGGCAGGGAAATTCCGAGCAATGGTACCGAGGTCAGCATGTTGCCGCCGGCGATCCAGTAGAGCAGGTAGAAGGGCAGGGCCAGCGCCACCATGTCGAAGGTGATCCAGTTCAGCATGTAGATGAGCGTGGCGAAGCGGAAGGGAACATTGGCCCAGGCGGTGCGGACGGTTTGCCCGAAGGTCACCGTTTCCTGCGGCCGGTCTGCCGCGCCGTAGCGCTCTCGGACAACGGCAAAGATGAGCAGGAACGGGACGGCGGCCAGCCCGCCGAAAATCCCGGCCACGATCAGGTATCCCTGCTGCTGTGTCAGACCAGCGGCCAGGGCTGTGTCAATGATGGCTGGAGCGGCAACCGCGGTCACCAGCGAGGCCAGCAGGTTGAAGAAGATGCGGAAACTGGTCAGGGTGGTGCGTTCGTCGTAGTCGGGGGTCAGCTCGGGCAGCAGCGAGGAAAACGGCACGCCGCACAGGGTCTCTAGCGTGTCGCTGATCATGAAAGCCAGCGTGACGGTGGCAGCCAGGGCGAACTGGTTGTGCCAGGGCGGGACCCACCACAGCAGAAGGAAACTTGCCCCGAAGGGGATGGCGAAAAACAGCAGGAACGGTCGGCGGCGGCCCCAGCGGCTGCGCATCCGGTCGGTCAGGATGCCTACCAGCGGGTCGTTGACCGCGTCCCAGAAAATGCCCGCCAGCGCGGCGAAAGAGGCCAGCCGCGGGTCCAGCCCGACCACGTCCGTCAGGAAGATGGCGTAGAAGATCTGGCGCAGGGTCCCGTAACTGGCCTCGCTCCAGTCGCCGGTCCCGTAGGCCAGCTTGACCCAGAATGAAAGCCCATCACTTTTTACCCTGCTGATTTTTCCACTCATTGATGCTCCTCGCCAGAAGTGCTGATATACCATTAATACCACTTTTACCAGATTTCCTCGAGGCAGGCAGGATTGTTAAGGATATAATCGACTCGATGACCGAACCATCCAAATCTTCCCTTGCCGACAAACTAAAATCCCTGGGTGTCAGAGTCGGTGTGGCGGACCTCCAGCCTGCTGCGCCGAAACTGAAAACGGACGTTCCCATCCAGTCCGTGGTGGAGGGACGTTTCGTTTCCACCCGGCAAGGCGAAACATTCGTATCCGAACAGACTTATCCCTCCGATTACCGTCACGGTCTCACTCCGCTGCGCGCCTCCGTCCCCCTGGCTACGATTGCACAGTGGGCACGCGATGTGCGTCTCACCGACCTGCCGCTCGAGTCCTTTGCCTTCCTGGACACCGAGACCTCCGGCCTGGCGGGTGGGACGGGCACATATGCCTTTCTGGTGGGCGTGGGGCGCTTCGAAGGCGAGACATTCCGCCTGGCGCAATTCTTCATGCGAGACCCGTCTGAGGAAGCCGCACTGCTCGAAGGGCTGATGGATTTCCTGGCTCCCTGTGCTGCACTCGTCACCTTCAACGGCAAAGCCTTCGACGCGCCGCTGCTGGTCACGCGTTACTCGCTTCACAGCATCCCGGTGCCATTCAAAGATTTTGCGCATCTCGATTTACTGCCCCTGGCCCGGCGTCTCTGGCGCGACCGTCTGCCCAGCCGCGCCCTGAAATACCTCGAAGAGAACGTCCTCGTCGCGCCGCGCACCTCTGATGAAGTCCCTGGCTACGAAATCCCCTATCTCTACTTCGACTACCTGCGCACGGGCGATGCCGCCCCGCTGAAGGGCGTGTTCTACCATAATGCCATGGACATCGTCGCGCTGGCCGCATTGATGAACCATATGGCGTCCATCCTCCACGCCCCATTTGACGGACAGGTGCAGCACGGGCTGGATTTCATTGCGCTGGCGAAACTGTTCGAAGACCTGGACCGCCGGGAGGAGGCGGCTCGTCTTTATGAACGCGGCTTGCAGGCTGGCGTGAGCGAAGCGGACTTTGGAGCAGCTGTGCAAAGGCTATCCGCGTTACAACGCCGCCGCGGCGACCTCGAGTCTGCCGCGACATTGTGGCAAAAAGCCGCCGCCGAGGGACATGTTTATGCCCACGTCGAACTGGCAAAATATTACGAGCACCACCTTCGCGACTATACTGAAGCGCTGAAATGGACACAGAGCGCAGAGGGGCTGGTCAGTTCGCTTGACATCCCGCGTTATGAATACCGTCATTGGGTGGAAGAACTGGAACATCGTAAAAAAAGATTGCAGGAGAAGTCACGGAAGTAATCCGCTGGCATCTTTCCTGGGAAAGGAAATGGTATGGAAAACAACCTTCGCAAATTTCTGATCCGGTTTCTATTCCTCCTGGCGCTGATTGGACTCTTGTCCTGCAACTTCATTTCAACTCCCGTTGCCCCCACTCTCACGCCGACCTTGTCGCCCGTCAGCCAGGGCCTTACGCTGACCTTCACAACGATTAGTGAAACGAGTGCATCACCGGTCTACACGCTCACGGCGCAGGTCCCGCTTCTGACGGGCAGCAATGATCCGCGCGTGCTGCAATTCAACCAGCAGGCGGCGGTTCTTGTTCAGCAGGAAGTGGATAGTTTCAAACAGAACCAGGCTGGCGCCTCCAACCCGCCGCTTGCGATGGGCAGTTTTTTTGACCTGAAATATTCCCTTATCTCTCCGAGGAGCGACATCCTCAGTCTAAAATTAGACGTTGACGGCTATCACGATGGTGCAGCCCATCCATTTCATTACAGCCGGGCTTTCACCTTTGACCTGGCTACCGGTCACCAGGTCAATCTGGACCAGTTGTTCCTGCCCGGAACGAACTTTCTGCAAGTGCTATCGGATTATTGCAAAACCGAACTGGCAGGGCGCGATATCGCCTTTGACGCCTCCGTAACCGGCGCTGATCCGCTGCCGGACAATTACCAGAACTGGAACATCTCGGCGGACGGGCTGGTCATCACTTTTGATGAATATCAGGTGGCGGCGTACGCGGCTGGCCCGCAGATCGTTACCATCCCGTATGCTGCGCTGGCAGGCATCCTTGACATGCAGAGTCCGCTGGCAGGCTTCCTTCCATAAGGCATAAAGATATGTCTCGAAAGCATTCTCACGCCCTGCTCTTTCTTGGCTTGCTGACGGTTACCCTGTTCATATTGATGCTCTCCGCCTGTGGTGGCGGAGGTCCTACGGCGACCGGCGGCAAGCTCAGAGTCCTAGCGACGACCAGCATTGTGGGCAATGTTGTCAGCCAGGTGGGCGGGGATACCATAGCCCTGACCATCCTGATGCCCGTCGGCACCGACCCGCACGACTTCCAGCCGCGCCCACAGGACGCCGCCGCCCTCGCCGATGCTCAGATTATCTTTTCCAACGGAGCCGGGTTGGAGGGATTTCTCCAGCCGCTGCTGGAAAGTACCGGAGCGACGGGCAAACTCGTCGAAGTTTCGGCGGGGATAACACTCCTGCCGCTGCCGGGTAGTGACCAGTCGACTGGCGACCCGCATACCTGGTTGGACCCGAACAATGTCATCATCTGGACGCAAAACATCGCCGCGGCTCTTTCCGCTGCGGACCCGGCACACGCCGCCGATTACCAGGCCAACGCCGAAGCCTATGCGACCTCGCTGCGCGACCTGGATACCTGGATCCGCTCCGAGGTGGCGCAAATCCCGCCGCAAAACCGCCTGCTGGTAGCGGACCACGCTGTACTAGGCTATTTCGCGGCGCGGTACGGTTTTACGCAGGAAGGCACCATTACCGGTTCGTTCAGCACTGAAGCCGCGCCGTCGGCCCGGGAATTGGCCGCGCTCGAAGATAAAATCCGCCAGTCGGGGGTCCGGGCGGTGTTCGTGAGCGAAGCTGTCAACCAGACTCTGGCAGACCAGATTGCCGCGGATACCGGCATTAAGTCTGTCTGGATTTATCACGCCACGCTGACTGCCTCCGGCGGTCCGGCGGCGAGTTACCTGGAGTTCATGCGATATAATGTCAAAGCGATTGTGGAAGCCTTGAAATAATGTATCCTCGCACCCGCCACCAACCTGACAAACCTATTCTGGACGTCCTGCACCTTTCCGTCAGTTACGAGGGACGCGGCGCGCTGGAAAATATTACTTTTCACCTGCACGCCGGGGAACGCGTGGCAGTGGTGGGACCGAACGGGGCCGGGAAAAGCACCCTGTTCAAGGTGGTGGCGGGAGTGCTGCCACCCACTTCGGGCGAGGTGAAAATCTCGGGCTACGGCCCGCGCGGACACATTTGCATCGCTTATGTGCCCCAGCGCAGCCAGGTGGACTGGCGCTTCCCGGCCAGCGTGGCCGATGTGGTGATGATGGGCCGTATCAGGCAGGTGGGCTTTTTCCGCTGGCCGCGCCGCGCTGACTGGGATACCGTCCACGCCGCGCTCGAAGCGGTGGACATGAATTCAATGGCGAACCGTCAGATTGGCGAACTCTCCGGCGGCCAGCAGCAGCGCACTTTTCTGGCGCGCGCCCTGGCGCAGGAGGCCGAACTGGTGCTGTTGGACGAGCCGCTCAATGGCCTGGACACACCCTCGCAGGAAGCGATTTTGTCCCTGCTGGATAAACTGCGCCAGCAGAAGATCACCGTCATGGTCGCCACCCACGACCTGGGACAGGCCGCTAGCCGCTTTGACCGCGTCATGCTCCTCAACCATCAGCTGGTCCGTTTTGGATCGCCGCAGGATGTGCTGACCAGCGAGAATCTGCTGCGCGCTTACGGTGGTCATGCCCAGTTGATCCGGGGCGCGGACGGCACGACCACCCTGGCCGATACCTGCTGTGACGGGGAAGAAGAGCATGAATAACCTGTTCAATATTTTCCTCCAGCCATTCTCCTATGACTTCATGCTGCGCGGACTGGTGGCGTCGGTCATTGTCGGCGTGGTGTGTGCGGTGGTGGGTGTGTACGTTGTCTTGCGCGGCATGGCCTTCTTCGGGGATGCCCTGGCACATGCCGTCCTGCCGGGCGTGGCGCTCGGCTACCTGCTCAGCGGTGGCAGCCGGGATACCCTTTTCTGGTGGGCGCTTGGCGCAGCGGTGCTGGTGGCGCTGGCAGTGGGACGCATCTCCAAACATGCCGAGATCCGCGAAGATACCGCCATCGGCATCCTGTTCGCCAGTATGTTCGCCCTCGGCATCGCCCTGATTTCCACCGTCCGCAGTTACAGCGTGGACCTGAGCCATTTCCTGTTCGGCAACGTGCTGGGTGTCTCGACCCGCGACCTGGTCCTGACATCTGTCTTCGGCGGGGTGGTGCTGCTGACGATCTTCCTCTTCTACAAAGAGTTTCTGGTCTTGTCCTTCGACCCGGTCCTGGCGGCCACCCTGCGCCTCCCGTCTGGCCTGCTGAACAATATCCTGCTTGTCCTGATGGCGCTGACCGTTTCCGTGGCCATGCAGACGGTTGGCGTGGCGCTGATGGTGGCGATGCTGGTCACTCCGGCGGCTACCGCCTCGCTGCTTACCCGCCGCCTGTGGCAGGGGATGCTCGTCTCGGCTGCCATTGGGGCATTCTCGGCGGTGACCGGTCTCTATCTGAGTTACTACTTCAATATTGTTTCCGGCTCGGCCATTGTGCTGACGGCCACCGCTATTTTCCTGCTGGTTTTTCTTTTCCAACCGCGCCGGGGACTGGTGTGGAAGAAAAGATAAATATGCTCCGCTTGCGCACCCTTCACCCTGCCCCCTGCGGGGACCTTCGGCGCCTTCTTCGACGATTCATGTCGTCGAAGCAACCGATGGCGGCTTGTTGCCGCCTCGGCTAGTATTCGTTTCTGAGGAAAAAAAAGAGGAACAAATACCCCCCTCTCCCGGAAGGCCACCGGGACGGAGTGTGGTGCCTCCATACAACTTAATCAATTGGTTCGGGGTACAAGTCCCCGGTCGGTCACCGAAGCCCTCAGAAACGGGGGCTTTGTTCTTGCCCCTGCGAACAAGATCTTGGAGTTTCTGACGCTCTGTTTCGCTAAGTTCAAGTCGCTCTTTAAGCATGTGCTCAAGGAACCACATCCATCATATCCGCATGGTCAAGGTACTAGAAGGTGGGCGCCACCCTTAGCCAAGCAAAAACTACTATAACCGCGATCACGATCGAACACAGGCAGAGCGCCACCATTGCGATCAAGAGGCCCCAGATCCAGAAGGTCGACTTTTTCGACGCAGGCGCTGCGGCGGGATAACCAGGCGGATAAACGACCGGTTCCTTTGTCACTGCATTGGCGATCAGGAAGAACATCCACACCAATACTGTAAAGACCAGGAACAGGAAAATTGTGATCAGGAAAAAAAGCACGTTGGTGGAAGCCAGCGCTTCGGCCAGGTCA
>Ga0265292_1003255_pt1 | contig 10143 bp, 8 predicted proteins | sample Munlanlewell296A_FD_189080 | JGI IMG/M metagenome (GOLD analysis project Ga0265292, IMG submission 189080) | Leachate microbial communities from a municipal landfill in Southern Ontario, Canada - Leachate well 296A | ecosystem: Engineered > Solid waste > Landfill > Unclassified | place: Canada... | reverse complement strand
CTGCGCAAGGACAATTGAAAAAGGACTTTCCAAAGTTGAAGAGGTAAAAGAAGCAGTCGTTAATTTCCCCATGGAATCCCTTAAGGTCGAGCACCTTGAAACATTAACCTTTAAAGCAATTGCTTTAAAGGTTAAAGACCTGGGCTACGGAGCTGTCCAGGATGATGGAAACGGAGCAGGGAAGCTCAGCTTTACCATAGAAGGAATGAGCTGTGTTAACTGTTCAAAAACAATAGAAAAAGTTTTAGGGAAAGCGCAGGGGATAAAAAGCGTATCCGTAAATTTTTCAATCGAGCAGGGGACGGTGGAATATGACAATTCTATTATCACTGCTGACGGGATCTATGAGCTTGTAAAACAGGCAGGCTACAAGGCAGTCCCAAGTGAAGATGACGGAGATAAAGAAAAGATCGCCCATAAGGAAAAAAGATCATTTCTCCTTACTGTTTTCTTAACGATTCCCATAGCCCTGCTCGTACATCTTCCACAGTTCGGAGTAAATTTTCATCCTTTTGGCTCTTATCAGGACTATGTTGTTTTCGGGCTTGCAACCATTATCCAGATAATCGGAGGATTCCCATTCTACAGGGGCGCCTATTATTCGCTTAAAAACAAGTCAACAAATATGGATGTCCTCGTATCTCTGGGAATTACAGCCGCATATTTTTACAGCACTTTCATGCTCTTTTTTGGAAGCAGCATGGGGGGACCGGCAGCAACGACGACAGATCCATCTATCCTTAATAGCGCTGCTGATTCTATGGATATGAGCTCATTAAACATGGAAGGTGTTCCGCAGGCGGCCGGGCATATGATGCATCACCTGATGTTTGAAGTTGCTCCGGAACTTTTAAGCTTTATTTTGCTTGGCAAACTGATGGAAGCAAGCGCTAAAGGGAAGGCAGGACAAGCGCTCAAAAAACTCCTTGAACTCCAGGCTGACAAGGCAAGGCTTATCGTTGACGGTGTTGAAAAGGAAGTGCCGGCATCACAGATATCAGTGGGTGATATCGTGCTGGTAAAGCCAGGAGAGAAAATCCCTGTAGATGGAGAAATAATAGAAGGAAGCGCAAGCATAGACGAATCTATGATATCCGGAGAATCCATTCCGGTTGAAAAGAAACCGGGCGACAGCGTGACTGGCGCCACTATAAACAAGTCCGGTCTTTTAAAAATCAGGACAATGCGGATAGGAAAAGACACTGTGCTCTCTCAGATAATAAAGATGGTGCAGGAAGCGCAGGCCGACAAAGCGCCAATACAGCGTTTTGCAGACACGGTCTCTAATTACTTTGTGCCCGCAGTTGTTTCGATCGCCATTATAAGCTTTGCAGTATGGTTCTTCATGATAGGGGAGACATTCCTTTTTGCGTTTACAATAATGATATCAGTACTAGTTATAGCTTGTCCGTGCGCACTCGGCCTTGCAACCCCGACTGCAATAATGGTTGGGAGCGGTATAGGACTGAACAGGGGAATTCTGTTTAAGAAAGCGAGCGTACTTGAAAACATATCAAGGCTCAATATCGTGCTCTTTGATAAAACCGGCACAATCACAAAAGGGGAGCCCAAAGTTGTTGGGACTTCGTTTGCACCGGGAATTACGGACAACGAAGCATTAATGATAGCGGCAAGCGCTGAAGCATCATCCACTCATCCCCTTGCTGAGGCTGTTGTAGATTACGCAAAAGAAAAAGGGATTACCCTCTCCGCTACAGACAACTTCCATGAAGAAAGCGGCATGGGGATAACATGCACAATTTCAGGAAGCCGGGTTATTGTCGGAAAAAGAGCACTCCTTGAGAAGAATGGAGCTGATATGTCGGGAATCAAAAGCGAAGCGGAGCGACTTGAATCAGAAGGAAATACGCTTGTCTTTGCGGCAAAGGATGGAAAGGCAATAGGCGTATTCGGGATTGCTGACGTAATAAAAGACAATGCGCCCGAGGCAATAAAGAGACTTCATGCTCTTGGAATAAAAACATGCATGATTTCCGGAGACAATAAAAAAATCGCTTCCATTGTAGCAGAGAAAGTCGGGATAGACACATTTGAGGCTGAAGTCCTGCCTCAGGATAAAATAAATACCGTAAGAAAATATCAGGATCAGGGTCTCAAGGTCGGAATGGTAGGGGACGGCATCAATGATGCGCCTGCCCTTGCACAGGCCAATATAGGGATAGCCATAGGCTCTGGTACTGATGTGGCAAAAGAAACAGGAGATGTCGTTCTTGTTAAAAACGACCTGCTCGATGTTGACCGCGCAATACAGCTTGGAAGAAAAACACTCACCAAGATAAAACAGAATTTCTTCTGGGCGCTTTTTTATAATGCAATCGGAATACCTATAGCTGCCGGAGTGTTTTACCCGTTTACTCTGCCGCCCCAATGGTGTGCGCTTGCAATGGCATTTTCATCGGTATCGGTGGTGAGCAATTCGCTGCTGTTGCTAAGGTTCTCTAAGAAGTTATAATCCGATTAGGACTTTTCGCTGTTGAGGCTTATTCCTTCGACTTTGATGCTCAGATTCGAAATAGGTCCGCTCAACTCTACAGGGACATTTTTCTTCCCCTTGATTCCCATTAAAGATATCGCTTTTCCTACTTCATGAGAGGTGTCGTATTCACCGAAGAGTTTCATCTTGATATTTGTTTTATCCAGCGACTCTCCTACCTTAAATGTCCCGCCGCCGTTTATTTTTACTCCGCTTCCTTCAATAATAAAATTTTTCACATTACCTCTGCCTCTTGTAGCTTCAAAAACAAAACCTGCTTTATCAAGCTTGAGACTTTTAAGAAAAGGAGAAATATTTTCCAGCTGTCCTCCTGTAATATCAATCTGGCCGTTACCGGAAACTGTTCTTGCGCTGTCCTTCTGCATGACAATGTTAAAGCTGAACTTTGCAGGTCCCTTAAGCCTCATCTTCTTTTTATCGTTGCCGGACAGCAGCTTGCTGATTTCAACTTCTTTAGCTGTGTCAACTTTTAAACTTATGCGGTCTGTATCCAAGCGGATGCTCCCATCCAGCTTGCCTTCAAAACCATCTGCACTGAAGTTAACCTCATTTTTGAGGAAAAATATAGAAGATAAAGGAAGCGTAATTTTAAGTTTCTCAAGCTGATATGGTTTAGAATCAACTGCCGTATTTTGTATCTCTACTTCTGAGAAACTTACTCCAATGGGAAATGCATAACCTGATTTCTGTTTTGTAATTTTATACTGGTAATCGGTCTCTATGCCGGAAATAGCATTATCTACAACCTTGTCAAAAGGAAACTTGATAAGCAGAAAAACAATAAAGCAGATTATTCCGTAGAGAGTGTAAAGAAATACTCTCAAAAAATTCTTTTTTATATCACTTAATATATTCATATAATTCTTCCATAACTTTCATTGATTTATAAGAAGTGAAGCTTATATTTGCAACAATTATCTTTATCTCTCCTTTTCAATCTGCCTTATGAGTGCTATCGCATTTTTATTTTCTGGATCAATGGCTATCGCTTTTTTAAGTTCCTCAGCAGCCTTTTCCTTATCATCGGTACTGATATAGACTAACGCAATGTTAATATATGCCGGCACATAAGAGGGATTTATATCAAGGGCTAAATTAAATTCTCTTAAAGCGTAAGCTGTATCTCCTTTTCTCTGATAAATAGTACCAAGATTATTGTGGGATTCAACATCATCAGGATCAGTTTTTATAACCGCTCTTGTTTCGTCCATTGCTTCATCCAGTCTTCCAAGACCAATATAAACGGCCCCCAAATTACTTTTTGCAATTAGCATAGCTGGTTTAATTCGAAGTGCTGCCTTGTAATTTTTCACAGCATTCTCATAATCTCCATCCATATGATAAAGAAGCCCTTTCAGATAAAGAGCATAGTAATCACTCCCATCCCGGGAAAGAAGCATATCGAGTATTTCAAGTGACTTTTTCTTTTCTCCTGTCATCATGTAGCTTTCTGCAAGATTAAGATAAATTTTCATGTAACCAGGCTTAATTTTTAGGGCACGCTGATACTGCTCAATAGCATCCGCATACATACCTCTGCTTTGATAGACAGTGCCGATACCATAAAGCGCTTTAACTGAAGGATGATTTATAGGCGATTTTTTGAGGGCATTGGTCCACAAACTTATTGGATTTTCCCATGACAATGTAGCTTTTTGAGCAAGTACACTATAAAGAATGACAATCATTGCAATAATTAAAATCAAACTTTTTTTGATTTTCTGTATGCTATTAATACTGCAGAAACCGGCAGATGAGGAAAGAAGCAAGGCAAATCCCATCACCGGCATATATAGCCACCTCTCGGCTAAAACATCCTGTACAGGAAAGACCAATGTTGGAAGCTGTGTCAACAATATCCACAACAAAGAAAATAAAATAATTGGGGCTCTTCTTCTTGCAAAAAATCCAAATGAAATGACAAGTACTATCACTGCCACAGAGCCCATTGCTCTTAGGTCAGAAAAAGAATCTGCAATGGGTAAATAGTGGTCAACAGTTAAATTAAAAGGAAGAAAAAGAAGTTTTATACCATAAACAAAAGAGAAAATCTGCGTTAATGACTGCACAGGAATCGGTCTGGAAAAATTGGGATTCCCTGTAGTACCAAAAATAAAAATCCTCAAAAAGAAAATAAGAGCTGCTACGACCCAATAGGCAAAATGGAACGGGAAATATCTCTTTTTTATCCAATCCCTGAAGTTATATTTAATCTGGTTCCTGTATCCATTGGGATTTATATATTCAATAACCATGAGAATTAGCGGGAGTGTAATTCCGTTTTCCTTGCTAAAGCAGGACATAATAAAAAAAATGAGAGAAAATATTCTGAATGGAAAATGTGAACGACTTTTTGTTTTATTGTCAGCTTTCAAAAAAAAGAGAATAGCCAGAAGGTAGAAAAAAGCGCAAAGCAATCCGGATCGGCTTGAAATATAAGTTACAGACTCAACATTGACCGGATGAGAAATAAAAAGGCTTGAGGCAAGCAGTGCCGTCAATACACATTCAGGATCTTTAGCAGGGCCTTTAGTCAGACGCTTTATCAGGAAAAAAAGAATGATCCCATTCAGCAAGTGCAGTGCAATGTTAACAATATGATACCCGTAAGTATTAAGTTTTCCAAAATAGTAATTTATGGCAAATGAATAATTAAGCAGAGCCCGCTGGGGATTTGATGAAACTATGGACGTAAAATCAGAAATATTTCTAATTTTATAGTTATTTTGAATGACATCTGCGTCATCATAATTAAATGGAAAATGCAATGTCCCGCTGTAAATAAAAAATACAATGAGTACGGGAACAAAAATTAAAAGAAGGGTTTGCAGTTTTTCTTTATTCATTGCGACGAAAAGATACTCCAAAAAAAATTCAGGATAAATGAAAACTCATACTTAGTACGTTATTCTCATTTATCCTGAACTATATTCTAACTGCTAACCGTTGTAACTTTGAAGGCACCATTGAAGATGTTCATATTCACTTGTCGTCGGGACCCACAAAATCAAGATACTCGCTTCCCAGGAAAACATCAGGTCCTACATACCAGTCTCCTGTTACCGACTGTTTTGCTATCTTCGATGCACTACTAGTGGCTTCACCTGCTGTAAATCCGAGAACCAGGCCGCTTGTTACAGACCCAAGTGTTGCATAGACAAGTTTGAGCGGCGAATAGATTACAGATGACACTACACTGGCAGTGACAAGTCCTGTCTTACCCCATGGGCCGAAATCTGAGAAGGTTTTAGCCTCTGCAGGAATGCCGGTTCCCAAAGCCAATAGAGTAAAAAGAGTTACAATCGAAATAAGTTTTTTGTTTTTTTTCATATTTCACTCCTCCTTCTCAACAATTTCCAAGTTGTTTCACATCTTTACCTACACCATTTTTTATAAAAATTATAACCTCTAATGAGAGTTACGTCAATTATTCCGGATTAAATGGAAATCTTTCGCAGATATTTTGTTCAGCATTTCTCGTAGCTTCAAAAAAATGATTTTGAGTATTTTTGATTTCAGAATAAAATCATAAAAAATTTTTCCTTAGAGGCAAAGTGAAAATATCCATACTGGCAAGCGGAAGCAGCGGAAACTGTATTTATATAGAAAATGGGGAAAGCTCAATTCTCGTTGATGCAGGGTTAAGCGGCAAAGAAACCGAGAAAAGGCTGTGTTCAATAGGCAGAAATATTAAAGACATCTCTGCTATAATCATAACCCATGACCATCAGGATCATGTAAAAGGAGCAGGCATAATAAGCCGCAGATTTCGCATACCTGTGATGATTGACGAGCCGGCTTATAATGCTGCCAGAGAAACAATAGGCGATATAGAGGATATAACCTTTTTCGAGGCAGGCTCTACCATAGCTCTCGGAGGACTTAAAATAACCACAATCCCATCTCCTCATGATGCCGCAAGCCATGTTTGCCTTTTCATAGAAAATGGAGAAAGCTGTCTTGGCATTTTTACCGACATTGGATTTGTCACTGAAAAAATAGAAAGCATTTTTTCTTCGCTTGATGCGGCCGTGCTTGAATTCAACCACGACACATACATGCTCGAAAACGGACCATACCCTCCGCATCTGAAAAAAAGGATCCGCGGTGATCTGGGTCATCTTTCAAATCTTCAGGCAACAAATCTTGTACTTAACAAAATGAGTGCCCGCTTACACACTCTTTTTCTGGCGCATCTGAGCGAACACAACAATACACCCTCAATTGCGCAAAAAACACTCAAATACGAAGCCCGCAACCACTGCCGTTTCAGCAAAGTAAACCTCGTGATGACATCGCGCTTTATCCCAACACCTTTGACAGATGTTTAGGGTTGTTATCTAATCCCTGAATTTTCAGAAACAAAGGATAATAATTTTTTTCGCAATGAAATGAATTTTTATATTGAAGAATTATAAGCGTTATATATATATCTACCCCATGCAATACACAAAACAATCTGACAGATATACCGGAACTGTTCTTAGAACAGTCATGCTTCTTAGCCTGTTCCTGCTTATTTTGGCTTGTGAAAGACCGCCTGAAGAGAGAATATTCAAAGACTTTAACTCCATAGTGAAAATCCACCCCGTAACCAATCAACCCCGGCCTGAATGGGAAGTTAGCAAAGCCGCCGGTTATAACCTCATCAGAATACACAGTGAAAAAAGCAGAACAGTAGTTGAGCTTGAACTTAAAAAGCCCTATTACGGGAAAAAACAGATCAACATGTACTACAGTAAGTCCTCTGACGGAAAATGGGAATGGATGGGCTGGAGTTTTGTATCAAAATAGTTAAAAGAGAAATCAAGGTTCCTGGTCATCCTAACAGATGGAGACTGTTTCATGGGATTACATTTTCACGATTCAGATGCCAATATTGAATGCACGCGCTGCGGCAACACCCTGATAATAAGAGACGGCAAGGGGAGGGATTCATCTCTGTACTGTTTCAGGTGCGGTTACAGGCTTTATTATTACACCTTAGTCAGGGAAATGGAAAAAAGAGGCATAAAGATCCTTACATGCATTAAATGCAACATAGATTTTGTTGCAACCGATGTCTCGGCTTACTATTGCCCTGCTTGTGAAAAAGAAGCCAAGAGTGCTGAAAAATAAACATTCCCTGCTCCCGTGCCTATCCGGAAAAACATGGATAAAATAAATATCTGCGGGCTTGATTTTTCAAACATTACATTCAAAGATGCAGTTTCTTTTGCATCAAAGCTCACGGAAACCGGAAAGAAAGAAGTCATATTCCCTGCAAATGTTGAATCAATAATGGTTGCAAGAAATGATACTTATCTGCAGAAAATATACAATGAAGCTTCAATCCTCCTCCCTGACGGTATGCCCGTAGTATGGGCTTCACATTTTCTTGGCACACCTTTGAAAGAAAAAATCTCAGGACCTGATTTCCTTCCACGCTACCTTGAAAGCATATCAGCCGGAAAATACAGCGTGTTCATCCTGGGAGGAGAAAAAGGTGTTGCAGAGCGCACTGCATCAAACCTGTCGGGAATGATAAGGGGAATTAAAATAGCGGGAACCATGCACGGTTATTTTAACAAATCAGGAGATGAAAACCTTGATATCATTGAAAAGATTAATTCATCAGGCGCTTCGATCCTGATAGTTGCAATGGGAACGCCGTTGCAGGAAAAATGGATTTATGAGAATATCAAACACCTGACTGTAAGGATTGCCATCGGTGTCGGAGCTGCCATAGACTTTCTTTCAGGAAATAAAAGCAGGGCTCCGGAATGGATGTGCAACAACGGACTTGAATGGGTTTTCAGGCTGTTCCAGGAACCGGCAAGATTATGGAAGAGATATCTTGTAAGAGATATTCAGTTTCCTTTTCTGGTTCTGAAAAATAGATATAGAAAGGATTGATTCTTTGTTAAAAGAACAAAACTGGGTAGTAACACGGGCAATGCAGATAGCTGAGATTATACTTGTCGCCGGAAGTTTTCTTGCTGCCTATTATGTCAGGAATTATCTCATGTCTTTCTCATATGGGGAAATCCTTCCAATAAATGAATACATATGGATTATATTTATCATAATACCTATTTGGGCAGGATTGTTGAAATTCTATGGAGTCTTTGGTACTTTCAGATTAGATTCTTTCATCGCTGATGCGGGGAGAATACTGATTTCTCATTTCTGGGGGGTAATGACCCTTGGTTTTACAGTATTTCTTTTCCAGAAAAAGTATTTCAGCCGCTCGCTTATCATCATATTTGCCATAATCTCTTTTATTTCTATACTGCTCGCAAAAATCATAGTCTATTTCACATTGTCACGCATAAAATCACTGGGGTTTTCCGTAAGAAACATAATTATAGTCGGAACCGGTGAAGACGCCATTGAGACTGCCGAACTTATTGAAAAACATAAAAAATGGGGTCTAAACATACTTGGTTTTGCAACAACTGAGAAAAATAACACCGGGCAAGTTAAAGACTGGAAAATATTGTGCGCCATAGTGGATTTGCCTGAAATTGTCCACAACACGGTGGTTCATGAAATAATAATCTGCCTTTCCAAAGGAAGAATGATCGATATTGAAAAGCTTCTTTCATTTTGCGAAGAAGAAGGGATAAGAAGCAGGATTGTGCTTGGCTTCTATCCAATGGTTATAGCAAAGCCATCTTTTGAATATTTCCACGGTAAACCGCTGCTTACATTTAATACCACCCCTGAAAAGAACTTTGAACTTTTCTTAAAGCGAGCAATTGATCTCTTTTTTTCCGTCGTAGGATTGGTTTTGCTCTCACCGTTAATATGTGTTGTATCGCTTGCCGTAAAAACTACAAGCAACGGCCCTGTATTCTTTAGACAGACCCGAGTGGGACTTGCCGGCCGCAGGTTCGTAATGTACAAGTTCCGTTCTATGTATATAGATGCTGAGGACAGGCTTCGCGAACTTATTTCTTTAAATGAAAGAGACGGACCAGCATTCAAATTGAGCAGTGATCCCCGCGTCACACCTCTTGGAAAAATAATAAGGGCTACAAATTTAGACGAATTGCCTCAGCTTTTCAATGTTCTTCGCGGAGACATGAGCCTTGTTGGACCAAGGCCGCCTCTCCCTTCAGAGGTAATTCATTACGAAAGATGGCAAAGACGCAGGCTTTCAATGAAACCTGGGATGACATGTTTCTGGCAGATTTCAGGTGAGAAAAACATGCCTTTTCAGGAATGGATGAAACTTGATTTAAAATATATAGACAACTGGTCGCTCATAACAGATATAAAAATTATTCTAAAAACTATACCCAAAATTTTTTATGGACTTATATTTAAAAACATGCCTTAATTTTTTTTAAAAAATAGGGTTCTTTGTTTAGCAGTTTCTTATCCTAAATTTAATGAAATAAAAAAATTAATTGAAACATCAGATATCTTAAAATTTGAGCATTTGCTCGAAAAAATCTTGACAATGATGAGGCTAAACGATAAATATGCTTAATATATAAAGAGTTATCCGACCTGAATAGATTTGACACATATATTAAGGAGCCAGTTTATGAAAACAGTGTTTAAAGGAAAATTGTATTTTTGCACTTTGCTGTTTTTACTATCAATAATAGCATTACCAATTGCAAATGCAAAAACTACAG
>Ga0265292_1003254_pt1 | contig 10143 bp, 4 predicted proteins | sample Munlanlewell296A_FD_189080 | JGI IMG/M metagenome (GOLD analysis project Ga0265292, IMG submission 189080) | Leachate microbial communities from a municipal landfill in Southern Ontario, Canada - Leachate well 296A | ecosystem: Engineered > Solid waste > Landfill > Unclassified | place: Canada... | reverse complement strand
ATAGCCGGGATGCACTGCGCCTCCTGCGTCACCTCGATCGAGAACGCCCTGCGCGGCTTTCGGGGCGTCATTTCAGCGAACGTCAACTTTGCCTCCGAAAAAGCGACCGTGGAATACGATCCCGAAACAACCGATGTGCCGGCGATAGAAAAAGTCATCGAAGCGACCGGTTATTCCGTGATCAAACCGCAACCGGCTGACGGCGTTGACGTGGAAAAAGCGGCGCGCGAAAAAGAGATCAATAATCTATTGTTTAGGTTCGGCTTCTCCCTGGCCTTGAGCCTCCCGCTGATGTATTACATGCTGCACCTCCTCTTCGGTTGGCCGATGCCGGAATTTGCGATGCGCAACGCGGCGACCATCGAACTGCTGCTTGCCACTCCGATCATGTTCCTGGGGAGTATCTTTTTTACCAGGGGGATCGTTTCCCTGGTCAAGACGCGGACCGCCAACATGGATACCCTGGTTTCCATCGGCGTAGGGGCGGCTTTTCTCTACAGTTTATATGTCACGATCGCCATTTGGCTGGGCAAGACCGGGTTGGGAATGGGCGATCTTTATTACGAAGTGGCCGGGTTCCTGATCACCTTTATCCTGCTGGGAAAATACCTGGAAGCGGTGGCCAAAGGCCGGACCTCGGCGGCGATCAAAAAACTGATCGGCCTGCAGGCGAAGACCGCGCTGGTCATCAGGGACGGCCAAGAGGTTGAGATTCTGACCTTGGATGTCCAGATCGGGGAGATCATTATCGTCAAACCGGGCGGAAAGGTCCCTGTTGACGGAGTGGTGACCGACGGCTATTCCAGCGTTGACGAATCGATGGTGACCGGCGAGAGCATCCCGGTCGAGAAAAAGATCGGGGACAAGGTTGTCGGCGCGACTATCAACAAGACCGGGTCGTTTAAATTCAAGGCCGAGAAGATCGGTCAAGACACCTTTTTGGCTCAAGTTATAAGATTCGTCGAAGAGGCGCAGGGGAGCAAAGCCCCGATCGAAGAACTGGCGGACAAGATCTCCGCTTATTTTGTCCCGGCGGTCGTTTTGATCGGGTTGGCCTCGTTCGTCATCTGGCTTTTAGCTGGACAGAGTTTTATTTTCGCGCTGACGGCCTTTATCGCGGTCCTGATCATCGCCTGTCCGTGCGCGCTGGGACTGGCGACTCCGACGGCGGTCATGGTCGGGACCGGCCTGGGCGCGGAACACGGGATATTGATCAAGAGCGCGGGAGCTTTGCAGATGGCCGCGCGGATCAACATTGTGGTTTTTGACAAGACGGGGACCTTGACTAAGGGGAAGCCGGAAGTCACGGACATAATTGTTGTGGAACCTGCGAATGAACTTCGCGGTTCCACAAGCGGTGAGGAACCGAGACGTTCAGTCTCAGGTTCCGAACTTCTATTATACGCGGCGGTGGCGGAGAAGAAGTCGGAGCATCCGCTGGCGGAAGCGATCTTACAGAAGGCTAAAAGTACCGGGCTGACCGTTCCCGAGCCGCAGACCTTTAGCGCGATCTCCGGCCAAGGGGTGGCTGCCGATGATATTTTGCTCGGCAACCGCCAGTTGATGCGGGCCCGGAATATCGCTGTCTTAGAGATTGAAACGAGGGTCCAGGCGCTGGAAGCGGAGGGTAAGACGGTTATGCTGGTCGCCAAAAGCGGTAAATTGGCCGGCCTGATCGCGGTGGCGGATACTTTAAAGCCAGCTTCCAAGGCGGCAGTTGAGCGGCTGCGTAAAATGGGGAAAGAGATCGTGATGATCACCGGGGACAATAGGCGGACCGCTGAAGCTATAGCGAAACAGGTTGGGATCGACCGGGTATTATCCGAAGTTCTCCCCCAGGACAAAGCTGATAATATTAAAAAACTGCAGGCCGGAGGGAAGAAGGTAGCGATGGTCGGCGACGGGATCAACGACGCGCCGGCGCTGGCCCAGGCTGATATCGGGATCGCGATCGGTTCCGGAACGGATGTGGCGATCGAGGCGGGAGAGATCGTCCTGGTCCGGGATGACCCGCGCGACGTCGTCACCGCGATCGAATTAAGCGCTTTCACCATGCGTAAGATCAGGCAAAATCTCTTCTGGGCCTTCATTTATAATACGCTTGGTATTCCAATCGCGGCCGGGATATTGTATCCTTTCACCGGTTTCCTGTTGAATCCGGTCGTGGCCGGCGCGGCGATGGCCTTCAGCTCGGTTTCGGTCGTTTCCAACTCATTGTTGATGCGGCGGTTCAACCCGCGTCATTCACGCCTCAATCCCACTGCAACAATTCTTTGATCTTAGGCGCGGCCAGCGGCGTTTTTGACAGCATATAGGCGAATTCCGCCCGGGTCAAACGCTGGCCCGGATAAAGATTGACCGTGGCGAACTCCAGCAGGCCGGCTTGCTTGGCCGCCGCAATTTCTTTGATCGCCCAGTGCCTGCCCGAGAGATCGGCAAAAGGCCTCTCTTGCGCCCTCGGCAGGGCGAATTTGGAAAACCTGACCATCATCACAATGCACTCCAGCCGGGTGATCGGCCGGCCGGCGTTGAATTTGCGGTCCGGTCCGGCTGTTATCAAGCCGGCGTCATAAGCCGCTTTCAAATAAGGCGTCAGCCAGCTGGTCCGCGGGGTATCTTTGAACGGCAATGACTTGATCTCTCTCGGCAGAGAGATCCCGCTGGCCATTACGAGCATTTTTAAAACATCGGCGCGTTTTATTGTTTTTTCCGGACTGAAGGGCTGGCCGGCTGGCGTTTGCAGGAAGCCCAGGGTCGCGACTTGTTCGATCGAGTCTTTGGCCCAGTAAGTCCTCGACACGTCGGAGAAATTGGCCAGCCGCAATATCCTCACGCTCCGGGCTTCGATCGTTTGGCCCGCGGCGTCCAGGCCGGCCGCGCTAAAAGTGTTCCGGCCGAGTGAGAGCGCCTCTGCGGTCTCAAACAGGCGGCCTTGGCTGATCGGGACCATTTTATCGTTGATCGCCACGGTCTTGATCTCATTGTTCAGGACGAAGCCGCCGATCGTGATCCTGTCCTTATAAACAACTGATTTATCGTCCGGTTCGGCGATATTTAGTCCCGGCGTTTCTTTGCGGACCACGGCTTCTCCGGTCGGCAAAAGCGACGGCGTATACGAAAGCGAGAAAAAATGGGTCACGTTGCTTGATTCGGCGTAATAAGGATGGTAGGCGTAATCGAACTGGAAACCGGCGAGATTAAGGCCCAGACCAAGCGTGGGATTGACGCCGTTGCTGGTGGGGGTGGAAGAAAAACTTTGATCAAGGCCGCCCCGGACGGTCAGCAGCGGATTTAACTGCCACTCCAGGCCGGCGTGGTAGGCGGAAGGAGCTTGGCGCGTCAGCCACAGGTCGTAGTCGAGCGCCATCAGCAGACGGCCTTCAAAATCGGTCAGCGAGCCGCCGATCTTGGCGACGGCGGGGATCCCTTCGGCGTAGCCGTAATCCCAGTTTATCCGGCCGCCCATGGCGAAGGGTAAAATATTCTGCAAGTTTAGCCCCAGGGTCAGCCGATCGGATAAGGTGTATTTGACCCCCAGGTCGAGGTCGTGCCCGGTCCCGAGGCTGGCCACGCCGCCGCTAAAGCCCTGGTCGAAGATCTTGTAATTGAGGCCAACGGACAAGGCCTCGTTGATATTGCCCGACAGCGCTAAGAGGTACACGTCGTTGTGATAGTCAAAATAAACCAGGCCGTATTGCGTCGGTGAAGGGATATTGCTGATCCCCGAGCGCACGACCGCGACGCCGCAGCCGTATTTCTTACCTTGAAAACTGAAAGGGGTGGAATAGGTCAAGGTCAGGTATTGGACCTCATTAAAGAGGTTAGAATACATGCTGAAGGCGATCCAAGACTTGATATTCGAGACGCCCGCCGGGTTCATGAGGATGCCGCTGCCGTCGTCGGCCACGGCCACAAAAGCTTTCCCCATGCCCATCGGCCGCCCCCCCACGCCGATCTTGACCGGGTCGTCGGTGAAGCTGACGCCTCTCGCGGCGGAGAACAAAACAAGAACAAAAAATATGATGACCAAGATCGCGCGGTTTAGGCTCACGCCGATAGGCCGTTTGACCGCCCTCATCTGCGCAGTATCGCGATCTTGCCTTTGAACAAGGTCTTGCCGTTTGACCGGTCGACCACGTGGAGGAGGTAGAGGCCGTTGCCGACTCCTTCGCCCAGATCGGAGATCCCGGCCCAGAGAAACGAGTTGGCGCCCGCTTTGCCGCCGCTGGCTCCGGCGTTAAAGGTCTTTTTCATGATCAGGTCGCCGGTCAGCGAAAAGAGATAAACGTCGATATTGGTATCCTGCGGCAGATTATACATAATGGTAGTCGGCTCCTTGGCCGGGTTGAAGGGGTTCGGCGAATTTATCACCGTGCCGCTCGGCAGGGGATAAGCTTTGACTTTAAAGCCCGAGGGCAAACTACCTTCATTGCCGTTGGGATTTTTGACCACGACGTCCCGGACGCCTTCGGGGACGCCGGCCAGGTTGAATTCACAGTTAATTTCGTTTGAAGTCAGCGCGGTGTTGAGGCCGACGATATCGGTTAGCCCCGTTTTCTTCAGTTTGACGACGGCGGAATTGGCGAAATTGGCGCCGCTGATCTTGACTTGGATGGGAGCGATGTTGAGTCCCTCGCCCGGATCGATGGCCACAACAATGGGGGCGAGGATGACCTCAAAGGCGCCGGGGTAAAAGCCCAGCCGGATGACCAGATTGGCGCTAACGACCTTTCCCAGCTCCTGATTGTTCAGCCGGCCCGTTAGCGCGTAATTGCCCGAGCTCGCGATAACTGCCCCGTTGTCCATGGTATCGAGGGTGATCCTATAAGTGCTCGAGGCCGCCGGCGCCCAAACGGGCGTGGCCAGGACCAGGCAGACCAGCGGTATTAATAATATGATCAAATATTTGTTAGCCATGTTATTAAATCCGAACGTCCAAGACTAAATCCGAAAGTCCTAAATCCTAAATCCGAACATTGTTCTGGCCAAGCTCAATCCAATTAGACTAAATCCGAATGTCCGAAATCCGAACAATATTTTCGACTGCTTTTTGCAGCAGGTGTTTATCGGGCAGCGAGAGCTGGTATTTTGAAGCAAAAAGTTTGTTGGAAAGCCCGCCTAAAGCATATTCAACCGAAATATGTTTCTTCCCGGCGCCTAAAACGATGCCGATCGGCTCATTATCGTCTTCGGCCATCTCTTCTTTCTTGAAATAATTTAAATACATGTTCATTTGGCCGATATCCTGATGGGTTATCGTCCCAAGTTTAAGATCGATCAGAACAAAACATTTAAGCAGTCTATGATAAAAAACGAGATCAACGTAAAAATGTTTGTTATCCAGTGTCAGGCGATACTGCCGCGCGACAAAGGTGAATCCTTTGCCCAATTCCAGCAGGAAGTTTTGCATATTATCGATGACTTTTTGTTCAAGCTCTTTTTCAGAGTAACGATAATCTTCCGGTAGACCCAGAAATTCCAGGACATATGGATTTTTGACCACATCCTCGGCTTTCTCTATTTTGTGGCCTTTCGCGGCCAGCGCCAGCACCCCTTTTTTGTCTTTGCTTAGGGCAAGCCGCTCAAAAAGCATGGAATTGACCTGTCTTTCCAGCTCCCTTACGCTCCAGTGGTTCGCCAGGCATTCTTTGCCATAAAAAGAGCGAGCCAGATCATCGGAAACTCCCAACAGTTCAATATAATGACTCCAGCTCAATTGGTCAGACAGTGTCTGACTTTTTGGGTATTTAAGATACAACAACCTCATATATATGACGTTGCTTCGGCTAAAACCTTTCCCATATCTTCCCTTTAGGTCGCAAGCGATCTTGTCCAGCAATTTTGAGCCATATTCGGCCTTCTCCCTGCGACCCTGTTCATAAATAACTATATGCCTGCCAATTTCCCAATAAGTTTTCACGATTAAGTTATTGACCTGTTGGAACGCTTTTTGGCGCGCCTGACGCAAAAGCGTCCCAATTGAATCTATTAGGTTATGGTAATTGTTCATTCTAAATCCGAATTTCCTAAATCCTAAATCCGAACATTGTTCTCGCCAAGCTCAATCCAATTAAACTAAATCCGAACGTCCTAAATCGGGACTAAATCCGAATGTCCGAAATCCAAAATCCGAACATTGTTCCCGCAAAGCTAAATCCAATGCAACTAAATCCTAATTTCCTAACTCCTTCCGCCGATCTATATGTAGTGTAGCGGCGACCTTTAGGTCGCCATTTATGGGGGTCTTCCGCCGAAGGCGGAAAATCCTAAATCCCAACATTGTATGCATCACTTTGTTCGGCATTTATCTTAAATGCTTTGTTTCACGGGACACAATATTTTCGACTGCTTTTTGCAGCAGGTGTTTATCGGGCAGTGAGAGCCGGTATTTTGAAGCAAAAAGTTTGTTGGAAATCCCGCCTAAAGCATATTCAACCAAAATATGATCTTTTTTAGTCCCTAACACAATGCCGATCGGCTCATTATCATTTTCCGTCATTTCTTCTTTTTTAAAATAATTGAGATACAGGTTCATTTGCCCGATGTCATGATGAGCGACCAAGCCGAGTTTTAGATCGATCAAAACAAAGCACTTTAATATTCGATGATAGAAAACAAGATCAACGTAAAAATGTTTATTGTTCAAGGTGATCCGGTACTGGCGGGCGACGAAGGAAAAGCCTTTCCCCATCTCCAAAAGGAATTGCTGCATATTATCGATGATTTTTTGTTCAAGCTCTTTTTCGGAGTAACGATAATCTTCCGGTATGCCCAGAAATTCCAGAACATATGGATTTTTGACCACATCCTCGGCTTTCTCTATTTTGTGGCCTTTCGCGGCCAGCGCCAGCACTCCTTTTTTGTCTTTGCTTAGGGCCAGCCGCTCAAAAAGCATAGAATTGACTTGGCGTTCCAGTTCCCGGGTGCTCCAGTGGTTAGCCGCGCACTCCTTTTCGTAAAAGGAACGCGCCAGACCATCTTCCACGGACAGCAATTCAATTATGTGTGTCCAGGATAAAATGGCAGGCACTGCCTGCCATTTCTGGTAAGCCAGATAAAAATTACGCATATTAAGCATATTTCTCCGTGAAAATCCTTTTCCATAGCGCTCTTTTAGGTCTTTTGACAAGGAATCTAAAAGATGCGATCCATATTCAGCCCGTTCTTGACTTTCCTGTTCGTATAATATGATATGCCTGCCGATTTCCCAATAAGTTTTCACGATTAAGTTATTGACCTGTTGAAACGCTTTTTGGCGCGCCTGACGCAAAAGCGTCCCGATTGAATCTATTAGGTTATGGTAATTGTTCATTCTAAATCCGAATTTCCTAAATCCTAAATCCGAACATTGTTCTCGCCAAGCCCAATCCAATTAAACTAAATCCGAACGTCCTAAATCCTAAATCCGAACATTGTTCTCGCCAAGCTCAATCCAATTAAACTAAATCCGAACGTCCTAAATCCTAAATCCGAACATTGTTCTCGCCAAGCTCAATCCAATTAGACTAAATCCGAATGTCCGAAAATCAGAAATCCGAACATTGTTTTCGCTATTTATTTATAATGTGCGAAGCACTCATTGTTCGGATTTAGGACATTAGGATTTAGGATTTATCTCCCCAGCTTCTCTTCGATCGCCTTCATCCTGGCCTCGAGCGCCAGATTTTGGGCCTTCAGGGCTTCGATCTCTCTGGCTTTTTCCTGATAACCCTGGAGCAGGATGACCGACAGTTTTTCGTAATGGACAGATTCGGGTGAGCCGCTCGCGTTTAATTCGACTAATTCAGGGAAAACTTTAACGACCTCTTCGGCGATCATGCCGAAATCTTTTCTGTCCGGCGTGGCGGTGTGTTCGTTCCACCGGAAGCGGACGGGCCGGAGTTCCCCGATCTTGTTCAGGTCCGCTTGATAATCGACGATATCTTTTTTATATCTGCGGCTGGAGCTTGACGTCAGAACTTCAAGGGTAGTCGCGGATAAGACCAGGGTCGTGCCGGTGCCGGCGGCCAGTCCCGAAAAGTAGACCCCGCCGGTTGCCTTTAGTTTTCCAGCTACCTCGAAGGTTACACTCGGGCTCGTCGTCCCGATGCCGACGTTGCCGCCCATGATCGCCATGGTGTTGGCTGCCGTTATTGTCCTGCCCGCGGTATTGTCCAGGCCGATCCCGAACGAATAATCACCTTGGGCGGTCATCCGGCTGCCCAAAGCGGTCGCGTACATTCCGCTGGCGACGGACTGGATCCCGATCGCGACCGAACCATTACTGCCGGTCGCCTGCACATTATCTCCCAGCGCTACCGCCGCCGTCCCGGTCGCTTTGGCGTTATACCCCATCGCCACCGCGCCGTAGCCGCCGGACGCGTCCGCGTTATAGCCGTAAGCGAACCTCGGAGTTCCGCCGTCCTTATTGGCTCCGACAAACTTGCCTTCGATCGACACGTCGCCGCTGACGGCTAATTTATAAGTACCGGGGCTGGTCGTACCGATGCCGACGTTGCCGGTGCCTGCTCCATTTATTGCCAAATTCCCTGCTCCTGTTGAACCACTATCCACTCGAGCAACATTCGAACTATCAGCCCATAAGTAAAGTGCTCTGTTTTGACCAACATTACTTACTCTGATTCCTGATGTTACTGCGTCGGAAGCTTGAAGAATATCTAATTTTGTTCCCGGCGCCGTCGTCCCGATGCCGACACTGCCCGATGAAGTCGCAAGATTAGCGCCTGCGGTATTGGTCAACGTGCCTGTCATGGTGTCGCCGGCTTTGAGGACGTAATTGGAACCGCTGACAGCGGTGGTCTGGATAGTCGTGTCCGGGAATTTGATCCCGCCGGCGGTCATTTCGATCGTGCCGGCCACGCTCAATTTTTGTCCCGGCGCCGTCGTGCCGATGCCGACACTGCCGGCAAAATAAGCGCCGCCGGTATTTTTAATGTGGGCTTTTTCAGTGCTTAGATTATCAGAGTAAAAACTTGCGATCTTCGCGCCAGCGGTGTTCAGCGCGTTCACGTTCCCGAACTTGAGGCCGATCGCCGTTGCACTGTCTGCCGCATTTCCTTTCAATGATAATGCATCGGGGTTATTAGCTTGTAAAGGAAGCTCATACTTAATAGCGTCAGGCGCCAGATACATAATGGTGCTGGCATTAGAGGCAACGTTGATCTGGCCGCTGGCTCCCCAATAGAAACCGGTATCGGGATCGCCGGAAAAAGAGAATGCGGGAGCGTTATAAGCGCCATTGCCGACATGAACTCCGGCGGTGTTGGTCAGCGTGCCGGTCATCGTGTCGCCGGCTTTGAGGACATAATTAGATCCGCTCATGGCGGTTGTTTGGATCGTCGTGTCGGGGAATTTGATCCCGCCGACCGTTGTTTCGATCGTGCCGGCGACGGTCAATTTTGAGCCGGGTTCCGTTGAGCCGATGCCAACATTGCCGCCATATAATAACGTCAGTTTTTCTCCGGCTCCGCTCGAGAAAGTGTAGACTTTACCCGCATCTCCAGGATTATGGGTAGTCACGAATGCCATGGGGCCTGCGCCGTCGGAGGTTTTTCCAATTTTATGTGACACGGTGCTATTGCCCGAAGAGTACTCCCACCCGATATAGCTGTTATAGGGCAGTGTAAGTTTCTCATCGGGACTGGCGGTCCCGATGCCGACGTTGCCGTCATTCCTGACGTAGAGCAGGGTGGCGTCGGTTGAGGCAGTTACGTTCAGGGCGGAAGCGCCGCTGTCGGCCGTTGCTCCCTTTACTGCCAGGCGGGAACCCGGCGCCGTCGTCCCGATGCCGACATTGCCTGCATTTGTTACCGTGTCGCCGTAGAATGACATAATATTCCTGTCCACGCCATTCTTCTTTTGTACAAAATTATAATTTATTTCTCCATTAGAGAGAGGCCATTCCGATTGGACCCTTAAATCCCAACTCGAACTATGAGCTAATTTAATCAAATCCGCCGGCGGATCTTGATAAACATTAGCCTTAAATATTTCCAGCTTCGCCCCCGGGCTCGCCGTGCCGATACCGACATTGCCGGAAGAAGTCGCGAGGTTGGCACCGGCGGTATTGGTCAGCGTGCCGGTCATGGTGTCGCCGGCTTTGAGGACGTAGTTTGATCCGCTCATGGCGGTGGTCTGAATAGT
>Ga0265292_1003253_pt1 | contig 10145 bp, 11 predicted proteins | sample Munlanlewell296A_FD_189080 | JGI IMG/M metagenome (GOLD analysis project Ga0265292, IMG submission 189080) | Leachate microbial communities from a municipal landfill in Southern Ontario, Canada - Leachate well 296A | ecosystem: Engineered > Solid waste > Landfill > Unclassified | place: Canada... | reverse complement strand
GATGTCCGGTGTATTTAAAAATAGATATTTTATTTTTTTAATTTTAAAAATGTTAAACGCTTAATTTAAAATATAAACATACAGGCTTGCAAGGAGTATTATATGAATAATGCTTACGTTACAGATGCCGTCAGAACCCCGATTGCCAATTTCGAAGGAGCGCTTAAAGATAAAAGCGCCATAGAGCTCGGGACCCTCTTAACAGAAAAAATAATTAAAAGAAACAACCTTGAAGGAAAGTTGCTTAGCGGCCTGATTATGGGAAATGTGCTTAGTGCAGGGCTTGGCCAGAACCCAGCACGCCAATGCGCTTTAAAAGCCGGGCTTGATCTGTCTACACCTGCTTTTACTGTAAACAAAGTCTGCGGATCTTCCTTAAAAGCAATAGATATTGCATTTAAAGATATAAGGGGAGGTTTCGGTGATATATATATTGCAGGAGGAACAGAATCCATGTCAAACGCTCCTTATCTTCTTAACGGTGCAAGACGAGGATACAAGCTTGGTGATGCAAAAATAATCGATGAAATAATAAAAGACGGGCTTACATGCCCCATAAATAATTTGCATATGGGAACTTTAACTGACAGTATGGCGCAGGAATTTCAAATAAGCAGGGAGTCTCAAGATGATTTTGCTGCTATGTCGAATGCTAAAGCAATTAAAGCCATAGACAGCGGCAGATTTGATGATGAGATAATCACAGTTGATTTGGTTGGCAGGAAAGGCAATGTCAGCGAGTTCAAAGTTGATGAACATCCGAGAAGAGACGCAAGCTCTGGCTCTCTTGGAAAACTGAAACCGGCTTTCAGTCAAAACGGAACAATAACTGCAGGAAACTCTTCAAGCATAAATGATGGTGCTGCAGCGCTGTTGATATCTTCGGGAAAATATATCAATGAGTATAACCTTAAACCTCTTACTGAAATAATTGCTGTTTCCGAGGCAGGGGTTGATCCGAAATACTTTGGTATAGCGCCTGTTGAGGCTGTTAAAAAAGTACTGGATATGGCAGGACTGACCTTAAAAGAGATAGAACTTATTGAGCTGAACGAAGCTTTTGCCGCTCAATCCCTGGCAGTAATAAACAAGCTTAAACTTGATACTGATATCGTAAATGTAAATGGAGGAGCTATTGCACTTGGCCACCCGATAGGTGCAAGCGGAGCAAGGATAACGGCAACTCTGCTGCATGAAATGATAAAAAGAGACTTGACTTATGGAATGGCTTCCTTATGCATAGGCTCAGGAGAGGCTATGGCAATAATACTAAGGAGAGTAAAATAATGAAACTTCAAGGGAATACAGCGTTAGTTACAGGATCTGCAGCCGGGTTAGGGCTTGCTATTGCAAAAAAGCTTGCTTCTGAAGGTGCAGCAGTATTTTTAAATGATATAGATACTGGTAAGTTAGACGCAGCCTTAAAAGACTTGTCCGGAATGTATAAAAATGTATATGCTTATGCTTGCGATATCACCGATAAACAAGCTGTAAGCGATATGTTTGAGTATCTTTTCAGTAAAACTTCAAAAATAGATATTCTTGTAAACAATGCCGGAATAACAAGTGACAGCTTTTTTCATAAGATGGACGATAATGTTTTTGACAGGGTAATGAAAGTCAATCTCTATGGAACTTACTTTTGCACGCGTTTTGCAATTGAAGAGATGCGCAAGAACAGTTACGGGCGTATAATAAATATTTCCTCGGTTGTCGGAATTGCAGGAAATATAGGGCAGGTAAATTACAGCGCTTCCAAGGCAGCTATAATAGGCTTTACAAAATCACTTGCGCTTGAATCAGCTGCAAAAAATATTACAGTAAATGCAGTTGCCCCGGGATTTATAAAATCTGATATGACAGCAAAAATTCCGCCTGAAATAACAAATAAAATATTGCTAAAAATACCAATGGCCAGATTCGGGGAGCCGGATGACATTGCCGGCATGGTCTGCTACCTGGCTAGCCCCGAAGCAGGTTATATTACGGGCCAGGTAATCAGTGTAAACGGAGGTTACTTGATGTGAACGGCAAGATAATAAATGCAAAAGAAGCAGTTGACTTTATAAAAGATGGGGACACTGTTGCAGTTGGAGGCTTTGTAGGAATGGGCCATCCTGAAGAACTGACAGCAGCCATTGAAAAGAAGTTTTTAGAATTCGGAAACCCTCAAAATTTAAGTATTGTGTATGCTGCAGGACAAGGTGATGGGAAAGAAAAAGGCATCAATCACCTGGCACATGCTGGTCTTGTAAAAAGAGTTATAGGCGGGCACTACGGGCTTGCACCCAGGATGGGAAGGCTTGCCCTGGAAAATAAAATTGAAGCTTACAACTTTCCGCAGGGAGTGATATCTCACCTTTACAGGGAAATTGCAGGGGGAAGAGCAGGGGTAATAACCCATGTCGGGCTAAAAACTTTTGTTGACCCCCGTATTTCAGGAGGAAAATTAAACAGCAAAACAACTGAGGATCTTGTTTCTTTAATAGAACTTGATGGTCAGGAAAAACTTTTTTACAAATCATTTCCGATAAATGCCGCCATAATAAGGGGAACGTCTTCAGACAGATTCGGAAATATATCCATGGAAAAAGAAGCAGGTTCACTGGAAGTCCTTGCTATGGCTCAAGCCGCAAAAAACAGCAAAGGCATAGTTATTGCACAGGTTGAAAGAATAGTTGAAGACAATACCCGAAGCCCATGGATGATAGAAGTTCCTTCAATATTTGTTGACTATGTAGTGCAGTCTAAAAGAGAAAACCACTGGCAGACTTTCGGTGTAGAATATAATCCTGCATTTTCCGGAGAAGTAAAAGTTCCTTCGTCCCACATCCCTGCAATGGAACTCGATGAAAGAAAGATTATATCAAGGAGAGCTTTTTTGGAGCTTAAAGGCAGTTCTGTGGTAAATCTCGGTATAGGAATGCCTGAAGGAGTAGCAATAATAGCCAATGAGGAAAACGCTCTTGATTTAATAAAAATAACGGTTGAAGCTGGAGCTATAGGAGGAATCCCGGCCGGAGGGCTGTCTTTTGGAGCAGCTTTTAATCCGGAAGCAATAATTGACCAGCCTTATCAGTTTGATTTTTATGACGGCGGCGGGCTTGATATAGCCTTTTTGGGAATGGCTCAGACAGACAGTTTTGGCAATGTAAATGTATCTAAATTCGGAAGCAAACTTGCAGGATGCGGCGGATTTATAAATATAAGCCAGAATGCAAAGGAGGTTGTTTTTTGCGGTACATTTACCTCAGGAGGGCTTGAAGTTGATATAAAAGATGCAAAGCTATTTATCAGAAATGAAGGGCAGCATAAAAAATTTATTTCAAATGTTGAACATATTACATTTTCCGGAGAGTATGCATCTGAAAAAGGAAGTAAAATCATGTATGTGACCGAAAGGGCAGTTTTTAAGCTGAGTGCTGGAAAGCTTGAACTCATTGAGATTGCACCGGGGATAGATCTTGAAAAAGATATAATTTCTCAGATGTATTTCAAACCGGTTATTTCAAAAGACCTTAAGGTGATGAGAAGAGAAATATTTTTAAATGGAAAAATGAATATTTTAAGATAAGGGATGATTTGAGAAGTGGAATCTTAATTTATTTTAATATAAGCAAACTTGCCTAATAAGTTAAAAAAATTATGCACTTAATGAATTTAAATTATGATTTAAGAACCTTAAATATAAAATATTAGAATTTATTAAAATAAGTTTTCTACTTAGGTAATATTAAATGTTATTATTATAATTGATCAATTTTTGAATATATTTACAGTAAAACAACTTTAATTTTACACCAGGAAATAAGGAGAATGATAATGTTTGGTAAACGTAAAGCTGAAAAGCCAAAAAGTCCGCTGGGGATAGTATTATATGAATATGACTTAATCATAAATTCGGAGCTTAAAGATATTTTTAAATCTATCAAGCAAGGCAGGAATTTAAATCCTGCCAGAACAGGGAGGGTTATTGATAGTATTTTTTACAGATTTGATTCCTTTATTGAAAATATCTCAAAAGACAATCTAAAGGTAGATTACAGATCGGATAAGGCAAGAGATTTAATCATAGAAATGATAAAAAAAATCAAAGATTCGTTCGAAAAAATAAGAAATGAAAATTTTGATTTGCAAAGCCAGAGCTTAAACGATATTTATAGTGAATTTGAAGCTGCCTTTACTCTTAGGGAAGCAATCAGAAAAAAATTAAAAGATATTGAAAGCGATTATACTTAATAATTATTTAAATCGGCAAATAAAATGAATATAGAAGAAAGCCTTAATCTTTACTTAAGATATTTAAAATATGAAAAAAACCTGACCCCAAATACAATCCTTTCATATAATAATGACCTTCTTCTAATGAAGGATTATCTCATAAAAAACAAAATAAATGATGTAAAAGAAATAACGCTTTCAATTTTCAGGAATTTTTTGAAGTTTCTTGATAAATATCAATATAGCAACAGAACAATAATAAGGAAATTTTCTTCTTACATTAATTATTTTAAATTTCTGGAACAAAATTCTTTAATTGATGTGCAGCTTAGCCAGAAAATATCACTTCCTAAAATTGAAAAAAGATTTTATAACTTCCTGTCTGAATCTGAAATTAATAATCTGCTTGAAACAATTGATGAGCAGGATAATTTTGGAATAAGGGGCAGGGCTATTTTTGAATTATTTTATTCAACCGGAGCCAGAATAAGTGAACTGGTAAATATTACATTAGATAAGATGGATATAAAAAATAAAGAAATAGAAGTTTTTGGCAAAGGAAGAAAATCAAGAATAGTATATTTAAATAATATTTCTTTGGAAAAATTAAATCAATATTTAAATATAAGGAGCCAGTTTCTATTTGATAAAAAAAACAATAACTACAAAAAAAACAATTATTTATTTCTTAACAAGAACGGAGGCAGCCTTTCGGCAAGGTTTATAAGAATATTATTGGATAAATATTTAAAAAAGGCAGAAATAAATAAGAAGATTTCTCCTCATAGTATCAGGCATAGTTTTGCAAGCCATATGCTTCAGGAAGGCGCCGGCATAAGAGAAGTTCAAGAGCTTATGGGCCATGAGAATATAAGCACAACGCAAATTTATACTCATTTAAATTTAAAAAAATTAAAAAAAGATTATGAAAAATTTCATCCGCGGGCAAATTAATTAAAAATCTCCGTATATGTGCAGCTGTTATTCCAGATTTATTTGCCCAAAATATTTTATTATGCTAAAATCATCCAGAAAAAAATACACACACCGTATTATGGGTAATGGTAATTATTTTTGAAGCGGTGGAGGAAAAACCATTTAATTAGGAGGAAAATTGGACGAAATAACTATCAAGCAGCTGCTGGAAGCGGGTGTTCATTTTGGTCATCAGACCCGCAAATGGAATCCCAAAATGAAGAGATATATATTTGCTGCAAAAAACGGCATATATATTATCGATCTTCAGCAAACTCTTCAACTTTTAAACGAAGCTTATGAGTTTGCAAAAAATACTGTAATCGACGGAGGCATTATTCTGTTTGTAGGCACCAAAAAGCAAACGCAGGATATCATTGAAAATAATGCCAAAGACTGCATGATGCCTTATGTGAAAAACAGATGGCTTGGCGGCACTCTGACTAATTTTGAAACAATATCAAAAAGAGTCAAAAGAGCGGATGAGATTGAAGATATGGAAAAAAACGGGGTATTTGAAAAATTGCCAAAAAAAGAAGTTCTTGGCATACAAAATGAATATCAGAAATTAAATTACAATATGGGTGGCATAAGGCACATGAGAAGGCTTCCGGACGCATTATTTGTAATTGACCCCCATAAGGAAGAGATTGCAGTTAAGGAAGCTGTAAAACTTGGAATTCCAATAATAGCAATAACTGATACTAATTGTGACCCTGATAACATTGATTATGTTATTCCAGGCAATGATGATGCCATCAGAGCATGCAATTTATTATGCGGCGTTATAGCCAGAGCAGTTAAGGATGGCAATTCAAGCATTGTAAGCGCTAAAGATAATATCGAAAAAGAAAAGCATGACCAGGAAGAAATCAAAAAATCAATAGAAAATGAAGATAAATTAGATAACGCGCCTGAAGATGATGAAGTTTGGGCATAATTTTTAAATAATAGGAGAGTGAAATAATGGCAGAAATAAAAGCAGATCAGGTTAAAAAACTTAGAGAAAAATCCGGTGTAGGAATGATGGAGTGCAAGAAGGCTCTTACAGAAGCTTGCGGAGATATGGATAAAGCTGAATTAATTTTAAGGGAGAGAGGACTTGCAGCTGCTTCAAAAAAATCAAACAGGACAGCTAATCAGGGGCTTATTGAAAGCTATATTCATCCAGGCTCAAAAATAGGTGTTTTACTTGAAGTTAACAGCGAAACAGATTTTGTTGCAAGAAATGAGCAATTCAAAGAGCTTGTTCATAATATAGCTCTTCATATAGCTGCTGCTGCACCATCATATATTTCAAGCGAGGATGTTCCAGCGCAAATTATAGAAACTGAAAAAGATATATATAAAAAACAGGCTTTAAATGAAGGAAGGCCGGAAGCAGTTCTTGAAAAGATAGCTGAAGGCAGACTGAAAAAATTCTATGAAGAAAACTGCCTTCTTGAGCAGTTGTATGTTAAAGATAATGATATGACAATTAATGACCTTGTAAAGCAGTCAATTGCTAAAATTGGTGAAAATATTGTAATCAGAAGATTTTGCAGATTTGTTCTTGGAGAAGAAATAAAATAAAATCTAATAATAAGTAAAAAAATATTTAGGTGTGTATTAAATAATTTAAATTTTATTAAAATTTTATAAGATTTTATAAATTTTTATGCTTGAACAAAAATATAAAAGGGTCCTGTTAAAAATCAGCGGGGAGTCTCTCAAAGACGATGATTGTGGTTCCGGGATTGATTTTAAAATAATGGACAGAATTGCCCTGGAAATTAAAGAAGCCAGTGACAGCGGAGTTGAAGTTGCCATTGTGATTGGAGGAGGCAATTTCTGGAGAGGTGCAACTGCAAGCGAACTGGGTATGGAAAGAGCTGCTGCTGACTATGTCGGGATGATAGCGACAGTAATGAATGCAGTTGCACTACAGGATGCTCTTGAAAAAAAAGGAGCAATTACCAGAGTTCAGTCTGCCATAACAATGCAGGAAATAGCAGAGCCATTTATCAGAAGAAGAGCAGTAAGACACCTTGAAAAGAAAAGGGTTGTGATTTTTGCAGGCGGAACGGGAAATCCATATTTCAGTACTGATACCGCTGCTGCACTTAGGGCTCTTGAAATTAATGCTGAAATAATCTTTAAAGCGACAAGGGTTGATGGGGTATATGACAAAGATCCTTTGAAATTTAAAGATGCTGTAAAATTTAATGAATTAACTTATCTTGATGTAATAAAAAAAGGACTTAAGGTTCTTGACTCAACTGCAACAACATTGTGTATGGATAATAATCTTCCGATCGTAGTTTTTGATATAACAAAACAAGGAAATATTAAAAATGCAATTCTGGGAGAAAAAATTGGAACAATAATATCCAGGGGGGTGAGTTAAAATTAAAGACGTACTACTTGCAGATAATGAAAGAAAGATGGCAGCAACTATTGATAAAATAGTTCATGAATTTAATACTATCAGAACTGGCAGGGCATCAGTAAGTTTGCTTGATAGAATTTTAATTGATTACTATGGGACAAAAACTCCGGTAAAACACATCTCAAACATAAGTCTTCCGGAACCAAAAACAATAGTTATTTCACCTTATGAGCCAAAATTATTAAAAGATATTGAAAAACAAATTCTTGCTTCCGATCTTGGACTGAATCCTTCAAATGACGGCAAAGTTATCAGGTTATCCATCCCTGCTCTTAATGAAGAGCGCAGAAAAGAATTGGTAAAAGTTATTAAAAAAATTGCCGAAGATGGCAGAGTTGCGATCAGAAATATCAGACGGGAAGGTATTGAAGATTTCAAAAAACTTGAGAAAAAAGCTGAAATTACAGAGGATGATCTTAAAAGTATTGAAGAGGAAATTCAGGATCTTACTGATGAATATATAGAAAAGATAAATAATATTTTAGCTCAAAAAGAAAGTGAAATTATGGAAGTGTAGGTGCATATAAGCTGCATTGAAAATATTTTCACGTTTATTTTCTTCTAAAAAAATTCTTACAATTGAAGAATTAAGAAAAAACACTGTCCCGAAACATGTTGCTGTAATAATGGATGGTAATGGAAGATGGGCTTCAAGACACGGGCTGCCCCGCCTTGCCGGCCACAGGGAAGGTGTAAAACCTTTAAAAAGAATAGTCCGGTTATGTTCTGATCTGGGCATAAAATATCTTACTGCTTATTCCTTTTCAAGTGAAAACTGGCAGAGGCCTAAAAATGAAGTTTCAGGGCTTATGCAGCTGTTTTTTGAAACAGTTGTTGCGGAGCTTGAAGAACTTAACAAAAACGGAGTAAGGATCGTCTTAATAGGGAACAGGAATTTAATTCCGCAAAGGGTTTTAAAAAAATTTGAAGATGCTGAAATTATAACAAAAAACAATAACAATGTTGTCTTAAATATTGCATTCAGCTACGGTTCCAGGCAGGAAATACTGGGAGCAGTAAAAAAAGCCTGCATCAATATTACAAATAAGGAAATAGATATTAACGATATAGATGAAAGTTATTTTTCCAAACTTCTTTTTACCAAAAATTGCCCTGACCCGGATTTGCTGATAAGAACAAGCGGAGAATTCAGAATAAGCAATTTTTTATTGTGGCAGATTGCATATAGCGAGCTTTATTTTACAAAAACTTTATGGCCTGATTTTTCAGATGCTGAATTTTTAAAAGCCATTCAGGATTATCAATACAGAAACAGAAGATTCGGAAAGACCTAAACAAATGAATACAGTTTTCCAATATATATTAGCAATTCTTGGTTTTTCAATCATAATAATTGTCCATGAATTCGGGCATTTCATTTTTGCAAAAATAAACAAAATTTTTGTTGAGGAATTTTTTGTTGGAATGGGCCCTAAAATTCTGAAGTTCAAGGCAAAAAGCGGAACATTATGGGGCCTGTCGGCTATACCTGTAGGCGGATATAATAAAATATCAGGTATGGACAGAGACGAGAAAGTTCCTGAAGACAAAAAAGACCAGGTATACTACAAAAAGCCATTTTGGGTTAAGTTTTCTGTTATTTTTGGCGGAGTATTAATGAATGTTGTTTTTGCTGTTATCCTTATTATTATTTTTTTTAGCATGGGCATTTATTCGCCTGCAAATACCATTGATTTTATTGAGAAAAACTCTCCTGCTCAAACATATGGCTTAAATATTAACGATAAAATTCTTTATTTAAATGATACGCAAATAAAGAATTGGGATGATTTTTCAATTAATGTAAAAAAATATCCGGATAAAGATGTAATTTTTAAAGTGCTAAGAGATGGCAAAGAGCTAAGCATTAAAGTAAGGCTGGGAGCTAAAGAAGGTTCGGGATATTTAGGAATAAGCCCTAAACTTGAAAAAGTTAAACTTGGATTTGGCGGGGTAATTAAAGAAACCTTTAAACTTGTCGGCAATTTTACTGCCACTTATTTCAAGCTTCTCGGAATGCTGTTTGCAGGAAAACTGCCATTTACCGAGGCCCGTCCGGTATCACCTATAGGATTAGTAGCAATTTTCCAGCAATCTGCGGCACTAGGTTTCCAGAATTTTATAATGCTTGTAGGTTTGGTATCTTTAATTCTCGGGTTCAGCAATCTGATACCACTTCTTCCTTTAGATGGCGGGCATATTGTAATAATAATAATTGAAGCGATAAGAAAAAAACCCGTAAGTAAAAAAGCTTTTCAAATATACAGTAGCATAGGACTGGTTATTTTTATTGCGCTGTTTGCAATTGGATTTGTATTCGATATTATTAAGCCTATAAATATAAGCAATATGTAACCTAAAGGCTGCTTCATTTAATTTCCGGTAATGTTAATTAAGCTTAATTTAGATATATTTCATTGCAATTAATTTTATTTTACTGATAATTTAATAAATAATTATTACTTACAAGTGTTTGCATATGGAAAAAGGATATAAAAGAAAAGTAACAAGGGAAATTACA
>Ga0265292_1003252_pt1 | contig 10145 bp, 8 predicted proteins | sample Munlanlewell296A_FD_189080 | JGI IMG/M metagenome (GOLD analysis project Ga0265292, IMG submission 189080) | Leachate microbial communities from a municipal landfill in Southern Ontario, Canada - Leachate well 296A | ecosystem: Engineered > Solid waste > Landfill > Unclassified | place: Canada... | reverse complement strand
AACAAAGGGTGGGATGCGATTTGGCCGAAGTGGAGGTCCTGATCAGAATCGACGTCCGGTAACCAACACTTCACGTTTCACGATTTCTTATTAACTTTATCCGAAAATAGCACTTGTCATCCCCGCGCAGGCGGGGATCTTTTCACTTTAATAGTTACTCATCCATGTCAACAAACCATTACTTCGTGCGCGACATGCCACGCCGCAAATTTCTGGAAATGAGCTTAAGAGGCGGATTGGTCCTGGCGGCCTCATCGCCTCTCATGACTCAATTCCTGTCGTCATGCTCCACCGGAACTACGACTGCTCCGGGTTTGGCAATCGATAAATCCATACTCAACAAAGTGATCGCCAAAGCCCTGGAGAAGGGCGGTGAATTCGCCGATGTGTATATCGAAAACCGCGTATCCCGCCAGATTGTGATGGAGGAATCCAAATTCAAAAGCGGTTTGTACGGGATCAGTCAGGGGGCCGGCGTCAGGGTGATATCCGGGAATAAGACCGGATATGCCTATACCGAGGAGATCACCAAAGAGAAACTAATGAGGGCCGCTGAAGTGGCCTCATTTGTTGCCCTGAATGGCAAAATGGCTTTGCCGGTGAGTATATCAGATACGAACAGGCAATCATTCATTACGGTTCAGCAGCCACTTTTAGGTGTCGCTGATGAAAAGCGAATCGATATAATGAAGCGCGCCGATCAGGCCGCCATGGATTATGATAAGCGGATAAAAATGGCCATGATCAATTATTACGATGAAGTTCGCGGACGCGTGATTGCCAACAGCGAAGGCGTTTGCCTGAAAGATGAATTGCCTATGATGTTCTTTATTGTACAAACCATGAGCGATAACGGAAAGGCCCGGCACATGTCAAGGGAGCGCCTGAGTAAACACATGGGCTTCGAGATGTTCGACCAATACACACCTGAAATGGTTGCTCAACGTGCAGCACGTGAGGCAATTGCCATGCTTGATGCACAAGATGCCCCTGCCGGAATGATGGATGTGGTCATGCAGAACGGATGGGGTGGCGTACTGGTTCATGAGGCGGTGGGCCATCCTCTGGAAGCCGACAATATCGCTAAAAAGATCGGTGCTTTCACCGGTAAGGTTGGTCAGAAAGTAGCATCCGACATCTTTACAATGGTGGATGATGGATCGATCCCAAATGCCCGTGGTACGATCAACTTCGATGACGAGGGAACGCAAACCAAACGCAACGTGCTGATTGAGAAAGGAATTCTGAAAGGATATATGAGCGATATCCTCAGTGCCAAACAACTCGGCATGGAACGTACCGGTAATGGGCGCAGGGAATCTTTCCAGTATATCCCGATCCCCAGGATGACCAATACATTTATTGCAAATGGCAGCAGCGATCCGGCTGATATCCTGGCATCTACCAAAAAAGGTATCTATGTTCAGAGCCTTAGCGGCGGCAGTGTTAATCCGGTGACCGGAGTGTTTAACTTCACCTGCCGCGAAGCTTATCTCATCAAAAATGGAAAGAAAACGGTGCCAATCAAAGGCGCAACACTTATTGGTTCCTGTCTGGGCGTGATCTCCAATATTGATGCCGTGGGCAACGATCTCGATTTTGGCCCCGGGATCTGCGGAAAAGGGCAAAATGCCGAGGTTGATGCAGGAATGCCAACGGTCAGGATACGGGGGATTAATGTGGGGGGATCAAGAGCTTAATTATTCACGGTTTACTATTGAAAAAAGCATTATGGACTATATAAAACTTACAGAATCACTGGTTTCGAAGTCAAAACAATTTGGCGCAAGTGCAGCCGAGGTATACCTGGAAACAGGCCGGAACCTATCGATACAGGTGCGGAATGGGGAAGTTGAAACCATAGAAGAGGCCTCCTCGGCAGGAGTCGGGTTTCGTGTTATTGTAGAAGGTAAGATGGGGTTCAGTCATTGCAATGACCTGAGCAATACCGCTCTGGAGGATACCCTTAAAAGGGCAATTGAATTTGCCAAACTTACTACACCGGATGATAACAATCTTTTGCCTGATGATAAAGGGTATACTCAAGTGGACGGCCTGTATGATCCGGAAATTATTAAAATACCGATGGACAAGAAGATACAGATGGCTATCAATCTTGAGAAACTTGCCATGAAGGATCCGCGTATCACAAAAAGTTCGGGTGCAGGATATAGAGAAGGGGAAGGCGAGGTCTACATTTCAAATTCCAATGGTTTCTCAAAGAATTATAAATCAACCAGTTGTTCTATTGGCGTTGATGTGGTTGCCGAGAAGGATGAACAGAAGAACACCGGTGGTGAGTCTTGCTCCAGACGATATTTTGCTGATTTGTTGCCATTGGAAGAAATTGCCTCGAAAGCTGCGAAGAAAGCTTGGGAGCTGCTTGATCCGGTAATGATCCCAACGCAAAGGGCTGCAGTTATTTTTGACCCTGATGTTGCCCGTTCATTGATCGGCGGAATTCTGGGCGCATTGAACGGAGAAAGGGTTACCCAGGGAGCCAGCTTTTTAAAAGACTATCTGGATAAACCATTTGCCTCCCCGTTGCTGACGATTATTGATGATGGAACCCGTGCAAAAGGAATGGGCAGCGCGCCGTTTGACGGGGAAGGTGTTCCAACCCAGAAAAGGGTGCTTGTTGAAAAAGGGGTGGTCAAGGGATTCATTTATAATACGATCATGGCTCATCGGGCCGGAACAACCAGTACCGGTAATGCCTCCCGCGGCGGATTCACGAGTTTGCCGGGCATAGGGACGCACAATTTGTACATAGAGGCCGGTGCCAATACACCTGCAGAGATTATCAAAGCCACAGACAAGGGTTTGTTGCTCAAAGAGGTCACCGGTTACGGGATTGATCCTGTCACCGGAAACTTCAGCGGAGGTGCGACCGGTTTCTGGATCGAGAACGGAGAGATCAAACATCCTGTACAAGGAGTTACTATTGCGGGCAATGCCTTAGATATTCTTAATGACATCGATATGATGGGAAATGATCTTGATATGAACAGGGGAATGGCAGCTCCTACTTTCAGGGTGAAAACCATGCAAATTGGAGGGCAGTAGAGACGCATAATTGCGTCTTTTTTGCTATAGACGCAATTATGCGTCTCTACGTGAGAGCCTGCTGTTTTTTTCCAAGCATAAAACCTCCGATAATAATTAATACCATTCCGATGAGTATCCAGATTAATGAATTATTACCGGGCGTTTTAAGCATAAATACATAGTAAAAATAGAAGATTGGTGTTATCTGAACAGGTATTTGCTGGATTGGTATTACATAACCGACTTCTCCGCATTTGAGTGCAGATTGTATTTCTGTGATTCCGAATATGTTTGAAACAATCAGTATGACGATCGAAATAATCAAAAAGAACACTAAAATTGAACTGGAATTACCTTTGAATACCGGCATCATTGATGCATAAAAAACGGTAATCCAGAAATTGCCGATACAATAGGGAAATCCCGCAGCGAGTCCTTTGAACAGGGCTTTGTATTTAATGCTTTTCGAAGAAATTAGATTGCTCAGCAACCATAATCCGAGTATCAAAAATGAAAATGAAAAAATGTGAAATATTATTTTTTTATCAGCAAGATTAATTTTCGAACTGTCGATAACAAGCTGGCTGGCTGCAATAAAAATTGCGCCGATTACAAGCATTAAAATTCCGGCGATGTCAAGCAGGGTAAATTTTTCACCCACAATTTTGGAAGCGGCTATAATGAGGACAACTAAACCGCTGATCATTATTCCCGGCACTAAAGCCGGACCGATCATATATTGCGCAATAATAAAAAAGACGGTTCCAAGCCCGATATGGATAAATATCCCCAGAACCCACAAACGACTTTTCAGAAGTATTTTCAGAAATCCTTTGCTGCGGTTATCTTTTGGGATTTTATTAACTGCCTTTTTCTCAATAGCAAGACCGATATAGGTTGAAACTCCCGCTAATAGGGCGAAAACTGTTCCGATTATGTAATGAATACTGGGCATGTCCCTCATAACGTTTTTTGATAACAGTTCATGATCAGTTTCGTAACCATATCAGGCGCAAAATTTTGATGGGCATATAAATACCCTTGTTCTATCATGTTCTGTCTGAGTGCGGAGTCAGTCAGCACTTTTTCAATAGCATCGGCTATTTGCTCCGGACTTTCCGGATCAATGTAAAGTGATCCCGGACCGCCAGCCTCTTTCAATGAAGACCTGCCGGAGGTTATGACCGGAGTTTTACTTAATAATGCTTCGGCTATCGGTAATCCAAAACCCTCATAAAGAGAAGGATAAATAAGTGCTTTTGAATTTTGATAAATGGATTGAAGATGTTCATTATTTGCCAGGCTGTCGATCCAGATAACTAATTTCTCCAGACCCGCTTCTCTCACCATCTGCTCCACTTCCAGCTTATATTTTTGCCCTTTACCGATGACAACCAAGGGTATTTGTAAATCACGCTTTAAATAGCGGAATGATTCAATTACCCGTTTTAAGTTTTTGCGCGGTTCGACACGTCCAACCGAGAGCAAATATTCGGGAGGAAGATTATATTGCTTAATTACCAGGTCGTTATCATGCTGATTCTTTAATACATAATAAACAGGACTACACGCCTGATAAATTACCTCTATTTTATCGGGATCGATTTTATAATATTCAGAAATATCCTTTTTTGTGTTTTCACTGATCGCAATAATTCTATCTGCATGAGTGCAGGCATATTTAAATTTGAAATCATAGATTTTCCGATCTATTGCTTTATAGGTATCCGGATAGGATTTGAAAATTAAATCGTGTATGGTGACTACGCTTTTTATCGGGGTTTTATGGATATTAAACGGAATTTCATTGCTTAATCCGTGATATAACTGGATATTATCTTTTATTAGTTGATCTGCAATAGAATAGGTTCTCCAGAAAGATTTAAAAAATGTTTTTGGTACACGGATTTTGTAATTAATATCTTCCAAAAATGATTCGGTTTCCGGTGTTCTTCTGATCTTTGTGGTATATAAATAGTAATCGTTATCAGGATAGAATTCGCCCAGATTTTTTAATAGAGTACGGCTATAGTTACCTAATCCGGTAAAATTGCAAAAGAGCCTTTTTGAGTCAAATCCTATTTTCATCTTCCAAAACTAACGGAATAAGTTTGATTACAGGCAGGAACCGGTTTCTGATTTTTCATTAGTTTTAGCACCCTGTAAATGGACCGGTTTTAGAAGATAAACAGAAAATGAAAGTGCTATGGGTATCAAGAATCGTCTGGTAGTAATGAATTTCCTGCAGTTTTTCGTATGGGGTTCCTGGTTGATTTCATTAGGAGGCTATCTTGGTATCTCACTGCATTTTACAGGCGGCCAGATTGGCGGAATTTATGCAACTATGGGAATTGCCTCCCTGTTTATGCCAGGGCTGCTGGGGATTGTCGCCGACAGATGGGTGAATGCCGAGCGGGTATTGGGAATGTGCCATATTATAGGGGCTGTTTTGCTGTTTTGGGCATCAACAGCTACTGATCCCACTTTGATGTACTGGATTATGCTGTTCAATGCCATGGCTTATATGCCGACTATTGCGCTGAATAATACCGTGTCCTATAGTGTGCTTGGTCAAAAAGGATTTGATGTGGTTAAAACCTTTCCGCCAATCCGTGTTTGGGGAACAATTGGATTTATTTGCGCGATGTGGGTGGTTGATCTGTTTGGCTGGTCACAAAGTCCGGTGCAATTATACATCAGTTCAATATCTGCCTTGTGTTTAGGTATTTATGCTTTTACCATGCCGGCTTGTCCGCCTGCTAAGGCCAAAAGAAATGGCTCGTGGGTATCAGCCTTTGGCCTGGATGCTTTCGTGCTGTTTAAGCAGCGTAAAATGGCCATCTTCTTTATTTTCGCTATGTTATTGGGAGCAGCTTTACAGATTACCAATACTTTTGGCGGACAGTTTCTTCAGGAATTTAAATCGATTCAGATTTATTCAGATTCATTCGCAGTGACTCATCCGGGTGTTTTAATGTCGATTTCACAGATATCGGAAACCCTTTTCATCCTGTCGATTCCCTTCTTTTTACGCCGGTTTGGCATCAAGAAGGTAATGCTGTTAAGTATTTTCGGCTGGGTGCTTCGATTTGGCCTGTTTGGATTGGGTAATCCCGGTAGTGGTTTGATACTCCTTGTCCTATCGATGATTATCTACGGAATGGCTTTCGATTTTTTCAACATTTCGGGCTCCCTGTTCGTGGAAACCGAAGCCGATCCCAAAATCCGGGCCAGCGCTCAAGGGCTGTTTATGATCATGACCAATGGCCTGGGGGCCTTTATCGGGGGAACAGGCAGCGGATGGGTGGTCGATCATTTTACCAGCAATGGAGTCAAGGATTGGCAAAGCATCTGGTTCGTTTTCTCAGGATATGCGCTTGTTTTAGGTATTGCTTTCCTGATGGTTTTTAAGTACAAACATGATCCGAAAGCCCTCAGAGTGACGAGTGACAAGTGACGCGGAAGCACTTGTCATCCCGGCGAAGGCCGGGACCCCGTCGCTAACCACGAATGCCGATTGAATCTTTAATCTCGGAATTCAGAATTCTGCATTCGAATCTCAAAATTCAACATCTTTGTATTAAATGCCATCCAACATGAAGTCGTTTTTTATTACGATTCTGATTTCCCTGCTGGGATTTTCCCCGATGGTGGGAGGGAATTTTTTCAGGAATGTCAAGGTTAAGCAGGCCGATAAACTGATTCGGGAGCACGAAATGAAAGGTGATATGACCATACTTGATGTGCGTTCTCCGGGTGAATTTGCAAATGGTTATATAAAAGGAGCCATAAATATCGATTTTTGGGGTAAAGGATTTGTTGATTCAATTTCGAAACTCGACAAAAATCGGATTTACTTCGTTTATTGCGCCAGCGGGGTTCGCAGCAGCGGGGCCATGAAAAAAATGCGCAGTCTCGGTTTTGGAAAAATCTACAATATGAAAAGGGGCATGTTTGGCTGGCGTGCAGCCAAACTCCCTGTCGTTATCAGTGACAAGTGACGAGTCACGTGAAAATCGTGATGCGAAACGCGTGACGCGTGACACATAACTCCGGCTTCATAATTACTTGAATCTTGTACTTCAGAATTCAGAATTGGTCCTCGAATCTCTAAATTCTTACTTTCCGCAAAATATTTGTCATCCCCGCGAAAGCGGGGACCTCTTGACGCTGCTCTGAGACTGAGCTTTCTGCCAATTGCACCCATACATCCTCTGCCCTTCATAGTCCCACCAATGCATCCCGTTACCTTCGCAATAACGGTATTGGCCGCAACCAGAGCATTCGTGTATTTTCGTCCAGGTTCGATTCCGGAAAGGCAGGAACCTCTTGTCCCAGATTTCATTGAAATCATCCCGGTAAATATTGCCCTGGACGAGATTCCGGTCGATATTCGGACAGGCAGAGATGCCGCCATCGGCTAATATTGAACCGATATGAATACCCGCACGGCAGAAAAAGAATCCTTCGCGGGCTTTCCCTTCATAATTTCCCAGGTACGACTCGCAACTGAATGAGGCTTCCGGGATCATCCTGGATTTCCGGTTCTTTTCAATAAAGGTCAGCAAATAGTTTAACTGTTCTCCCGATAACGACAGGTCATCGATTCCGGCTGCCCTGCCAATAGGAGTTATCGTGAAAAGCCTCCATTTGCGGATACCGGTGTCTCCAAGGATCTCCTGAATTTCCGGTAATAAGTTGATGTTTCGCTGATTTACGCAGGTTACCACATCGGCATTGAGCCTTCTGTTCCTGGCAACCAGGCGGATGGCTTCAGTAGCCCTTCGAAAGCTATCCGGATTGTTCCTCAACCAGTTGTGCTGGGTTGCCAGGCCATCCAGACTCACCGTGATGGCACCGAGACCGGCATTGGCCAGTTCGTTTAACCGGTTATGTGTCAGGTTGTATCCATTGGTGACGAGGCTCCAGCGGTATCCCTGGTCACGCAACTTCCGGCCAACATCTGCGAGATCGCTGCGGAGCAAAGGCTCGCCGCCGGTCATAACCACCGTGATTTCGGAAGGGTTTTGGACATGGCTGATCAATTCCGTAACTCCCAGAAAATCTTCGGCCGGCATGTCAGGAACATCTGCTTTGGCCAAACAATCCGAGCCGCAATGCCGGCATAATAAGTTGCACCGTAACGTGCATTCCCAGAACAGATACCGGAGCGGATGCAAAATCGTTTCATTCTTCCTGAATCGGCGAAACCACTCAAGAAGAAACCGTTGACGAAGTGATAGTGAATCTCCCAATCGATTATTTCAATTCAACGTTAACGGTAAGGTTATCTGCCTGATCATCCAATTGAACGGTAGTATCACAAACCTGATACTGTCCGTTTTGTGCTCCATCAGTATCCGAAAAGATAAGATTGTACTGCTGCATCCTTTCGCAATAAATCGAAAAGGTGCCGTCGGCTGCAGATTGGGCGTATTGACCTGATTGATTGATCAGAACTTTGATCCCGGAAACCGATGCCTTATTGGCCGCTGAAGTAACCTTCCCCTTGATCAGTATATCCTGACCGAAATCCTGGGGTGTGCCATAGCAGGCCTGAAAAGCAAACATGATTCCCGACAAGCTGAAAACCCCGAAAATGGTACGAAAGAGTTTCCTCCTGTTCAGGTACCGGTTTTGATTTGATGCCTTCATAAGGTTTTAATTTAAATGCCTTAATGCAAAGATAGTGCCTGAATATTTTGTTTTGCCGTTTCTTAAGGAGTTTTTTCATGTAGGGGAGCAATCGGATTCGACAGGGTGGAGGATGGTGGTGAAGAAACAGGAAAGTTTTTACCTGGCATATATCTATGTTCAGTGAAAATTGGAGATACAAATACCATTAAAAAATTGGTTATTCAATAAGGAACTCAAGTTTCGCATGTCTCTGTTAAGCCGCACGGGCGTTACAAAAATTAACTATTCGTAGGAGTTTTGATTCCGGATCACCCTTCTGCATCAGGCTCTGGATAAGGGATGCGAAATCAATGTCGAATAAATTCGATACAAATTTGAGAAGTTCCAGTATGACGGACCAGATCCTTTCAGACAAAGTCAGTTCGGTCATCTGGCCGGCAACCTCGCGAAAGAGATCCCCCAAAGTTTCATAGCTATTGAGCCGTTTCGCAGTGCTGAACATATTATAGGCAATCAAAGCCACAGAGGTATGGGCAATAAGGGCATCAAAATCCCGGGAATGACAATCGTTCAATCCGAAAAACCGTTTCGCTTCCTTAAAGTAAATCTCTATATTCCAGCGCTTTGCATAAAGTTGGTAGGCTTTCAACGGAGTCAGTTCCATATCGGTGCTGACCAGAAAATGCCAAGGACCTTTTTTGGTATTCCGGTAGAAAAACAGGCAAACCGGTTCTTCCTGCAAAAATACATTGACCTGAATACAGACCATGTGTAAAGAGCGGTTCCGTTTCCCCTTTTTCTTGCGCGAAAGCCTGTCGCACAGTTCTTTTGCGGTAAATTCCTTGTCTTGGAACTTGTATTTGGTTCCATTCATCTTGCCCATTCCCAGTAAGTGCTTACCCCCAGGAAGGCTTAGAATGAAGCGGATCATTTTACCATTCACGAACCAACTGTCCATGAGAACATATCCAAACGAAATACCACGTGATATAGCCCGGCGAATCATGCTCATGCCTACATCGGTTTTCTTTTGGTCAGCTTCCAGTACTCGCTTCGCTCCTGCGCTGTTTGAAGGACGATCCTTATGGAATTGGTTCTTTAGCTGCTTTGGCTTAAGACCAAACGGTGTCTTCTCATTTTTGCCTCCTTCACGGTGCATAGAAAAGTCCAATATCAAGGAGCTCTTCTCATCGCACCAGCCCAGAAACAATCCTTTGAAGCCCAGAACCGCCTTACCCTCAACATGCGACCAGACACGACTGACCAGCTCCATGGCAACACCGGTCTTCTTCAAATCGGTATCATCGAGGATCAGGCATGCGTTCGATGGGTTTTTGATGTCTATGCAATTGATTAATTTACAGCTAATTCCATAAACGATGCTTCTCCACCGTAACCGACTATCATTGACAAACCGGTACAGGACATCTTTTTCGGCATCCAGTGTTTGCTTGATCCAG
>Ga0265292_1003251_pt1 | contig 10146 bp, 12 predicted proteins | sample Munlanlewell296A_FD_189080 | JGI IMG/M metagenome (GOLD analysis project Ga0265292, IMG submission 189080) | Leachate microbial communities from a municipal landfill in Southern Ontario, Canada - Leachate well 296A | ecosystem: Engineered > Solid waste > Landfill > Unclassified | place: Canada... | reverse complement strand
TGAAATACCTATACCACTCCATGAATGAATTGTCGTGCCACCCAAATGAGTCGCGGCCAAACCAGTTGTAGCAGTAACGGACACATGTTTTCCCTCATTTTTTGCAATACTAATAAATTGATTTAACACAAAAGTTTTACCAGCTCCTGCAGAGCCAGTTAGTAAAACACTTTCTCCCGAAAGCATTACTTCGAGCGCTATCCCCTGTTTCATCTATGCTTAATTATAACCTAAAAAAAATATTTTCGTTGAGATATTATATTAAAGTAAGAATTTTCCGGTTAATCTTTCTTCACGAGCCTTGTTGGCCCATTTATCAGCCAATTCGTTGCTTATATTACCAACATGACCACGAACCCAAATGAGTTTTGTATCTGATTGTTTATACAGACGAATAACTTCTTTTACAATATCCAAATTTTTAATTTCGCCGTTTTTCTTTGTCCAACCGTTAGTTTCCCAACTAATTCCCCATTTTGAAATTACATTTACCCAAAACTCACTATCACTAAATATTTGACATTTTTCGCCGTTTGAATCGTGTAGAGCTGATACTATAGCCCTGCCTTCCATGCGTATATTTGTTGAAAGAGATTCATGACCAATAATAGCCAGCTCTGTGTCTTTTATTACAGCAAATCCACCTGGCCCAGGATTAGGGCTGCAACTTCCGTCAGTATAATAATTTATCATTCTATCTATTTTACTATATAAGCAATGCACAACCTATTATTATGTAAGCTCTTGATATTGAAAAACATAAGCGCATAATAGAATCATAAGGACATGATAGTCCGGTGGAAAGGAAAAATAATATGGCAAAAGGCGCATCTAAACCGAAAAAAGAGCTTAAAAAACCAAAAAAGGCAAAAATCGCAAAATAAATTCAAAATCTATTAATTAATATAAAACGCTATTTTTAGCGTTTTATATTAATCTAACAACTTACAATTCATCTATTGAAACACGTTTTTGTTCGGTAGAGTCACGATCACGAATCGTTACTGTGTTTTTCTCTAAGGTTTCAAAATCAATAACAACACAATACGGAGTACCTATTTCATCTTGACGCCTATATCGTTTCCCGATATTACCATTATCATCCCATATCACTGCCTCGTATTTTTTCTTTAATAATTCATAAACTTCGCGAGCTTTGGAAACAAGTTCTGGTTTGTTTTTTAGTAGAGGCGATACTGCATATAAATACGGTGCAAGTTCTGGCTTTAATTTTAATACAACACGCACCTCACCGTTAATTTCTTCTTCGCAGTAGGCATCTGTCAAAACAGCAAGTAACATTCTGCCTAAACCAACAGAACTTTCGACAACGTATGGAATAAATCGTTCATGTGTTGTTTCATCAAAATATGCTAAATTTTTTCCACTTACTCGTTGATGATTACTCAAATCAAAATCAGTTCGGTTATGTGTCCCCCATAATTCTTTAAATCCTTGAGGAAATTTGAAATATATATCATGAGCAGCAGCTGCATAGTGCGCTCGTTCATTTTCATCATGTTCATGCCACTGCAAGTTGACCTCAGATATTCCTAACCTATCAACTAAAAACTTCCATGCAAAATTTCGCCAAAACTCATAAGTTTTTTCTTGTTCATTTGGATTAATAAAATATTGCATCTCCATTTGCTCTAATTCTCGAACTCGAAAAATAAAATCACGAGGTGAAATTTCGTTTCTAAAAGCCTTGCCAATTTGTGCAATGCCAAAAGGTAATTTTGCGCGCATTGTTTCACGAACATTTTCATAATTGGTAAAAATAGAGCCGGCAGTTTCGGGACGTAAATATGCAACGGAAGAATTGTCCTGAACTGGGCCTATCCATGTTTGCATCATCATATTAAAAAATCTTGGTTCACTAAGTGAATTTCCATCAGGAGATTTTTTATCTTTTAGTAATTTGCTCAACTCGTCAATGTTTGTTGAGTCAACTCCAGCTAATACATCAGCACGATATCTTTTACCATTTTTTACGTCTTCTACCATAGGATCAGTAAAACTCGATACATGACCACTTGCTTCCCATAATTTTGGGTTTTGAATAATTGAACTATCTAAACCATAGATATTTTCAGATTCTGTAACGACCGCCTTCCACCATTCATTTTTAAGCTTATTTAGCAATTCAACACCAAGTGGTCCATAATCCCAAAAACCTGCAAGCCCACCATAAATTTCTGATGCCTGAAATATAAAACCTCGACGTTTTGCCAAACTCACAATTGATTCCATCTTTACGTAATTGATGTTTTTATCGTTCATAATTAATAATTATTATAACAGTTATTCAAATTTATATCGCTGCATGTTCACGCGATACCTTTAAACAATCGTGAATAACTGATTCAACTCCCCCAATTTTTGCCAAAATATTTAATGACCTAGTCGAAATTAGACGAAGTAATTTAATGTGATCAGATTCCAATTCACCATTTAGAGCAACGTATAGACCACGTTCATTTGTGTCGTATTTGTATTTGTATTCAGGCGATAAATCATTACCATTAATATCATGCCATAAACTTAATTCATAACCCATAATAGCCGCGTAATGCAAATAAAACCAAGTTTGAACTAGTTCAAAAGAAATCAATTGTGAATCTAGTCCCGCCAATGTTTCACGAAGTACGTCATACCAATCTGGCCCTTCGACCATTTCACTAGATTTAGTTACTAATTTAATTGCTGTATAGGCAAACTGCATTTTGTCATAATTATCCATAATATGTTGATAAAAATATATCAACTTAGATGATGTTAATATACCTAAATCACCCTTGCCTTCACCAATTACAACTTCACAAATTGCAAATAATTCAATCCCACCTGCTAGACGACTTTTTTCACGTCTTACTCCTCTGGCAATTACACTACGCTTGCCAATAGGAGTTAATAGTTGTAGAATTCGATCTGCCTCTCCATAATTCGTACGCCTAAGAACAATTGCGCGCATACGTTGAGACTTCAAGATAACACACTCCTAATTGCCAATACTAAATCATCAGGTTTCATTCTTGTTTTATCTATAATTTTCTTTATTCCGTAAGATTTAAGGTTTTCTAATTTTAATTCATCAGCCAAATTCGTGCATAGAATAATTGGTATTACTCCAGTATCACCATATGATTGAAGTTCGTGTAATAATGCAAGCGCAGTACTCCCAGTCAATAGCATATCTAGAATAATTGCATCTGGATTATATTCATCAATTGATTGAATAGCGTCCAAGGCGTTATGAGTAATCTTTACACTGTAGTTAGCTTTTTGTAATAAGCGAGAATATTGTTCAGATACCCATTCATCATCTTCAACTATCAATATTTTTTGAGCGTTCATATCAAGCTCAATTGTCGCGATGCCTGTAAGTCAACGTAAAACGTCGAACCATTTTTATGACGAATGAAACCAATTTTACCATTCATACAATCAGCAAATTGACTGGCAATATATAAACCTAAACCACTACTTTGTGGTCTTGCAGATATATTTGCAAAAGATTTTTCTAATAATTTCGTACTTAGTGAATCTAATACATCAACAGAAACTGATGGACCGTAGTCACGTACACCTAATCTAACAGTGTTACCAGCGTCAATTGTGTTTATGTTTATTTCAACTGCAGTGTTCGATTCAGCATATCGTAATGCATTATCACTAAAATTTACAATAATTCGTCTTAACAAATCTCTGTTGGCTATTAAAAGCAACGGGTGTTTTTGTGAAGTTATTTTTATATCACGATTATACGCATTGAATAGTGGGCCAAGTTCATAAATAATATCTTCACATAATTGTTTAGGGTTTATTGGCTCTAGAACAAATAGTGCATCAGATAAACGAATTGAACGTGTTAAATCACTAGTCAAGCGAAGTGCTCGTTCAGACGTTAAGCTGATTTGTCGTAATAGACGTTTTTGTTCAGTTAATTCTATATCGCTATCTTCAAGTGTCAATGATAATTGTCGAATCAAGGCGAGTGGAGATTTTAACTCATGAGCTGCTGCTACAAACGATGAAAGTCCATCAACTAATGGACCATCCAAATACTGCTCGTGCTCCCCTATTGTTGCACTCATATACTACTAATTGTAGCATGTTTGAATAATCAAATTCTATTAGACTAATTGTGTTTATTGATTAAATTTTATTGTCGCAATTAATTTATTAAAATCTTCCATAAATGTATTTACATCAGTTTGGACAACTAATGTTTTATCACGAATCTTGTATATAACCGCAGAACCACGAATGTCTTTGGTAAAACTACCATCTAACCTAGTTCCGTTATTACCATCCACTGTTACGCTACTTGCTACCAAGCTACCCTTTTTTACTAATGAATTGTAGGTCGCAACCACTTGATCATAATCCTTATCCAATATAGTTACTCTTAGTGCAAATCGCTGGTTTGCACTAATCGGTGGAACAATTATGGGGTTAAGATATGCTGAGTAAGTACCTCCACTGATAGCATCACTATCTACGTGCAAGCTCCAAGTTTTTGGATAGTTGAATGTTACTCTACCATAATCATCTGGTCCAACGAATTCACGATTCGGTTCTTTTTCGCGCTGAATAAATTTTGCCTCATCAGCTAGATTTTGAGCTTTTTTGGCATCAGTTACAGCAATATCTATTTTCCCCTGTACATTTGTTTTTTGCTCATCATAATTTGTGTATATCCACCCTGATAAAATAACTACTCCCAAAAACAATACGCCTACAACTATTGTTGTAATCATCCATATATTAATTTTATGTTTCGGAGTCATATTTTCATTTAAGGTTGGCGGCATGAAGTTATTATACTTGTGCTTTATTTGTCTGTAAAGGATAAAACAAATATATATTATTTGATTCTATACTTTCTATTGATTTTATAGCCTCAAATTTACTGCAGCAAACTAGATTATTTAACTTTTATTATCAAACTTTTGTTTAACAATTTGTATTTCGTTCTTAAACGATAATAGGTCTTTTTCTATTTCTTCCGCCAATTTTTCAGCAGATTTGTATTTATCTAATGCATTTTCTAGTTCAAAATCATCACTATCGAACCATGCGACTAATTTTGTAAGTTCAACTGTTTTTTCTTGAATTGATTTATTTGTTGAAGACATTTTTTACCTCTGCTTTTATTATAGCTTTATTTGTTTCAATCTCAATTATTGAATTAACTTTTATTATTCCTCTAACCATTGCATAGCCTCTGGCGAGTATTTGGTCTGGGTTTAATTGAGACAAAATATTTCTAAGATTAGAGATGTACATATTATGTTGATCAATTTTTATTGTGATTTTACCGATGATGTTATCTAAATAATCTATATTTGTTTGGCTATATTTATTAATCATCTGAATTATTCTAGGCAAAAGTGAACTTATTTGAAAATGTATAGATTTAATTATTTCTTTTTTATCAGGAACTAATATTTGTGCTGCATTGCTTGGAGTTGCAGCCCGAACATCGGCTACCAAATCTGCTAATCCAATATCAGTCTCATGTCCAATACCTACAAGTGTAGGAATTCGACTACCTGCAATTGATCGAACTAGTAGTTCATCGTTAAACACCGACAGATCATCTGCACTACCACCACCTCGAATAATTATAATCACTTCTGGCAATAGTTCTTGTTGATTAAAATATTCTATTGCTCGAATTATTTGGTCTGATGCGACAATACCCTGTACTTGAACATTGGCAACATCAACTTTCATTCCACCCCATCTATCATCTATAATTTTTATGAAATCCGCATATCCTGCTGCTTGTATACTACTTATTACAGCCACGTGGCTAGGAATTGTTGGTAATTGTCTTTTTCGTTCTGGTGCAAATAAACCTTCATTATCAAGTTTCATTTTTAAAAGTTCAAAACTTTTTTTAATCGCGCCCTCTCCACTTGGTCTAACTGATTTCACTGTCAAGCTGAATTTTCCCCAATTAGTTAATTTTGGAACAGTCGAGACAATAACCTTCATACCGTCTTCAATTGGAACGCGTAATTGCCAAACGGTCATAAAACAGCCAATACTGCCGCCACTGTCTTTTATATCAAAAAATACAAATTTGCCTTGATTTACTTTGAATGATGCAACTTCGCCTTCGACTTCAATATTGGGATATGCGTATTCAAACGTCTGATTTACAACCGCTATAAAATCACTAACACTAAATATTGGTTGTGGGTTTGATTTTTCCATATTTGTTGACCGTTGATTGATAAAATATGTACCCAAAAATAATTGTACCGGCGAGTACTGTAACACGCGCTAGTAATGTACCGGCAATAGCATATGCTGGGCTGACACCCGCAGATGCTAAGAATGCAATCATAATAGCTTCGTATACACCTGAACCACCAGGTGTTGCAGTAAATATTGCACCGAACGACGATATACCGCAGGCTATAATTAATGTGGCCGGATTTACAAATACACCAAGTGACAAAAACGCCACAAAAATCAAGCCAATATCGCATATATTTCCTAATGTTGACCACATAAATGGTCGGATTAATATTTTTTTATCACGTCGTATTTCAAGATAATCTTGATGTATATCAGTAAAAAACTTCTCTACTTTATCAAAATCAAGTATTTGTTTCTTTTTTCCAAATGAAAGTCTATATATTATTTTATTCCCTGTTCTAGTCACCCAATTCGAAATCATAACTAGTCGTTTTCGATTATTAACAAAATAAATAAGCAGTACGGCTAAAACTATGGTCGCGATTACAAATGAAGCACTGATGATGATAATCACTCGATTAATTTTTTGATCAAACGACAAAATAATTACTGATATAATTATCATAATTACAAAACTAATAAACATTGTTATGTACCTAATTAGTTGCGCCATGGTTGACCTCCCGACGCTTACCCCATGAGGCTTCAATACTATACCAAGATATGAAAAACCAGCAATACCAGAAACAGGTATTATATGATTTACAAAATTTAATTCAAGTGCAATACGCGTCATACCCCACCTAGACATACGTTTTAACTCCCCTTTTGATCGCAAATACGAAAACATCACCTCACCAACAGCAAAATAACTAAAAAGTTGTAATGGAATCATAAGTGAATATATTCGTAAATCAACTTTCCCCATTAATGCCCAGGCTCGTGTTATTTGATCCCAACTAAAATATACTACTAGGGCTAGCAGAATAAGCGTAATTACGTTTATCCATGTACGAAATTTCATAACTTAATCATAATTATAACATTCAAATGCTACATACGCGACGCAAGTCTAGTATAATAACTATGTGCATATAGCAATTCTAGGACGACAACCCGCACTTGGTATCGCCGAACTTGAAAGAGTTTTTGGAGGTAAATCTGTTCGAGTGCTTTCAAACCAATCTGTGTATATAGATAGTGATAATTTTGATATTCAACGTTTTGGAGGAGTACCAAAATCGGGAAAAGTTGTTTTTGAACTACAAAAATGTGATTGGTACAATGTGAGTCAAAAAATTGTTCAATATTACTCGAATGAATGGTCATCTTTTGATGGCAAAATAACATTAGGGGTCAGTGCATATGGATTTAATATAGATGCTCGTGAAGTTCAAAAAACTGGTATTATATTAAAACAAAAACTAAAAAAATTAGGTGTCAGTTTGCGTCTTGTCCCTAATTCAGAACCAACATTAAACTCAGCAACCAGTCACCATAATAAATTGGGTTTATCTGCAAACAAGGTTGAACTACTTATTGTTTGTGCGGATGACGGCAAAGTAATAATTGCCCAAAGTACAGGCTCGCAGAATATCACCGCTTACGCCAAACGCGATCAAATGCGCCCGAAACGTGACGCTTTTGTTGGTATGTTACCACCAAAACTAGCTCAGATAATGATAAATCTGGCAACAGGACAAAACTCAAACAGTGACCCCAGCATCCCAATTTCATCAGAACGGCTTCACGCTGGGTCCGAACTGGGCGCCGGCGCCAGTTCGAACTCAGGTTGCAGATGTCCTGATGAAACAGAAATACTGAAGTCGTCTACGCATGCGAGTGATTTGGATATTATTTCGAGCGTTACCCTGGAACCCGAGTTTAATAAGGCGCCGGGGCCCTTAGTGAACCCGGAGCGAAGCAGTGATGCGAAAAATAGTAACCAAAGTGACGACCATCAAAAAAAGTTTAGAATTCTAGATCCGTTCTGCGGTACTGGTGTTATTTTGCAAGAAGCAGCACTGATGGGATATTCAGTTTATGGAACAGATTTATCAGAGAAAATGATTCGCTATAGTCGCGAAAACCTGAATTGGTTGGCTGATAGTCATCATATTAAATTTAATTGGCAATTGAACGAAGGGGACGCGATAAATGCAAAATGGGAACAACCAATTAACACTATTGTTAGTGAAGTATATCTTGGGCAACCATTCAGCGCTCCACCATCACCTGCAAAACTCAAAGAAGTTGTAGAAAATTGCAACCACATTATTACCGAATTTTTAAAAAATTTAGGTAATCAAATAAAACCCGGCACCCCAATTTGCATTGCCGTACCTGCCTGGCAAGAAAAAAATGGTAATTTTACTCATCTACCGCTGATTTCAACAATTGCTCGAATTGGCTATAAACCGCATGAATTTACAAACATTTCGCAAAATGATTTACTGTATTACCGTGAAAACCAAATCGTCGCCCGCGAACTGCTAGTATTAACCAAAACTGGAATATAGCCACTCCTCTTGACGCTAACCCCTATTTTTGATACTATTAATTAGATTTTGTTATAAATTCGCCGTATGGCGAATAAGGAGCTCAGATTTACCATGTCACACGTCAAAGCAGGCGGAACATCAAAAAATAACCACAATAATGCCGGTCAGCGACTAGGCGTTAAGCGTTTTGGTGGTCAAAAAGTCCGTACTGGTGAAGTACTGGTCCGTCAGACTGGTTCAACTAAAATTGCTGGTCCTGGAACGTTTATCAGTAGTAATTATACTATCCATGCAGCTGTTGATGGAATCGTTGGTTTCAATAAAATTCGCAAAAGCAAATTTACAGGTAAAACAGCTCCTCGCACTCAAGTAACTGTTCAACAATAATATATAAATTGCATAAAAAAATGAGCGCTTAACGCGCTCATTTTTATTTAATTAACTAAAGGAAATATTATGTTTTTTCCTCAGGCGTTTGAGTCATGCCTAGATGGTATTTAACTCGCTCTACAACATCACCTATAACAACTTGAGATTTTACTAAATAATCATCGGCACCTAACGATTCTGCCCTTTCTTTGTCTTTGGGCTGCGATAAAGCAGTTAGCATGATAACGCGTATATTTGCTGTTTCAGGATTGTTTCGTAATATATCTAATACATCAAATCCACTTATTTTTGGCATCATTGCATCGAGTAAAATCAAATCAGGTTTAAATTCGAGTGCTACCGATAGGGCTTTTTCACCGTTATTAACTTCGTGAACTTCAAAACCCTCCATTTCGAGTCTTGATTTGTATACACCGGATAAGGCCGCGTCGTCTTCAACTAGTAGAATTTTTTTCTTTGTTTCCATATTATCCCCATATTACTACACCCATGTATAAAAACACAAGCTCTACTGCGATAACAATTTTTTAGCTTCATTTAATTGTGGGTCATTCCCACTATCTATATCTTTTTGTGTATAACTAACAGTGACGTCCGGTTTTATTCCTCCTTTGGCAATATTTTTACCATTGGGCGTATACCAACGTGCAATTGTAACTTTTAATTCAGCACCGTTGTCTAGAGGTAATAATTCTTGAACACTGCCTTTTCCGAATGTGTTATCACCAACTAATTTTGCAACTTTGTAATCCTGCAATGCTCCAGCAACAATTTCACTAGCACTTGCTGTACTGCCATTTACCAGTACAACCGTTGGAATACCAGAAAGTAATGCGTTACTGCCGGTTTTTTTTGTTTCTTTTACGATATCACCGCTGCGCTCTGTTACTGCAATTTTGTTATCAAGCCAAAGTCCTGCCACGTCTATGGCAGTATTAACGTATCCACCACCATTATTACGCAAATCCAATATAACGGATTTTACGCCTTGTTTTTTAAATTCCTGAGCAGCAATCCTAGCTAAATTGCCAGTTTCATT
>Ga0265292_1003250_pt1 | contig 10146 bp, 10 predicted proteins | sample Munlanlewell296A_FD_189080 | JGI IMG/M metagenome (GOLD analysis project Ga0265292, IMG submission 189080) | Leachate microbial communities from a municipal landfill in Southern Ontario, Canada - Leachate well 296A | ecosystem: Engineered > Solid waste > Landfill > Unclassified | place: Canada... | reverse complement strand
GGGTTCGACTCCCTCCCGGCCCACAAATTACGGGTTTTGGCTGCGGCCGAGGCGGCGACGATCGATTTCGGTGAGAAACTTTTTGCGTAAACGAAGTGAAAGCGGAGTGATTTCGAGAAGCTCGTCTCCCTCGAGGAAGTCGAGAGACTGCTCTAGACTCATGATGGTGGCGGGGGTGAGCTGAATGACCCCGTCTGAGGAGCTAGAACGCATGTTGGTGAGCTTCTTCCCCTTGGTGACGTTGATTTCTATGTCCTCTTCCTTGGCGTTCACGCCGATGATCATACCCTCGTAGACACGAGTGGCTGGTTCGACAAAGGTAATTCCACGAGCCTGAGCATTGGCTAGACCATAGGCGAGGGCCTCACCGGTTTCAGAAGAAATGAGGACTCCCCGTCTCAGTTTCGGCAGGGGTTGGCCGAGTGGCTGATAGCCAATGACTTGAGAAGAAAAGACGGCTGTGCCTTTGGTGGCGGTCAAAAGCAAACTGCGAAGACCGATGATGTTTCGGGTCGGAATCCGATAAACGAACTCGGTCTCACTTTGAGAAATTGCCTCCATCTTGATCATGGTTCCCTGACGTTTGCCGATCTCTTGGTTGATAGTGCCAAGGTAGTCACTGGGGACGATGATGCTGACCTCTTCGACCGGTTCCTGTTTGACGCCATCGATGATTTTGACGATGACTTCGGGTTTGCCGACTTCCATTTCGTAACCTTGGCGGCGGAGGGTTTCCAGAAGAATGGCCAGATGGAGCTCGCCTTTTCCGGAAATCTGAAATTTCCCGCTTTCGAGCTTCTCAAGCTTCAGGGAGAGGTTGGTCTCGAGCTCTTTGTAGAGGCGATCCTCGAGCTGACGACTGGTAGTGAACTGGCCTTCTTTGGCAGAGAAAGGCGAGGTGTTGGCGCCAATGGTCATGTGGAGAGTGGGTTCGGTCAATACTGGTGCGGTGAGCTTCTCGGTATCGGCCGAATTGGCGATGGTATCCCCGATCTTGGCGTCTCCGATCCCGGTCAGGGCGACGATGTCACCGGCGAAGGCCTCCTCAGTTTCGTAGCGAGCTAGACCGCGGGAGAGCTGGACGGTTTCGATGGTGTAGGTTTTGCTGTTGCCACTGAGAATGATTTTGTCCCCCGGCTTGATACTGCCACGGAAAATCTTGCCGATGACGTATCTTCCCTTGTGAGAATCATAGTCGAGACTGCTGACGAGCATTTTGAAACTGCCTTCAATTGAATTTTCCGGAGCGGGAATGGAGGCGATAATGGCATCAAGCAAGGGTGTGATGTCCCCCGGTTGGTTGAAGTCGGCCGGCATGTCTTTGAAGACCTTCCCATCACGACCGACGGCGTAGAGAATGGGGAAATCGAGTTGGTCGTCGCGGGTGGCTAGCTCTAGAAACAGATTGTTGGTCTTGTTGATGACTTCGGGGACACGGGCATAGGGTTTGTCGATCTTATTGAGAACGACGATGATCTTCAAGTTCAGTTCAAAGGCTTTTTTCAAGACGAAGCGGGTCTGGGGCATTGGTCCTTCTTGAGCGTCAATGATGAGGAGAGCGCCATCGGCCATTCCAAGGGTGCGTTCAACTTCGCCGGAAAAATCGGCATGTCCGGGGGTGTCGATGATGTTGATCTTGGTGTCGTGATAGGAAATGGCGGTATTCTTCGCCAAAATAGTAATCCCCTTCTCCCGCTCTAGGTCGTTGCTATCGAGAATGGTAGTCTGGCTCATTTCAGCCTGATTGTCCCGAAAAATATGACTCTGTTTCAGGAGAGCGTCAATGAGAGTAGTTTTGCCGTGGTCGACGTGAGCGATGACGGCGATATTTCTGATTTTGGATTCCATATGTTTCAAAAGCTATTTGCATAGATTCCGTGTCAAGCTCGCCTCGCTGCGAAGCGGGCACGGAATGACAGGGTGTTGAGTCGGGACATAAAAAATAACCCGTTGAGGGGGATTAGGTAGTACCGGACAGATAGGTGTTTATTTTAGTCGATTTGACTCTAAAAATCCATTCTCGAGAAGATAAATGGACAAGTAGGCAAGGCCGAGCCCAAGAAAGAGTCCGCCGATGACGTCGGTGGTCCAGTGTTCTCCAAGTGAGACACGAGAAACGAGCATGAGAAAAAGAAAAATAAAGCAAATGGCGGTAAGTAGTTTTTTCGATCTGGGAGACAATTTTTTTGACTGAAAGATAAGATAACTGATCAATAAGGCGAGGAAGGCCGTTCGATAACTATGGCCGGAAGGAAAGGAGTGGCCTGTTTGAACGTAGGCACTGGGAAAGATGACGTCTAGGTTGTAGCGGAAGAAAATTTTTGGCGGGCCGGGGTGATAGAGAAATATTTTCCCCAGTAGTTCGATCCCCATTCCTAGACTAAACATGAAGAAGATAATTAGGCTGTGGTGAAATTTTTGGAATAAAAAGATGAAAAGTAGAAGCAGCACGCTAACCTCGAAGGCACCTAATAAACTTAAAAACGAGAGTGGGGTGTCGAATGCCTTGGTCAGGTTGTTTTGAATAGCGGTGGTGATGAATTGGTCGGTTTCTGAAAAAATTCCAATGAGAACGAGGGCGGAGTAAGTTAGAAAAAGTCCTAGAAAAAGGAAGGATAATTTTTTTGCTTTCACTTGTTTTAATATATCTTATTTTTCCCCAAGAATTCCGGTCCAAATAATGTCTTCGCGCCGGAGCGCTCCTCCACCAATGCAGATTCTATCTATAACAATATCTTTTTTGAATTCTAGCTTGATAATTTCGAGAATTTCATCTTCAAACCCTGGAGTGATGCGGCGAACGATTTTGACAAAGTCCGTGGTTACCGGACGAAACCCGGTGAGGACTGAAGACATTTGGGCGACGAGTTTTCGGCTAAATGAGGTATCAAATTTGGCGATGATGCTAGTTTCCATTTTCTCAAATTCGCTGACGGAGAGGGTGAAGGGTTTGACAGCTGAAACCAGGCTCTTTATTTTCTGGGAAAGAAAAGCATTTGAGACCAAATCGTCCAGAGCGGTGTTGACGAGGATGGTCAGATGGGGCACGGTCATTAATTCGGCTTCTTCGAGTTTCCCTTCATTAAAAAGCTTCTTTCTGAAGGCGAGAACCTTTTTGACAAAGCTTTCTTTAGGGAGTCCAAAGATAGCGATTGGTCGACTCATTCTCTTATTATAGCCTTCCTGATAAAATATATGATATTGCCGAGTCGTCTAATGGTAGGACGTCTCCCTTTGAAGGAGAATATTCCTGGTCCGAATCCAGGCTCGGCAACACATTTGGATAAATCGGGAGGGTCGGGGTCAGTCGCCCGCGCGCCCGCTTCCGCGGAGAGCGCGTCAAATCCGCCTTTTTTGAAACTTGCGGACAGCCACTGGAAAAGAAAAAAGAAGAAAAAACGCAAAAAAATGTAAAGAACCTTTATAAATACTTCTTAATTACCTCTAGATATTTATTATTCCCCTGATTTTTTTGGTAATACCAATATTCGAATCCCCACAAAATAATTTCCCGTACCCCCAGAGATGATGCCCTTTTTAGATTATTTTCTAATAGTTTCGGCGAAATGCTTTCAGGGTTTTTTGATAAATATCCCTTTTCGTCTTTTTCCCATGGTTCTGCCTGAAGTTCCGTAATAATCACCTCTTTGGGAGATGTTTTAATAATTTCTCGTAAGTAATCATCATTTGTTCTTGGTCCCTCATAAAATGATTTTCCCTTATCGCTTTTCATAAACCGTTTGTAGTAAAGATCCAAACCAATCACGTCTGCTATCGGCAACACCTCGGGAAATAACTGCCTTGATTCCAAATCATCAGCCCAAAGTGTCAGAATAATTGGCCGACTATCAAGTTTTCTCACCAGTTCAACCTCTTCTATTAAAAAATCAATGGGAATGGTTGAATTTTCCGGACCGCTCGGATCAAGCGGTTCATTTTCAACTTCCCAATGCGTGATGCAAGAATATTTTTTTAAAGTTTTTACCAATTTTTCTATAAACAACAGCGTTCTTTTTCTCGTTTCCGAATTATTAAAGTCTTTCTCTTTTAAATATCTTGGCCAGTAAAACTCTGGCCAGCGGGGCGACTTCACCCCCACATTCATAATCACCTTTTGTCCAGTCTTTTCACACCGATTTAATAAATCTTCTAATTTAGAAAAATTGTATACCCCTTTATTTATTTCTACTTCTTGCCAATAACTGCCGAGTCTCAAGTGTGAAAAACCCATTTCTAAGGCCAAATCCAAAGCGTCGTAAATTGGGATTTTGAGCCAATTTAAATGTGTATGGCTAAACGTAATTCCGAAACGAATAGAAGACATATATTTTATTATACAAACATGGCGAATTCTAATCCGAATCAGACCACCCTGCTAATTAGTAATTGATTTTGATAGAATTAGCCTTAGTTAGGCGTAGGCGGGGAGAAGAGCAAGAGAGCGATTTAGAAGAGAATCGTAATGGGGAGTATTGGCGAGGCTTTTATCCCTTATTTCTAAATAGGCTTGGGCGATTTCCGGAACACCGGCGCGGAAGTTAGACCCTAGACTCGATTTCTGACCTACTTGTTCCAGTGGAATAAAGGTCAGATCGGACAGTTTAAAACTGTCGAGTTTTCCGATAATATCATCCGGAATGATTAATCGGTAGGCTTTGACCCGAACGTCAGCGATATCAATGGTTAGATTGACCCTTGGATTGTCTGGAATGACGTTTTGTGAAAGTTTCCGATTAAGAGTTAGGCTGGCGGCAACTTCTTGCTGAAGAGTTCGTAGAACCGAGTCGTGGTCTGATTCATTGCCTTTGGCATAAGTCATGGGAAGTGAGTAGGAACCAAAGGGTTTGCCAAGTTCTGGTCGTGGAGTACTGATGTCCCTGCCAATGAGGACGAGATTGGGGCTGCTTTCGGGACTGACCAAAAGGGCAGTTCCGTGGCGCCTGGTTAGTCCCCTTTTGATGTAACTTAGAATCCGGTGAAGAGTGGCGGCGGAAATTTGGAGTGAGGGAGGCATGGTTTTGTAGAGCGACTCGAGGGGAAGTTTCTCTTTGGCTAGGGCAGTGAGGAAGAAAATAGCTTCGGCAAAATGACTTTGGGGACCGGTGGATTTGATAATCCCCCAGTCGTTCAGAATCCGGTGAAAATGAGGATAGGAAACGCCGGTATTATAGTACTGGGAGGAGAAGACCTGGTCGACGGAGCCGTATTTCAAATATAGAGCGACAAGGGGTTTGTAGAACTCAATTTCCCGTTCGGACAGTCGAAATCTCTCAGACATGAAGGTTATTATATGCTCTAGGTCCTCTCAAGAGCTATCTTGAGCGGGATACGAGAATTGAACTCGTCACTATACCTTGGCAAGGTATCGTTATACCGATTAACTAATCCCGCAACGTACAAAATCCTTTTGGATTTTTACGTTGCTGAAGCGTAAAATTCGTTAGAATTTGTACGTTTCGCAACGGTGCCAAGCTGAGGACTCGAACCTCAATTTCGCGATTTTCAGTCGCGCGCCGTGACCATCTTGGCTAGCTTGGCTAACGTCTTAAAGAGGATCTTTTTGAGAACCTCCCTACCCCGACCAGTCTTATAAAATTTTTCTCTTACTACTGATTCCTCCAGGGTGGGGAGAGCCTCACAATATATTAACTCGTATGGCTTATAGGGCCTTGTAGATGTATTAATGCCAGAATTATGTTCAGATATTCTTCTTTTTAAGTCGCTAGTAGAGCCTATGTACAATCTGCCATCCACTATTGAACGTAAAATATATGTGTAGTGCACAACTCTATTTTAATGTAAATGTACGCGCCGTGACCATCTTGACCGCCGATTCGGCGGTCTTGGCTACCCGACGATACGTCGGGCATGGCTTGGCGGTCAATGTGCCTATTATATCAAGGAGACCAGGGCCTTGGCCAGCTTGTCTGGATCGTGGCGGATTAGGCTTCGAGCCAGAACATCACCCTTTTGTTTCTCGTAGATTTTTTCTGAGACCAGATCGGCTCGGATAATTTTTGGTTTTGGGCTTTGGTTACTGAAATCTAAGTCGTCAACAACAATCTCGGCTTTTTCTTCCTTGTAACGTTTGAGAACGTCGCCCTTAAGTCTGAATGGCTTGCTAACGAGTACGGTTTCAACTACGCCACCGGCCAGATATTTGTAGAGTTCGAATAAATAATCGCTTCCTGAAAAGCCTGAGGTTTGACCGAACTTGGTCATCAGGTTCATGACGAAAACTTTTTGGGCTTTGGTTTTGGCGACGGCTTTGGCTATTCCGGTCACGACGAGATTACACAAAAGACTGGTATATAAATCCCCCGGTCCCATGATGATGAGGTCGGCGGCTTTGATTGCCTCCAGTGCTTCGGGGTTGGCTTTGGCCTTGGGAAATACTTCCAAACCAACGATGCGGTGTTGACCGGTGGTCAGGTCCGGTTCATCGATATGGTGCTCCCCCATTACCTGTTTTCCGTTGTCATAACGGGCGACCAGTTGAGAATCATCGTAGGTAACGGGGATGATGTCACCGTTGACGTGAAGTAGGCGGCAGGTTTCGGCGATGGCTTCTTTTTGGGAACCGAGAATATCGGTAAGGGCGGCCATGAATAAATTTCCGAATGTCATACCAGAGATACCGATACCCTGATTGTATCGATAGATAAAGAGTTTTCGAAGTAGGTCGCCTTCTTCTTCTCCGGCAAGAGCGACCATGGCTTGGCGAAGGTCGGAAGTGGGAAGCAAGCCGAATTCATCACGGATGACCCGATTACTACCGCCGGAGTCGGTCATGGAGACTATAACGGAAATGTCGAGGGGATATTTCCTTAATCCAACTAAGGTAGTATAAGTTCCTGTTCCCCCACCAATGACGACGACCTTTTTTCTTTTTTTATCCATTGGTGGCCGCTGTAGGACTTGAACCTACGACATCTTCGATGTAAACGAAGCGCTCTACCAACTGAGCTAAGCGGCCTGTCAGCGGTTAAGTTTTTTGTGCCGAGGAGAGGACTCGAACCTCCATGCCCTTGCGAGCGTTACCACCTCAAGGTAGTGCGTCTACCAATTTCGCCACCTCGGCTTGTATTCTGTTTTGTGGTGGGCAGGAGAGGACTCGAACCTCCAAGAGTTTCCTCACAGCGTTCTGAACACTGCGCGTCTACCAATTTCGCCACCTGCCCAAGATATTAGAGTGCAGTTTCGGGTTTGATTATATCAAAAATAGCTTCGCGGCGGGCGAGATTGTAGTAGCGGGGATAAAAAAGAAATAAGGCGGGAAGCTCTTCGTCAAAAGTGCGTTGGAAATCTTTGTAGATCTGTTTTCTGGCGGTTAAGTCGTCGGTGCGGCGGCCGTCTTCGAGACCCTTATCAAGCCTTTCGTTGTTGGCGTGACTAATATTGTTTGTGCCGTGACTACTATGCCAAAAGACATATTGGTCTGGATCAGCGGGGATTTCGAACAAAGTCAGAAATAACTGATATGACTCGGGCTTGCTGGTAACCACCTTGATGTTTAGATTGATAAGGTTTGGGTCAAGATCTTTTTTGATTTTTTCGGCGGTAGAGAGATATTGAGGAATAGTGGCTAATTCCAGATTTAACGTTTGAGCTTTATCGGGAAGGGAGGTTCTAATCAGAGAAGTGGCCTTGGCTGCGTCGAAATCATAGAGCTTGACCAATGGGTTGAAGGCCCAGGAAGTACGGCTGATTGGACCAATGGCCCTGTCTGAGCCAAATGTTTTGTCTTTGATGGCGTAGGCAATTCCCTGCCTCAGACTCTTGTCTTTTAGGAGCGGATCCTGGTTGTTGAAAAATAGGGCGACGGCCTGGCGATAGTTGTTACTTTCGTGGATTTTTCCATACTCGGTAAGGTCCGGATTGTCTATCTTTGGGTAGTTGTAAATGGCGTCAAGTTCTCCGAGTTTGAATGAGGTAAGAGCTTGGTTGGAACTAGAAAAGATGCGAACGTCGATGGTTTGATCTTTTGATTGGAGTTTGATTTTTGTGAGTAAACCGTTGGAATTTTGGGTAAGTGAGACCTTGAAAGCACTAATTGTTAGTCCGGCTTTGTTGGTGATGGGGTTGGTGAGGGCTGAAGGAAACGGTGAAAAGGTTTGGGGAAGGACGAAAGTGATTTGATTTTCAGAAGGGAAGGTAATGTTGACGTCGGGAATATCGAGGGTGATGTCTGATGTTTTCAGGGGTGAACCGTCTGACCAGAGTAAGTCTTTTTTCAAGCTAAAAATGTAGGTTTTTCCACCATCGGTGGTTTCCCATTTTTCGGCTAAATTGGGGGAGACGGTTTGGTTTGGCCCTATTTTGGTTAGGCCTGAGTTTAGAATATTTTTGACGAGATTGGGGAGAGCTTGAGGGGTGTACTGGCCAATCAGCCCAATACGAATTTCGCTCTGCCTTTGGGGGAGTTTTTTGATATATGAGTTCAGCATCAAGCCCGCTAGAATTGAGAAAATTATGCTTCCAACAATGATTTGGTAATATCGCTTCAAAAAGGCACTGATAAGCCAGAACTGTCGGCGAAAAAACTTTCTCATCGATTGATGGTCAAATTGAGAAGAGACAACAAAACAAAGATTGTTCCCAAAACCATGGTTGTGATAAAAAGTGCCCGTTCGGCCCCTCTTTTGGTATGGTAACTGGCGGATCCCCCAAAGGCTCGGCCGAGCGAGGTCCCCTTGGCTTGGATTAAAATCGCCAAAAGTAGGAGGATGGAGACCGCCATTTGCAGAACTAGAATTATGTTCATGGAGTAATTATATCCCGTTTATGACCGTAATAGCCAAATCAACCCGCTGTGGACTAATGATAGAACCAAGGAAGTGAGAATGTAGGCGAAAAAAAGTGAGATATGCATCTGAGGAATGACAAAACCTTGATAGATGAATCCGGCGAAGGTAAAGGCTTGGATGGTCACTCCTTTGATGAGATATTTGAGTAAAAAGAGAGTGATAACATTGACGACCCAGGAGAAAAGGCCGAGGGTGATCAGGTTGATTGGTAAGAGAAGAAGCTTGATAATAGGTTTGACGATCTTGTTCAGGAGGGTCCAGACGAGGGCCGCCCAAAGGTAGGTGGTCGGTTCGTGGGTGATGGCAAGGCCGGGAAAGAAGAGGGTGACAATATACAAAGTAATCAAGTTGAGAAAGATAGCCCGCAGAATGGTCTTCATCAAATAAAGTATAACTCACTGAAATGTTGTCAGACTACGCCTTTTTTTGTGGTAAGTGGTGGCGAAGCGGTGGGCTTCATCGCGGATGTACTGGAAGAGTTTAAGGACGTTGTCGTGGAGAGGTAAATTCAGATTGACAACTTGATGATTCTGGTCGTAGAAGTGAATTGTCTCGCGTTTTTTGGAAAGAGCGATGGTTGGGATGTCAGTCGGAATAATATGGCTGACAATAGATAGTTGGGGAACTCCCCCGTCGAGAATGATTAAATCGGGTTGGCCCCAGTCCGGATGGCGGAGGCGGCGCATCATTATATGCCTCATGGTATGAGGATCACCTAATACCTTTGTCTTGACTAGGAATTTGCGGTATTGGTCTTTGGCGGGCTGACCGTCAATGAAAACCACCATGGCGCCGACGGTGTTTTCTTGGTTGAGGGTGGCCATGTCGTAACACTCGATTCTTTTTGGAGGAGTCTTAAGTTTTGGGTGATTCAAAAGTAAAACGGCTTGTTCTAAAACTTTGCCTGTAGCTGATGGGAAGATAAGAAGCTGGCTGTATTGGTGGCTACTAAGCGCGATTTGAAGCGCTTCCAGTTGGATTTTTAACTTGTCCGCCTGTTCGAATCGTTGTTTTTTGGAGGCGTCATTGATTTCTTTGGTGAGAGACTCGATCAGATTTTGAAAACGGCCGGAAAGAAAAATTTTGATTCTGGTGAGGTGTTTGGCGTAGACGGTTGGCGAAATGGCGCCGCTACAGGGTCCCGGACATTGATGAATGTGGAAGTAGAAACACGCCCGCCGATTCGGCGGGCAAGCTCTTTGGTGGGGATTACTTGGATTTTGACAGTAACCGAAAATGCGCCGGACTTGTTTCAAGACAATACCGGCGATAGTTCCGGTGGGATATGGACCGTAGATCTGGGTTTTGGGCGAGGTGAATTCCTGAAGCCGTAGAGCAG
>Ga0265292_1003249_pt1 | contig 10148 bp, 12 predicted proteins | sample Munlanlewell296A_FD_189080 | JGI IMG/M metagenome (GOLD analysis project Ga0265292, IMG submission 189080) | Leachate microbial communities from a municipal landfill in Southern Ontario, Canada - Leachate well 296A | ecosystem: Engineered > Solid waste > Landfill > Unclassified | place: Canada... | reverse complement strand
AATTTTTTAATTAAAAAGGAATATCGTCCGGATTGATTTTTTCCTCCTCCGGTTCAGTGGCTACTTTTGGCTCTTCGGCTTTTGGTTTTTCTGTTTTTTTGGGTTTAGCCGCCGCAATCTTTGGCTTAGGCGCCGCCCCACTGTCATCGGCCGGAACTGGGGCAACCTCTTCAACGCTAGGCGCTACCGCCGTACTCTCCACATACTCGGTTGGCTGATAACCGCCTTCTTCGCCTTGACCCTCTTTGCGCTTATTATCCAATACAATCATATTATCGATCACGACTTCAACCGTAGTTCTTTCCTGACCTTGAGCATCAGTCCAGTTTCTGGTCTGGACCCGGCCTTCAACAAACACCTTTCTGCCTTTAAATAAAAGCTCACTGCACAATTCCGCTAATTTATTCCAGGCAACAATCCGGTGAAACTCGGTCTCTTCCTGGCGCTCTCCGCCGGCTGATGGCTGCCAGGAACGGTTAGTAGCTAAGCCAAAAGTACAGACCGGTGTTCCCTGCGGCGTATATCTTAACTCCGGATCGCGGGTTAAATTCCCGATCAATAAAACTTTATTCAAAGAACGGCTCGACATATCCTTTACTCCTTCTTAATTATTAAATTTCTTAAAACTTGGTCATTAATTTTTAAATTTCTATCCAAACTCCTCATCTCTGATTCCTCGGCTTCTATTTCCATAAACATCACCCAACCTTTTAAGGCTTTTTTCACCGGGTAGCTTAACTGCTTTAACCCCAAACTATTAGTACTGGTAATTTTGCCTTTAACTTTGGAAACAATCTCGGCTGCGAGTTTTTTTAGTTCAGCTTCGCTCTTTCCTGCTTCCTCCCTCAGGACCAAGGCAAATTCATATATGCTCATTGAATTTGTATCTTATCCAAATTATTTAACTATTTCAAGAGCCAATTTTAAATTCTACCACGTCTCCTTCCCGCGTCACATAATCCCTACCTTCCAGCCTGACCTTGCCTTTTTCCCTGGCCTGTTTCCAACCGCCTAAATTAACCAAGTCTTGCCAATTAATCGCTTCAGCTTTAATAAAGTTCTTACTAAAATCCGTATGGACCATCTCCGCTGCCTCCAAAGCAGTTTTGCCTTTGACTAAAGGCCAGGCTTGAGCCTGCTTGCCGCCCTTGACAGTATAAAAGGTGATTAAATTTAAAAGCTGATAACACTGTTCAATCAACCTGTCTAAAAGCGATTGTGACAACCCCAGCTCTTCTAAATATTTAAGCCTGTCTTCAATTTCCAGCTCATTTATCTCTGCCTCCAGTTTGGCACTAATAATCATCACCGGCGGTAAATCAGGAAACTCCTTTGTCTCTTTAACTGCTGCCTCGTCTAGGTTTAAGGCATAAAGCATCGGCTTTAAGGTTAATAAATTCAAGTCCTTCACCAACTCTGTCTCCTTCCCGCTTAAACCAGCCTCGCTAGCCGGCTTGCCTTGGCCTAAAATAGTTTTGATTTTATCTAACACTTCTAGCCGGCCCGGTTTTTCCAAAGCCTTGGTCACTACCTCAAAATCAGCTAACGTCAGTTCCAAATTAACTGTATTCACATCATGAACCGGATCAACTTCCCCGGACACGTGAGGAATATTATTGCCGGTAAACCCCCTGACTAAATGCAGGATCGCATCTACCTGTCTGATCTGCTCCAAAAACCGGTTCCCCAGCCCCTCGCCTTCATGAGCGCCCTTAATCAACCCGGCAATGTCAATAAACTTGACCACGGCCGGCACTTTTTTAGGGATTTTTAAGACTTCAACTAACTTATCCAGTCTTTTATCCGGCACCTCAACCACACCGGTATTTGGCTCTACGGTCGTAAACGGGTACTCAGCTACATCAGCCACCTGCCGCCTTAACAACGCATTGAAAAGCGTTGACTTGCCGCTGTTGGGTAGTCCCACAATCCCGACTGATAGGCTCATATTGACAAATATTTATTATCTTCTATACTTATATTCATAAGAAACGAGGGAGAGACCGGTTTCGGCTCGAGCTCGTTTTTTTACTTTTTGGGAATAATACAAAATGGTTCAATAGTTTTATAAAATTTCATCTTTTTCTCTCCGGCTAATTTTGGCAAATGCCATAATTTAATATCCAATATTTTAATTATTCTATCCTCATAGGAACCTACTTTAAAAGTTTGCTTCTTGGTTAATCTCAAATATTTACATTTTGCGGCATAAGCCAATAAATCCGCCAACTGCTCTTCAATATCATGATTTCTTTTTGTTACAAAAGCAATGGAAGTCAGTAATTCCTGAACCCTTTTGTAATCAACGTTCAACTCTTTGTTCCCCGGAGAAAGAAAATAAGAAAAGGTGCTTAAGTAGTATTTATCTTTTTCTGCTGTAGCCGATTCAATATTTATTTTCCCTTTTGAATTATTACCTAAGAGCCAGGTGATAAATTGATAAAAAATCCATTTTCCTGTTTCTTTAATTTCCTTTATCGAATTCCAACCTTGCTTTCTGGCCAACTGATTATCACAAACAATAACAAATACAACAATACTGCTCTGCTTCAAAAAATTAAATAAATCCTGATGAAATTCGTTCTTTTTTAATTTATTTTTTGAAAACACAGAAAAAACTCCTTCATTTCTGGCAATCTCTCGTGAATGAAAAACAATATTAGTCCGGCCCCAGTATTTAAATTTAATCTGATCGGCAAGTATCTTCAATCTTAAACGTTGGCCTTCTTCTCTAGCACACCCTAACAAAACATAAATATCTGATTGCTTGCTCACCGGATTAGCTTGGCCTAACTCATCAATAAATAATTCGTATATTCTTGCCATTATTTTTTTATCTTATCACCATGATAGAATCTAGTATACCGATAGGCTCATTTGTATATTTTAACACCGTGGTAACTTATTTAAAGGATCGTTAATAATAGCCGTGTATCCTTCATCTGTATGTTTGATTGTCGCCGCTTTCTTTATGTCTATCTTTCTTAAAAAATCTGTAACCTGACGAATTTGTTCCTGCCTTGGAAGTCCACTAGCTTTAAGCTGCGACGCTAATCGACGCATCATTATATAACCGTCCAAATAAGCCCTCCCTAAAGGATCTTTACCATTTTTTTTAAAAAATTCATATCTATCGGACACAGCTTGAGGGCCATAATGAAAATAATCTGGAAGAACCGGCACCATCTTGCCTAGTATTTCAACTCCCAATTTCTCATACATTATGGCAAATCCCTCGGTAAGAGCTCTGAATACATCAGCTTGATCCTTGCTTCTCAGAAGCTGAGCTTCCGTTATTATTTTTAAACCAAATAACTCATCGAAAACTGCATGTCCTGCCTCATGTATTGCTGTTACAGTCATATCATGATAATATCCTCGACATCCGGCCTGACTACTATTAATTTCCTTAAGCCTTAATCCAAGGTCGCCAAATCTGCCCATCACTTTCAACCAATGTCTGCCTTTCTTGTCAGGTCCATGAGAACCGGAATAATCCCTGTCAGTTGCACTGCCATGAAAATAGTAAATTGAGTCTCTTTTTGGCCACAAAACTGCTGGGGCATAAATATTCATAATGATTCTGGCGGTTTCATATGTTCGGGCTGCAAAAACGGTCCGAGCATACTCTTCTTGAATACAAGCGGCAATCTCCATTAATCCTGAAATCGGTTTTTTAAAAAATTTTTGTCTTACATCTTTAAAGATCATATCCTCCTCAAGAGAAGCAATTAAACTTTCTTCGCTAACTGCTATTCCTAATTCAGAAAGACCTTTAGCGGCCACCAAGACGACTTCCCTTTCCCAAGGTTCTATTTTATTGAAAAAAGTTGGTGCATAAATTGCCTGTATTTTTACCAGGTCTGGAACTTTTTCAAAAAGCATTTTGGTTACCGGTGCGCAGACGCTCTCCGTTTTCCCTAACTCCGCCGTAAAAACACTCCAGGGCAATTTTTCCGGTCTTTCTCTAACAAGTAACCGAAAAGAGTGTTCTGCTTTTCGTCTAATGCTTTCTAGATCCAAATTAATTACCTCTGGTTCCCTACTTATTGTTTCGTTGACTTCCATCCCTGCAGATAAAGACATATTGTTATTTATTTCACTAAAGATCCCTGATTAGTATCTGACAGCTTAAAACCTTTTTTCTCAATCTCTTGCCTCACCTCATCGGCTGCCTGCCAATTTTTCTCTTGCCTCAATTGCTCTCTTTGCTTCAGCAAAACCTTAACTTCTTCCGGCACTTTAATTAACTGAACCGGGGTTAATAACTCTAAACCTAAAATCTGCTCCCAATCAGTAATCAGTTCCAGTTTATCCCTGCTGGGAATATTGGATTTAGCCATCTCCCAAACCACTGCCAAAGCTTGAGGCAAGTTTAAATCATTCTCTACCGCCTCCCTGAATTTATAAACAAGGTTTGTCACCTTGTTTAATTTTTCCTCGCTTAAACTCGTCCTGCTTTTATCTCCCTGCCAGCCAGCCACAACTGCTTTCAACTTTCTATAGGCCTCTTGGCTCGCCTTTAAAGCCACATAGGTAAAATTAACGGTTGTCCGGTACTGGCTGGTTAAAAATAAATATCTTAAACTCATTGGCTCATAGTTTTGGTCAATTAAATCCTGCAGTCTGATAAAATTGCCTAAACTTTTGCTCATTTTTTCATTCTCCACCATCAAAAATCCGGAATGAAACCAGTATTTGACAAATTGCTTGCCGGTAGCCGCTTCGCTTTGAGCGATCTCGTTGGTATGATGGACCGGGATATGGTCCACCCCGCCGGTATGAATATCCAACGATTCGCCTAGGTGCTTCATGCTCATCGCCGAACATTCAATGTGCCAACCGGGAAAACCAATACCCCACGGACTCGGCCATTCTGATTGACGCTTCTCTCCGCCAGCCGGCGGAGAAAGCTTCCATAAAGCAAAGTCGGTCGGATTTTTCTTTTCCCTTTTCTCCACCCGCCAGCCTTCCCTTAAACCGGCAATATCTAAACGGGCTAACTTACCGTAGTCTTTCAATTTGCTGGTGTCAAAATACACCCCGTCCTTTGTCTGATAAGTAAACCCTTTTTGCTCCAGTTTTTTTACCAGCTCAATCATCTCTTGGATATATTGGGTGGCCGGAGTTACCATATCCGGCCTGATTATATTCAGCTCCTGTTCCATTCGCCAAAAATCATCAGTGTAAAACTTAGCAATTTCTAAAATATTTTTGCTTTCTGTTTTGGCCTTTTTTTCCATCTTATCTTCTCCCTCATCCGCATCGCTGGTTAAATGTCCCACATCGGTAATATTCATCACCGACTTAACCGTAAAACCTAACCAACGCAACACTCTGATTAAAACATCGGAATTAATATAGGTCCGGGAGTGGCCGATGTGGCTATGCTCATAAACCGTCGGCCCGCAAATATACATTGCTACACTTGGAGGTTTTAGTGGCACAAACTCCTCTACTCGACGTGATAATGTGTTGTATAATCTCATACTTCTTAATGACAAATTCTAAATTACAAATGACAATTCAATGTCAAAATTAAAATTAATCATTTTCTCTTTTTCAAAATTGCCGAGAAAATTAGCACAAACTCATGGGATTCTTTCCAAAGTTCCCGGCAGATCTCTTTATATTGTACATTAGCAACCGCCACCATGCGTAACCAATGAAGAGTTTCTTTCGCTTCCTTTTTACAGATACTGATTTTATGATTAAAGTCTTGTTTGGAATTGGCTCCGTCAGCCTCCATGTAATTAGCGCCAATACTTGTGGCCGATCTTATTAGTTGATTGATTAATGGGCGGTTGATTGAATCCTCAGTTAATTGTTTAACAAATTTTATAACCTTTTCACCAAAAATGGCTGTTCTCTCCTCCAGGTCATATTTTTGTAATTTTGAGCTTTGAGCTTGATTTGTCATTTGACTTTTGACATTTGAACTTTATCCTGACACCCCTCTGGTAATTTCGCCTGTTCCCATGCCCTGCTTGGAAGTCCAGGGCAGCTTTTTCGCCATCTCTTCTTTTTTCTTTTTCACTTTTTCAAAAAACGTTTCCGGCGCCTTCACCTGTTCTTCATCAAAACCGGTTGCCCCGGTCACGTACTTGCGCGCCTGGCTGGCTTTCTGTCTTTGCACCAGTCGAATCTGCCTTTGAATCTCTTCATACGCCTGCCGGGAGCGTCTTTTATCTGTCTCCGCCAGTCTCTTGATCTGTTCTTTTTGTTGTTGGTCATCATCACTAACCGCCGCCGCTGGTTTTTTTTGCGGCGCCATCTTTTCCAACCAATCCAATCCGGACACATCCTGTCTAGCCACGCTGGGTTTCTGGCCACTAACCGCTTTTATACCGGCTTTCACCGTCGCCTTGCCGGTTTCTAACAACTCGCCGAAAACATCTCTGACTACCTTCATTAAAACTCCCTCCGGCCTTCAAAGGCCCGGTTTAAAGTTACCTCGTCGGCATATTCCAAATCCGCTCCCACCGGCAACCCCCGGCCGATCCTGGTAATAATTATTTTTAGTTTTTCTCCGCCAGTTGGCGGATTAGTTTTTAGTTTGCGGACCTTGTTCGCGATATACATTGCCGTCGCCTCGCCTTCCATGTTCGGATTAGTGGCGATAATCAACTCTGTTATTTTACCATTTTTTAACCTTGCCAATAAATCCCTGATATACAACTCTTCCGGACCAATGTTATTAAGCGGCGAAATCGCTCCCCCCAAAACATGGTAAAGCCCGTGATAAAATCCGCCTTTTTCCACTGCCAAAATATCCAAAGGCTGTTCCACCGCGCAAATCTTGGTTTGATCTCTCCCTTTATCTGTGCAAATATTACAGGGGCTTTTTTCTCCCACACCCTTACAAATGGCACACTCCCGGGTGTCCTTTTTTAACCGGCTTAAAGCTAAACTGAACTTGTCCAGTTCGCTTTGAGGATTATGCAGTAAATAAAAAGTCAGTCTTTGTGCTGATTTAGGCCCGATCCCCGGCAGTTTTTCTAAAGCTTCAATTAACCGGCTTACCGCCCTGGCAATTTTCATAAAATGAGTATATCATACTTATGTCATGGAACCCTTGCCTTTAATCCATATTGTCGCCGATTACGGCACCGGCGATCTAGCCTTTGCTGAAGTGATTCAAAGATTCAAACACTTATTGCCCGGTGTCGATATCCAAACCATTTCCGCCCCGCCTTTCTCCACTCTCAACACCGGCTTTATTATCAGCCAACTCAGCTTATACAACCCCAGCGATCACCTGTTTATTTTCAGTAATACCGCTCCCCGGAAAGATGACACTCAGCAGCGCACCGACAACGAAGGCGAGAAGTTCAAATACGCCCTTTTGGATAATGGTGTCCAAATTTGCGGCGTTGATGCCGGCTGGTGTTTCAGTTTTATCAAACCGCATATCAAGGAATTCCGGCTGATTAACGTGGCTAACAAAGGCTCCCAGTTTCGCTCCCGTGATTTCTTCCCGGCCGCCGCCGCCGGCATTATCCGGGGGAAAATAAGCAAATATTTAGGCAAAAAAATTCCTATTGATGATATTCCCCATGTGCCGCATAACCGGATTATGCACATTGACCCATACGGCAACATTAAAACCACTATCAGGAAGTCGGCAATAAAATTCACTTCCGGCCAAAAAATCCGCGTCGTCATTAACCATCTTTATCAAACCGGCATTTATGCCAACGGTAATTTTTCCGTTAAATCCGGCGATTTTGCTTTTGCTCCCGGCTCTTCCGGCGGTAACAATGCCTTTATGGAGATTTTCCTGCGCTCCGGCAACGCCGCCCGCCACTTCAACTACCCGCCGGTGGAAACCAAAATCAAGATTGAAAAAATCTAGGCCATAGGCCTATGGCCTAGGTACCCTCTTTCCAAGAATTAAGGTACTTTCTCTGCTCTCGCGTTAATTTTTCCAAACCCCAACCCAGCGCTTTAAGTTTCAACCGCGCCACCATTTGGTCCAGTTTTTTTGGCAGCACATAAACTTTATTAACTAACTTTCCTTTATTTTTCACTAAATACTCGGCCGCCAGCGCTTGGTTGGCAAAAGACAAATCCATCACTTCGGCCGGATGACCTTCGGCAGCGGCAAGATTTACCAATCTTCCTTCGCCCAGCAAATATAGCTTTTTCTTGCCTAACCGATATTCATCTAAAAACGGTCGGATGGATCTTGGTTTAAGACTCAATTTTTCCAGTCCGGCCACATTAATTTCGCAATCAAAATGCCCGCTGTTGGCTAAAATCGCTCCGGATTTCATCACCCGAATATGTTTTAAATCGATCACATGCTTATCTCCGGTTACCGTTACAAAAATATCGCCGACTTTTGCCGCCTCTGGCATAGTCATTACCTTAAACCCATCCATCCCGGCTGCCAATGCCCTTACCGGATCAGTTTCCACAATAATAACATTGCTGCCCATGCCGCTGGCCCGGCGGGCTACGCCTTTACCGCAATTACCGTAGCCGACGACCACAAATGCTTTGCCGGCAAGTAATATGTTCGTCGAGCGCAAAATTCCGTCAATGGTCGATTGTCCGGTACCGTAATGATTATCAAACAAATGCTTAGTGTCGCTGTCATTAACGGCAATCACCGGCAATTTTAAGGCCCCGTCTTTAGCCATCGCCCGCAATCTAATCACGCCGGTCGTGGTTTCTTCAGACGAACCCAACATCCCCTTAATCTGTTCCGGTTTTTTCTGATGAAGCAGACTGATTAAATCAGCGCCGTCGTCCATGGTAATCTGGGGTTTAGTTGCCAAAACATGGGCTAAATGACGATAATAAGTTTTTTCATCTTCGCCTTTGATCGCAAAGGTGGCTATCCCGAAATCTTTAGCTAAACTAGCCGCCACACCATCCTGAGTCGATAAAGGATTAGAAGCGCATAATGCCAGTTGGGCGCCGCCGGCCTTTAAAGTCAGCATTAAATTAGCCGTCTCGCTGGTCACATGCAGACAGGCACCTAAACGAATCCCTTTCAATGGTTTTTCTTTTAAAAATCTTTGTTTAATTAATTGAAGTACCGGCATTTGTTGTCCTGCCCACTCGATTTTTAACTTTCCCTGCGGCGCTAATTTGATATCTCTAATATCGTAGTTCATAACTAAAATTACTTTTATATCTTTTTCTGAAATCCGTTAAGGTAAAATGATGCGTCTGTGTTCCGTATTTTTCCACTGTATAAACTGCCGCTAACGCTCCCATCCGGCCGCAAACTTCCAATGGTAAATTTTTTAAGTAACCGGCCAAAAATCCCGCCCGGTAAGCATCGCCGGCGCCGGTTGGATCACTGCTGTTCAAAGGTTTAGCACTGGGAACTTTAATCGCTTCAAAACCTTTTTCAATCATTGATCCTTTCGCCCCGTAGGTCGTGATTAAAATTACTCCGCTTTTTAATATCTGTGATTTAGTTAACTTTAAGCGCTGGCGCAATAAGGCGATTTCATAGTCGTTGCCGATCACGATCGTCGCTTTCATCACTCCTTTCTTCAGTTTAACCAAACTCAGCCGGGGTATTTGAAATGCCGGGTCAAATAAGAAATTTGCTCCTGTCCCGACGCACTCGTCAACATAATTTTCCATTGCCTGGGGATCGTTAGGCGCGATTATCACCCAATCTCCTGTCTTAAGCCATTGCTTTAAACTTAAATTTCTAGCCGCTTTCATCGCTCCGCTGTAAAATCCCCACATCTGATTATTATCCCTGTCGGCCATTGCAAATCCGATGGCGGTCAATTCCTGCCTGTAAGCCTTGGTCATTGATAAATCAACCCCGACCCGCAGCAAATTTTCTTTGTATCCGCCAAAATCTCTCCCCACCGTCGCCGCTAAAACCGGCTTTACACCTAATAAAGCCAAATTGTAGGCTTGATTGCCCGCCGTACCGCCTTGCTGACGCCTGAAAGTATCCATTAAAAAACTGACATTTAAAATGTGTAATTTTTCCGGCATTAAATAGTCTTTAAACCGGCCGGGCATAGACATAACGTGGTCAAATGACACGCTGCCGGTCACTATCACTTTCATTATTTTATCCTCCCATCGGGCCTTGGCCTTTTAATAGTCCGCTTAAACCGCCGCTCATTTCCGCTAACTTCCTGGCCGCCATTTCCTGGGATTTTTTA
>Ga0265292_1003248_pt1 | contig 10150 bp, 3 predicted proteins | sample Munlanlewell296A_FD_189080 | JGI IMG/M metagenome (GOLD analysis project Ga0265292, IMG submission 189080) | Leachate microbial communities from a municipal landfill in Southern Ontario, Canada - Leachate well 296A | ecosystem: Engineered > Solid waste > Landfill > Unclassified | place: Canada... | reverse complement strand
TACCCCTTTTTTAGCTAGGTGGGTAGCTGCCGCTAGAAAATATAATTTGAAAGTCTGGTTCAGAGGTAACGCGGCTGGCTGGGAAAAGTGGTTTGATTATCCGTCAATTACTCGAGCCGAACACATAAATTTAGTCAGCAAATTTATCATTCTGAATCAAGCCTTATTTCAAACCGATGATATTTTTACACCTTGTCCAGAATGTGAAAATGGTGGTCCAGGTGATCCCCGATCAAATGGTGATGTCGTTGGCCACCGTCAATTCTTAATTGACAGTTTTGTTTCTGCGACTCAAGCATTTGAATTAGTTCAAAAGTCAGTTCGAGTCGGTTACAACTCGATGAATTATGATGTAGCGCTGGCAGTTATGGATCCAGCTACAACTCAAGGGGTGGGCGGAATTGTCGCCATCGATCATTACGTAGCTAGTCCAACAAAAATGGTGGCGGATATTACTAAACTTAAAGCTATGTCAGGTGGCCAAATATTTTTAGGTGAGTTCGGCGCTCCAATTCCTGACTTGAATGGCAAAATGACTCAAAACCAACAAGCTGAATGGTTGGGAGAAGTTTTAGATCAATTAGTCATCAATCAATCTGTAGTTGGTTTAAATTACTGGGTTAATGTGGGCGGCTCGACCCAACTTTGGGATTCTTCTGGAACACCCAGAATAGCAGTAGCGACTTTGTCAGCCTACTACACTCGTAAGATTAGATTAGAAAAATAATTTTAGTGAACTACGACGGTCTTAAAATATTGTCGAAAAATTAATTCAGCTATTTTGATCTGCTTGATGGTTGGTGGTTCAACACCTTCAAGTTGATATTTTCGACCTAGTTGGTGATATTTATAAACGCCGAGATTATGATATGGCAAGATTTCTACTCTTTGAACTGATTTGTAGGTTTGAAAAGTTTTACCCCATTGATGAAGGAATTCAGGTTGATCTGTCCAGCCAGGAACTAAAACATATCTTAGCCACATCGGCTTACCTGTTTGCTCTCTGTAAGCAGCATTTTTTAGGACGGTTAAATTTGATTGGCCGGTTAATTTTTGATGCCAGACGGGATCAATATGCTTCACATCTAAAATCACCAAATCAACCTGGTCATAAAGTTGATTAACAACCGACGTCCAAACTCCACCACAAGTGTCTAGAGCAACATTAAACCCAGCGGCTTGAATTTTGGGCAAATATTCCAGAAGCTTAGAGGCCTGAACTGTTGGCTCACCACCAGAGAAAGTTAGCCCGCCCAAATTTCCGAAATAGGGTTTTTGGTTTTCTAAAAGCTTTAGTAATTCAGCTAAGGCCAAATCTCGCATTTCCGGCGTTTCCAAATCTTGTGAATCTGGATTGTGGCAGTAAACACATCTAAACAAACAACCCTGAGTGAAGACGACCAACCTAATTCCAGGGCCATCACTAGTTCCAAAAGTCTCGATTGAGTGAATTTTTAAGTCTGTATCTGTCACAAAAAATCTTTGAATTACATCTTGTCGTGAAAAGTTCTGGCAATCACTTCACGCTGTTGGTCTAAAGTTAACCTAATAAAATTAACGGCATAACCAGAAACCCTAACAGTTAATTGGGGGTATTTTTCTGGATGCTCGATTGCGTCTAATAAAGTTTCCTTATTTAGGACGTTCACATTTAAATGATGCGCCTTTTTTTCAAAATAGCCATCTAATAAACTTACCAAGTTAACAATTTGATCTGGCCGGTTGCTACCCAAAGCCTGAGGCACAATTGAAAAAGTATTCGAAATTCCATCTCGAGCCTGAGCGTAATCTATTTTGGCCACTGAATTGAGTGAAGCAATCGCTCCAGAGCTATCTCGACCATGCATTGGATTGGCGCCAGGAGCAAAAGCTTCACCTTTTTTTCTACCATCTGGTGTGGCGCCTGTCTTTTTGCCATAAACTACATTAGAAGTAATTGTCAAAACAGACATAGTGGGAATCGCATCTCGGTAAATGTGATGCTTGCTCAATTCAAGATTGAACGCCCCCACTAAATCCTGAGCAATTGAGTCTGCTCGATCGTCATCATTGCCAAACATTGGAAAATCACCTTTAATTTCGAAGCCTGTAGTTAAATTCAAATCATTCCTAATTGGCGTCACCTGGGCAAATTTTATGGCTGCCAAAGAATCTGTCACCACACTCAGTCCAGCTAAACCCAAGGCCATATTTCGCTTAACTTTTGAATCCATGAAGGCCATTTGGGCCTGTTCGTAATAATATTTATCATGCATGTAGTGAATTACATTCATGGTGTCGACATAATTCTCGGCCACAAATGCCATTGTTTTAGCAAATCTCTCTTGAACTTCGGCTAAATTCATGGCCCCGGCTGACAAGGGCTTAATATCTGGCACAACCAAGGCTCCAGTCAACTCATCTTTGCCCTCATTTAGAGCCAACAATAGTGTTTTAGCTAAATTGCACCTGGCTCCAAAAAACTGCATCTCTTTGCCAGTTTCCATCATTGAGACGCAGCAAGCAATGCTGTAATCATCGGTTTTGCCAAATTCAGACATTAGCTGATCGTTTTCATACTGGAGTGAAGATGTATCTATCGAAACCTTGGCGGCAAACTTTTTAAAGTTCTCTGGCAGCTTTTCTGACCATAAAATCGTTAAATTAGGCTCTGGAGCCGGACCTAAATTATATAAAGTTTGCAAAAATCTATATGCCGTTTTGGTAATTTTATGCTGACCAGTTTCCCAAAGCCCACCGATGGCTTCAGTTACCCAAGTAGGATCGCCAGAAAAAAGCTGATTGTATTCACTCATTCTTAAGTGTCTAACCAGCCGCAACTTCATCACGAAATGGTCAACTAACTCTTGAGCTTCTGGTTCAGTCAGGTTCCCAGCGGCTAAATCTCGCTCGATATAAATATCAAAAAAACTACTCACGTTTCCTAAACTCATGGCGGCGCCATCTTGTTCCTTGATGGCTGCAAGATAAGCAAAATAGGTCCACTGAATCGCTTCTTGGGCGGTTTCAGCCGGTTTCGAAACATCAAAACCATAACTAGCAGCCATTTCTTGAATCAGACCTAAAGCCTTAATTTGCTCACTAATTTCTTCTCTTAACTTAATCACCTCATCTGTCATCGAACCATTTAAAGCCAGCTTGTCTGCCTCTTTGGCCTGAATCAATTTGGTTGTGCCATAAAGTGCAAGCCGACGATAATCACCGATGATTCTGCCTCTGGCGTAATTGTCTGGCAAACCAGTAATTAAACCGGTTTTTCGCAACAACCTCATTTCTGGAGTATAGGCATCAAAAACACCATCATTATGGGTTTTGCGATATTTCGAAAAAATCTCAATGATTTGCGGACTGAGAGTCCGGCCATTTTCCTCACAAGCCTGCTTGACAACTCTCCAACCTCCAAATGGTTTAACGGCTCTTTTTAAAGGCTTATCTGTCTGAAGTCCAAGAATCTTTTCGAGGTTTTGATCAATATAACCAGGTTTGTGGCTAGTAATGCCAGGAATTGTTTCTGTATCAATATCTAAAACTCCGCCAGCAGCAGCCTCTTTTTTAAGTAAATCCAAACACTCGTCCCAAAGCTGTTGCGTTTTAGGAGTGGCCTGGCTCAAAAAGCTCTCATCCCCATCATACGGAGTCATGTTGGTAAAAACAAAATCTCTTAAATTTATTTGCTGGTTCCAAAGATTGAGTTTAAATGCTGATGACCTAGACATAGCCATTCCTAGTAATTTTTAGTGATGCCGCCCACGGTCTTATTGTAACTGTTTCAGCCTAAAAAAAGAGCCGAAACATTCATGACGCCTCAATTTATACAGCCACTAGTTTAGCGAGATTTTCGGTTGAAGTAGCGCCAAAGTAAGTAAATTGGAAAGGCCAAACCAAGCAGCCACCACCAGGATTTAAGCCAATTTTGAATTGACTCTGTCGTAGTTCCTAGAACCTCAGGCATAGACCCTAAGGTTGGCGATAGAGTTGGAGTCACTTCGATACTCACACCCTTAACTTCTGGAGTGAAATCTTGGGCAGCTTGACCTTCCGCTACTCCTGGAGCTCCAGCAATTAAACCGCTGGAAACTTCGTTGCTATTAGAGCTCTGGTTGCCTGAATTGTCGACAGCCTTAACTATAAAGTAATAGCCTCCAGCTCCCAGACTTCTGACTGTATAGGCTTGAACATCACCCACATTGGCACCATATAAATACGTGCCCGGAGTAGTTCCATACCATATTACATAATTTTGGGCATCAGCGATTTTTGACCAACTCAAACTGACCTCACCAGTCGCCGTACCTAAGACAGTTAGAGTAGGAGCATTTGGACTAGTTCTATCTACTGTTAAATCCAAACTATTCGATTTAGTATTGCCAGCGCCATCAAAAGCTGTGACTCTCACATTCCAAATCCCCTCAGTCAAATTGTTGATGGTGAATTCTCTAACCTCACTACCAACAGTACTCGAATAAGATTTATCACTATTTTTGAGTGACCAAATAATTTCATACTTGGCGATGCCCAAATTATCTTTAGCCTCGGTCCATTTAACCAGAGAAGTTGAGCCAGAAGTTGGGTTGGGCGAAACACTCAAGTTTAACGGACCATCCGTCAACTCAGTCTTATCCCAGTTAACAGTTTTAATGCCTATCTCAGAATAATTTCCGGCCAAATCCAGGGCTCGATAATATAAGGTGTGTGCAGCCTCTGTAGCTGGCTTAAAACTATTAGTATATGTTGTCCAGCCACCTACTTGACTGTCCCATTGATACTCGATTTGAGCGATGTGACTATCTGTGGCAGTTAAAGCCACTTCTGGTTGAGTTTTGTACCAACCATTTGAAGCATCTGGATCGGCTGGATTAATCGTCAGCGCCACCTCTGGAATTGTTTTGTCGAAAATAACCGTCAAGCTATAAGAACTTTCTAAGTTTCCAGACAAATCGAGAGCATGTGACTTAATTAAATAACTGCCCTCAGTGGGTGAGGTTAAACCAAGATAGCTCCAATCTCCGGCTGAGTAAGTTGCGGTTAATAAAATCTCATTGCCAGAAATAAAGTTACTGCCATCAAAGTACTCATTAGCGGCATTTTGAATCGAGATATAAACCCCAGTCGTACCACTCAAATCGTCTGAAGCCGTCCCTAAGATTGAACCTGTCCAATTATTGGCGTAAATAACTGAACCGCTCCCGGAATTAATTGGCGCGGTAATTGTGCTAACTGGTTTAGTAAAGTCAATGTTTGCGCCATTTGAAGTAACGGGAGTAGTATTGCAGTTGCCATTTAGATCACAAATATTTGGGGTCACCTCACAGGTTTGACTCACACCCTGCGTGGTGATTTCACAGGTTGGATCATCAGAAATCCCCCCAACATAGCTGAAGCTGGAGATCTGATTAGCGTTATACCAACCTGAAAAGCTCGTTTTTGAAGCTAAAACTGGGGCTACCCTATCCACTCTGAAATTATGAGTAGCATCAAGCGCCATCACATTGCCAGCTAAATCACTGCCAGCAGAGATATACAAAGTATGGTCCGTTTCTTCATCGACTAAGCTGTAATCAAAACAGAAAGTTTTTGCATCCCCATCAGCACAGTCAGTAACAGTTTGCGCCGATAAAACAGGTGAGGCAATTTCAATTACTGGGGTCACTGCCAAAACCTCGCTAAAGGTAACCTTGATAGTTGGATTGCTTGAAGCTAGGTTATAAATTTGGCCATCCGAAGTCACTGACATAACCAAAGGTGCCGTAGCATCATAAGTAATCCTGCAACTTCCAGCTAAATCGTTAGCTGTCCAAGCTGAATAATTGCCAGCTAGATCTTTGGCTCTCAACGCAAACCCGTAGGTTCCCTCACCAGCCGAAAAGGCTCCGGATCTGAAAAGAGTGTTGCCAATATTGCCAGCGTTCCAAACCCAGCCAGTGGTTGGGTTAAACGACTTATATTCATAATTTGAGAAATTCAAATCTGTCGAAGCAGCCCATTTGGCCGTAATACTCGATTGATTTGTAATAGTGTTGCAACCTAGAACTGTCCCTCCTAGGGTTGAATAACTCAAGGCAGCTGGTATGGTTGGATTAAGACTATCTAAAGTAACTTTCCAAATTTGGCTCCAAGCACTAATATTGCCCGCTGAATCTTTAGCTCTAACCTGCCAATTCCAGACACCATTAGCGGCGCCACTGGAATGAATCATGGCAGTCGGCAAAACTCCTGACTTCCACAAGCCAGTGGTCAAAATCCCACCCACCGCTGTTGAGCTGAGCGATGATTGAAACTCATAAGTTATTGGTGAGACGTCAGTTGAGTTACTCCAAGTAAAATCAAAGTTATTGGTAGCTAAAAATGTATTATTTGGTAAACCATTAGTTGGCACACTTGGGGCTAAGCTATCTATTCTAATTGCCCAGGGTCCAGACCAAGCACTACAATTATTCAAACTATCACAAGCCTTAACTTGCCAATAATATAAGTTATCAGCTGAGCCAGCAGCATTAATTTGAGAATTTAAGCCAGTGGAAGTGGTGTAAATTGGAGAAACTAAAGCATTATTAGCCCCGACCGCCGAACTATAGGCTGACTGATAAAAATAAGTTACTGGCGAGCTGGGATCAACGCTATCAGTCCAATCTAAAATTAGACCAGCTGATTTTACAGATCCGCCATCAGTTGGACCAACTAGGGTTGGCACCGCTGGAGCAGCTTGATCAATAATAAATCTTTGAGAACCACCAAGATTATAAGAAGAGTTGCCAACGTTGTCATAAACTATGTGGGTAATGATGTATTTGCCTGACGGCCAAGCATAAGTTGGATTGCACTGACTCAGCGCAACGCTAGTTAAGGTTTGCGAGAGCGATGAATTTAAACTAGTAGTGGATGGCGAACCATTCCAATTGCATTTGTGTGAATTTGAAACTGGTCCCCAAGCCTCTGTGGCAGCCCAAATCACAAAAGCTGTTCTATTTAAGCCAGAGCCAACATCTTGATAATCGGCTCCATAGGTTAATTCATTAATATTCCCCACTACAATCTGGGTTGTGGCGGGAGTACTCACTAAAACTCCATTTTTGTAATATTTAAGATTCGAAATTTGAGGGGCTGAGACGTCTTTGGTCCAAACAGTTTGAGTTGTGTCAGCAATTGCTGTGGGATAATAACCTGCAGCACTTACAGTGGCTCCAATAGTTTTATCTGAAATTATTTGGACTGACTCCGCCAATGTGCCAGTCCCAGTTAAGGTGAATACTGCATCACCACTATTAGCTTTATCAACATTAACTCCATACCAACCATTACCAGAGGTATTAAGATTTTCTGCAGTAACGGTGGAACTATTCACAATTAGCCCAGCTGCAGCATTAAACTTTGAGGTAATATTTTTCAAAATTACGTTAGTTGAACTAACAACATTCAGTCCATGACCATAATCAGTTCCACTTGGGCTCATGGCAATGTTTTTTGCCCCAGTCAACACAAAGTTTTCTAACTTAACCACTTCACTGCCACTCACGACAGTCATGATAGGAGCATAACCTTTTGAGCCAGTCGAGTTTGTCCAGACTGAGTCATCTTTAGTGATCACAGTAGTTTCGCCCTCACCGATAACAGTCAAGCCTTTAGAAATTCTGATCTGACTTGCTAGTTTGTAAGTTCCAGCACCCACCAATAAGGTGTTGTTTACGCCGCTATGGTCAAGTTCTTCCTGAATTTTTGAACCAATTCTTTTTGCATTCAAAAAAGTATATGAACCTGACGTATATGAATAATCTTGTAGGTCAAAACTGGCGGCATTTTTCAAGGCCACAACCTTTAAATCATAGGTGTTATCGTTCCAATATGACTGCCAATCGAATTGTGAGCTGTCAACATCGCCCCTAGTTCTAATATATTGGTTACTATTTGAAAAATGATTGTTTTTAATCACTGCTCCACCCACCGAAGCCACAAACCAGGGCACTCCGGTATTAGAACCATTAAAGCTAACGCCATTCCAGCCATAATTTTTCAAATCAAAGGTATTTCTTAGAATTTCTCGATCAGTAACTAAGCCTGTCAAACCAGCGCCACTGGAAATATCCACACTAGCACCATCAGTAAACTGATTATCTAAAATATGATATGACTTAATCACGTCTGCGGCCGTAGTCCAATCATTTAAGTAGATTGATCCACCATCAGAAGTAACTGTCTTAACATATTGGAGGGTAAAATTATCTGCTACAACTTCAATGGTTTTATTATTGCCGCTGGCATTGTCCCCAATTTTAAATCCTTGGATCACAACATCGGCTGCTTCAACCCAAATTCCACTAGCCCCAAAACTATTGGTAGCATTTGTAGTTATAACTGGTAATTCAGAACTATTGGCGTCAGTGATGGGAATCCCAGCTGAATTAACACCGACTAATTTAATACCTGGTTTTGAGTTTGGAAAGAATAGACCAAACTGATATGGCCCTTGGGCTAAAGAGGTTCCAGCCAAAACTGTTCTACCTGAGGCAGTCTCAGAATAATTGCCTGGATAAACTTTAATTGTGTCCCCGGCTAGAGCGGCATCGATAGCCGCCTGAATGGTGGAAAAACAACCAGCTCCAGTATCAGCACCTGCGGCCACGCACGCAGCTCCGCTAGGGGCTGGACTAACTACGGCTGGATTTACCACCACAAAAATGGTCAGGTGATTTAACTTGCTCACAGAAACTGCCGCTTCAGTTCTGGTCAAAGTATTCTCAACTTTTTCAGCTGAACTAAGCTGAGAAATATCTTCAGCAAATTTTACTTCGACTGACTGACCTTGAGCTGACTCGGGAATTGGCAAAACTAAATCATAGTTAAACGTTCCATCAACCATATCTGAAGTAATCTCATAAGCTTGATTAGAAACTGCTCCAGTCTCGATTACCTGCTCTGGAGATAAAGAGATTTCAGCTATTTTTAATTTTCCAGCTGGACTGGGTAACTGTGTGAAAGTTAATTTCACTTCTGAGTTCTGACCAAAAACGTACTCCTGGCCAATTTGCAAACTCTCAAATGTCCAGAAGGCTGGAGCTACTGTTGAAGTTGGAACTGGACTTAATTCTGGAGTTACGGTTGGCGTTAAAACCAAAGTTGGTTCCGCCAAAACTTCTGCTGACTCAGAGCTATTAACCGCGACGACTTCGATTTCTGAAGAACCCTCAAGAGCATAAACAGGTAGGGCAAAAAATAGAGGTGAAAAACTTTGTAGTAATAGATTGATGAGTAGAATCAGAGAAATAAATTTTGTACGATTAATTACGGAAAATTTAATGTTCATATGTTTTAGCGATCATCCCACCAGGCTTTTGACATGTCAATATAGGTAATTTTAGATTGCTGTAAGGGCATTTTAAAGAATTATAATTTGAAATATTTAGTTAAATTTTTTGATTGATTCGCGAAAATTCATCTTTCAACGTTGGATTTTTTTAGCCAAAAGTCCTTAAATTTTGGTTTTAATTTTTGTTTTAGTATCTTGTTGGAAATTATTATTTGAGCTACAACAACAGCATATGACAGACGTTTACGCTGAGTCAGTAAAACTTCATCTTAAACACCAGGGAAAACTTGGCGTCAAAGCCCTAACTTCGGCGCAAACCAAAGAAGCTTTATCACTTTTATATACCCCAGGAGTTGCCGAACCTTGCAGAGTTATAGCTCAAGATCCCGCAAAAGCCTATGACCTAACTTGGAAAGGCCGAACAGTAGCCGTAGTTTCAGACGGTTCAGCTGTTTTAGGCCTGGGAAATATTGGACCTTTGGCAGCTTTACCAGTTATGGAAGGTAAGGCGTTACTCATGAAGGAATTTGGAGATATCGACGCGGTGCCAATCGTCTTGAATACCCAAGATCCAGCTGAAATTATTGCAGCTGTCAAGAGCTTTGCCCCAACTTTTGCCGGCATTAATTTAGAAGATATTTCTGCCCCCAGATGCTTCCAAATTGAAGAAGCCCTTCAAGACATCGGTATTCCAGTCTTTCATGATGATCAGCATGGAACTGCTATCGTGGTTTGGGCCGCCCTCCAAAATGCTGCTAAAGTTGTTAGCAAACCATTTGAAGCCTTAAATGTGGTTGTGGTTGGGGCTGGAGCCGCTGGGATGGCCATCACCAAAATGCTTTTGGGTCT
>Ga0265292_1003247_pt1 | contig 10156 bp, 11 predicted proteins | sample Munlanlewell296A_FD_189080 | JGI IMG/M metagenome (GOLD analysis project Ga0265292, IMG submission 189080) | Leachate microbial communities from a municipal landfill in Southern Ontario, Canada - Leachate well 296A | ecosystem: Engineered > Solid waste > Landfill > Unclassified | place: Canada... | reverse complement strand
TATGTGGCAATCGTCGCCATCTCTTCAGCTGGATACTGCCTTTCAAAGGCCACTGCCGAATTTGATGCCAAGTTAGCGTCAATTAACACTAGTGCGTAAGTGAACTGACAACTCACTTTGCGCAAGAAGCCAGCCTCCGTGCTGGCTTTTTTAATTCTTGTTTATAATTTTTCAAAAGATACTTATGTCCGTTCTAAGTAGGAAAATAATTAATACAAATTACAGGCACTGGATTCCCGCCTGCGCGGGAATGACACAAAAATTGTTTTTGTAATTCAAAAAAATACAGACACTGGATTCCAACTTTCGTTGGAATGACACGACCCAAAAAATACTACGTCAGCCGAGCCGATAGTTGGATGCAATCCGAAGCTGATTTTTAAAAAAAGTTTAGAGACGTACTTAGCTGTACGTTGAAAAACTTTTTTTAAAAATCAGCGAGGAGTGCACCAAATAGTGGCTCGGTGTTTTACTTAGTATAACCAGTGTTATCGCGCATCCAAGTAAGAACATCTTGCATCACAAACACCGCGCCATACGGATTATGTCTATCCCCTTTTTCCATCACAACTACGAATGCATATTTTGGATTATCATATGGGAAATATCCGCTAATTAATGAATTCACTAATTGTTTACTCACGCCCAATTCCGCTGTTCCTGACTTTGCGGCGACGTCCACCCCCTCAATATTTAATGCAAGCCCTGTACCATTCTCGGCATGTACCACCATATGCATTCCTTCACGAATAACTTTCAAATCTTTTTCTTTTAAATTAATTGAAGTGCTAGCCGTCACAACGCCGTCTATCATGTGTGGTGTTACTAAATAACCACCGTTTGCAATTGATGCAGTCGCGCGTACAAGCTCAAGCGGAGTTAATTGAAATCCATATTGTCCAATTGAGGTGTGATAAGTGTCTCCCAATAACCAATCTTGATTAAAAACTTTTTTCTTCCATTCTGGAGACGGGACATTTCCATAAGTTTCCGATGGCAAGTCTATTCCTGTTGTAGTTCCAAAACCAAATAATTTTGAATATTTATTTATTCGTACAATACCCAATCCTTTTTGACCCTCAAACCCTCCACCAATTTGATAAAAATATTCGTCGGACGATTCTGCTAACGCTTTTCTCATATCTGTATAGCCGTGAGCTTTCCAATCTTTAAAAATAGAGTCCGGCCCACCGTATTTATTTTTTATAACTAATTGTCCTGAGCTATAAATATTTTTCTCTGGAGTGATGATGTCTTCCATAAGTGCGGCGATTGCCATATAAGGCTTCACTGTAGACCCAGGGGTAAATAATCCAGCAACGGCACGATTAAGAAATTTATTATTTTTATCTAATAAATCTTTTGCAAGAATTCTTTTATCTTCTGTTGAAGTAGCATTTGTTATTAAATTATTATTGTATTCTGGATAACTCGCTATTGCCAAAACGGCGCCTGTATTAACATCCATAATCACACCAGCACCTGATGTAAAAAATGCTTTATGTGCGAGAGCTTCCATACTTTCATATAATTTTGCCTGCACACCTTTATCAATTGTTAATTTTAAATTTTCTCCATTTGTTGGGTCAATCGTAACATTCTCTGCTTCAATTTTATGAAGTGCTGTTACGGCAATAACTTTCTCGCCTCTTATTCCTGAGAGCCTATCCTGATATTGCTTTTCTATTCCATCACGGCCAATATATTCGTCTTGCCAAAAAACACCACTCTGATCTTTTTTTGGATAGCTAACATAGCCAAGCAAATGAGAAAATCCTGGGGTCGTTGTATAAACTCTGTCTGGTATTTCATAAAGCTCTCCCTTACTACTATTCCAAGCAAGTAAATTACCATTCACATCCGATATAGTTCCACGATGAGCAAAAATTGGTGTTGTGCGTAAATGATTTCTATCTGCTTTTTCTTGATAAGAAGCAAAGCTAGTTATTTGCATACCAAATAATCTAAAAATAGTTGCACCAAATAATACAATTATAAAAAAAGTAAAAAGGTAATAAACTTGCACTCCAAGCGGACGAGATAATTGACCCTCCATCTGATTTATATTTAAGCTTGAAAGATTTTGGCTATCAAGAAAAACATCCTCTGGGTCAATTTCGTGAGATGCTGCTTCTTTAGCGCGACGTGTAGATAAATGGCGAAACAAATTCATATATTATTAATATAGCACAGAGGATAAGTATTACGATTGGATACTTATATAATGCAAAAACTAAATCATAAAGAAAAGAGATGGCAATTAAAACAAAATATATAATATATTTTAAATTATTCCTTATCAACATAAAATAAAGATGAAGTTACTGGATTAAATGCTCCACGAACATACACTCTAACAAATATATCTTGTGGGTCTTTTTTAATATCAACGATACTTCCCAACTTCATTGTTTGATTTACTTTATACATAATATCTTCTCCAACGATAAAATTAGATTCTTTTGGAAGTAATGCTAAAAAATTTCCTCCACCATCGCCAGTTAAAATTATATTTTCTTTAGTTTCTACAGAGACACCTTCTACAGTATTTCCATGCGAACTAAGTAATTTACATAATGAAGAAGTAGAATGAATTTCTTCTATAATACAAACTGGTTGTCGACCACGAATATAGACAATAGAATTTTCTTTTATATTATCTTTAAAACCTTTTGACAGAAGTATTGTTGAATACAATTTAGTAATATCTTGTGCTAGCGGATAAAGAATTATATTTGGTTTTACTATTTCCTTAGCGCTAGTTTCTGTAATTTCTGTAGTATTGATTTCTACTCCTTTCAAAGAATTATTTTCTGCTTGTAAAAGCACAATTTTATTTTCTAATTCTTCTATATTATTTTGCAAATTTGTTTTTTCTAATTCATAACTTGCTCTTGACCTAAAATAATTTATAACTACATATGGCGTGTTTATTATGCCTTTCAAAAACTTATTTGAAGTTGAAACAACAGGTAAAGCGACTGGGGAAAGTGTGCTACGAATTTGTACCCAGCCAAATGAAAGCAAAAGAAGCGTTACTACTACAAAAATCAAAGTAGCTACTTTTCTTCGTTTTTTTGTTTTATCGGAAAGATATGTCATCGGTGTTTTGTACTAATACGTCTTTATATAAAATAATGTCTTCTAAAATAATTCCTGTACCACGAGCAACAGCTGTGAGAGGATCATCTGCTATTGTTACTGGAACTTTTAATTGCATAGCAAGAAGTGCTGGGAGATTTCTAATTAAAGCTCCACCACCGGCAAGCGTAATACCTTTTTGCATAATATCAGAAAGAACTTCTGGTGGAGTAGTTTCTAATACTTCACGAATGGCATCAACTAATTGTGCAATAGAAGCATACATAGCTTCACGAATATCAACATCTGTGATTATTGCCTCGCGGGGAAGACCTGTTACCAAATCACGTCCTTTAATACTCATTTCTTCGGCTTCGCCTTCTGGCATAGCTGAGCCAATATTCATTTTTATAAACTCCCCTGTTTTTTCTCCAATTAACATTTTGAACTCATCACGCATATAAGTGATGATGTCCGACGTCAATTTGTCTCCAGCGACTTTCAAACTTTTTGCGCGCACAATACCGCCAAGAGCAATGACAGCTATGTCTGTTGTGCCACCACCGATGTCTACCACCATACTTCCAATCGGCTCATGAATGGGCATACGCATACCAATTGCGGCTGCCATTGGTTCTTCAACAATATAAACTTCACGCGCACCTGCTGACTTCGCTGCATCATATACTGCACGCATTTCTACATTTGTAATTCCAATTGGAATGCCGATGACTACACGAGGACGGAATAATTTTTTATCAACATCATTTGCTTTGTTAATTAAATAACTTAGCATTTCTTCTGTAACTTCATAATCAGAAATAACTCCATCTACGAGTGGACGAACGATGCGAATATGAGACGGCGTGCGACCCATCATATTTTTTGCTTCTGTTCCAACAGCAACCACACGAGAAGTTTTTTGGTTTAGTGCCACGACCGATGGTTCATTTATAACAATTCCACGACCACGCAAATAAACAAGCGTGTTGGCAGTGCCAAGGTCTATACCTATGTCATTTGAGAAATGTCGGTAAAGTCGGTCGAACATGAGGGTATTCTAACACAAATACAGATTTTAGACATTAGATTTTAGATTTTAGATAATACAAAATACTATTGATTTTTAAGGATTTTATAATATTATGCAAAATCTAAACAAACATGGACAAATAGTTAAATTTGTTGTAGATTTGTGGGGAATGCTCGATATAAACAATTCACGCGATGAAATAGTTCGCAAATAAAAGGAAGATCGTGAGTAAAAAACCAAAATTCGAAGCACTACCTGGGGACAGACTTGTCTCTGATGAGGTAGCACTCCAAGTGCGTCTTGATTTGAAGGCAAAAGCACCGATGGCAGACATTGCTGACTTTGTGGAATATTTCATGAGTCATGATGGTAATCCGCCTCAGTATTTTGTTATTAAGGTCAGAAAGGAACCTGCGGAAATGGATATCTTTGTGGAATACCTTGAAGACCTCATAACAGACCCAAGTTATGCGGAAGACTTCTTTAGTGCCACTGGGAAAGTTTTGAATGTTTGTGAATCTCATGCAAGAACGTGGGCAGAGAAGATTGCCTCGTCCGTTCTCGACCAAACCCCAACCCTGCAGTGAAATAGTCTGCAAAGGAAAAAGAAAATGAGTGAGACAATAATTTCTCTGGAGACTCTTGTTGGAAACTTCATGAGACGTGTTGGGTTTGGTAACCTCTCACATGCTTATGGAAATGCAGTTACGATCATTCTTTATCGGGGTATCCCCTTTATAGAAAGAAAATACAACTGCATGATTATTCGTCCGTCAGTACTCGAGGCGAGTCTGAATGGACATCGAGTTATTAAAAACACGCCAGCCGTGAAATTCATACTCGACAATCAAAATGTCTCCGTCGAAGTTTACTTTAAACAAGATGGGACGGTACACGTTCAAGTCTACGAGAGACAAGACACTCTCGACTGCCATGACAATGGAAAAATGCCGGTATTCGAATCGGCCCACGTAACGTGGAATGACATCGACCTTGGGAGGTTCCCCAATCTCGAAAAGCCATAGCACTCGTTCGTGCTTGGTCTACAAAAGCCCCGTCCTGCGGGGCTTTTTTAATTGTATTACTGCTTACTGCTTACTGCCTACTACCCACTATTTTATTCGCAATTCTTTTTGTAAGTTGCAAAAAGTTCTTCGATGGAAATTATTTCACTTTCTTCTTTTGTTCTTTCTTTTATTTCTACTCCGCCTTTCTCTAAAGATTTATCGGATACGACTACACGCATTGGTATACCAATTAAATCACTATCAGCAAATTTCCCACCATTAGGCAATTCCCTATCATCAAATAAGACTTCAACTCCACTTGCCGTTAATTTAGTGTAAATATCTTCTGCGACGATTGTTTCTTTTGCTAATTTTCTTTTTTCCCCTTTCTCTTTACATAAAAGTAAAAGGTGTACGGAGAATGGTGCAACTGACGCTGGCCATACCAAACCTTTAACATCCGCAAACTTTTCTGTGATGACGCCCATTAGGCGTGATGGGCCAATACCATAACACCCCATATATACATCTTGCTTTTTCCCCTCTTCGTCCATGTATGTATAATCAAAAGCTTTTGAAAACTTTGTACCTAATGGAAAAATATTTCCAACCTCACAAGCTTTTACTTGTTCTAGAGTTTCAAAATCAACATTTAATCTTTTTGCATTTTCTTCATTTACAACTTCTTTGTTATAAGCAATATTATTTTTTCTATCAAGATAAATAATATCCTCCCCTGCATCTACCACTGTTTGAAATTCATGAGAAAAATCTTTTGTAAAATCTCCACCACTCGCTAGTGTAATAAAAGTATCTTCACCTAATCCAACTTCGCGGAAAACATTCATATACACTTTCTTCGCTTCTTCATAATACTTTTGCAAATCTGCTTCATCTTTGTGGAAAGAATATAAATCCTTCATACGAAATTCACGTCCACGAAGAAGCCCAGACTTGGCGCGTGCTTCATTTCTAAACTTTGTTTGTATTTGATAAAACGCAATAGGTAAATCTTTATATGAACGAGCATATTCGGAAGCAATCGGTGTAATTAATTCTTCGTGTGTTGGACAAAGAATATACGAGTTAGAAGATTTTTCTTCTGATACTTTATTTGCAGGCATGGTTTTCATCAAAACATCAACTGTTTCTAATCTTCCTGTTTTTTCCCAATTTTCACGTGGAGAAAGAGATGGCATTACAAGCTCATTTCCTATCGCGTCCATATGACGCCTAACTATATCTTCTATCTTTTTTAGAACACGAAGACCGAGTGGTAAAAATGTATAAACACCGGCCATTTCCTTATGAATAAATCCAGCACGAGTAAGGAGTATCGCATTTTTTGATACCTCATCTGCTGGCGCCTCTTTTCTTGTTTTTGTATAAAGTTGTGATTGTCGCATCTTTAAATTATAACATAATTTAAAGATGCGAGTTGAAAGTCCGTAAAGTCCATAAAGTCAAAAGTAGATACAAATACAAAATGCCCAGCCACGAAGTGGCTGGGCATTTTACTTTATGGACTTTATGGACTTTCGACTTTATAGACTAATCTATCCTCTTACATCATGTAATGTTACAGCAATTAGTAACAACATCAGTGCTAAAAATCCCACCACATTCACCCAAGAATAATATTTGTGTGGAACTTTTCTTCGACTCACTGCTTCGATAACAACTACAACCATGCGGCCACCATCTAATGCCGGAAGAGGTAAAATATTAAATATCGCCAAGTTAATAGAAAGTACGGCAACTAAAGTCAAAATTGCTTTGTATCCATATTCACTTGTTTGACCAACAATACGAGCAATACCAATCGGACCAGATAATTCTTTTATAACATTTTTACCTTGGAAAATTGATGAGAATAAAGTTGTAAGTCCTTCGAAAGTCATCTTTGTCATTTCATAAGTTCGAGTACTTCCAATTTTCACAGCTTCAACTAAAGTTGTATTTATAGTTCCAACATTGTCCACTGAAATACCAATCGCTTTTTTATCTGGGACAATTCCATAAACAGCAGCTATTGTCGTGTCTGCTTTTATACCAGTCTCTGTTTGATAAGTAATAGTGAATGAATCATTGTTATGCGCAGAAATAAAATTAATCAAAGAGTCAGCATTTTTTAAATCAGCTTTTGCATTTTTTGTAGTAACAGAAATTAAAGTAGTTCCCGGAGTGATGCCTGCTTTATATGCTGGACTATTCGCTGATGCATCCATAACTGTAAGAACAGGATTTTTAATTCGACTTCCATATATTTCGTCCGATGCAGAAACTTTTATATTCCCATAAGAAATACCAACAAAAATAAGCCAAGCTAAAAGCATATTCATTGTGACTCCAGCTACAAGCACGAGTAACTGAGCCCACCACGGACGATTACCGAATGCGCGTGGATGATTTTTTGCAATATCATCTGGCTCGCCATTTTCTCCCCAAATAGAAACATATCCACCGAGTGGTAATGCATTTATTGCATAAGTTGTCTCGCCTTTCTTTTTTGAATAAAGCCTTGGAGGAAAGCCGAAGGCAAATTCATCCACGCGCATATTTGTCCATTTAGCGACAATAAAATGCCCGAATTCATGAGCAATAACAAGCACGAGGATAATGACGAGGAAGAGGAGTATAGAGAGTATGGACATAGCGAATATTGTAGCACAAATTCAAAGCTACAATATTAATTTTTAATTTCTAGTTTTTAATTTTTAATGAAACTCTCAAAGAGAATACTTTCGTAAGAACATCCATTATTTATTAAGAATGACCAGAATTCTTTGTGTTATAAACCCAGCAACACCAGCAACCAAAATAACAGGAATAAAACCTATCTTATACTGACTTGCAAATATTCCAAAAAATAAAGCAACAACTGCAGGGAGCATTCCAAGTCTAGATGTTTTAGTACTATTAATATTATTTATCGATGTATTTTCCATTTTTGTATTTAAATAAAAATTAGAAATTAAAAATTATAAATTCAGCTGTAATCAGCTGTTACTCCCCCATCACTTCTTTCTCTTTCTTCTCGAACAAAGCTTCGAATTCTGCGTTGGCGAGGTCTACAATTTTTTGCATTTCTTCACGATAACGCATTCTGTCATCTTCACCATAGCCTTCTTCTTTTGCTTTTACATCAATATCTTTATTTGTATCTTCGCGAAGTGAGCGTATTTTTATACGAGCATCTTCTAATCTATCTTTTAATAATTTTACAAGCTTCTGACGAGTCTCTGTAGTAAGTGCTGGGAAGTGAACACGTAATCCAGCGTCATCTGATGAAACAGAAAGTCCCAAGTCTGCCTCATTGATTGCTTTTTCGATATCACTAATAATAGTTTTATCCCATGGAGAAACACGAATTGTTTTTGGGTCTTCAATAGTAACGGAGGCGGCGTGAGCTACTTGTGTACGAGAGCCATATAAATCTATATGAACCAAATCCAAAACTTGAGGTGTAGCACGACCTGTTTGTATAGAACGATATTCGCCTGCTAGCCATTCAAGAATCTTGGCTTTGTCGGACTCGACTTGTGAAAAATTGTAGGACATGTGTTATAGAAATATCTAATTACCTAATTTCTAAGGTCTAATAGGATACGGGCACATTATTAGGTTAATTAGAAATTAGGCCTTAGACCTTTATTTAATAATATTTATAATTCTATCATAAAATTACTTTATCTGTGGCAAGAGTAATGAGAGATACTCGAGCAAGGCTTTTCCGGAGACTGAGGGGTCGGAGGCATAGGAAGCAATTTGTAAGGTCTCTTCTATATATTTTGGTTTTATAATTTTCCCACCAGTCCGCCCACTGGCGATACCTGTCCGCCCACTGGCGGATTGTTTTCCTAAATAGTCCACCATTTCTAAAATAAATCCCCTCACCGCTTCTTTGTCTTTTCTATCCTCTTCATCAACTCGTGATAAGAGTTCTGTTACAAATGGTAATTTAATTCTTGCTGTCGGATTTGCCTCCAAAAATAATTTCGCATTCGTATTTGTGTCATTCTTGCTTCTTGCTTCTTGTATCTTGTGTCTTACTTCATGTACTCGTGAAATTACCGTATCGATTAAATTGTCTCTATTACTTGTTACTAAAATAAATCTAACTCCATCGCGTGGTTCTTCTAAAATTTTTAGCATTGCATTTTGTGCAGGAATGCCGGAGGTATGAAAAGAAATTAGAGCAATTTTTTCATCATTGTATGGAGTATTTGCCCAAGAAATAATTTTCCTAGCTGTCTCAATATCCAAAACCGTTTGATTAAAAAATCTATGTGCTGGGGAAAGTGCTTGTAGTTCATTCCATAGCGCGAGGCCTACGGCCTCGCGCTCACTATCTACTATCAGTACCGCATGGTGTTTAGATAAATCAGAGAGTTTCATGTATGCCAGTATACCAAGGATAGTCTATAAAGTTGAAAGTCCTTAAAGTCCATAAAGGAAATACCTTAATAATTTCCAATTTCCAATTTTGCAATTTTCAAAAAATACAGACACTGGATTCCCGCCTGCGCGAGAATGACACAAATACGAAGGCAAGACCTTCGCGAAGGTCTTGCCTTCGTAACTTATACGACAATGACATAAATTTTTGACTGTATTATAAAAAATAAAAGCCTCATTGCTTAGATTTATAATTTAATATAGAATCACCTTAACTCAACAACGTTCTTTGAAAGGAACACGAAATGACAATCCCTTTTAGCACTTTAACTCTCAGGGAGCTCCTGCGTTGTGTGGAGGACTCAAATGATCCACTCGCAAAAGAGTTAGCCATGAGAATCAATAGGCTGACGGCGACTATTCCGTTGCATTCGGCCAATCTAAAAAAGAACCTGGGTCTTGAAAAAATGTGGGGGGAACTGGATGCTTCTGTTCAAGAAGAATTAACCAATCAACTGATTGGTGAGATTCCCAACATTGTCCGGAGCGTAATCAATGGACGCTCGTTCTCTGACACCAGAAAGACCACCGAAGGACAAATTAAAGACCTGGCTGGCGAACAATACGGGCAGTCCAT
>Ga0265292_1003246_pt1 | contig 10168 bp, 8 predicted proteins | sample Munlanlewell296A_FD_189080 | JGI IMG/M metagenome (GOLD analysis project Ga0265292, IMG submission 189080) | Leachate microbial communities from a municipal landfill in Southern Ontario, Canada - Leachate well 296A | ecosystem: Engineered > Solid waste > Landfill > Unclassified | place: Canada... | reverse complement strand
AGAAACTAAGAAGGTCATCGATTTTCGCCTACCGGACTATCACCGTCTCTGGTGCTCCATTCCAGGAGTCTTCGGCTAACCAATGACTTTGTAACTTCTCCTTAGATCTAGCCACTAAGCAACGTGCGTCGCCCAGTGGCTAAGTCCAGTGTCTCTCCCTTATAACCCCTAAAAATTCTTGCGAACTTTCAGGTTTAGACTCATCCCGTTTCGCTCGCCGCTACTCAGGGAATAACTATTGTTTTCTAATCCTCCGCTTACTAGAATGTTTTACTTCAGCGGGTTTGCTCCTCGGATTGCTCCAAGGCAATTGCGGTTTGCGCAATTAGGTTGCCCCATTCGGAAATTCCCGGATCGTCGGTTGCTACGCACCTCCCCGAGACGTATCGTCGCTACGCCACGTCCTTCATCGCCTTTTGATGTCTAGGCATCCACCATTCGCCCTTATGCCAACCATCCCAATACTGACTTATACCCTGCTGACCCATGAGAAATTAGCATTTTCTTTTGGGACGAACCCCTAAGAAAATAAAGTGGGCCCAGGGCTTCTGATTTGAACTTTTCAAACATCAGTCAGCTCAAGCGAAACAAAAAACCGCTTAGGAGCGGCTTTCAGACACCAGAAAAGTGCGTCAACTAGCCGCTACAACCTTTGAGTTTTTTGCAGATCTTCATTCGTGCTTTCCAGTATAGAGCAACTCGAGAAACCCTGTCAAGCCCTTATTTTCGGCCGCATACCATGACCACGCCCGGAGCATTTCCCTGTTCAACGTCAACGATATCTCGCGATGATGCCTTCGTTCCGTTCCTCTATCGGCTGATCCCAAAATATTTGGGTGGTTATTCTTGTTTCGACTCCATATCTGTTTCTCCGCCCGTCTCTTTTCTACCGTTAATTTTCTCTCCCTCTTTTTTGTCCTGTTTCTCCGGGTTTTTATCCAAACGAGGTCCGTCAAGAAGGTCTTTAAAATCTTCTTCTGGAAAAAGTTCTTTCAGTTTTTCGATGGTATTTGGTGCGGGAGAGTTGACCGACTCTAAGTCTACTCGGGTTGCCATCGCTTCCGTAACCCTGGTATGAATTCTTTCCTCCAGATCTCCAAATTCGTTTTCCTGCTCATTAAATTGCTTCCTTGCGTCCCGAAGAACCCTTGCTTGTGCCGTGAGCGACGATTCAAGCCGCAACGCCGCGGCGGTCGCGGATTGCCGATCTCCCTCAAGTTCGAGTTTGTCGATAAGAGTTTGTGCCTGGTCTGTGTGCTTTTCAAACCGATCGCCAAGATCGGTTTCTCTGGCACGATCAAGTTTCCCGGACGAAGCGAGGTGCGCAGCCTCTTCTATCCTGCGTTCTGCCCGGCTCGTTTCCCATGCGACTTTATCCTGATCGGAAAAGGCAAGCGCACCGCGCAGGTTTTCGTTTATATTAATCTTTATCGGGTAGAGAATATCGCCCGGTAATGCGCCCTCGGCGGCAGACGAAACGGTCCCCCCGAGAAGAACAACCACAAGAATCAAGAGAGCGAATGCCGTTTGTCTCCGGAAGGCGGTGAATAGGAAAAATATGTTTTTTTGATCGTTTCCCTTTTCGGCTTCAATAAACCGAACCAAACTATTCCGTATGTTTCGTTTCTGATCCTGGCTCAAGAGAACATATTGCTTCGCTCTCTGCAGTTTTTCTACTAATGGGTTCTCTTGCATTTACGTGGTGCTAAATTTCGATTTCAGATTCTTTACGCCGCGATTGAGCCGCACCGAAACGTTATTCGCGGTGATACCTAAAATTTTTGCGATTTCTTTTGGATCAAGATCGTCAACGTATCTCATCGTGAGCAGTTGTCGGTCTTCCTCGCTCACGTGGCGCATTGCGCCGAGAACTTCTTTTAATTCAAGATTTCGTTCTATGTCTTTCTGTCCCGAATATGATGGTTCAAGCGCCGCCGATTTTGTGAGCAACGATTCCAGGCTTTCTTCTTTTTTCTTCCGAGCGTTGTCGATGATTAGATTATTCGCAATTTGATACAGGAACGGGCGCATGGTATGAATTTTTTCTTGCTTGATATACTGCCAGGCCCGCAAAAAAGTTTCTTGAACTAATTCCTCGGCGCGGCTTTTTGAATACACGCGAAAAAAACAGTGGCGATAGATTGCCTCTCCATACTCATCGTAGGCGCGCAGAAACTCGTTTTTTTTATCATCCTCCATATGTGACGGGTAGAACCTCTATAACTTACTCTTGGAAACTATTGGATTTCAAAATCATCAGCGTTGCTATTTGTGTCTTGGAAAACGCCGGAGGTTGATTTCCGTTTCAAAATCTGATTTGCCCCGGGGTTATTCGGATACGCAGCACCCTCAACAAACGGATTTGTGTGGCCACTACCCCACGCAAGCGCATCTACAACAACGCTCGAACTATCTTCAAGCGCGATGCTGGAACTTGCGGTAAGTGTTGCCGTGCTTGAAACGTTTGCACCGATACTCGCCGAAAATCCGCTATTGGAATTCGCCCACAAGAAATTTCCGGATGGCGCGATCGCGCTGCCATCGGGAAAAACACGGATGGAGGATTCTGTGCCGCTTTGTGTGCGCTTGCGCAATTTCCAGTTTGAAATATCAACCGCAACGGCCATAGGATTAAAAATTTTAATGAAATCGCTGTCGGCCTTGCCACTGCCGCCAGTTATCTGAACCTCGCTGATGACTAAATGATTTATTCCAGAAGCAGGCACTGGTGGTGGAGTCGGGCCCGTCTGGGGAGGAGCAGTCGATGTAAAAGCCGCAACCACTGATACGGTGCTCGAGATAATTATTGTGCAAGCACTTGCGCCGGCGCACGCACCGGACCAATCATCGAACACGGACTGCGGATCGGGGCGCGCGGCAAGCGTTACCGTCGTACCGGAAATGTATTCCTCTGAACAATCAAATCCGCACGAAATGCCGGATGGACTGCTCGTCACAACGCCGGAGCCGCTTCCTTGTGTCGCGACGCTTATTGTATAGCGAGGGGGCGTTACGGTAGTAGATGAAGGAGTTTGGCGCTCCGCCGGCTTCGGTTGGGAATTTTCTACCTTCGGCGTGCCGCCGGAGACGGCGCTTGTGTGCCAGCCAAAATTTTCCGCATCACGCTCTAGGGTTTGCTTCGTAGTATTGTCTCCGCCGGGCCAACCATGAGACGCATCAACCTCGTCGACAACTCCGCACTGCGCATCGAGAATTTTTAGCCACTCGCCTCCGTTTGACAAGCTTCCTGTATAAATTTTATTTGCCGCAATCCCGCGCACAGAATCGTCGTCCGTCCGCTCAAGAAGAAAAATTTCTCCGAGATTCAACGAATCGCCATCCCCAAAAACAATTTCTAACTTTTCCGTCTGGTCTAGAATTCTCCATCCTGTGAGAGAAATATTTTCCCAGGAAACATTTTTTATTTCCATCCACTCGTTATTCCCGGCCGCTGACGCGTTTTCTCCACCCAAGGGAGGAGATCCCATCCATGCGATTTCGTTCAATATAACGTGCCGGTCAGGATTTTCTTGAGAAACAAAATTACAATCGGAAACGGCCGGACTCGGAAGCTTGGGGGTAGTTGAAACATTTTGTTTTGTTTTCGATCCGATGTTTAAAACCGTGGGTTCTGTTGCTGTTGTTTTTTCTTTTTTCTTTTCTGAATTATCCGTTGTCGTTTTTTCTATGAAAGAAATATCTGTGCCGCTTTTTTCGGAAGATATTTTCTCTCCCGGCAACAATCCTTCGTTAATCTGTCGTACTAAGTCACTACCCTCTTGGTTGTCGAGTGCAATTTCTGCCGCAGGAGATAACTGACGTTTTTCCTGAAAAACGTCTCGGAAAGTTTGCGTAAGGAGAGAAGCCGTCTGGGACAGAAATCCTTTATATTCGAACCCGAAAGCAGAAGCGGCGCCGAGTCCGAGGGAAACAACGCCTAAGAATATTACTATAAATAGTAATTTAGAGCCGCGCGGAACTCTTGTTTCCCCGTCTTCCTTCTCAAAATCGTCCATAGTCACCTATAGAAATATTATACAAATAGAGAGGTTTCTTTCGAAATTCAGCGGCAAAAACGGTTTCGATCTTTAAAAAACCTATTTAGCCGCTTTGCCACGATCCCGTCGGGCTTTTTCCGCGACTCTCCGCTGAGCAGCTTCCTTGCGTTCGGTTGCCAGTTCTTGTTCTCTTAGCTGTTTTTGCCTGAACTTTTCGGCTGTAGAAGTAGTATTTTCTTGGCTTGGAGCCTCAAATGGGTTTTTCATTGTGATAAATCTCTTTATCCCCGACCTTTGAACTCTTGTATAACCGGATTATGTCAACTTTAGAAAATTTTGGCAAATTTTTTCATTTTCTTCAAAAGTTATCCACAGATTTTATAAAAACGCGGGAAATCAAAGTGGTAGAATGATGTTTCGACACGGTAAGAATTTTATTATTTTATTTTCTATGGTCGCCAAAAAAATTCCTTTCGAACAAGTACAGAAGAGAGACGGGCGACTCGTTCCATTCGATCAAAATCGCATCTCGAGCGCTGTTTTTCGAGCAATGCAGGCCGCGCGGGAGGGCGATCCGACGAAAGACGCAGAAAAAGTTTCCGAGCAGGTAGCGTCCGCGCTCGCAAAAAAGTTTCCGAAGGAACACACGCCCACTATTGAGGAAATCCAGGACGTTGTGGAGTCGCAGTTGATCCTAATGGACTTTTCCAAAACGGCGAAGGCGTACATTTTATACCGCAACGAGCGGGCGAAGATCAGAGAGAAAAAAGACTTGATTCCGGAGCGAGTCAGGCAACTTTCGCTTGAGAGTAAAAAATATTTCCGGAACCAATTATCCGAATTCATCTACTATCGAACGTATTCCCGTTGGATGGACGAAGAAGGCCGCCGCGAGACATGGATCGAGACTATTGACCGATACGTCAGCTTCATGAAAGAAAATCTCGGAACGAAACTTTCCGAAGAAGAGTACCAAGAAATTCGCGGAGCGATCCTCCGGCAAGAAGTAATGCCATCAATGCGCTTGTTGTGGAGCGCCGGCACTGCTGCGCGGAAAAATAATATTTCCGCGTTCAACTGTTCGTTCGTCGCCCCGACAAAACTTGAAGATTTCTCGGAGGTCATGTATCTCTCGATGTCCGGAACCGGCGTAGGATTTTCGGTAGAGAGCCAAACAACACAAGCGCTCCCCCAAATCAAAAAGCAAACCGGAAAAGTTCTCTCAACTCACGTCGTCGACGACAGCAAGGCCGGCTGGTGCGATGCGCTCACGCTGGGACTGAAAACATGGTTCGGTGGAAAAGATGTAAAATTCGATTTTTCAAAAGTTCGGCCAGCCGGTGCAAGATTAAAGACAATGGGCGGGCAAGCATCGGGGCCGGAACCGCTCCGAGCGCTGCTTGAATTCACCCGAAGAAAAATTCTTTCACGGCAGGGACGGCGCCTTTCCAACCTCGATGTACATGATGTCATCTGCAAAATCGGGGAGGTTGTTGTCGCGGGCGGAGTTCGCCGGAGCGCTCTCATTTCTCTTTCAGACCTCGACGATCCAGAAATGCGGGACGCGAAGAACGGTCAGTTCTACCTTTCTGAACCCCAGCGGGCAATGGCCAATAATTCTGCCGTTTATAATGAGAAACCATCAGCCCAACAGTTCCTTGAAGAATGGCTTGCGCTGGCGAAAAGCGGCTCCGGGGAGAGAGGAATCTTTAACCGCGGGGGCTTGAAACATCAACTGCCCGAGCGACGCTGGAAGGTATTCCAAAAACACGCGCAAACGTGCGGAACGAACCCTTGCGGCGAGATCGTTCTGCAATCAAAAGAATTCTGCAATCTTTCCGAAGTTGTGGCACGGGCAGAAGATACCGAAGAAACGCTCCTCCAAAAAGTTCGCCTTGCGACTATTATAGGAACCTACCAATCAACGCTCACTGATTTCCCGTATATCTCGAAGGACTGGGCGAAAAACTGCAACGAAGAACGCCTGCTCGGCGTATCAATCACGGGTCAGTGGGATTGTCCAGCCGTTCGAAACGCCGAAATACTCCGCAAACTCCGCGAGCGGGCCATCGAGGTAAACAAACAATACGCCTCGAAGATGGGAATCAATCAGTCGGTCTGTATTACCTGCGTGAAGCCGTCCGGGACGGTTTCTCAGCTCGTTGATGCGGCATCAGGACTTCATCCGCGGCACGCAAAATATTACATCCGCCGCGTACGGATCAACGCGACGGATCCCCTCTTCTTAATGCTCAAAGACCAAAAAGTTCCGTACTATCCCGAAGCGGGACAGACAATGAGTTCCGCGAATACGTTCGTGTTTGAATTTCCCGTCAAGGCACCGGGGACAGCGGTTTTACGAAACGACCTTACCGCGCTGGAACACCTCGCATACTGGAAAACGGTGAAAGAGAATTTTACCGAACACAATCCTTCGGTTACGATCTCTGTCGGCGAAAATGAGTGGGTTGAGGTTGCAAACTGGTTGTACCAGAGTTGGGACATGCTTGGTGGGCTTTCGTTCCTCCCGCGAACAGATCATGTATATCTTCTTGCTCCATACGAAGAAATTACGGAAGAGCGATATAACGAACTCGTCGCGAAGCTGCCAGACATGGATTTCTCGGAAATCATGATTTATGAGAGGGAGGACTCAACGACGGGAGGAAAAGAGCTCGCCTGCGTAAGCGGCGTGTGCGAAATCGACGAGGTTTCTGCCATGACAAGTCTTCCGTCATAACGAATCGCTTGAGATCTTGAGATGCGCCTGAGGGGGCGTTTTTTGTTTGTTGAAAAAACATTCTTGGTCTGGTAGGCTGTTACAGAAGAATTCCGGCGTAGCTTCAGCCCGGGGCTGATCCGCTTCTGGCGGACAGCGGTAGACCTGCCTGCCGGCCCGCTTCGCCGTAATTTCAGCGAGGCGAGCAGGCAGGGCGGCTAATAAACGAAAGAATGATTATTTTACTCCCCGGTAGCTCAATGGTGGAGCAGATCCCTGTTAAGGATAAGGTTGTAGGTTCGAGTCCTACCCGGGGAGCAAAGTAATTATTCAAGATGGCCGCAGTCCGCCAACCGGCGGACGAATCCTGCCGCCGGAGCTTGTAAACCAAGACACCCCTTGTGGGTGTTTTTGGTTTACAACTTTTGCGAGGTGGGAGGATTCGAACACGAAAGGGGGTCGGGGAAAAGTTCAAGGTTTCCCCGTGTAGGAATGAGGTCGCCTCAGGCGACCGAACTCAAAACCGAGGGTTTTGAGAACGCAGCGAACTTATGAGCGAGTAGTAAGACTCCTGCCGCCGGAGCCAGAAGAAACCAACCTGTTGCGAGGAGCACTTTTGAGTTAGTCTTGCCCTTGCGGCTTTTAAGTGGTAAAACCAAACTATGGGAAAAGGTGAGGGTGAGAATTGGTTGAACGAGAAAAAAAGCGGAGATTGATGCGTGGGCAAAAGATCGTATTGCAGAGTTACATAGGCAACACGAGCAAGTCATGGCGGTTTTGGGTCAACAAAGAAAGCAGGATCTTGAAGCTGCGCTGACTAAGCTCAAAGAGGCAACGGAAAGAGCCATCGAGAAAGCATCGGCTCAAAACGTGCCCGACTGGATGAAACAAAGAACGATAGAGGGTATCATGACTTCTTACGAACGAGAGATGGAGAAAATGACGAAAAGAAGTGAGTCGTGAGAACGACTCAGGTTCGAATGTCCTTCGGTCACCGGAGTACTTGACATCACTCCTTTCTAAGATTATAACTTTGCCAGCTGGTAAGTAACACGCGGAGGGTACATGACCATCCACCTTCTGGACACCGACAGAGAACCATCTCCCTACGGAACCGTAATAGCAAACTGCGGAGAGATCGTGATCTTCAATCGCATCGCAGTGTCATTTGATGACGGCCGAGTCTGTGGAGATTGTCTCTCTAAACACCGTCAGTCGCCAAACACAAAAGCGCCTCTGGTCTTCGGGATCGCGGTTCCGCAACCGTAACCCGTTCCAGTCATCAGGCCCGTTCAAGGTTTCCAAACCTTGGCGGGCTGTTTTCTTTTCATACGGTTAAACAGGTTCTCACGTCGTTCCACCCCGCGCGCTACCGGTGATCAAAACCTTATGCTGCTACCGCAACCGGAAAGTTAAGCAGATTCAATTCTTCGCTTATTTCTCTCCAATCCAGAGTTCTAAACGCATCCAACAGGGGGAGCCAAGAAATAAAAAAGGTTGAGACTATGGGTTAACAGTACGGGCTTCGATACGGTTCTGAACATTTTCGATTCTGATCGCGTCATAAGTTTGATAATTTTTTTAGGCACGGTTGACAAATTTTATATCTTTGATATGATTAACACTCGGTAAAACTAAGAGACGAGGTCGAGTTTCTAGACAAAAAAATAATCAACAAATGAAAGGAACTATCAAAAAGCTTGTCACGGAAAGGGGATTTGGATTCATTGCCCGTGAAGGCGAAGCGAAGGACCTCTTTTTTCACTCTAAAGAATTACAGGGTGTGACATTTGACGAGTTGAAGGAGGGCGATGCCGTCACCTTTGAAGTCGTAGATGGCGAGAAGGGCCTGAGCGCAACGAACGTGTCGCGCGCATAAAACGCCGACTCTTAAAAACTACCCCCGCCTAAGGCGGGGGTAGTTTTTATTTGCCACACACACCAGAACGATAACTGACGTTTTCGACACACGATGTTGATAGTTCTCGTTCTGGTGCCAGAGCCGAGAATAATACACGACGTCCTGAACTTGAACTTTTCGCTCGTTTGGCCTTTAATGGGTGTGGCACCAGAAATTCAAATAGCAAGGAGGTGGAGGTCTTATGGGAACCTTAGAGTTGTTTTTGGGCCCGATGCGGAGTAATAAGACGAGCGAACTGATTCGTCGCGTCTCAATCCTCAGAAAGCATGGCCTTCGGGATGTCCTCGTGATAAAACCCGTAACCGACACAAAAAGCGGGAAAGGGCTTATCGAAACCAGAGATGGCGAAAAGAAAAACTTAGAAGCGTTTGAAGTCCCAGCGAAGAACCCATGGCTTATCCTCGAGCTCATAGCACGAGAAGAAGCGAGGATCGGAAAACGACTGGAGTGCGTCGCTATCGACGAAGGTCAATTTTTTGAGCAGTTCTTTCAGTTCGTCGATACGCTCCTCCGACGCAACTACGACATCCTGATTGCCGGGCTCGATCTGGACTTTCGAGGAGAACCATTCGGGGATATGCTCGCGCTCACCTGTTTTGCCGCCCACGAGGGCAAAATCAACTGGTGCATCGCATACTGCACCGAATGCGGCCAACCGGCGACACTTTCCCAACGACTCATCGATGGCAAACCCGCTCCTTACGAGAGTGAGCTTATTATACCGGGTGATTCCTACGAACCCCGGTGCAGAAAACACTTCGTACTTCCCAACCGTCCCTTTCCTATTTAACCCTCCAATTCCAACACGGCTCGGTGAACCTCATTCACCGAGCCGTTATTTTTCTTTTTACCACCACCCCACCTAAATTCATTACTCTGTACCGAACTTAGGCAAGAATAACTCTAATTCTTCTTTTACCCTCCCCCACTCCACAGCTCTAAACGCATCCAACAGGGGGAGCCAAATTGGATGACAGTAATATAGAAATATGTTACTGTCCTTTTTAGGAGGCTACCTTGAAAAGATATTCGATTTTCTTCCTTTTGCTGTTCCTCGCGACAACGGCTGCGGCTCAGAACAACACTCCAAGAGCGACGGGATCTGTATGGCTGGATGTTTTCGGCGGTCCGCAGGGCGCCGTCATCTACCCGCAGTACTCGTGGAACGTGAACACGCGCGCCGGAAGCATCGGCGGCTATGGATTCCTTGAGGTGGCCCCGCACGAGCTATTATTCACGAACCACCTCGTAATCTATACGCCCCCGAAGCGATGGTTCTCGATCCATACAGAAACCGGCGGAATTCCCCTAAGAGGAAGGAGGTTGCCGCGTGAATAAAGCAAAACAATGGCTTGTTGCAACGTTCTTTCAAAACCAACCCTGGGAGCCCCTTGTTTTTACAAAAAGGGCGAAACGATGGCTCGCCGCTTGCCTCTTTGTGGTGGCAATGGGCGTTTTAGGAGCTACGTTTCAATGCAGTTATGCTCCCGCTCTCATGTTCACTTTCATCAATGGAGAAAGCGCAATTGC
>Ga0265292_1003244_pt1 | contig 10169 bp, 13 predicted proteins | sample Munlanlewell296A_FD_189080 | JGI IMG/M metagenome (GOLD analysis project Ga0265292, IMG submission 189080) | Leachate microbial communities from a municipal landfill in Southern Ontario, Canada - Leachate well 296A | ecosystem: Engineered > Solid waste > Landfill > Unclassified | place: Canada... | reverse complement strand
GTGGTGTGGAGAAGAGAAATACCAGAGTATCTTCGCTACTACAACCATGAGAGACCACACATGGGATTAGAGATGAAAACACCCGCAGAAATACTCAAAACTATTCCAAGCTATTGACCTGAAAACACCCTATGATAAATAATTTACTCATTCACCAATTTCTGTATTGAAAAAAAGGAAGTCTTCCGACTTCCTTTTTAAATAAATTCCGCAATTACTTTTTTGACTTCGGTTTCAATGAGAGATGCACATTTCTCATATGCCTCAATATCTCGATGAAATGGATTTGGAATTCCTCCATTTTTTTCATTTAAAATTACAATACGGGAGCTATCCGCATCAAAATCAATTAATCTCTTTTTCACCCTTTCATCAATACAATAAATATGATCAAAATTCTCAAGAGAAATATTTCCGACATACCGAGAACGGTGAGATGACATATCGATTCCGCGTTCTTTCATGACTGCGAGCGTGTGTCTGCTTACTCGAACACCCTCTCTATCCACCACACCCGCACTTTCAATTTTTACACTGAATCCTACTATTTGAAATTCTCTCTTAAAAAACGCAGCCATCATCGGGCTTCGACATGTATTTCCAAGACAAACACATAAAATTTTCAAGGTAACCTCCTATGAAGTTAATCTCTAACTAAAAGTCTGTACCAAAATTATGAATACGTCAAAATACCCTTAAAAATGTGCTAATTCATTTTCCCCCAACATCTATACATTATAAATCATATCTTGTACTAATGATTTTTCCACACGGCACTATAAAATGCATAAGATTCCAGATCAACCCTTTTTAATATATCAAGTACTTTATTAAACCGGTCAGCAAAATGATCGTTCATCGTATATAAATAATCTTGATTATAAGTGATACCATCTATCTCAACAAAAAATGGGGCCAACAAATTATCATCCCTAAACCCATCATAATCTCCACGCATACCCATAATGACAAATGCGATGCTCATAAGATACGACGCACTTTTACAAACCTCCATAGCGTCGTCATATTTTGCCTCCTTAAACTGCGCATCAAACCTACTAAAAGCGGATTCGGCAATTTCGCATAGTCCTCGAAAAACTAAAAAGAATTTCTCCTTACTTTTGATTTTATCGAATTGAATAGCGTTTGACATACTTCAAGTTTATCACATTTCGTGTTTGTTATTCTAATAATTTTGATAATTCTTCAGCGATCATTTTCACATCTTGTCGGGCATTATGAACCGAACGCTGGTCTCTATCATTTTTATTAAGTGCTACTGGATATGGGGTCATAATTTCTTTATTTTTTTCTATCCCACTATACTGATGTACATTATGAAGATTCAGCGCCGAATTTCCAACTTCACCATAATATAAGTGACGCTGAATTTGTTTCCCATAATTTTCCGAAGGATCTCTTGATACAGATATTGTTGCGAGATCAAAATTTATACCCTCTCTTTCCAAAACTTCAACCAGTGGACTTATACTCCCTCCAGTGGCAATAAATTCTGTAACGAGCAACGTATTTCCTAATTCATTTTTTCTTTTCAAAATAAAATCTTGTATGAGTGAATTTATCTTCTCATCGCGGTGTTGACCACTCGCAAGAAAATAAATTTTTGAATTCGGTTTTTCTTCTTCTTTTCTTTTTTTATCAATAAGTTGTTTTAAAATAAGAGAAATCAATCTCCCACTCGCATCGTCGCTCAAAATTGTATCATACTGTGGAATACGATCTCTTAATTCAAGTACAAGTCGCGAGATAGAATTAATAATTCTCTCTCCACCAAAAAGCTGACCTATTTCACATTCGTCTATTATTTTCTGAATATTGACTTTTTTTGCTATTTCTTCTTGCGCTCCTTTATTAGGAAATCGTAGTGGCAACCCATCTCCTTTCTCTTCTTTTTTCAACTCTAATTTCTTTTCTTCTTTTGTTTTTATTATTTTAAAAAGATTCTCAAAATTCATATTTCTATTCTATCTCTCTCCACAACAATTTCAACCCTGCCCGCCTCTGGCGGGCCTTATCCACATGTCCCAATTCCCCTCCCCATTCGCCAATTCGCGCGAATTGGCGAATGGTGCCCGTAGTCAAACCAGAAGATTTTTTATCAATCTTATATACTCTTTTAGATTTGGATAATCAAATATATCTTCTGCGGAATCAATGGGAACCCATTTTAAATCTACATCCTCAAACTCTTTTTTTAATTCCCCACCGATAACTTCCATGTGAAAAAAATGAATAATAATATTGTCATCCGTTTCTGTATTTCTATATTCAAGCGTCGGAAGTTCTTTTATAACCCTTGTTTTCAGCCCCGTTTCCTCAAAACACTCCCGAACCGTCTCTTTTTCAAGTGAATTATCTGTCTCAACATGCCCCTTTGGAAATGAATAGCTTTTTTTATCGTAACTAATCAAAAGCACTTCTTTTTGCCCATTATATTCCCTCACAATTACTCCACCAGCCTTCACAAGTTTTTTATTCTCGTCAAAAAGTTTAATTAAATGTTCCATATTATTTCAATTCCTCATTCTCTCATTCGCGCGAATGAGAGATGATAAAATAAAACAACAAAAGTTACGGTAAAACCTTTTCCGAATGAAAAAGCGTGTATTCTGGCCCCTCAGGAAATAACTCCGATTCCATAAGATCAATTTGTTCAATTAGAAATGAGATCCCTAATGCTTCATGTATACGCACATCTTTATGTGGACGTCGCGGAAAACGCATAAGCGTAATATGCATAATAAATTTCTCGAAATCATTTTTCCCATGTATGTGGGAATCGGAAAGACGGTGAGAAACGTACTCTTTTATCTTCCCTAACTCTTCCGAAGATGATTTGTCCCCATATACCCACATCATATGTTTTTCAGGTGATTCAAAATCAATATGTTTTAATGTAACTGAAATTTTTGAATATGCGCGCTCACGTGCCACTTCTTTCAATATTGAAATAATCTGCGGAATTTTCTCTTCATCCTGATCGCCCAAGAAATTCAACGTGATATGCCAATTTTTATCCTCCACCTCCTTCCCCGCCAAAAAAATCTCTGGATCGATTCGATCAAGTGCATATTGGATTTCCTTCTTTATGTGTTCCGAAAGCGGAATTGCAATAAAAAGTCTCCTTTTCATCGTTTTTATAATACCATACAATTGAAGCATGAAGAGTGGAATACAATCGAAAGAATATCTCGAATCCCTAAGTGAGCGCTCAAAAAATAAGCGAGTGAGCAAAAACTACCAGTTGATTGGTCTTGAAATTGCCGATCTTCTGGAAGATAGAGCACACAAAGCGCTTTACATAAAACTCGCAAAACAACAGAGTGAGCAAAAACTCCGTGCACTTGCAAAAAATGTCGCGGAGCGGAAAAATATAAAGAATAAGGGAGCATACTTCATGCACGTGCTGTATGCGAAGGATGAATAATATATATCCATGAAAGAACCAATTGTAACCATAAAACAAAAAAGAGACGAAAAGTTTCTTCGTGAAAAAACGAAGGAGTTTGATGTTTCAAAACTGAAAGACAAAAAACAAGCAAAAGAAATCCGTGAACTTGTGCGAAAGATGCGCGGGATAATGAAAGAGGCAAATGGCGTGGGGCTTTCCGCAAATCAAATCGGAATTCCTGAGCGTTTTTTTGTTGCTCGGGTTCCCGATGGACAGGGACATCAAAAGTTTTATGCGATTTTTAATCCGGAAATCAAAAAGAAATCAAAAGAAATGGAAACTGTTGAAGAAGGATGTTTGAGCGTGCCGCAAATGTATGGCCCCACGGAACGCCACTATGAGGTAACACTCACCGGATACGATCAGCACGGAAAAAAACTAAAAATAAAAGCGTGGGGGCTTCTTGCCCGCGTTTTTCAACATGAAGTCGGTCATCTCAATGGAGGTTTGTTTATCGATATTGCAAAGGAAGTTCATAAATTAGAGATTCCTCAAAACAATGAATTATAAATTCGCATTTTTCGGCACCCCCAGATTTGCCGAAATTGTATTGGAAGAGCTTATTACACAGGGATTAATTCCTTCTGCAGTTATCTGCAATCCCGACCGCCCCGTCGGAAGAAAAAAGATAATCACCCCTCCCCCAACAAAACTTCTCGCCCAAAAACACAATATAGAGATCTTACAACCCGAATCCCTTACTAATTACAAATTACCGGTTACTGATTATGATTTCTTCGTCATTGCCGCCTATGGGAAAATTATCCCAAAAGAAATACTGAACACACCTAAATTCGGTACATTGGGAATACACCCCTCTCTCCTCCCCAAACATCGTGGAGCGAGCCCAATACAAACAGCTATCTTAGATGGAGATGAAGAAACCGGCGTTACATTATTCCTTGTGGATGAAAAAGTGGATCATGGAAAAACTATCGCACAGAATACGATAACTATAATAAACAACGATACTTATCTCTCATTAGAAGATAAACTGGCAAAATTGGGAACGGAGCTACTTATAAAAACCCTCCCAGATTATATAAATGGAAAAATCCTCCCGAAAGAGCAAGATGACGGAGAAGCAACATTTACAAAGAAATTCGAAACACAAGACGGGTTCGTTTCTCTGGATGTTTTAGAAGCCGCACTTCAAGGAGAAAAAGCGTTTTGGATTCATAAAAAAATATGTGCTTTAAATCCCGAACCGGGCGCATGGACCCTTCGACAAGCTCAGGGCAAGCTCTCAAAGAAAAATTCAGATAAACCACAAAGAATGAAACTTCTTGAATCAGAATTCAAAGGCGATAGACTTGTTCTAAAAAAAATCCAAATTGAAGGAAAAACCTCGCAGATACTAAACTAAAACCCCGAACTATTTCGGGGTTTTCGATTATTTTCTTTTAGTCCGCCTTTTTGTCTCATAAAAAGAAAGTCTTTTTCGAACGATTTCTTCCGCTATTTCAAACGGTAACTTTTTTCTTTTTTCCGACAAAACGAGAATTTTTTCCGTCATTTTCGGAATTTTTATTCTCACATCGTCATATGCTTTTTCTTTTGTCGTTCCGGCATACTCACCTTCTGCTTGTATCACTCCTCCTCCGTTAATCACAAAATCGGGTAAATACAAAATCCCCTTTTGAGCGAGCTTCTTTCCTATTCCATAGTTCTCTAGTTGGTTATTTGCCCCGCCCGCGATGATTTTGCATTTTAATTTCGAATACGTTTTTTCGTTTATGGTACCTCCAACGGCGCATGGAGAAAACACGTCGCAATCAACGGAATATATTTTTTCGGGAGAAACTGTAATGACTCCCATTTTCTTGGCTCTTCCGGCAATTTGTGCATCGGTATCCGCCCCGATCACCACGGCTCCTTCTTTAAGGAGAAGTTCCGCAACTGTTCCCCCGACGTACCCGAGACCTTGAACGGCTATTCTCCTACTTCGCAAACTCGAACTTCCGAAAACTTTCTTCACGGCAACCCTCATCCCCTCAACGACGCCAATTCCCGTTCCGATGCCGGATGGGCCGAGACTTCCTTTTTTAATGGACGAACCCACTGAGTCGATAAATTCGGTTTCACTCGCGATAACTTTCGCATCTTTCATTTCAAAACCCATGTCGATGCACGTCCAATATTTCCCTTGAAGCGAATCGACAAAACGACCGAACGCTTTCAATAAATCTCTGGTTTTGTCTTTTTTCGGATTCCCAAGAATAACCGCTTTTGCCCCTCCCAACATAATGCCGTACAAGGCGTGCTTTTTGGTCATTGCTCTTGCCAATTTCAATCCGTCTTCCAACGCCTCCGATTCGGTCTTAAAACCAAGCATTCTTACACCCCCGCAGGTTTTCTTTCCGAGAATGGTGCTGTCGATAATAAGCATGGCACGGAGATTGCTTTTCCGATCGTATTTGAAAATTATTTCCTCGCAATCCGCTTTTTTCATCAATTCAAATATATTCGACATAATATAATCATTATTTGCCATATTTTAACAAACTACAACTCTCAAAGAAACAACCGACTTACACAGAAACCCAAAAATCTCTCCATAACAAATTGTTCATGATCATGAACAATTTGTTATGGCAGAAATTTCAAAAAAATTCCAGTTTCAAAACCTTTTGAAGGTTACTCCATTACCTCAAGCACATCTCCCTTTCCAACGTCGCTCCCCACTGGCAATTCGAGCACTTTTTTCCATTTTGGATTCCAAAAGAAAAAATTCCCACATTTCATATTCTTTTTTATTTTTTTTACCACATTCTGTCCGTCGAGAATAACTGCATCAATCGGAAATTTCATCCCGAATGTATGTACCCCGCACCAAAACAATGGAAAGTCAATAATCGGATGAATTATATTCCGAAGAACATGTTTTATCTTTTCTCCAAAGATTTTATGCTCCACATATGGTACGGGGCAAGCCCCCCATCTCGTCTCAAAATACATTGCATGCGGTGTTTCATATTTAAGTAATCCTTCTGACTTTTCCTTAAATGTTTGTGCCATCTCACATTCTTCAACTACTATACATTTTTTTGTTTTATTAAATACTTTCATATTTTCCCAGTGTTCTCACTTTATCTATATATGTGGATAAAGTTAGGATTACTATTTTAGACAAAAATTTCAAAAACTTTTTCTTTTGACGTATGCCCCTGAATTAAAAACACAGAACTTTTTGAAACACCCAAATGTTCCGCGAGTAATTCCTCAACTCTCTTATTTGCCTTCCCCTCTTTTGCAGGCGCATTCGCTCTCACTACAAAATGTGTTTCATCCATTTTCTCCACCCCCTCGCGTTTCGAATTTGGTTTTACCGAAATAAAAATTTTCATACTTTTATTATCTTCCACTCACTTTTCAGGAGTCCCATCTCTATTTCATCATAAAATTTTGCGTTCCAAAATACTTTCTGTCTTCTCTTCCCTTCTATTTTGAACCCAACTTTCTTATATATATTTATAGCCCTTTTATTAAAACTGAACACATCAAGCTCAACTCGATTCAATTTCAAAACATAAAAGGCATAGTTAAGTATAAGTTGAATTGCTTTTCTTCCATATCCTTTTCCCCACTCTTTCCTTGCTCCAATCATAATTGAAAAGTTTCCGCATTTATTCTTCTCATCAATTATGATTGATGTTGTTCCAATAGGACAATTACCCAAGAGAATGAGAAAATATTTCTCGTTTTTATTTTTTAAAATTTTTGATAATATTTCTTTCTGTTCTTTTTCAGTTCGTCTTTTGGGTTTTTGGGCAAATTGAAATTTTGAAATAAATGGATTCGCCAGCCATTTCGGATAATATCTCGCATCAGTAACTTTTAACGGGCGAATTGAAATTATCTCTTTTTGTTTTGTTGATTTCATAAATTTTGAATCTATTTAGAATTTAGTAATTACCTGCCCGCCGATAGACATGGGAAATTAGAATTTCACTCATCTGAAAAGTGAGTGTAGTATTTCCACATTCTTTTTATCTGGACCCTCGTCGTCAAATCCAGGAACCTCAAGAAGCCACGCTTTATCAAATAGTCGCCTCTGCTTCGCAAGCATCCTAAACCCCTCAATACCAATATATCCCTCCCCAATATTTTCATGTCGATCGTGATGCGATTCATATACGGTTTTTGAATCATTAATATGGAGTGCCACCATATGTTCCAATCCAATCTCTTTTTCCCACGTATCAAAAAATTTCTTCACATTCTCTTTTGTATAGTCGCCAATAAGTCCAGCTTCAAATGCGTGTGCGGTATCAAAACACATTTTTACCCGATTTGAGTTAACGTGTTCATATAAATATTTAATTTCTTCAATATTTGAACCAATTTTATCCCCTCCTCCAGCAGAATTTTCCATAATAAGAAACGATTTCCCCGGAATATGTTCCAACACCTCTTTCATTGCCACTACCTCTTTTTTCAAGCCCTCTTCTCTTGAAATGCCCTTATTTGATCCAAGGTGAAAAATAAGCCCCTCGGCTCCAATTGATTCGGCAATTTTTAAATGCTCAGAAATATTTTTTATCGATTTTTTATATATCTCACGAGACACACTTGCAAGATTCACGAGATATGCCGCGTGCAAATATATCGATGCAATCGAGCTTTTCTTTTTTGCATTTTTAAATTTCTTTATTTCCGTCTCCAACGGAAATTTTGTAAACCACATCTGCGGAGAAGAACCGAAAATTTGTATAGTGGTTGCGCCAATCGCTTCGCCATTCAAAATAGCATTCGAAATTCCTCCTGCCGTGGAAACATGTCCACCAATATATGGGGGTTCTTTCTTCATTGTTACGGCTGTAGTGCTTCGGCCGAATTTCTATTCACCGAAATTACTACCTCGGAAACCGATGAAAATTGGCGAAGTGTATTTGCGATTTGTGAACGTATTGCTGCTACCCTACACGATCCGCCTGTTTCAATAGCAATATTGAAATCAACTCGTGCAATACCTCCTTCAATTGAAATACTCTGCAATATTGTCCCTTTTGGAATATTTGTTTTTATTCCCGCCAAGCTTTCATCGGTCGTAATTCCCTTGAGTAATTCTTCAATAGCTTTCTTTGCAATTCCCGAAATCTTGGGAACCACACGAGAAACAGGATATGTTTTTCCGCATTCGAATCCTTGTGGATCTTTATTTATATCACTAAAAAATAATTGAACGGTCGTTTTCTCGAACGAAAAATTAATCGGAATACTTATTGATTTATCATACTGACGAAGATCGGAAGGATTATCTTTTTTAAGAACTAACTCACCCTTCGCAACTTCAGGAGTTTCAAATTCGAGTTCTCCAATAAACGGAACAAAATCCTGTGTCATCCAATCCTTTTGCGCAGTGACAAATCCCTCTTTTATTATTCCCCCATTTTCATCTTTAAGTAACACTGGAAAACTCCCTTCAAAAAACCACGTTCCCCTTGCTTCACCAGAAATCTTCAGGGGACTCTTTATTGTTTCGTCCGATTTTGGGCTAAATACATTAACATCGGAACTTGCCACTTCCTGCGAAGGAGGTAAAAAGAAATACCAATATGCGGCACCAATGGCGATAAGAAGTATCGCAACAATAACCCACGCGTGTGATTTACTTTGTTTTTCTTCCGTTTCCATCTTTTTGTGTGAGAATTTTTTTTATCTCCTCGAGGTCTCTTTCTATTTTATTTATTTTTTCTATCATATATTTATATTAACTCTTTTTTAAAAATCCCGCACGCCTTTTTTCTCTATGAAATGCAATTGCAAAACGATGTGATTCGTTTCTTACCCATACAAGTGTTTCATGTGATACCCATGATGGTTTTTCCCCTATAATATCGGTTCTTTTCCTTTCTACACCTTTCGCCATACCAATAACCGGAATATGGAGATTCATCTTCTTTAAAATATCCTCTACTGCATTCACCTGCCCCACCCCCCCGTCAACAAGAATTAAATCAGGATGCCTCCAGTTATTACGAAACCTCCGCTCAACCACCTCCTTCAGCATTCCCGTATCATTCTGCCCATCAATTGTTTTTATATTAAATTTTCTATATTCACTTCTTTCTGGTTTATCGTCCGAAAAAACCACCATCACTCCCACTGAATTCGTTCCCGATATATTTGAAATGTCATACCCCTCTACCCGTCTGGAATGCAATTTTAAATTCCCTGCCTGCCGGTAGGCGGGGAAATTTCTAATTTCCAATGAATCAGACGAAAGAAGTGCTATATCATTTATGTGCCTTAATACAAATAACTGACGCCTTATCTTTTTGGATTTTTCGAATTCCAATTTCTTGCTTGTAATATTCATCTCCTTTTCAAGGTTTTTCACAATCTTTTCCTTTTTACCCTGAAAAAATAAAATAATATTCTTTATCGTTTTTTTATATTCACTTTTTGATATTTCTCCAATACACGTCCCAGGACACAATCCAATTTGGTAATTAAAACATGGTTTGGGCGAACTTGTCCCGCACCTTCTTTTGATTTTTCTTTTTAAATTCTTATTAGAATTTCTATCAAAATAAGGTGCGGGATGATCATTCCACGGGAAAATTTTTCGTATAATCCGAAGCGCTTCGCGAATACTCGACGCAGACACAAATGGACCAAACATACTCCCCAATGAAACGACGTCGTACGTCGTTTCATTTTGCTTTAGGTCTTTTCCCCGAACGAGAAGTAC
>Ga0265292_1003243_pt1 | contig 10172 bp, 13 predicted proteins | sample Munlanlewell296A_FD_189080 | JGI IMG/M metagenome (GOLD analysis project Ga0265292, IMG submission 189080) | Leachate microbial communities from a municipal landfill in Southern Ontario, Canada - Leachate well 296A | ecosystem: Engineered > Solid waste > Landfill > Unclassified | place: Canada... | reverse complement strand
CCCACGCGCGAAGCACCCCGTCGTCTGCACGCGCCGCGCGTTTCAAGCCACAGGCGCTGCTCGTGGGGGGCGGGAACACCATGCTACGCGCTGCCCCCCTCGCCATCGCATTCCTCCTCGCTGCCAGCTTGACCATCATCGCGACGCCAATCAGCGAGGCCTCCACCTGCAACCCCGCGTACCCTGAAGTGTGCGCCGCCATGGATCTCGTCGTCGGCACCGGGAACCGCGTGTGCGAGCGCGCCGTCCACGAGCGCTGCACCGTGCTGGGGTGAAGGGGAACGTGACCCGCTCGTCAGCGGTCCGCGTCACGGCCCACGACACGCCGGTGAAGGCATGGCGCGGAGTCTCCGCGGAGTGCGGGCGGCGAGCGGGTGGTTGGGGATGACCGCGCGGACCTCTTGAGCGTTCTCCCCTAATGCCCGTGCGAGCCCAGGAACTTGTGCGGGTCCTTGTCGAAGCTGCGCTTGCAGCCTGGCGCGCAGAAGTAGTAGGTTTGTCCAGCGTGCTCGGATTTGCCGCCGGGCGGCTTGGCCATGTCCACGTTCATCTTGCAGACGGGGTCCACGGCGGTCCCGGCTGCGGCTGGCTTCTTGAATCGGTCGAGGAGACCCATGTTGTGGTGACATGCCGCGCGTCTTCTTTGGTTTTGTGCTTGACGTTCGTCAAGTCGTTGCGACCACGCTTAGACGTCCGCACCAAAACCATTGAGCCGCCTGCTCGGGTGAGTGGGCTCACGAGTCTGATGAGCGCGTGGGGAGTGCGGCGTCCTGGGACCAAGTTCGAGCCTGACCGCGTCGTGCGGCTCACTTGCGGTCATTGTGGCCGCGCCGTGTCCGCGCATGGGGCGACTGGGGCTTGCCCCTCTTTGTTCGAGTACGTCTTCCGCCTCACGCGGAGGCGCCGCGTGGGCCCTGGCCGCGGTCTTTGATCAGTCATGAGGAAGGGCACGGTGGGGGGATGTTGGGGGTGAAGAAAAGGTTGGGGGCGCCATGCGCCCCCGACCCGTCGGTTCGAGCTAGTTGTTCAGAGAAGCTCGCGGCGGGGTTGGTGGATGAAGTGGAGCGCGTTCTTGAGGTCCGCTTCCGTGCCCACGCCCTCGACGGCCGCCTTGCTCAATGCTTCCCCCAAGAGGAAGATGGCCATCTGGTGCGCGCGGCGGTCCCGGTGCAGAGAAACTGGGGTCACGCCCAGTTTGTCGTACGCCGTGAAGTACTCGATGTCCTTCGTGATATGCGTCGCTTCGAAGGTGCGCCGCATCTGAAAAAGCAGAGCGTGCAACCTAATCATGTCTTCTTTTCGCATGTGCATCCCATCCCGCGTGAGCGGTAGGCCTTATAGTCCAGCGGCAGTAGAAATACCTACCCAAATAACCGGTTGCTGGGTTGCTTCCTTTGTTTCGCGTAGAAGGCGCGTGTTTGTCGCTTCGCCGAAAACGGAAACTGCGAACGCGCAGGTAGGTCGGGCGCTCGAACGTTCTGCGTGCTGCGGCGGGCCGTTCTCCTCATCGTGGCGACCATCCTCGTGGGTGGCTCGCTTGGCGCTTCGCTTGCGCGCGACGAGATCTCTTTCAACTCGATCCGGCGCCACGATTTCAACGCCATCGCGGTCACGCGCGAGATGGGGCCCGCGTCCAGCGCGCCGCTCATCGTGCGCGTCCACGTCGTTGGCGATGCGGCCAGCACCGATATCTCGGAGCCCATCGCATGGCTCCAAGAGAACGCCAACGTCGTCATCTTGCCGGCGAGGGACGGCGTTCCGCTCTACCTCACGGCGCGGGATCTCTCCGCGACGAGCGGTCGCGCGACGCTTGGCGCGACAGTGGACACGGGGATGGCGGTCGAAGTGGGAGCCCCCCGCGTGGCGCCTTGCGTCATCGCGCACGAAGTGCTCCACTTCCTGGGCCTCGGGCACGTGAGCGACCCCAAGAACATCATGTACGCGGAGTGCTCGCGCAACCAGCTCTTGATCGCCGAGTTGACGAGCGAGCAACGCGCGCAAATCGACGCGACCAGCGAGGTGCTCGCGACGACGCTGATGGGCGTCGTGCAGTGGGCATCGCGATGAGGCGACTGAGCACGAAGCATCCTCCTGAAATCAGGTCGCGCGATTGACATCCACGCGAACTACCTTGACTGGTCCTTTGTAGGTCGAGTCACCATTCGCCTCACTAGCATCCGTGAAGGCGACGAACAGGTTTCCCTTCGCTGACCATGCGGCGCCCAGGTATTCGCGCAGGACGAAGATCCCGTCCTCATCGCAATTCACTCGATTGCAGAAGGGACCGACGTAGGCGGGTGAATCCGATGCTTGGACCTGGAAGAGCGACGACGTGGCATTGGGGTCTAGGATTACAGCTCTGGGGTACCACGCAGTGTCCTTGGGTAGCTTGTGCAAGTCACCAGTCGCGTTGGTGCCATAGTATGCGACGGCAAGTTGGCCATCTGGTGACACCGCAAGCATCGGTTGCACGGCTGTTCCCGTGAGCCCGAGGCGCACAGGATCGCTCCAACTGACGCCGTGGTCCGCGCTGCTTGTGAGCCACAGGGAGGCTGTCTCTGATGGATCAGGCGCGGACCACACGAGGAGGAGTCGCCCGTCAGGCGTCTTGCCGCCACTCATCGATAAGGGAGCAGTCTCGTAATAGGGCATAGCGACCTGGTGGATCGTGAAGGATGCGCCATCGTCTGTGCTCAGTGCCACCGCGGGTTGCATGTGGCTCCCGTGGTCATTCGAGATCTGTAGTGGAATGGCGAGATCTTTTCCCAGGAACACCGGCCGCAATCCCAGCCAGACGCCTCCGCGCGGCGCAATGGCGGATGGGCCTTGCCACGAGGTCCCACCGTCGTCGCTCCATTGGTAGAGGAATTGTCCGTCCTTGGGCACGAGCTTGTCAGTGGGCTTTCCCATTGTCATGAATGTGGACCCGAGTCTGCCCGTCGGCGAAGCCGCGATCCACGGTCGATCGATTGGGGGCTCCTTGGCGATCGCTGTCGCTTTCATCTGCCACGTGTGACCGCCGTCTTCCGAACTGACGAGATTCGCGTTGAAGAACGGGAACACGGAGTTGGAGAGCGTGGTCGCGTAGAAAGTGTTCCCTTCTGAGATCAGGTCAATATCGCAGACGCAACCAACGGTCTTCGTCGTTTGGCCGAAGGCGAGTTCGAAGGTCTTGCCGAGGTCATGGGAAACCCAGAGTGGCCCACCCATGTCCACGGGCGTGCTCGTGGTGTGTCCCGACGCGGCCATGATTACTACGTCGTCGCCACCGTTCGTCGCAACGGTCGGTTCGACGCCTCTCCCCACCGGGAGCTCAACGGGAAGCCCAACGGTGACGTGCCAAGACTGTGTTGAAGCGCTGGACCCAGGAGAGAAGAAGGGTGGCGGTGGCGCGTTCATGTCCGACTGGACGCTTGCACACCCAGCGAGCACGGAAGCGATGGTGACCGAGAGGATGAAGCGGCGCCAGAGAAGCAACTCATTGCCTCCTTGGCGCGCTTCAATCGATATCATGGTTCAGCCGACGTAGCAGTAGTCAGTAACCCAGGCGCCGCAGGTTTCCGTCTCAATGCAGCCGTTGTTGTTGGTGGTGCATTCGCAGTTCGAATCGACGACCCCATTGCACTTGCCACCCAGCGGCGAAGTGCCATCGATCCCAGCACTCGCGCTTCCCGAGAACACCACGATTGCAGCGACGAGCGCCAACGCCATGAGGCTTTCTTTGAGCATTGTTTTCAAGTCTCCAACCAGCCCTTCCGGTTGACACTTCAACGCCCCCCCCCATATTGGAATCTTTCGGAAGCGTTAAGACATGTCGCACTGACTCGTCCGCAGGACTTCACGATGGCGATGCCCGCGAGGCCCGGTTGGGACGCGCTGCGGCATTCTCCCACGCCTTTTGCGGCTGACGCCGGCCTTCCCTTCTTGGACCAGCGCCAGGTCCACGTCATCACGCGGGGGAACGTGGACGGCATCGTCTCGTCCGCCTTCTGTTTCTCTCTTCACCCGGACGCGCGCGTGAGCTACGTGCCCAGCGCGACGAGCGCCGTCGAGCTCCTTCGGAAGGACATCTCAACGCGGCACTTCTACCTCGTCGATATTGGCCTCACGCCCAAGCTCATCAAGACGCTCAACATGAAGGGCCGCACGGCGCAGCGCATCACCCTCATCGATCACCACCAGCAGACGGCTTTCCACGCGCACGAGCTGGGAGCGCACGTGGAGGTCGTCGTTGGCAACGGCGGTAGCGCGGCCAGCATCGCGCTCGACCACTTCTCCGCGGCCCACGGGCTCCCCATCACGGAGGAGCTCTCGCGCCTCGCGGCAGTCGCGGACCTTGTCGAGTACGGGACGAGCCGACACACCGAGTGGGCCATGGCCGAGTTCGGGCTCGATCGCCTCGAGGAGGAAGCCGAGCATCTTGACTTCTCGTGGCGCCTCGAGGTCGAGGATGACCGCTTCCGCGCGAACACTGGCCGTCGCCTTGCCAAGGGCATCTGGCCCAGCGAAGTGCCCGAGGTCAAACGGCGTTACCTCCAGATGGTCAACGAGAACCGCTGGATCAAGGCGCAAGAACGCGTGCGCTCCCGCGTCATCATGAAGAACAACGTGGCTCTCCTCCACTTCGGCAAGCGCAAGCCATCCCTCTTGGGGTTCGGAACGCGCGCGCTCACGAGCGTGGCACGCGAGCAAGGTGCCTGCGTCGCCATGCTCGTGAACCGGCGCAAGGACCAAGCCAGCATCGCTCTACGCGCGACGGGCGACACGGATCTTAACCTCGGCCTCTTCGTCGAGGAATTCACGAACAAATACGGAGTCGTCGGCGGGGGGCACCCCACGAGCGCCGGGGCGAAGATCCACGCGCGACACCTCGCGCTCTTCCTCGAAGAAGTGTTCACGAGCGCCTAAAGTGTGAATTGCCCCTGGTCCTGTACCATGATGCTTCATAGCTCCACGCGCGGACCTTCCTCTCGATGCTCGTCCTCGAGCCCACTGGCGAACTTGCGGTTCCCAGCCCGACTGGCGTGCGCTTGCTGGGCATCGAGGCCGTTCAACGACCGCGTTGGCCAGCGCTCCGGCACGTGTTCGACTTGGGTGAGGACGCGGGGCTCCACGTCGAAGTGGACCTGCACGGCGACGTTAGCGCGTTCGGCGTCGGCTACACGATGGCAGCTGACGAGCTGCTGACGGCGCTGTGATCAGACCCGCCTTCGGCCATTCAGCGACTATGCGGCGGCACCGCGCATCGGCAGGCTCTTGCCGCTCGCTGGCCGTCGCGTCCCTGTGCCCCTCCTTGCCGGTCACGTTTGGCGCCCCGACGAGGGGTTCGTGGAGGGGTGGCTGCGGCACGATGGCGAGCGCATCGCCGCTCGCGGCGAGGGTGCTCCGCCGGAGGAGCCAGCCGCGCGGGGCGTCATCCTTCCCGCGCCGCTCAACGCACACACCCACGTGGGCGACCGCGTCGCCCGCGGGCGAGATCTGCGTGGGCTGACGCTCGCCCAAGTCGTGGCTCCGCCCGATGGCCTCAAGCACCGCATCCTCCGCGAGACGACGCGTGAGCGCTTGCTTGATGGCATGCGCTTGGCGCTCCTCGAGCTCGAAGCCGCGGGCTGCCGCACGTTCATGGATTTCCGTGAGGGCGGCCCCGATGGCGCGCTCCTCCTTCGCGAGGCCGCTGCGGGCACCGCACTGAAGCCCATCATCTTCGGGCGCGTGGGTGGTGGCTGGGTGGAAGCGGACGTCGAGGCGATGCTCGCCATAGCGGACGGGTTCGGGCTTTCGGGTCTCTCTGATAGCAAGGGCGACGTTCCCGAGCGCGCCTCGGCCATCTCCCGTCGCTTGGGCAAACGCTTCGCGCTCCATTTTTCTGAGGAGAAGCGCGAGGACGCCTCGCGCGCCGTGGAGTTGCGCCCCGACTTCATCGTGCACGCGACGCATTGCACGCGCGAGGACCTCGCGGCGTTCGCTGCCGCGCGCATCCCCATCGTGCTGTGCCCGCGCTCGAACGCGCTCTTCGGCGCGTTCCCTGACTTCGCGGCCATGCTCGATGCTGGCGTTCCCCTCGCGCTTGGCAGCGACAACGCGATGTTCCACCCGCTCGACTCGGTGCTCGACGCGCGCCTCCTTGCCCAGCGCTACCCGCGCGTTCCCAAGGACCGCATCGTGGAAGCGCTGGTGGGGCAGCCGCTCCGCATGGCGAGCGACGAGGACGTCATCGTGCTCAGCGGCGACTTGTTCGGCCACGAGCCGCCAGCTGTCGTTTGGCGCTCGTGGACAAAGGGTTAATCCGAATAGGCCGCTCGCATGCGCCGATGACCGATGCGAAGCGCCGCGTCCTCCAAGCGCTGGAGCGCATCCGCCCCGCACTCCAGATGGATGGTGGCGACATCCGTCTGGTCGAGTGGCACGAGTCCGAGGGGCTCGTCCGCGTCGAGCTGGAAGAGGCGGGTTCACCCCATGGGGTCTCGTCGTCTTGCAACACGTCGTCTTGCACCGCATCTTCCACGACCATGATGCAGGGCGTGGAGCGCGTGCTCAAGCAGCTCGTGCCAGAAGTGCGGGTCGTAGAGGCTGCTTAGTTTGACGCAAGTCGAGACGCGCCCTTGGTTCATCCTGGGCTACGTTCACCTCGCTGCCGCGGCGCTCCTCGCGCTCCTGGCGGCGGCACCGCCCCCGGTCTTCCCCGCCCAGCTCCATTATCTCGTGGGCGCCTCCGGCGTGTTCCTCGTCGGAGGCGCGCTCGCGTACGGCTTCGCGTCGCCCTTCACGAAGCGAGAGGTGCGCTCCGCGTGGCTCTCGCAGGCCGCCATCGCGTTCGTGTTCGCGGGCGACGGGCTCATCTTGCTGACGACCATCATCCACGGCGACACGATGCGCGCCGCCACGCTCCTCTATGGCGCCGCGTTCCTCGTGGTGCCCATCGACCTCCTCATCACCGCGACCGCGGGCGCACGCTGGCGCGACGGCATCGCCCTCTATGCCAAGGACCAGCCCTTTCGCCTCGGTGATATCATGGCTGTGACGAGCTTCGCGCTCTCGCTCCTGATGCTCTTTGGCGCGGGCGCGCTCCTCGTGTGGTTCCCGCGCCGCTTGCCATCGGCCGGGCTTGTCCTCTTCACGCTTGGCTATGCGCTTCCCTTCTTCGCTGGGATCCTAGTCTTCCTCCTGCCGCGAAACGCCAAACGCAAGCTCGACGGCATAACGCTCGTTGGCGCCGCGCTCGTCGTGGAGTCCATCGCCGCCATCTCGCTGGCGCTCGCCTTCCTGTTCCCGCGTGTCGTGGACTTCCGCTTGCCCAGCGCGGGCGTGCTGCTCGCGATCCTCCTTTGCGGCGCCGCGTTCCTCCGCATCAAGTTTCCCCAGCCACACGGCGCGCAGGTACGCCGGGCGCTGCCGCTCCTTAGGGCCAGCGCAGCGCTCGCCCTCTTGGCGGGCGTCGCGCTCCCGCTCTCCCTGGCCGGGGGTGGGCCTGGCCCGCTATTCGGGCCCGCGGCCTACGCCGTGCTGCTCCTGTGCGCGTTCCTCGCGGCGACATGCACGCTGTTTGGCGCGCCGATCCTCCTGAACGCGGTCCCCCGGGAGGGAAGCTGGGCCAAGTGGTCGGGCGTGCTTGCCATCACGGGGCTCTTCCTCGTCGCGCCCGCGTTCCAGTACTCGCGCGCCGCCTTCCCCGGCGCCATCATCATGGTGCTTTCCGCCATGCTGCTCCTTTGGGGGCTGGCGCCGCTGCGCTCGCCGCGGCGCGATTGCGATTGAGGGCGTTGGGTGCTTGCGGCGCTGCTCTCGCGGTCCCGCGCAGCGACCAATGCTCCTTACGTGCCCACGGTGTTGCAGCGCTCCATGATCCACAAGCTCGTCAGCTATCAGGTGCGCAAAGACGTCGTCCCCCAAGCCCTCGCCGCGGTGCGAGCGTTCGCGGACGAGGTCAACCGCAAGGAAGGCGGCACCGCGAAGTACGAGGCGTGGCAAGGGAAGGAGGACCCCACCCGCTTCACTCACCACATGGCGTTCCGCACGCCAAGCGCCGAGAAGTACCACCAGACAACGCCTTGGTGCAAGGCGTTCGTCGCGGCGCTTCACCCGCTTTGCGTTGAGCAGCCCGTGTCCTTCGAAGTGCTGCCGGTCATGGGCGAGTGAACGCGAGCGCTCGGGGCGACTCGGGCGCCTCGTGAGAAGCCTCGCAGCGACCCAAGCTCTTTTCATGGGAACGCGGCTTGGCCGACTCGTGGCCCGCCTCCGCCTCGTCGTCCTCGCCTCTGGACGCGGCTCGAACCTGGAGAGCTTGCTTCGGGCATCCAAGGAGGGCCGCATGGACGCGGAAGTCGTCCTCGTCGCGAGCAACAAGACGGACGCCCGAGCGCTCGAAGTGGCGCGCAAGGCAGGCGTGCCGACCTTCGTCTCGCCAAGCAAGGGACGCGCGCAAGCCGAGCACGAGCGCGAGCTGCGCCCCGCCATCGACGCCGCGCGGCCCGACCTTGTGCTGCTCGCGGGCTACATGCGCATCCTGACGCCCGACTTCATCCGCGCGTACGAGGGGCGGCTCCTCAACATCCACCCAGCGCTCCTGCCATCGTTCCCGGGCCTCGACGCGCAGGCCCAAGCGCACGCGGCGGGCGTCCGCATCGCCGGCTGCACGACCCACTTCGTCACGGAGGACGTGGACGCGGGCCCCATCGTGATGCAGGCAGCCGTAGCGATCCCACCAGGTGCAAGCGTGGAGGAAGTGCGTGCGCGCATCCTCAAGGCGGAGCACGAGCTCTACCCGCGCACCGTGCAACTCCTCGCCACCAAGAAGGCGAGCTATCAAAATGGTCGTGTCGTGTTCGACTCTCTCGCAGTGAGTGCGGCGCACGGCGCCCCATTGGTCTCGCCTGAGGTGCGTGGGTGAACGAGGCTGATGCCCTCGCCCTGTTGGACGGCCGCGCGCGTTTCGGCATGAAGCCAGGACTCGCCACGATCGACGGAATGCTCTCGGTCCTCGACGATTTCCATCAGGACCTCAAGGTCGTCCACGTGGCCGGCACGAACGGCAAGGGCAGCGTATGCGCGATGATCGCGGCCGCCCTCGAAGCCGCTGGCCACCGGACCGGCCTCTACACGAGCCCGCACCTCATCCGCTTCCACGAGCGCATCCGCGTGAATGGCACTGATATCACTGGCAAGCAGCTGGCTGCGGCGATGGACCGCATCAAGCCCGCGCTCGACAAGTTCCCCGAAGCCACCTATTTCGAGGTCGCGACAGTGCTGGCGCTTCGACACTTCGTGGACGCGGGCGTCGCGGTCGCCGTGCTCGAAGTCGGCCTCGGCGGTCGCCTTGACGCGACGAACGTGTACGCGAAGCCGCTCGTGACCATCGTCACGAACATCTCGCTGGAGCACACGGAAGTGCTCGGGAACACGAAAGAGGCGATCGCGCGCGAGAAGGGCGGCATCATCAAGCCCGGCGCACCTTTAGTGACGGGCGCGAGCGGCAATGCGCTGCAAGAACTGCGCGCCCTCGCGATCGAGTGCGGTTCGAGCGCGCGCGTGCTGGGCGACGACTTCGTGCCCATCGCCGGCAGCGCCGAGCTCGATGGCCAGACATTCGACGTGGACGGCCTGCGCGAGTATGGTCCGCTTCGCATTCCACTCGTTGGCGAGCACCAGATCGAGAACGCCGCACTCGCGCTCGCCGCGCTCGACGCCATCGACGCGTCAGGCTTGCGCGTGCCGATCGATGCGGCGCGTCGCGGGCTTGATCGCACGCGCTGGCCTGGGCGCTTGCAGCGTATCCCCGGCAAGCCGACGTTGCTGTTGGATGGTGCGCACAACCCCGCCGGCATGCTGGCGCTCGTCTCGCACCTGGAGCGCATGGACCTCAAGCCAGTCGTGGTCTTCGGCGCGCTCATGGAGAAGGACTGGGCCCTCATGGTCGAGATGCTCGCGCCGCGCGTGCGCGATGCTATCGTGACGCGCGTCCCGACGCCTCGAAGCGTTGACCCGATGGAGCCCGCGCGCATGTTCAGCCAGATGGGCGTCTTCGGCATGGTCGTCGATGAGCCCGGTCACGCGCTCCGCACGGCGGAGGGCATCGCAGGGCCAAGCGGCATCGTGCTCGTCACGGGAAGCCTTTACCTCGTGGGCGAGATCATGGCGCGGCTGGAGGAACGATGAGGACGTGGAGTATCCGCGGT
>Ga0265292_1003242_pt1 | contig 10173 bp, 9 predicted proteins | sample Munlanlewell296A_FD_189080 | JGI IMG/M metagenome (GOLD analysis project Ga0265292, IMG submission 189080) | Leachate microbial communities from a municipal landfill in Southern Ontario, Canada - Leachate well 296A | ecosystem: Engineered > Solid waste > Landfill > Unclassified | place: Canada... | reverse complement strand
TTGTTTTTCCATATTTCATATCTCCTGTATAAACAAAATTATGCAAACCATTGCCTATATTTACATGAACCTGTGCAGAACCAAGAACGTGCCCTGCATTATATAATGTAATTCTTATATCTGGAGCTATATCAGTTACTTCATTATAATTCAAACAAATGCTGTGCTTTACCATTTCTTTTATATCCGCTGAACTAAAAAGAGGCGTTGCTGCTTGTTTGTAAGCAACTCCTATAAAATCCAAAGCAAGAAGTGCAGATATATCTCTTGTTGGAGCAGTCATATATACAGGTCCTCTATATCCCATTTTATAAAGATAAGGAAGCAAGCCGGCGTGATCGAGATGAGCATGACTTATAATTATTGCATCTAATTGAGATATATTAAATTCTGGAACATTAAAAAAGGGAAATCTATCATTTCCCTGCGCAGCAACATCTATTCCACAATCAAGAAGTATATTTGAAACAGGAGTTTGTAAAAGCAAACAGCTTCTTCCAACTTGTCTTCCACCTCCAAGAAAACTTATTCTTACCCATTCATCAACTTTTTCTGGATTCCATCCCTTGTATATTTTTTCTCCTATATCATTAAGAAATTTTCTCCTATAATTATTGTTGTCATAAAGAACTTCTCTTATGCTTTCTGTAATCTTGCTTTTTATTGCAGGGGAACGCTGAACTTGTGGAACCCAAAGTGTTTCTCTTCTAATCTCATCTAAAATAGAACCCTGTTTTCCTATAACCAGCCCGGGTTTTTTTGCTTCTATTACAACTATGCTTCTTTGAACATCAAATATAATCTCAGTTATTTCTGCATCTTCTGGGATTATGCTTCGTATTCTCTTCTCTGTTATTTCTTTAGAAGGAAGTATTTTTTGGTCTGCCCTAAGTTCAATTCTCTTTTTTATTTCATCGACTATTTTTTTTATATCTGACTCTCCATCTTTAAAAAAATTCTCATTATCTGTATAAAGAACTATATTCGCCCCTTCAAAGTTTGCTTCCTTGACTTTCCCGTGCAACTTCTCTTTAACCCTATTTAGAATTTCCATTTTTTAAATATAAATAAAACTATTTCTTATCGTCTACATATTCTGGTATAATTTGCTGCTCAACTACTTTTTTAATTCCTTCTTTTGTTATTGTAAAAACATCAATTCCATATCCTGAATAAACATCTCTTTGAGTTGATGCTTTTAGTGCTTCAATTACAAGTTCGACTCCTTCTTTAACAATTAAATCTTTTTTATATTGTCTTTCTAGCAAACCAAGAATATAAGGCATACCCGACCCACTTGCCAAGTAATCTTTTATTTTTAATAATGAACCATCAGGACCAATTTCATATAACTCAAATGAACTATCTTCATTAAAACCCCCAATAAAAGTTTCAACAATGTCTGGAACCATTGAAGGTTGTCTTATATTAGAATAAGCTATTGATGAAACTAAATTTGCAGCCTGCTGAATAGTTGGACGTGATTTTGAACGAAGTTCTTTTAATTTTAATTCCGCTGCGATTAATTTAGATAATCTCTGGGCTCCTGAAACCTGTCCTGCCCATGACACAACAAGATAATCATTTATTTTATTTGTCTTTGAGAAATTTTTGTCTATAACAAGTGAAGACCCCCCTGTTACCTGCCTGTCAGAAGCCATTACAACTCCATCTTTACAGACAAGACATACTAAACTTGTTCCTGTTTTTAATATTGAGTCTTTTAATTCTTTGTCCATTTTAGATAAATAATCTAGAATTTATATTATACGTAAAATAAGGGGTTTTATAAATTTTACGGTTTATAAAAAATTATTTCCCTTTCGGGTCTCCCCACCCGAGTCGTCCAAAACTTATTTCATTATACTCTTCCGCATTATATTCAGTAAAACCAAAAGAATGAAAAAGAACCCATTTTGAGACGCCCAAATCTAAAGCAAGTTTACTACATATTGTGCAATAAGGTTTTTCAACAGGGATTATACTTTTATTTCCATTTATTCTTGTAAAATAAAGTGTTGAACCTTTAATTCTTTCTTTGTTATATTTATCAAGTGCATCCTCAATTGCTCTTCCTTCTGCATGAATGCAACAGGTTCTGTCTGATTTAAAATTATTAGGAAGAGTATCCTTAAAACATTTTTCAATTTTTTTATTTTCGGGAGGAGAATTAGAACCTTTACCAATAACAATGTAATCTTTAACTAATGCTGCTCCGCATTTAGAAATTAAACAGAGAGATTTCAAGGCTTCTTCTCTTGCCTGCCCAAGATATTCTCTTGCCCACACAGTTTCTGAATTTTCTAATATCCTCATTGTTCAATCATGCTCTTTCCATTTTCTTTCTTGAATCTTATAACATTTTGGACAAAACTTTCAATTTTTTGTTCATGGCTTACTATTATGAGCTGGGAAACATTCAATTCTTCCAAAACTCCTCTCATCTTATCCAATTGGGATTCAGAAAATCCATCGGTTGGCTCGTCGAGAATAACTAAATCTCTTGTTTTTATTTTACTCAAAAATGAATTTATAACTTGATTAAGAGCAAGACGATAGGCAAGCGCAATTGCTGTCCTCTCTCCTCCAGACAAATAAGCGTAATCAATTTCATAATCCTGCTGTTCAATTATTGGTGTAAAATCCTCACTCAAGCGCACATTAAAGAAATCGGAAACAAGCATTGCAAACCATTCTGAAAATAACTTTGAAAATTCAATCTTCAATTTAGTGAAAACATTTTTTTCAACAATCAAAATTATAGGAATAAATTTTTTTGAAAGCCATTCCTCCAAATCAGAAAGATAATGTGCTTCCTGTTTTATCTCTTCTGTCTTTTTTATCCTTTCTTTCATCTCATTAATCTGCTTTGAAAAAACTTCTATCTCCCTTCTCAATTCTGCAACTTTTATTTCAGCCATTTTTTCTGCCTTCAAAGCTTCAGTAAGCTGCTTTTGTTTTTCTTCATTTAAATTGTCATACTTGTTTAAATCAAAAACTGTTTTCTTAAGAAGATTAATCTGATTTTCAAGCATTTCCAAATCTTTTGAAAGCATAGAATTTGTCTTCTCTAAAGTTATTAAATACCTTTGTTTCTCGTTAATTTCCTGCAATCTTATTCGAAGTATTTTAAGTTCCTGAATTCTCTTTTCTTTTACTGATAATTCATAATCTAATTTTATTATTTGCTCTTGAATTAAATCTTTCTTAGTTGTAAATTCATTTATTAAGTTCATATTCAAAGAAGTATCAGAATCCATTTGATTAATAACATTTGATTTATAGACCGGGTCAACTTCCTGAAGACAAGTTGGGCAAAATTCAATGTGCTTCAATTTTTCTTTTATATTCTCATTATCCTTGTTTTTGGAATTAAGAGAATGAATCATGCTTGTAGTGTTTATATTTTTCTCATTTAATTCCTGCTTTTTGAGTTTTATAGAACTATTTTCCTTTTCAAGTTCAAGAATTTCTTTTTCATCAAAATCTAATTTTTGCAATTCTTGGATTTGAGATTTGAGCTGAGTAATTAATAGAGTATTATTAAAAAGGGTATCTTTTTTAGTAGATATAAATAATTTTGTTTTTTCTATCTCCTGTTGAAGTTTATATTTCTCTTCTATCTTTTTTGACATTTCCTCTTTCTCTCCCTGAATTATTTTTCTCTTATCTACCTTTAAAAGAAAATCTTTTTCTATTGAAAAGATTATAAGTGATTTTTCAGCAAGTTCTCCTTCCTTGGAAACAATATTTAATTTATCCTGCTCAAGATTGGAAGTTATGGCCTCTTTAATCCTCTTTTCCTCGCGAACTTTTGATATAAGAGTTGAAGCATTTTCAAGTATCCTTTTGTATTTATCTATTCCAAAAACGTGCCTTAAGGTGTTTATTCTTGTTTCAGAGTCTTCAAGAATAATTTGTTTCATTTCTTCCTGGGGAGTATAGACTGTAAATTTGTAAAGAAGATTTTGCCTCTTTGAAAATTCTCTTGGATAATTTAGCAATTCAAGAACTTTGCTTTTTAATTCTGTTACAGATATCTCCTTTTTTTCACCATCAATTGAAATTGAGCAATAATCCTGGGAGATTGTCTTGCCTTTCTTTAAAGTTCTCTCAATTATTATAATGTTGTCTTCAATTTCAAATTCTATAGATACTCCTCCTTGAACTTGCCCATTTCTCAATATTGAAGAACCTTTCTGCCCAGGTTGCAAGCCAAACAGAGCGAACTCTATTCCCAGAAGAACAGAAGTTTTACCAGAACCAATATCTCCTGCAAGCAAAATTGAACCCTCCGGGAAATTTATCTCCTGATGTTCATAACTTCTTATATTATCAAGGGTTATCTTTTTTATTTTCATATTTAAAATCAGAGTGGCTGTGGTATATAAGGATATTTATATTAAAAAGAATATTCAAAATTTAAAAAACTTTTTTGTTCCTTGAAGAAGCCGATTGTTAAAAGTCTCGGTCGTTTCTCCTTCTTGCTTTTCTATTGAAAGTGTGCTCATAAGTTCATCTATAATTTTATTAAAAGACGAGGGGTTTTCCTCTGAATAAGCTTTTATAGTTTCTTCTTCAATATTTTCAGAATCTTTTTCAGGTATATTAAACTCAAGTTCCTGTTCTTGTGAAATCAAATCGTGGGTATTTTTGAGCAAAAAATATGCTTCTTTGCTTTTTATGAAATCCTCAATTTGAGGAAATTTTATATCAGAGGTTTTGCCTCTTTTCAATTCTCCATAAATTCTAAGCAGAATTATTTTATCTTTTAAATTTTTCTTGTTTAATTCATATATTATTTTTTCAGTTCCCATAAGAGCATCTTCTACTTCAATAACAAAATGCTCAATTTGTTTTGTTGGGAGCTTTATTTTTTGAATTTTTGAAGAAGATTCAGTATCAAAAATAACAAAACTCCCTTGCTTCAAATCCTCAAGTTCTTTGAAATTATTGGGAAATACAGGCCCAGGATAAACAAATCCCTTTTCATTATAAAAAACATGTATGTGCCCCATTGCATAATAATCTGCCTTGGGAAGCCTGTCAGGATTTACTGATTCTATTGGAAGATTGCCCACAACTTTGTCAATTGTTGTATGTAACATGAATATTTTAAATAAACCAGGAGTATCATTAAATTTTACTCTTTTCAAATCCTGAATTTCCAATCCTGATTTTTTTCCAGGATAGCCATATATGGCAACATTTCCAAAGACAACTGGATTAAGAATTATTGAATTCTCTCTTTCCTCTGCATTATAAACATTTTTGCAAAAACCTGCCTTTTCAAGAACATCCAAAAAAGTCTTTCCTGAAACAGAATAATCATGAGAGCCCGCGATTGTGAAACAGGGTATGCCTGCATCTTTTAATCTCTTAAATTGAGCAAAAGTCTCTTTCAATATTTCTATAGGGGGATAAGCTGAATCAAACAAGTCTCCTGCGAAAAGAACGAAATCGAGCCTTGAATTTATGCATATGTTTACAGCATCTTTAAAAGACTCAAAATTTAAATCCTGCATAGGCTGTTGCTTCCATCCTCCAAGATGAACATCTGCTATGTGCGCGAATCGTACCATAAAAAATGAATTACTTTAGAGTTTTTAAGTATAATTACAATTCAGTTTAAATTTTGTATTAATTATAAAAAGGTTACAAAAGGAAGATATTTAAAGTTTGCTTAGTCTTAGTTTATATGAAGTCTTTAGCAAATATTCTTAGACCAGCAAAGATTTTATTTCCCTTGATTTTAGGAGCTTCGCTTTTATCAAATCCTGCAAAAGCACAGAAAATCTCCTTTTTGAAAGAATTTAACATGGAATGCATTTATTATGAAGAGAAAACCAAAATAGAAAATACTCCTCTTGAAATAAGGGATGTTCCAAAACACCCTGATGATAATTATGCCTATAACAAAAATGTTGCACCAATAGATAATGCAAAGATAAAAATGGGTACTGGACTTGAGTTTTTTTCTTTAAAATTTGGTGGAAAATTAAGTTTATTTAATAAAAATGTCCAAATAAAAACAGGAGCAGGAATTGGAATAGAATTAAATCTTAAACAAATGATTGCAGAAAGAAACTATACTAATTATCCTGGAACAAGTCAAAGGGGAGTGGGTGCTGCATTAACTTTTTATGGGGTTGGAAAAAGATATGTTGTTGAAAAAAATGGTTTTATGAGACCTTTTCTTTTTTCAGAACTAAATATGAAAATTATTCCTCTTAATAAAGAGAATAAATATATAAATAAAATGGGGCTTGGTGCGGGATATGAAATCTTTATAGAAAAAGTAGTAATGATAAATGGTTGGGATAGATATAATCTTTTGGAAACATGGAAAAGATATAATTTATGTGATTTGGTTATTGGAAGACCATATATTTCTATAAATCTCTTTAATGGAGAAGATGTTAATTTTAAGTTAACTGGAGGATTTGACTATATTTTAAAAAAGAAAGAAACTGATATTGGAAAAGAAACAAAAATAAATTATAATCCTGGTTGGTTTGCTGGATTTAAATTTAATGTGGAGTTTTAATATTTTAAGGATTATTTTTATTCCTGTATTTAATTAAAAAAGTTTATAATGCTCTGAAACTAGAAGTATATATAAAATTGATTGTTATATAATAAACATAAAAAAGATGGCTGAAGAATTACTTATCTTAATAATAACTCATTTTGTCAGCGACTGGCTTTTTCAGCCTGGAAAATGGGCAGTGAAAAAAGCAAAAATTACAAAGTATAAATTTTTTCACTCGATTCAGTATATAATCCTCTTTATACCTGTTTTGTATATTCTTAATATAAGTCTACTCTGGTTAATATGGCTTTTTTTGACTCATTTTTTCCTTGATGATTACAAATTTATTAATTGGTGGAATAAGCATATAAAAAGAGAAAAAGAAAAAATTGCATGGCTTATTATGGTAGAAGATCAGATTCTGCACATATTGGCTTTAATACCTTTGATTTTAAAAATACCATTAAACATATTTTAAAATGAGATATAATATTCTTATAGGGGGCGAGGCTGGACAGGGGCCGAATGTTCTTACTCAAATTATTGGAGAAGCATTGATAAAAAATGGAAACTATGTTTTTTATTCAAGAAATTATGAATCTCTAATTCGTGGAGGGCATAATTTCAACATTTTAACTTTTTCAGAAGAACCTCTCTTAAGCAATGATTCCAAAATAGATATATTGGTTTGTCTTGATAACAAGACAGAAGAAATGCATAAGAAAGATTTGAAGTTAGGGGGAATAATACTAAAAAATTCAAATGAGAATATGTATTATGCTGGGAGAATTTTCAAACTTCTCTGCCTTGATTTTAAATTGCTTGAAGAAAGTTTAAAAAAACTTGGTAAAAATTACAATGAAAATATTAAAAATGCAAAAAAAGGGTATGATGAAGAAACAAAAAATATGTGCAAAATAATAAAACAGAAAAAGAACCATTCTTTTTTAAATGGAAATAAGGGAATTTCACAGGGGGCTATTCAGTCAGATATTAAAATATATTATGCATATCCTATGACTCCTGCAACTCCTATACTTAATGAACTTGCATGTAAAGAAAATGTAAATGTTATTGAATTGGAAAATGAAATTGCTGTAATTAATGCTGCAATTGGAAGTTCAATTATGGGAGAAAATGTAATGGTTGGAACTTCAGGAGGAGGATTTGATTTGATGACAGAAGCTTTAAGCATGACAGGAATGGCAGAAATTCCAATAGTAGTTTATTTAGCTCAAAGGCCAGGACCAGGAACAGGAGTTGCAACATATACTTCTCAGGGAGATTTAAATTTAGCTGTAAATTTTGGACATGGAGAATTTTCAAGAATAGTTGTTGCGCCTGGAGACCCAAAAGAAGCGCAAGAATTAACAAATCAGGCATTTTACTTTTCGCAAAAATTTAAAATTCCTTCAATTATATTGGGAGATAAACACCTTGCAGAAAGTTTCTATACAATTAATGAAAAACCTTCAATTATTAAAATAAAGAATGAGACTATTTTTGGAAGATATAATAGCTATGAAAAAGACGCTTACGGAAGTTCAACTGAAGATGCTAATATAATAAAATCAAATGTTGAAAAAAGGTTGAATAAAATTGAAGAAATAAAAAAAGAAGCGAGCAAATTCTCATTGTTTTCTGTTTATGGAAAGCAAGATTCAGAAAATGTTGTTATAAGTTGGGGCTCAACGAAGGGTGCTATATTTGATTCAATAAAAGATATGAATGTTGAGTTTATTCATTTGAAATACATAGAACCTTTTCCTGATGAAATAAAAGAAAAGCTTATTGGAAAAAATATAATATTAGTTGAAAATTCCTCAACAGGACAACTTGCAGGAGTTCTTGCAAAAAAAACAGGAATTTTCATTGATAATAAAAATAAAATATTAAGATATGATGGAAGACCATTTTTCGCAGACGAATTGAAGGAAGAAATAAAAAAGAGGTTGAAATGAAGAGAAGAACACCAAAAGAGATAATTGAGAAAGGAAACCCAAAAACTGAACAGGCATACATTAAATTTCCAAGAGAAGAGCCGATTAAAGTTAATCGTAAAGAAGATGAAGAAGAAACACGTGTTATGATTAATCTAGATTTAATTAAAGGATTACTTAGCAAGGATAAAATTCATAATAAATATACTCAGATACACACTCATGGCTATATAAGAAGCGAAATTCCAAATGCTTTACCAAGTGGTAGCGATTTGGAAACTTTTTATCGTTCCAATAAACAAAAAGCAGAAATAATTGCTCAACAAAATGTACAAACAGGAGAAGTTTCTGGATATACCGTTTTATTAAAAAAAATGGATAGAAAAGATGAATATTCTAATTTATTTGAAGTTAAATATCCTGGCTTATTTGGGCCTTTTAAAGAAATATATTTGGGTGAAAGACTTAGTGGACAAGCTAAAAAATATAATAAAGGATTATATACAAGAAAAATAAGTCCAAAAGAAGGATATAATAAATTAAAGGAAATTTGTGAAAAGCAAGACTGGAATTTAAGATTTGTTCCAGCAAAAGGATATTATTTTGATAAAGAGACAGGGAATTTTGAGAAAAAAAAGGGAATAGAGAAAATAGTTGCTTCAGTAATTGGAGGATTTATTATTATCGCTTCATTATTTAATTTATACAAACTCAATGCTTTTGTTATTAGCGAAGAAATAAATTCTCAATCAAGATATTTTATATTAATATTTATTATATTTACATTTGTATTTGGGGTGTTTATGATATTTAAAAAAAGCAAAATAAATAAAAAACAATCAAAATGAACTCTCACACAAAACAACAACTAATCTGGATTTTATGGACTACAATTATAATGATAATTGGATTGATTATTTTCAAATATATTCCTATGTACATTTATGGAAAAGATATACTATTTGATGCATCTTCACATATGGTCTGGACAAGTTTTGGTCTTTATGTTATATGGTTTTTTATAGACCAGAAGAAATCATGGAGAATTCCATATTTTATTTTTTCTGGTGTCGTATTAATAATAATGGGAATACAAAGAATAATTGTAAGACAGCATAATGAATTGGGAGTGATGCTTGGATTAACCATTGTTGCTATCGCAATAATAATTCCAAGATGGAGAGAATTCAAAAAAGGAGTGAATTTTTAAAAATGAAAGACAACAACGAAAATTCAGAAACACACATAGCCATTTTTAATGGAAAGTCAATAAGAAGGAAATTAGTTAATAATAAATGGTTTTTCTCTATTATAGAGATTCTAACAGATAGTAGTATCCCAAAAAGATATTGGTCTGACTTAAAAATTAAGTTAAAAGGAGAGGGCTTTGAGTCGTACGATAAAATCGTACAACTGAAATTAAAATCTGGAGATGGTAAAGAATATTTAACAGACTGTTCAGATACAGAAGGTATTTTTAGAATAATTCAATCAATCCCTTCAAAAAAAGCAGAGCCGTTTAAAAGATGGCTAGCAAAAGTGGGTTATGAAAGAGTTCAGGAAATAGAAAACCCAGAATTGGCTCAGGAAAGAATGAAAGAACTTTATGAAAAAAAAGGTTATTCAAAAGACTGGATTGATAAAAGAATAAGAGGGATAGCAATAAGGCAAAATCTTACTGATGAATGGAAAAATAGAGAT
>Ga0265292_1003241_pt1 | contig 10175 bp, 4 predicted proteins | sample Munlanlewell296A_FD_189080 | JGI IMG/M metagenome (GOLD analysis project Ga0265292, IMG submission 189080) | Leachate microbial communities from a municipal landfill in Southern Ontario, Canada - Leachate well 296A | ecosystem: Engineered > Solid waste > Landfill > Unclassified | place: Canada... | reverse complement strand
ACAATTATTACCAGCAGTTCCGACTCAACTCGACCGGTACTTACCGGTGTCTATTGGCATTCTTTTGAAGGTAAGCTCTACTTAGCTGCCACCGACGGCTACCGCCTATCGGAAAAATACCTGATAGATACCAAGAATGAACTCTCGGCTATTATTCCAACCAGTAGTTTGCAAGAGGTGCTCCGAACCATTAACGACGAGGTAGACGAAATTGAATTACTATTTAACGACACTCAAGTTCACTTTAAATTGAACGAAACCGAAATTACGAGTCGCCTGATCGATGGTATCTTCCCCGACTACCGCCAACTTATCCCGAAAACTTCCGAAACAGAGATAATCCTGAAAAAAGACGATTTCGTGCGCATTACAAAGATCGCCAGCTTGTTTGCCCGCGAATCTGGCGGCAGTGTTACTTTAACGGCAACCGCTGAGACAAAGACCTTGTCTATCCACTCGATCGCCTCAGAACTTGGTGAAAACACTTCGGAAGCTGAGGTAGAGACGATTTCTCAGGACGGAACAGTCACTCTCAATTCGCGCTACCTCAATGAGGCCCTATCAGTACTCGATGGGGATAAGATTACCTTTCGATTTAGTGGCAAACTTTCACCATGTGTTCTGACCGACGGAAGCGAATCTGCCAACTACAAGCATATTATTATGCCTTTGAAGAGTTAACTCTGTGCCGCACATTACTAAAATTAGTGTGCTGCACTTTCGGAACCATACTAAAAAAGCCATCACCCTTTCGCCCACGACCACTATAATTACAGGAAAAAACGGAACCGGAAAAACTTCACTCCTCGAGGCACTCTATATTGCCTTGCAAGGCAGTTCGTTTCGCGGCAGTGATAGTGATGTGCTTCAGAAAAACGCTTCATGGTATCGAATTGATATTGAAATGGATGACGGGAGTGCGCGAACGGTTAAATTTGACTCGACGAAACCCACAGGCCGTAAACAATTTAGTATTGATGAGAAAATCTCCTATCGCCTGACTGCCGCCAGTAAATACCCAGTAGTTTTATTCGAGCCCGAAGACCTCCGGCTTATTAGTGGATCACCAGTGCGTCGCCGCTTCTTTATAAATCACTTCATTAGCCAAATAAACCCCCTTTACTCGCAGTCACTGCGAAAGTATGACCGTGCACTCAAACAGCGAAACAATCTCCTGAAGCAGGCTTACACGACGCCGGACGAACTATTTGTCTGGAATGTGGCGCTGAGTGAATACGGTGCATATATCATCACTGAGCGAACACTTTTTATTGAAAAAATTAACCAAGTACTAACCGGTATCTACCAATCCATCGCGCAGTCGAAAGATGTCGTGGCGATTCACTACTCTCACACTCTCGTCGATAACATTCAACAGAAGTTAATTTCAGACCTGACGAAAAATACCGAGAAAGATAAGATCCTCGGCTTTACCTCCGTCGGCCCCCACCGCGACGACGTAATATTCTCCTATAACCAAACCCTCGCCGCCTCCAACGCTTCACGTGGTGAGAACCGATCTATTATCTTGGCACTGAAACAGATCGAAGCCGATATTATTTTCCGAATAACTGACATGAAGCCAATTCTCTTACTTGACGACGTGTTTAGTGAGCTCGACGAAACCCGTCAGGAAAATATTACCACGAGTAACTATCAGACACTTATAACTTCTACCTCAAACATATCGTCGAGTAAATACCATACTATTAAAATATTAAAGTAGAATTTACAGATAATCTCGCTCTCAACACCTTTAATATATATAGTTGAAATAGTAGTTGTCGGGGTTTAATTTCTTGGATTTAATCCATTCTTTAATCTCATTTGAATAACTATCTAACGTCGCTGCTTTGTCTGCCCAGGATGGTACAAATGCCTCTACGTCCAAGGTAGCTTTATCGGTGTCTAGGATTGTTTTATAACTTTTTATGGAGTACTTATACTCAACTATTCGTGGAAGAATCTTCTCCACAGGATTATAATACTGCCTGCCTTTTTCTAGAATCTGGGTATCCACACAATTAAAATCTCCATAAATGAGTTTATCGATCGCTAAACATGTGACACCAGTACCATACTCATCCAGATACTTAGTACTTCCATCATCCGACCATTGGTACGTTACATTGTAGGACTGACGAAGACTCTTGATATCTACAATAAAACCAACGGAGTGCACCCTGTTTTGACTATTGAAACTTTGAACATAAGTCCTTTTTCTTACGATAATATCTTTCACAGAGTCTCCCTTTACGGGCTTGGAGAGATTTTTATTAACGGTTAATAGTAAGTTCCGCTGTATAGCATCAATATTGTTTTGATTTGATGGATTCCCTGCGGTGTATGAACTAAGGTTTGATATTTCCAACTCCTCACCATAACGATTCTTAGTGGAGGTAATGACCCATAAAACTAAAATACAAACCACAATCGCAAGAAAAATACCCACCACGATCATAATTCTTTTCTTGGTATAACTATCCATTTATATAATCCTGTATTTTATTAACATCAGCTGTTGGGTATGCGAACTGAGTTGGCCAACCACTAGCATAGAAACCGGTCTTTTTACTTATCGACCCCACTAGTATAAACCCGGACCCGTCACCATCTATAGTACCGTTACCCTCACCACCAATACCAAGCTCACCCCTTGTGCAGCTGGCGTGCCCGACAATTATTGTGTCACCGTGAATCCCCAAAACAACACCGGTGTGTCCTGCCGAGACGCTTGAACCCATACTAAAAATGGAATATAGCTTAGGTTTAGTACCAGTCGGGACACCAACGTCCTTTAGATGGTTAACGACATCTACACCATTTCCCATAGGAGTTGGGGCATTGGTACTAGTGAATTTATTGATGAAGAACCGAGAAAAGGATACACAGTTAGACCCCTGACTACCCGGTGAACAATCAGCCCAATAACTGGCCCCAATAGTTCTTTCCGTATCACCACCCCTATTTGCACCATAGTTCATCATAAGTGTTTTTGCTTGATCTTCCGTCAGCCCACCCTCATCTACGGTGCAGGTTGAGCTTGAAAAACTAGTTTCGCCACCAGTTGCGGCGTCGAGATACTTCTGGAAATCAGGTGCTTCACTATACTTAAGGGGTATTTCTGAGCCATAGCCATTATTTACCTTTTCAACGACGGCATCTGCGTATTGACGAGGGGTAATACTATTACTAGGAGGTACGATATCTAGTAGCGAGGGGTCCTCGTTTGCGGCGGGATAAAAATGGCTAATGGCGAGTTTAAAAATACTGCCATCAAATGCCTTCCATTTCTGAGCGTACTCTATATAAACAACAGCGTCTTGTATGGCTTCAGGGGCTAAGTCGGCTGTCGCATAGTCTTTGGCGGGTGGGTAGAGAGTCCACCTCGACTGCCACGTGCTGGTTATATATTGATATTTACCACGGGCTGATGAAGCAGGGTTTGCTGCAGTTGGATTACCGCCACTCTCTTGCTTTGCCAGTGCCTTCAAAAAAGCATCTAAACCCTCAGCACCTGGAGCTGCTGAACATGTATCAGTAGCATCTGAGGTATCCGGCGAGGTCGGGTCGTAGAATAAAACGTCGTTTGTGCTATAAAAGCTCTCATCGATCGCAAAAGCGGAATCGTGTATTAAAACGCTACTTATAAAAAGAGCAATTGTGAAAATCAATAGTTTTTTCATAGACCAAAACTACTTAATAAGGATGGTGCATCCTTGGCATTTCGTAAACCAGCTTGACCAATCACCTCAGAGTACAATCGGCTGAGACTGTAGTGATTAAGGTTCGTATTCACAACCTTCGACTTAACTGCTGGGTTCATTAAAACAGTCAAGACTTTGTTACCACTCTTTTTATCGTCCTCATCAGCCGTTAATACGACCAAAAGATTACCAGACTTCCAATCGGGGCCATTGAAAATAGTACTCATCCTCGCCTTGAACCATCCATCAGCTGTCGCAAGCGAGCAATCGTGGGCGTTATTGCAGTTGTTTGGGATTAACATGCCGACATTTGGTAATTTACCAGCAGAAACGTCGCCATTGAAATTAGCTAGCGGGACATTAAATTGTTCACAGATACCCTTCTCGTCAACGAAATAGGTCCACGGATTATGCCTGGCTACATAGTTGCCGCTGTTACCCGTAGCGCAAGTTCCCTTCATGCTTTCGGCATAAACTTTTGCTGTTTTGCCGTTACTAATTGCTTGTCCAAATATAGATTGTCCAGCGAGTTTGTGGGCGTTTGGTAAAGCATCATCCGTAACGTCCAGCGTGCTACCGCCAGCAATTGCAATATAATTCGGAAGAGATGGATGTGTAATCGCTGTATAGTTCGTCGCATATCCATATTTTTTTGCCTGTGAAAAGGCGTATGGCATATTGTCCTTCATTTGGTCGAGTGAGTGGTTCTCTTCGGGGATAACCAGCACCTTGGTTATATTAGTAGATTTTTTGGAGTCACTATCGCCCCCTGGAAGTACAACTCCAGCAAGAAGTGTGTTGTGATCTGAACCATTACTATTGACACCAGCCCCAAAATATTTATATTTTGACACACCAACACTAGTACTCATATATATATGATCAACACCACGGGGCTTGTCGGCAAGATCAGCAGACGGACACATGCCCGATCTCTTTTTAGTGGCATCCCACGCGTCCCACAATCCTGTGTTGTTTGTGAGTATACAATAAGGTAGATCTGCCTTTGTGCCTGTCGCCTGATAGTTTGAGTTGAAGTCGCCTGTAATAAATATCGGCAGGCCTTCACTTGAAAGCCTCTTCACGGTATCTGCCATATCCTTTGCACTATTCGTCCTTTGTGACGCCCTGGCATCACTAACAGGTTCGTGAACATTCAGATGATAAAATTCTTGGCCAGTTGTTGTGTAGCGTAGCTTGACTAGCGTATTCGCATTGGCATCCTTACCGCTGGTAACTGTATACCCCGGAACAGATGCTCCCTTAACGAGCGTGAAGTCATCTTTTTTCCACATTATAGGGTTCTGATTGGCATAGGCACCTCCATATGGCTTCGGATAGATATCATAATCCGGCAGCATGGGCTGTATGTCAGTCCACTGCTCCTGGCGAACTTCTTGTAGACCCACAACACCCATGTCGCTATCTTTTATAGTCGCCACCGAACGTTGAAGCCTCGACTTATAGTTGTTTACATTACCAGAACAAGATGCATAGCCGTCGGGATCAGACTCAACCGAGGCGTGACCATAACAAATATTAAACGACCCCATGTTAAATTGTCCACCCGTACCACTCCCTGAAATTATAATATCTGCCATGTGGGTTTCGTGATCGGATCCATTATTTCCAACCTTTAAGTAGTTGTCGGCTTGTACGCCATCTGAAACAAAGATGTGATCAACGGCATTGTCATTTCCAGGGTTTGGACATTTAAATGAACGTTTCTCGGAGAGGTCGTAAACATCGCCCATCAACCCATCCTTACCAAGAACGCAGTACGCAAGTTTCTGAGGGTCATCGTCCAGAGTGTCATTTCCTGTACCGTGCCGTAGTTCATAGCCTGAATTAAAGTCGCCGGTGAAGATCACGGGTAGCCCTTTTGACTGTATGGATTTGATAAAGTTTACGTGATCAAGAGCGTTTCGGTATCGCTTCCCTTTATTCTCCGGGTGCGCTGGATCATGTGTATTGAGGACGTAGAACTGTTGAAGGGTCGTTTTATCTTTAAGTATTACCCAAGGTGCCTGAAGCACAGTATCTCCAAAATACTCAAGGTCGGGCATCATACCGCCATCGACAAAATCGAATCTGTTTACGTCCCAAGCGATGGGGTTTGGCTGTTTCGCAGCCTCTTTCGGGAAGATGTTAAATGTCGTTCCAATTCGGTCGAAAATATAACGACGCTGCTCCACCTGAAATTCTTGAAATCCGATTACTTCGAGTTTGTTATCTTCTATGACCCTAATTGACTTGTTTGCACGTCCCTCAAAGGTGTCGGTGTGGCTTGACCCCAAAATATTGAATGTTGCAGCACGGAATGTAGTCCCACCCTCTGTACTAAGCACTTCGGTTGCAGGCTCTTCCTCGAAGCCAGCACTAATATAATCATTCATTGTATAGACCCGGAAGTTACTCATCTTATCATTCTTATCGCTACATGTCTTGCCGGTGTGCCATGGGTCATCATCAAATGGATCTGTCTCTGAGGCCGAGCCGATCATCTCTGTGCGATCAACACCACAGTATCTCACAAATTTAAGGTAAGTGTCGTCAGGGGTTTTCACTTTAGTCACGGGGTCATAGAAGGCAGCATCTGGATTTGCCTCGCCTGTGTAAGGGTCAACGTAGGGATATTCTTTTGAAGGTTGCGTCGTCATATATACTACGTTGTCATCTGTGTCCATTTCAAGTTCCGCCGGATTCATAGAATACCTAACAGTACAGAGCATGTCAGGGTCGACATTTGCTGCATTTAGCCAATTGTCGTCACACATACTATATCGCTTCGCCTCATAAGGATGTGCTTGCATGTTGTATGCTGCACTCACTTTCCCAAGACTACCGAAAGAACCCGTTACGGTACTGAGTAAGGCACTAAATTGCCCAGCTAGCGAAGGTTGCGACATGAAGGATGCACTGAGCGGCTGCGCTATGGAGCCTGCAAATGAGTATTGATTATAGATGTTGAATGGTTCACTTTTTGCATCGTATGTTTCAGCTGCTATCGTGTCCTTTCGAATACCATCTGTATAAGCGAAGTATTGCTGCAGATCTTCTTTTTTCGACGGCATCATTCCATTTGCTTGTGCCATCCCTCCAAATACAATACTCGAACCAACAGAGTAACCATTACCTACATCTGTACCCCCCGTCTCGGAGTCAAGACGCATTGGACCGTACTGTTTTATAAGATAGTCAACAAGCTCATTAATTCCCTTACTTACGGCAAGACTAATTAAAGCAGTAATGATAATATTTATAGTCACACACAGGGCTCCACCCCCCGCTAGCACGCAAGCCGCGATTATTCCAAGCGTTCCTACGACCAGATTCCCCATTATCTTACAAAAAGCTTTAAGTGCGGATTTGCCGCCAGGTATTTTATCCGGAAGGGTTAAGAACGCCGCTATTGATCCCATTATACCCACAGTCGCCATGCCTAGAGAGAAGCGCGCAGTTGAGGCATTTGGGGATCCAGTGTCGCCGTATGCGGAAAGTCGATAGCCTTGAGAGTCTGTCGACGCTTTTCCGTAATCAGGGTTATCAATCTCATTTGCTCCATCGCCGCTATCGTTTATCTTTTTATTATTTGTAAGAGATGTTAGTTGATCGCCCAGACCTGATATGACTTCTGGGTCGGCATCACCAGCCACGAGCTTGTCAGTCTCATTGAGGAAAGTATAGGCAAATTGAGCGAAAGCCATATACTTCGCCGCCTTAATTCCGTAAGTAATCGCATGAGCAGTTGAATATAGTGGGCAAGCCAGGCCAAGAGCGGCAACAAGGAGTACGCCACTCGATGTCATAGTAGCTAAACTTCTACTCTTGCCAACTGCGTCCTTAAACCTGCCCCCTTCTGACGCAGGTGCTGCTTTGTCCGCCCCAGTAGACTTATCGAATGATTCCTGAACCGACTTCTTATCTTTCCCACTCACAACCGACTTCTTTGTCTTACTGAACTTCGTCGTAAGCATCTTGGTGAATTTTGAATTAATAAATGATTCCGATTTTGGATTAAATGCTTTAAATAGCGCCGCCCTCCCCTCTGTTGTACGAGAAAAGTTCTTCATATCCTGAGGTGTCTTAAGGGTATGGAGGACACCATCATTCGTCGAGTATCGTATCGAGCTGATAACTTTTCGGCCGAATTTTTTATCACCTTCAACAGTAAAGCCAGCTTTCTTGAACTTCCTCTCCATGCGGCCACTCATTGTTGAGAATTTACAGCGTACGGTGACCTTGCTACTGCAGAATCCAGCTCGCACCGAGACGTTACTTTTGATCATGTTGCGCATCATATGGTCGGTACGTATGGTGAGCGCTGGTGTAGCGTCAGACAAGTCATTCAAGAAAACATTTTTAATATGGACAAGCAGTAGGGCTGGCGATAAGAATGTCGACATCAAAAAACCGATAAGTCCCGCGCCGCCCAAGATAACACTCAATGGGCCTTTCTTCTTCACCAACCCAACTAATTTGGTTACAATTGGCCTCTCTACCTCTTCTGAGCTCGGATTATAAAAACCTTGCTGTCCGGTGCTTTGTCCTTCAGCCGAGGTCTCTTTTTCAAGCGCACCATCAATATTAGCCGAGGGATCAACCGATGAGAGATCAGCTCTTTCTGGCGTCGATTCACCGCCACCCTGAATCACCCCAAGCGACCGTTCGGCCTCGTCGAGCTTTGGGGCTGGATTGTTGGCTCTCGAGAGGTTTCCTCTTTCTGGCGTCGATTCACCGCCACCCTGAATCACCCCAAGCTTCGGCCGAATTTCAGGTTGTATCTCAGGATGTTTTTTTGCTGGTTCTGCCATTATTACTTATGATTATACGCTTTACGATCAGTGTTTCATAGATGAGCACAAGTGTTATTGAGCTCCTGTGTTCTCGGATGTTGTAGGCTGAACGTCTGGTTGCGCTACAACTCCACTCGTGACAAGTCCCTGCTCGGTCTGGCTGCCAATGATCTGCATATGCACATGATTTTGGCCAGCGAAGAACAGGCCTTGGCCAACTGGGAAGTTGGAAAGTCGCTTCTTTTCCTCCTCGGTAAGCTTGAAGACGTCAGACAGGACATCAACGGCACTCGACGACTGTTTAAGAAGTAGCTGCATAGATGAGTTTGCCACGATAGCACGACCCATCTTACTGCCCATGAAGTCCTCAACATCTTGCGTAATGGTCGTGAGCCCCAGCTGGTACTTGCGAGCTCGTTTTGCCAGGCTAAACAGGAAGTTAGCGGAATCATCGTATTTCATTAACTGCCACGCCTCGTCGACAATCAGCATACGTTTCTTCTGGTCGGTACGGGTGATGTTCCAGATGTGTGACAAAACAATATACATAGCGACTGGCCTCAGTTCATCTTCAAGGTCTCGAATATTGAAGACCACCATATTGTTATTGATATCGATATTGCTCTGCTGCGAGAAAATACCCGCAAATGTACCAGAGGTGTATTTACGAAGTCGTTGCGCCAACGACGGTCCGGTTCCGTTCATGTGAAGTAGGGTGTCGTAAAGGTCAGCAATGGTTGGTGGCACCGAGTTGTGTGTCAATGGGTCACTAGTGATTCCAACCCGAGCATACGTGTCAATCAGGGCTTGGTCGAGGTCGGCCTCCTCGGCTGGTGTCAGGGCTGCCATCACCACACCTTGGGCGGTTTGTTGGGCGCCGCCGAGCATGAGACGTAGGAGACCGTGGAGTGTAATGAGGTTGGCGCGCAGAGCATCATCCGCCTCGTCGGTATCAATAACCCTTGGAAGATCAAAGGGATTTATACGGGTATCAGACCCGAGACTGAGACGAATATAGCTCCCACCGACCGCATCTGCCAGTTTCTGGTATTCATTCTCAGGGTCGATAATAACCACATCGATACCGATCATCATGCTGCGGAGCGCCTCGAGCTTCACCGTGAACGATTTACCAGCACCAGACTTGGCAAACACCACCATATTGGCGTTCTCCAGGCTAAATCGATCGAAGATCACCAGACCATTGTTGTGCATGTTTATGCCGTACAAGATGCCTTTTTCCTGGGTCAAATCAGCGCTAGTGAACGGGAAGCTGGTGGATATCGCGCCCGTATTCATATTGCGGCGGATCTGTAATTGGTCGCTCATTTGTGGGATGGTGCTATTTAAGCCCTGCTCTTGTTGCGAGCTAGCAACCTTACTAAAGACGAGTTGTTGGCCAAAAATCGTCTCGACCTTGTGTTGTACAAACCCAAGCTCGTCCAGGCTGTCAGCGTAGAGTGTAATATAAAGGCCGTAGCGGAAGAATCGCTCCGAGCCCACCTGAATCTGGTCACGTAGTTCCTCGGCATCCTGGATGGCTGCCTGCAGCCCTGGGTCGCGCGTACGTCCCTTTTCGGCGTTAATCGACAGACTGGCTTCCATCTGCGTCACCTTTTTGCGGAGGTTGTCGAGGACGATCTGACTTTCTACCGGGTAGATGAACATACTC
>Ga0265292_1003240_pt1 | contig 10177 bp, 13 predicted proteins | sample Munlanlewell296A_FD_189080 | JGI IMG/M metagenome (GOLD analysis project Ga0265292, IMG submission 189080) | Leachate microbial communities from a municipal landfill in Southern Ontario, Canada - Leachate well 296A | ecosystem: Engineered > Solid waste > Landfill > Unclassified | place: Canada... | reverse complement strand
ATGACAGGTTAAATAATCGTTAAACAAAGCCCGGGCAGGCGGCCGCAAATTAACCCGCCTCTGGGTGGTCATTTTTTCAAATAATTGCCTGATTTTAGTTAACCCCCACCATTTTTTCAATTGCAAAAAATCTTTCCACTCGCCGTAATTCATTACTCCTTCAAGAATGCTTTCATCTGATAGTTTCGTCACATCCGCCACCCACCACCACAAACCCCGGCGCTCATCCAGCCAATCAGCCAATTGCTGTTTTCCCAATCTCATAATCCTATTATACTGTATCTATGCCGCCAATTTCTATTCTTTTCTTCGGCGCGTGGAAAACCGTTCTAAACTTTCACTGCCCCTGTTTTAACTATCAAAGTTCCTTTAAATAGATCGTGGAACCATTGAGGCGCTCTTCGTTGCGGCTCAAAAACAATCTCCATTCTTCCTGCTTCTACTGCTTGCCTGAATATCCTTTGTTTGCCGTCGGGTTGAAATTCTCTATTCATAGCCGTAAGTTCTGTTTCAGAAAAACCCCGCAAAATAAAAACACCGCTTAAATCTTCTAAGTCTATCGTTCGCTCTCCCCCAGTCATAGGGGGAATTGTCCAGGCATATCCTCGCCTTGCTAAAAATACGGCAAAACCGTTACTGGTAATCCTTTCGCTGCCATAAAAAAACTCAAACCAGTCATTATTAATTAATACTTCCTCTCCTTCTTTAATTTCTCTTAATTCTTTGCCTGACTCATAGCCTGATTTTCGGAGCAAAAAAGACGGTGAATTCACTTGACCTGGTAAAGCAACTGTCACCTTAATCAAATCTTTCATCGCTTTAACCACTGTTTTTTGTGGTTCAGTCATGGCTTGAGGTTCTATACCCGCGATCGGAATCGCCTCAATTATCTGTGCTAAATCTGATTTCGGAGCCGTGTCTTTCATAAAAAACTGCCTTCCTGGGCAGCTTTAGTGGTATTATTATAACATTAAACTATGAAAGTCAAGATCCTTTTTTTCGGCTCGTCGGGGAATTCGGCGCTTGTCAAAAACGCCTTAATTAAGGCCGGATATAAGCTTGTTGACCAGCCGGACAAGGCCGACCTTACTATCAGCGCCGACTACGGCCAGAAACTCCCTAGCGGCGGCCTGAATCTCCACCCCTCGCTTTTGCCCCAGTACCGCGGTCCGGCGCCGGTGCCGCAGCAAATTCTCAACAACGAAAAAGAGTCGGGAATTACCATTATTAAAATGACTGACCAGTTTGACGCCGGCCCAATCATTGCCCAAGAAAAAGTAACGATTTTACCCGAAGACACCGCGCCGGATTTATTAAAACGCTGTTTTATGGCGGGTGCGAAACTGCTGATAAAAATTCTGCCCGACTATCTGAACAATAAAATTACTCTTTTCCTCCAAGACGAATCACAAGTCACCTATACCCGCAAATTTACCAAAGCCGACGGCTTTATCTCATGGGAAGAATTCAAAGCCGGCGGGCCGGAACACAAAATCCGCGCTTTGTTTCCCTGGCCCGGAGTTTGGACCACCATGCCTAACAATAAAATTTTAAAACTATTGCCCAAAAATATGTTTCAGCTGGAAGGTAAACAACCGATCACTCGGCAGCAATTTCTGGCCGGATATAAACAGTTTCTTTAAGTCGAACCTTTAGCTTGCACTCCAATAGGCCATCCGTCTACCATTCTGTCTCTCCAATCCTCTGTTAGCCTGGTTATAACTACTTCCTGAATTGAAATCCCACCGCCCTGCAATACTCTCAAAAGTTTCAATTGCCCCCACAAAAATCTATCAATATTTATTGTTGTGCCAGAATCTTGTTGCTCCATAGCAGAAAAAAATCCTTTATCTGATAAAGTTTTCCTCGTTTCCTCTTCTAAAATATCACAAATTACTAAATGATTAGTGCCGATTCTATCAATTAGCTGCCTGATTAAATTTTGTCCATCACCTTGATTGACTGAAGTTAGATAATCAATTGAACAAATGGTTCTATCTGCAGGATCTTTCTCGAAAGAAAATTCCAAAAAACTTTTCCCCTTTCTTAAAGTACCACCTGGAGGCAATATTTCTGGCATATTCTGCTACAATAACTTCATGAATATAACACTTTTTGGCGGCAGTTTCAACCCGCCGCACCTGGGCCACGAAATTGTCCTGAAGCAAATTTTTGCACTGAAGCTAATCCCCAATCTTGACCAGATTTGGCTTTTGCCCGAATATCAACACAGTTTTGCCAAAAATACTGATCTGGCGCCGGTTACCCACCGCCTCGCCATGACTAAATTTTTGCTCAATCATAAAATTAAACTGCAGACATGCTGTATCGACAAAAAAATGTCCGGCAACACCATTGAGCATATTACTTATCTTAAAAATAAATTTCCCCAACACCAATTTTCTTTTTTGATCGGTTCAGACAATCTGACGGGATTTACCCGATGGCCACAGTGGCAGAAATTATTAAAATTAATGTTGTTTTATATTTATCCTCGGCTCGGCTGTCCGTTTAAGCCGCTTTATTCCAATATGAAGCCCTTAACGCACCCGCAACAAATCATCACCAATATTTCCTCAACCATGATTAGACAAAGATTGGAGAAAAAACTAACCATCAATCACCTGGTGCCTATACCCATCGCCGCGTATATTAAGAAAAACTCTCTTTTTTAATCTTTCTCACGCAGCTGGTGCATAAAATCAGCCGCTTTTTTTTACCTTCCACTAAAATCGTCACCCGTTTTAAATTTGGTTTAAACAGTCTTTTCACCCGGTTTTTGGCATGCGAGACAAAGTTCCCATACTGAACGCCTTTGCCGCAATTTTGACATTTTTGAGCCATATTAGGCTATACTATACCATAAATATCTATCTATGCTAAGTACAATCATCTGGGCAATTGCCCTGTTAATTGCCATTACCATCCATGAATTCGCCCATGCTCTGGTTTCTGACAAACTCGGCGATCCCACTGCTTCCCTTGCCGGCCGAATCAGCTTAAATCCCTTTAAACATCTTGATCCGATCGGGACTTTAATGCTGTTGATTTTCCACTTCGGCTGGGGCAAACCTGTCCCTTTTGATCCCTTTAATCTCCGCCATCCCAAACGTGACGCCGCTTTAATTTCTTTAGCCGGACCGGCCTCAAACCTGATTTTAGCCACCCTGCTTTCTTTAGTTGCCAAACTCTCCGGCTTACCTTTACTCGCCCTAATCGCCACTCCGTTAATCATTATTAATATCAACTTGGCGATCTTTAATCTTTTGCCGGTGCCGCCTTTAGACGGCGCCAAAATTCTCTATGGTTTTTTGCCCCGGAGCTGGGCCGACGAATACAACGACTTTATGAAATCTTACGGCACGATCCTCTTAATCTTACTGATTCTCCCCATCGGCGGCTCGTCTTTAGCCATCAATCTCATCATGCCGATAATCAATCTTATTTTAAATTTCCTTCTGTAACCCCCCAACCACTGCCATACTCAATCATCCTCTTGTTCTCTGTAGCCCCGGCAACTCTATTTCTCCCCTGTTGTTTAGCATAATACATCGCCTCATCAACAACATTGGCAAGATCATCAAAACTCTGACCATGCTGCCATTGTGCCACTCCAACACTAATAGTTACATCTCTTTTAATCTTTTCCTCATTGTTACCGTTACCGGCCGGTTGGCCTTTGGACAAATCTGCCGCTGCCGTCACTCTAATTCTTTCCGCTACCTCCAAAGCCTTCTGTAAATCAGTTTCCGGCAGTAAGATCATAAACTCTTCGCCGCCATAACGGCCCGGAGCATCAATATTTCTTGTCTGTCTTCCCAAAACCTGCGCCAATGAACTTAAAACTTTATCGCCGGCTGGATGTCCAAACCCATCATTGTATCCCTTAAAATCATCTATATCCAGGAAAATCGCCGCCAGAGGCCGCTTATATCTTCCTGCTTTTCCCCTTTCTCGTTCAAAGACCCTAACTAAGGCCCGACGGTTAAGTAAACCTGTCAAATGATCTTTTCCGGCAACACTATCAACAATTTTATTCCATTCTAATGCTTCTGCGTGTGTTGCTGTTGTATTTGGAAGTCGCTTATCTCCTATTTCATTCATAACTTGACAACATGATATAATTAATTGGTTGTGAAAACAACCACTGCCCTACCAGGCGCGTTGACAAGTTGAAAGATTTTTTCCTCAACGCTTTTTGTACGGAAGGCATTATACCGAAAATCCGTGGATTTTTGGTTAGCTTTCCACCTTGAACTTTTGTTCGGGGAACGCTTTCAGCTGACGGCCTTACGGTGGGGCATGTTTTATTTTCCGCCGCCGCCTTAGCTCAGTGGTAGAGCAACACTTTTGTAAAGTGAAGGTCTTCAGTTCAAATCTGAAAGGCGGCTCTTACTTCTCCACGGTAAACACCCAAAACCGCATCCCTGCCTGCCAATCATTGGTCGCCAACCCCGCCTTTAAACACAACTGGCGCAAAAATTCTTCAGCCTCACCTAACTTTTCCCAAACCTGCGGCAAAAAGACCGCCTTCCGGCCGAATTTATGAATCACCAAGCCAGGTTTGTTTTTGGCTAAAAAATCTAATAACACTTGTTTACTTTTCGGCAGATAAGGCTTTAACGGGCTCAAAACCGAGACCTCAATTTTTAAGTCTCTCAGCTCGCTTTGGGTCACCGGTTCAAAGCGGCCGTCCTGGGTCGCCGCGGCAATAGCATTGTCAATAATCGCCTGTTCCAGCCCACCCACCGGTTCAATATTGCCAATACAGCCCCTTAAGCTGCCGTGGTTATAAAGCGTCACAAAACACGCGCCCGGCTGTGGGGATTCGGCCTTGATTTTTTTCCCGGTCTTTAAATAGTTTTTAATCGCCAGCCTGGCCAGCTTGATTTTATTCATAAAAAACAATGGCGCTATAACCAACCACCCGGTTGCTGTCGCCTGAAGCCGTGGCCGAGGTATCATAACAGACCAATTTTGCCTGCCAGTTGCCCGCTCTAGCCAAGTTCATCAGCATTAAAATCCCTATCCGGCCGCAGGCACAGTCTTCATTCTCCAGTAAAAATTTGCGGTTGTTGCTTAAAATCGCTTTGATTGTTTTTTGATCGTATTCTTCGGCTAAATCTTGCGGTAAATAATGGGAAAGGTCGGAAGAAACTATCAAAATTGAATCCGGCGGCAGAACCAACTCTGTTTCCGAACCGGTCAATAAACAGCTGATCTTAAAATCTTTAAATAAATACTGTAAAAAGGGCAGCTGGACTTCCAAACAATGCTCACCTTCATGGACTGAATCATTAATTGGCAGTTGCCCCAGAGATTTTTGCTCCACTGCCCCTAAAGGCGTCAGCCAACTGGCAAAAGAAGAACCGGCTAAGCCCGTCAAAAATTCATGATGCGACGGACCCAGTAAAATAAAATGTTTTTGCCCGCTGTCTTCAATCTGCCGACATCCCCACGCCGCCGTCTGACCGGAATAAATCCAGCCCGCGTGGGGCACGATCAGGGCCCGGACTTTACCGGAAACAACCTTTTTTGTCCGGCTGAAAAAAAGCTTCAATTCTTTTAAAATTTCCTCCCGCTCGGCGGGATAAAAACTGCCGGCTACTACAGAAGGCCGTCCGCCGGCCGGCGGATTACTGCCAGACGCCATAAATCTTCTCCCCACATTTTTTACATCTGCCAGCATGACCCAAGTTTTTAATCACCCCTTGATAGTTAGCCCTATCAATTAAAACCGTTTGGCACTGAGGACAATTAGTGGCCGAGTGTTCCGGGTCATCGATATTGCCTAGATAAACATATCTCAAACCGGCTTGTTTGCCAATTTTGTAAGCCCTTAATAAATCTTCGCGCCTGGTAACCGGGACATCCAGCATTTGATAATCCGGATGAAAAGCAGAGATATGCCACGGTATGTCTTTAGAAATGCCTGCCAAGAATTTGGCCGTCTGCTGCAATTCTTTATCACTGTCGTTATATCCGGGAATTAACAAAGTGGTGACTTCAATGCTGATGCCGGCTTGAAAATATTTTTTAATATTGGCTTTGACCGGTTCGATCTTGGCCTTGCAGATTTGCGTATAAAATTTATTGGAAAAGCTTTTTAAGTCAATGTTAATCGCGTCCAGGTAGGGCTTGATATACAAAAAACTTTCAGCTGATTCAAAACCATTGGAGATAAAGACGTTTTTCAAACCCTTTTTCTTGGCTAACTTGGCCGTATCATAAGCCAGCTCGATAAAAATCGCCGGCTCGTTGTAAGTGTAGGCAATCCCTGCCGCTTTTTCCTCTACCGCCAGTTTAACAATTTCTTGGGGCGTAATTTTGGTTGACACGTTTTCGATATAATCGATTAAATTTTTCGCTTTTCGTTTTACGCTTTGCGCTTTATTCCCCTGGCTTTGCGTCCAATTCTGGCAAAACCGACAGTTAAAATTGCAACCAACTGTCCCGAAGGACAACAAATATTTTCCGGGCAAAAAATGAAACAGCGGCTTTTTCTCCACCGGATCAAGCTGAAGACCGATTACCCGGCCGTACACCAGGGAATACAGCTTGCCTTTTTGATTAATTCTGGTACCGCAGATGCCGCTTTTCCCCTCCGCCATCCGGCAGTACCACGAACAAGCCAAACATTGGACTTTTTTCTCTGCTAGTTTTTTATACAGCTTGGCGAGTTTCATTAACTATTGTTATAATAGCATGAAATAAAAGCTGGAGTGGTAGAGCGGTCAAATACACTTCTCTGTAAAAGAAGCGCCGCAAGGCTTCCTAGGTTCGAATCCTAGCTCCAGCACCTAAAGCCGTCTTAGCTCAGTTGGCAGAGCACGAACATGGTAAGTTCGGGGTCCCGGGTTCGATTCCCGGAGACGGCTCAAAGGAGGTATAATAAACTATGGCAAAAAAAGGCAAAGGCCCCCGAGGCATTTTGGGCCTTAAATGTTCTATCTGTAACGCGCAAAACTATCTCACCCAGAGAAATCGGGTTAATTCGCCCGAAAAACTGGCGTTAAAAAAGTATTGCAGCCGCTGCCGCAAACACACGCCTCACAAAGAAATGAGCAAATTGAAATAATTCTCTTTGGGCCCGTCGTATACTGGTAGTATGAAGCTATGGCATAGCTTAGAAAGGGGTTCGATTCCCCTCGGGTCCACCCAATTCCTGCAACACATTAATCTTTCTTGGGGTAATTTTAATTAAAACCAAAGCGATTAATACTCCCAGTAAACCCAATAAACTAAACGTCATCTGATTGCCGACCCTGTCTGCCAAAAAACCGCTTAAAATCGGTCCGATAATAAATCCCAGGTTGGTATAAAAATCCTCTAAGCCCTCAATCTCTTTTTCATACTTGCCGGTTTCTTTTATATAATCGGCAAAAGCCGCTTTGAGCGCCGGCCAAGCTAGAGAAAAAGCCAGCGACGCCGTAAAAACAATTCCGATCACTCCGAGCGGATGCTTAACAAAATTAATCAGGGATAAAACCAACGAACCTAACAGCAAGCTGATAAAGCTGGTGCGTTTTTTGCCGAACTTTTTGGTTACGCCGCCTACCCACCAGCCCACCAGCAGGCTCGGCAAAGTATAAGCACTCATGAACAAACCGGCCATTTGGTGAATCCCGGCAAAACTTTCGGCTAAAAGCGGCCCGATCGTCCAGAAAAATCCGTCCATAATATTTAACACCATGATCATCAATAACACCGGCAGTAAAATCTTATCTAACTTCCGCCACCGTTTAATCTCGTGGACAAAACCTTTGTAAGGTGAACAAATTTTGATTTTTTCCTGCGGTCCTTTTTTCTCTTCCGCAAAAAGCCTTAATAAAAATAATCCGGCCACTCCCAAAAAAACAGCGGAGAAAATAAAGGGCATACCGCCGACGGTTTTCTGAATCAACATACCGGCAAAAAGCGGCGCTAACAGATAACCGATCGCCTGAAACACCTGCAACAAGCCGAAACTGGAAGAATGTTCCTCGGCTTTGACAAACCGGGAAACAAAGTCATAACTGCCGAAATTTTTCAAATCATAATAAACACCCCACAAACCCATTGCCAGCAAAAATAAACCTACTCCTTTAGCTAAATACAATGCGCCGATATAGCCAAAGCATAAGCCAAACATCAGGATAAAAATCTGCCGGAAATGGCCGTGTTTGAAAATTTTACACATTAAAAAATCAAAGATTGCTCCAAAGACCGATGAACTGCCGATAATCAAACCCATCAGGGTTTTAGACATACCCGCTTCGGTCATTACCAACGGTGTCACGTAAGTCGTCATTCCGTCAAAAATCGACCAAAATAAAATCATTAATCCCAAGAAATACAACGCCTGATGCTGTTTGCCGTAACGCCGGATATGAAGTACCAAATGCCGAAAGTCTTTCATTACTTAAAGGCTACCAGATTATGGTAAAATATTCTAGCCGAAGGGGTGTAGCTCAGCTGGGAGAGCGTCCGTCTCCAAAACGGAAGGCCATAGGTTCAATCCCTATCACCCCTGCCACGTTCAGCTCATTACATTCGTGAACGTGGCGTAGCCACTATAAATAATGAGCCTGAACCGTGGCCTGCAAGATACAATTAACTTGTATAATTGTATCCACAATGCACTATTTCTATATTCTTCAAAGCCTTAAAAATCAAAAATTATATTTAGGCTGCACCTCAAATTTAAAACGTCGCTTTCATTCACATAACTCTGGCAAAAATAAAGCCACTAAACCAAATATACCTTATGAATTAGTTTTTTATTCTGGTTTTAAAAATAAACAAGATGCTATCAACTGCGAAAAGTATTTCAAAACCACGGCTGGCTGGAAACGTCTCCACCGGATGCTCGAAAATACTATCAAAAAGAATTCCAAAACCACATCCTAATATAATCCACTAGCCCCTGCAAAATAGCCTCAAAATGATATACTTCAAATAATGGTAATTAGAACTGCAACAATTGATGATGTAAAAACACTCCAAAACTTAAATGACGAGGTTTTTGTAGACAACCACAAATACGATTCCGATTTGAAAATTGATTGGGCACAATCTGATACTGGAAAGGAATATTTTTCAAATGTTGTTAACAACCCAAACGCCATTTGCCTGATTGCCGAAGATGAGGGTAAAGCAATAGGATATATTGCGGCTGCGCCTAAAGAATTCGGGTATCGTTTAAGTAAATATCTTGAAATTGAAAATATGGGAGTATCACCTGATTTTCGTTCTAAAGGGATAGGTTCCAAACTAATAACGGAGTGCCTTAAATCAGCAAAAGAGAAAGGATTCCAAAGGGCTTACGTTAATGCATACTTTGAAAACATAAAAGCCATAAATTTCTACGAAAATTGTGGTTTTAAGAAAATTGATATAAGTTTGGAAAAGGATATTTAAAGAAGTTCCTGACAAAGTTCACCAACCCCTGCCACGTTCAGTTTACATGAACGTGGCCTGCCTTTACTCTTCCAAATAATCCCTTAACTTCCAGCTGACAGTAGGATGGCGCAGACGGAATAAAGCCTGGGTTTCAATCTGGCGAACCCTTTCTCTCGTCACGCCCATTTTGCGGCCGATCTCCTCGAGCGTATAATCCTGCCCATCGACCAAACCATAGCGCAGCTGCAAAATCTTAACTTCACGCGGTGGTAAACCCTTCATAACTTCATTCAATTGCTCGTGTAACAAATTAGCAGTAACGGCAGTATCCGTCCGGAAATCATCTTCGATGAAATCTCCTAAAACCGTATCTTCCTCGTCGTCGGTCGGCATTTCCAGCGAGAGCGGCCGGCGTGCCACCTGGATCATGCTCTCCACTCTTTTGGATAACACTTTCAGCGCATCGGCCAATTCCTCAACCGAAGGTTCGCGGCCAAGCCGCTGGGTCAATTGATGCTGCATACGTAGCATTCTATTAATTTGATCGCCCATATGGACCGGAATACGAATAGTTCGTCCCTGATCAGCAATCGCCCGCGTCACTGCCTGCCTAATCCACCAGGTGGCATAAGTGGAAAATTTATGCCCCCGGCGGTAGTCAAATTTTTTCGTCGCCCGGATTAAACCGATATTACCTTCCTGAATTAAGTCCAGAAACGGCACGCCCCGGCCCATATATTTCTTGGCAACGGAAATTACCAAACGGGAATTGGCAGTAATTAAATGTTCCCTAGCG
>Ga0265292_1003239_pt1 | contig 10180 bp, 8 predicted proteins | sample Munlanlewell296A_FD_189080 | JGI IMG/M metagenome (GOLD analysis project Ga0265292, IMG submission 189080) | Leachate microbial communities from a municipal landfill in Southern Ontario, Canada - Leachate well 296A | ecosystem: Engineered > Solid waste > Landfill > Unclassified | place: Canada... | reverse complement strand
CGATCCGGTCCTTCGAGACGCCGGGCTCGGACCATAACGACTGGCACGCCTGGCACACGGCGTCCCAGAACACGTGCGCGTGCTGCTCGGCCAACCCCGGTGCGTCGGAAAAGTAAGGTTCGATGGGTGTGCGAGCCTTGGCCACCAGGTTGCCGTGGAGGTCGAAGACCAGCGCGCGGGCGCTCTGCGTACCTTGGTCTATCGCGAGCAAGTGATCACCGGGCATGCGTGACTCCTGCGGGAATTCCCGCCGTTGAACGGGACTGCCGGGGACGGGCCGAGAACCGCCCTCTCGTCTTCATCTCCGTCCCCCCAAAGGCCTCCCGGTTGCCGGCATCAAGCACCGGAAGGTGAAGCCTGGCGGCCGCGCGAGAAGGAATCGGACGCGGTGGGTCTGAGCGCAGGCGCCCCGCTCCCGTGGCTAGCTAGACAGGCGGCGAGTAGCCGGACCGCCATAGCTCCTGGTAGCGCTCCACTTCCTGAACCCAGCGCTCGTCATCCCAACCCAGTTCGCGCTGGGTGACGGCGCGAACTCGGTCGAGCAGCGCCAGGCCGCCCTGCGGAAGCGTCAACCCTAGTCGGACGCGACGCAGAAGCAGGTCGTCGAGATGAACCACGCCCTCCTGACGGGCTGCCCAGCGGAGCTCGGCCCAGGTGAACAGCGTGCCGTCAATCGGCTGTAGGTCCCCGGGTTCGGAGGCCTCGACCAGCGCTGGTGTCTCCACGCCATGGCGGCCAAGCAGCCGCAGGCAGAGCGCGGGATCGACAATGCCCTCGAGACAGCGTTCCGGCGGCAGCGGGTCGAGGACGGGAAGGCGGGCGTCGAGCGTCACGGGACGCGGCAGCCGTGCTTTTGAAGCGCGCAGGGCGCTGTGAGCCATGCGGCGGAAGGTGGTCAGCTTGCCTCCGGTGACCGTCAACAGGCCGCGCTCATCCCACAGGACGTACTCGCGCGATTCCTTCGACGGGTCCGATCGCCCGGTGTTGATTACGGCCCGGACGCCGGCCTGTGTCGCCATGACGTCCTGCATCCCCAGTTCGAGCGACGGGAAGGCGAAGGTGGCCATCGCCAGCAAGAAGCTGGCCTCCGCCGAATCGATGGCCGGCTCGAGCGCCAGGTCGTCGGCGTGGTCGACATCGGTCGTTCCGATCAGCGTCACCCCCTCCCACGGAACGGCGAAGACCGGTCGGCCGGTGGCCGGGTGCAGCACGCTGACGGCGCGGGTGAGCGGCAAACGCGAGTAGGGGAAGATCAGATGACTACCCCGCAGCCGGCGAAGGCGCCGGCGGCCGCCGACCTGCAGGCGCAGATCATCGGCCCACGCGCCGGTGGCGCTGAGGACGACCGGCGCCTGAACTTCGGCCGTCCGATCGGAACCGGGAGATTGATCGCGCACGACCACGCCGCACACCTGCCCGGTGCGGCGGGTCAACAGGCCTTCGACGCGCGCGTAGTTGAGCGCCAGCGATCCTCCGCGGACCGCTTCGCGCAGCACGCGCAGGACCAGCCGGGCATCGTCGGTGGTGGCGTCGATGAAGCGATAGCCGCCGAGCAGGCCTTGCGACGCCAGCACCGGGCACAGGTCCAGCAGGCCGCGGGCGTCGTAGTGACGGTGGCCCCGCTTCAGTGCCAGCAGGTCGTAGATCACCAGGCCGAGACCGAAAACCCAGCCGGGCGTGCGGTCGCCGCGGAAGCTCGGCATCAGAAAGCCCAGCGGCGACACCAGCCCGCGTCCCTCGCGCAGCAGGCGTTCGCGTTCAGAGACCGACTCCATCGTCAGCCGGACCTGTGCGTTCTTCAGATAGCGCAGGCCGCCGTGGACGAGCTTGGAGGAGCGACTGGAGGTGCCGGAGCTAAAATCGCCGCCCTCGAGCAGCACGGCGTGCAGGCCGGCGCGGGCCGCCTCGCGCAGGATCCCGGCGCCGGTGATCCCACCGCCGATGACGATCAGATCCCAAGCAGTGTCCAGTTGAGACCAGGCTTCGTCGCGCCAACCGCGAGACCACATGGGAATCGCCTCGTTCGCCGGAGCCGCAGCCTAGGGCGTATGGGCTTTCAGCCACTGGACCACAAGGCTCAGCACCTCGCCCTGCTGCGGCTCGTTGTGCGTCTCGTGATACAGCCCGTCCCAGATCTTGAGGCTGCAATCGCTCGGGACTTTGGCGGCAAACTCACGGCAGGCCTGGGCGGACGTAAGGCGGTCTTCACTGCCGTTGTAGATCAGGACCGGCAGGTGCATCTCGGAGGCGTGAGCGAGCAGCCACTCCCCGACGTCGATCAACCCGATGCCAAGGCGCGGGGTGACGCGATCGTGGACCAACGGATCTTCGGCGTAGGCGCGGACCACGGCGGGATCGCGCGACAGCGCGGCGCGCTCGAGGCCGGAAGGCATACTGAAGGACGGCCAGGCGTTGAACAGCAACCGGCCCAGCGTCGTCTTCCATGCCGGCGGTTGGAAGGCCAGCCGCAGCTGCGGGCTGCTGGCGACGACGCCGCAGAGTGCCGGCCTACGGCGGATGGCGTGGTACAAGACTAGATTGCCCCCTAGGCTGTGGCCGTAGAAGAACAGCGGCGAAGATGGAAAACGTCGACCGGCCTCCTCGAGCAGCACATCGAGGTCGTCGAGGAAGGTGTCGTAGCTCGGCGTGAATCCCCGCTGGCCGGCCGACCGGCCGTGACCGCGCAGGTCCAGGCCGAGGACCGCATACCCCGCCTGGTCGAGCGCTGCGGCGACGTGTGAATAGCGACCGGTGTGCTCGCCGAGGCCGTGAACCAGGCACACCACACCGCGCACCTGTCCGTGGGGACGCCACTCGCGACCCACCAGCGCCAGCCCATCCTTGCTACTCGCCGTGATCTGCGTCTCCGCCATGTCCACGTCTCCCGGGGATCAGATGGTCGTCATGCCGCCGTCCACGACGAGTGCGTGGCCGGTGACGAAGGATGCGGCGTCCGAGCACAGCCACGCCAAGGCCTCGGCGATCTCCTCCGGTTGCCCGCTTCGGCCGAGGGGCTGCATCATCCGCAGGACCCCATCGCACAGGGGAGGGAACCGGCCGATGGAGTCCGCATCTCCGAGGATCACTCGAGAGCCGGCCATGGCCATGCACCGCGCTGCGGCGCGCCCGATCCCGGAGGCGCCGCCCGTCACGATAGCGACTTTGCCGGCCAGTCCCGCGGTCATGTCGGCTCCGGATGAACAGCCTTTGGGCTGGGCCGGGCGGACTGTCTCGGCTGCCCGTGGTCGGCTCGCCGCGCCGCAATGCTTTTGTTGCCTGCACGACGCAGGACGGTGTGTGCCGAAGGCACGGACGCCAGTATATCCCCGTCAAAGGGGCCGGGGAAGCAGATATGTCGGATTTTGGTTTCCGGCAGGCATGTCGATGGGGATGGGGAACGGAGGGAGGGCGAGTCGAATGCGAAGTTGCTTGCGCGCCAAGCCAGACCGGGGTATCTCCTGTGCCGCGGCCCGCTGAGGACACTCGCTGGCAGCGTCGTGAGAATCGTGCAAGCCGGCGGCCGACCGGGCGGCTACGGTCGAACCAGTTTCCCCGGATTGAGCATGCCGTCGGGGTCGAACGTCAGGAAAGCCGAGCGCAGTGCGGCGACGCCGGCGGGTCCCTTCTCGGCCTCCAGGAACGGCAGGTGGTCGAGACCGACACCGTGCTGGTGGCTGATGGTCCCCCCGAGTCTCACGATTGCCAGACTCACGGCGAGCTTGGCGGCGCGCCAGGCGGCGACGGTTTCATCAGGATCATCGGCGCGCGGGAAGAGGTAGGTGGTATAGACGCTTGCGCCGTCGGTGTAGATGTGCGACAGATGGGTGAAGACCAGGAGCCGCGAGCCGCAGGCGGCGAACGAGTCGCGCAGAGTCTGCTGGATGGTCCGGGCCGCGGCGAGCGCTCCGGCCCACGGCAAAGCGGTCTCGACCGTGTCGAGCGCATAGCCGCGCTCCCACAGAGTATTGCGCAGGTACGGCGACAGGAAGCGGCTCTTCCGCCACAGGCGTCCGATCATGGCGATTGGAAAGAGGCCGCCGTGCCTTCGGCATACGCCGGCGGCGTGGCGCAGCGTCTGCCCAGCGCGCCGGCGATCACCGGTGAGCCCGAGGATCAACAGGCTGCGTTCGCCCCGGTAACCCGCCACGCGCAGGCCACGATCAGCCCAGCGAGTCAGGTCCGGCTTACCGGCCAGCATCAGCGTGGTCTCCGTCTCCTGCGCGTCGCTCAGGCGCATCATCGACACCGGCAATCCGCCCTGTGCCATCTCTCGAACCGCCTCGGCGCCGGCGGCCCAGTCGGCGAAGAACACGCCGTAGAAGGACTCGGTTTCGGGGCGGCATCGAATGCGCACCTGCGCCCGGGTGATCACGCCCATGCGGCCCTCAGATCCCAGAACGAGCTGCCGCAAGTCCGGGCCTGCGGCGCTGGCCGGCAGAGGGGGAAGGTCAAAGGATCCCGTCGGCGATTCGACGTGCCCTGCGCAGAACAAATTTTCGATCCTCCCGTAGTAGTACGACTGCTGGCCGCAAGACCGCGTAGCGATCCAGCCCCCCAGCGTCGAGAGCTCGAAGGATTGGGGGAAATGCCCGAGGGTGTATCCGCGCGCCGCGAGCTGCTCCTCGAGGTCCGGGCCGCGGACGCCGGCCTCGAAAGTCGCCAGGTGATTGGTCTCTTCCAGCGCCAGCAACCGCCGCAGGGGCGAGAGGTCGAGTGTGATCGTTGGAGCTCCGTCCGGGAGCGGATTGATGTGGCCGACGACGCTCGTCCCTCCGCCATAGGGGATCAACGCCGCGCCGAGTCGGCGGCACAGGGCGAAGGCGGAGCGAACGTCTTCCTCGCTCCGGGCGTACGCCACCGCGTCCGGGAAAGCCGGCATCCGGCCCGTGCGGAGAGCAACCCAGTCGGGCAGGGAGTGGCCGCACGCGTGCCGCAGACGGTCGGACGCTTCCAGGCTGAGAAGGGGATCCGCCGGCAGGCGTGAAGCCGGCACGCTGCTCAGCACCTGCTCCAGCCCCGCATCGGGCGCCGTGGAGCCGGAGCCGATCACGCCGGCGAGATACTCGCGGGCCGGCTCGGGCAGCGGATAGTCTGTCGTCTCGTGCCCCCAACCATTCCAGCGCTGCATCGTCGCGTCCTCTCGCGGCAGGCTCGCGTTCCGTCCGCAGGACGGAGAGCGAGACCGACGGCCCGCGCCCCGCTTGCGGTCAGTAGGACAAAACTGTCGACGAGCCGCTCACCCCGAGCCAGGCACGATCCACAGGTCGGTCTGTGGAGTGCTCAACCACTCGACGCCCGAATCGGTGACCTGGACATCTTCTTCGAGGCAGACCCATCCGTAACCCGGCACTTCGGCCCCGAGTTCAATGGCGAACACGTTTCCCGCCTCGACGATCCCGTCCGGGGTGGTCCCATAGCGTTCCCAGCGTGGGCCAAGGATCGTGGCTCCATCGTGCGTCGCGCGCCCCAGGTGATGGCCGAAGGCATGTTTGTATTCGGGCAGGCCCCCGGCGACGATCGTGCTGCGGGCGGCCTGATCGACCTCCCAGCCGCGGCTTCCCGGGCGCAGCGCCGCCGCGCCGGCCAGCAAGGCGTGGCGGACGACCTGCCAGGTATGTCTCACAGCCTGCGGCGGCTCCGTCTCTCCGGGGCGAAGCACATACCACATACGCTGCAGATCGGCGCAGAACCCCTCCCGGCGGACGCCGAAGTCGATATGCACCAAATGGCCCGGGGCGATGACCAGGTCGCTCGGGCCGGCGTGCCCCATCTCCGATTCGGGTCCGGTGTTGACCGCCGGGTCGGTCTCCCAATCCCAGGAGGGCTTCAAGCCGAGGTCCCGCATCCGTGCGTGCAGGATGTCCGCCAATTGACGCTCACTGCGTCCGATGCGCACGTGAGGTGTGAGCTCGTCGATCAACGCCTCGGTTGACGTCACGGCGGCGCGCAGTCGCTCGACCTCGCGGAGCGTCTTCCGGCCGCGCAGGCTTCCCAGGAAGGCTTCGGCGGAGACAACCTGTTTCGGCAGGACCCCGGCCTCTTTCAGGATCTCATCCAGCACGAGCTTGAGACCATACGTCAGCCCGGAGGAGGCCGGGTCGCTGCGCGAGAAGTTGAGCGCCACGGTTGCGGGCTGCCAGGCGCGCAGCTGTCCCACCATCGCCGGGCGGACAGACTGGTCGTAACTCAGGACGCGGGTGTACGCCTGCAGGCGCTCGAGGTTGGCGGCATCGTACCGCCCAACGATGGCGACGCTTTCTCCGCTGCGGTGCACCATGAGCGCCGAGTGCCAGGTCAGGTCGAAGGGGCAGATTAAGTCGAGGGCGGGGTCGCGAACCAGGCTCGTCTCGTGGACGAACGTCAGCCAGAGATCGAGGTTGAAGTGCTGGAGCAGGCCAATGGCCTGGGCGATCTTCTCGCCGGCGAGAGGTGAGTCAGTCGGGGGCAAAGGAGCCTTCCCTCCGGGGGGTCGGAGGGAGTGTAGCACTCGTCGCCTCGTCGGCCAACGCGCACCCGGCCTTCAGGCGGCCGGCGGTGGAGCAGGCATGCCGCGGATCAGTCCCCCCGGCTGGCACGTGCGGCAGAAGTTGGTGATGCGCTGGTTGGCTGTGATGGCCGAGACCGGCGTCCCGCAGCGCGGGCAGGGCTCGCCCGGGCGCATGTGCACGGCGAAGAAGTCGCGCGGCTTGAGGTGAATCGCCTCGCCCATCTCCTGGCGCACCTGCATCGTCGCCTCGCGCAGCGTTGAGCCGACCGCCTGGTACAGTCGATCGATCTCTTCCGGGCTCAGGCTGGTGCGCTTGCGGTAAGGGTGCAGGCGGGCGTTCCACAGAATCTCGTCGGCGTAAGCATTGCCGATCCCGGCGATGAACGCAGCGCGCACCAGGATGCCCTTGATCTCGCCGCGGAAGCCGCGCAGCCGGGTGCGGAATTCGTCCAGCGAGATTGAGAGCGCGTCGGGCCCCATCTCCTCGAAGGTCGGGATCTTCGCCAGCGTCTCGGTCAGATAGACCTGCCCCATGGTCTTCGAGTCGACGTAGCGCAGTTCGGCGGGGGGATCGTCGAAATGCAGCGTCAGGTGCAGCGGACCGGCCTTCTTCTCGCCCGGCGGACACCACTGTAGCCGCCCGGTGAGCTTGGGGTTGATCGCCAGGAAGAGTCCGGAGGGTTGAAGGGGGAAGACGAGGAACTTGCCACGCCGCTCAACGCCCGAAGGCACCTGGCCGGTCAACGTGACGGCGAAACCGCGCCGCGTCAGATCGCGCACCACCAGCGGTCCGCCTTTGGGCGCCAGGGTGACCTGCCGAATGGTCCGACCCACGACGCGCCGTTCGAGGACCTCGCGCACGATTTCGAGTTCGGGCAGCTCAGGCATGAACGATCACCAACTCAGAGCGTGGACCTCGAGCCCGGTCCGCGAGCCGGGTCATGGGCGTGCCAGCGCGTGTACGGCGTAGTGTGAGTCCCGATAGACCTCACGCGACTGGGGACAGGCCAGGTCGAGCAGGTCTTCATCCAAGACGGCGTGCGTGACGCCGTAGCGCCGGGCCAGCTCGTCGAGCAGCGCGCAATCGACATCGGCCGGATGCTCGCGATAGAACCAGTCGACCAGGCGCAAGCGCTCGCTCCACTCGAGTACGTCGACATCCAGGTACGGGATGGACTTGAAGTCGACCAGGGCCGGCGCACCGGTCGCCAAGCGGAACTCCTGCAATCCGGCTGGGATCAGATAGGTATCGCCCGGGCGCGCCTGTTCCCGCACGAAGCGCATCATCTCCGCCGCGGGATCAAGCGAGCGTTCGCCGTCCTGGAGCACAAAGCCGGCCACGCCGGCCGCGGCGAGCAGCACGATGATTGCGGCCGAGGCGATCGGCACGATCCGCTCCCATCCTGCGTGCCCGGGGTGCGCTCCGCCCACTCCCCGATGCGCGATCCAGGCGGACAACACACCGACCGAGGCCGGGACCAGGACGGTCGAGATTCGCCATGGGAACAGCAGGGCTAGCAGGTCACTGCCGGTGACAATCTGTGCCGCCGTCAGGGCCAGCCCGGCAGCGGCGGCGAAGGCCAGGACCCAGGCGAGGCGGGTGCCGCGGGCTGCAACAACCGCCAGCGCCAACAGGGTGAGCTTGACGACGACGGTGGCATCAAACCAAACATCCGGCAGTGCGTGATGCGGCACCCGCACGTGGACGAGGATCTGCTGTGCGTGTGCCATCCGGTCGGGTGAGGTGGGTCCCAGGGCGAGGATCACGTACAAGACGATGGGCGTCACGAGCGCCAGCGCGAAGACGCCCAGCATCAGAGGGTGTCGCGGGCTGCGCCCCTCGCGCCATAAGACCAGGCAGTAGGCGAGCACCAGGATGCCTGCCGGCAGCAGATAGGTCGGATGGACCGCGGCGGCCAGCGCAGCGGCGACGACCGACCAGGCCGCCCTGCCGCGCACGAACAGCCCCAGGGAGAGTAGGAGGAAGACGCCGAACGTGCTGGGTTGGAGTACCGGGCCTAGCAGCCTCTGGCCGGCGACGCCTCCATCCCACAGATACTGCCAGGTCTCGCCGAGCAGGCGGCCCTGGATCAGGCGCAGCGCCGCCGAGTGCAGGACGACGACGATGACCAGGAACAGAAGGGTCCGCCTGACGGAGGTGTGCAACCCGAAGGCGGTATCCGCCAACAGCCACAAGCCGGCGAGGTAGACGCCGATGAGCAGCAAGTACTCGAGGTGGAACGCCGCCGGAGGCAGAAGCCGATAGGTCCACTCGACGAGCCAGGTGAAGGCCGGTGTGGGATCGGCGGTATTGGCCAGCCAGTCCTGGGCTAGGAAGCCTATGCCGGCGCGCGCCGCGCCGTGCAGGAAAAACTGATTCTGGTTGGAGGAGAAGAGGGGGGACTGACCGTAGGCGAGGCCCAGGGCGAGCGCGGCCAGGGCCCAGGCGCTGAGCCGCAACGACCGGTTCGGTCGCGTGAGCTCCTGACCGTCGGAGTTCGGCCCGACAGGCGCCGACGGAGGCTGGGGATCGGGAGAGCGCGAAACCAGGTTGTGCGTGATGTCTCCCACCGCCAGTCCACTGCGACGCCGTTACGCCGCGTTGGCCGGCCACTATTCTCGCGCTGCGCCGAATGGCGGGTCAGCCGCGCTTCAGGGGGCCGAACTCCCGCCTCATGCGTCAGGCGCCGGGGCGTACGTTTCGAGAAGACGCTCGACGGCCTTGCCCCGCTCGGACAACTCGGTACCCTCGAAGCGCCGGATCTCGAACAGGTGCGTCAGCTGCGCATAAAGGTCCGGAAGGACCAGGATCTCCGCCACCTGTTCCCGGATCCACTTGTTGTAAGCGATCGGGTAGGTTCGGCGGGCAATGAACAGGGCCTGCAAGAACTCCCGGTAGGCGTTGTACAGCCGGTCGAACGCCTGGAAGTGCAGGCCGCGCGCAACATATCCGGGGATGTGGTGCAGGTTGTTGAGGCAATAGCGCCTCACCATCTCCAGCCTCTCACGCCGCAGCGATTCAGCATAGTAAGGTAGCCACTGCTGTTTGAGCTGTTCGAGGTAATCCCCGTGGATCAGCAGCGGCCGGCTGTACACCAGCAGGTTCCAAATCTCTAGCTCGAACCCATCCGGCCCGGCGGCTTCGTCACGCGGTTCGGGCGCGAACGCACCCTCCACGATATCCAGGTGGACCTCCGAGTATTGACCGGCGCTGCGGAGCGCCCGGAATACCTCGTCGGTCTCGTGATACACCTCCCAGGATTGCCCCAGCCCAAGGCGGTCTGCAAGTGGCAGGCCGGGGCGGATCAGGACGGCCATGTCGAGGCAGCTGTCGGGGGTGGCCTTGCCGCGAGCGCACGAATTGGTCAGCAGCACGGCCTCTACCGGGCCGGCAGCGAAGTGCTCGACGATCGCCAGGGCGGCATTCCGGTGCTCAGGGGTGGGATACGCCGCTTGCCAGGGCACAAGTCATCTCTCCAGGTGTCGGTCGTCGGCGGACAGACCGTCCGTTTTCCCTGCGCCGCGGCAGGCCGGGCGGGCCGAGATTATACCCGCGGGGAGCGCCGGTGGATTCGCCACGCGACGGCGTGAAGGTCGTGGGCGGAAGGCGAAGAAAGGCCGTGCGCAGAATGGCAAGCGGTGATATAACCACCAGTGGACGCAGCCCGGAGGGGTCGGACACCCCCGCGCCGG
>Ga0265292_1003238_pt1 | contig 10185 bp, 3 predicted proteins | sample Munlanlewell296A_FD_189080 | JGI IMG/M metagenome (GOLD analysis project Ga0265292, IMG submission 189080) | Leachate microbial communities from a municipal landfill in Southern Ontario, Canada - Leachate well 296A | ecosystem: Engineered > Solid waste > Landfill > Unclassified | place: Canada... | reverse complement strand
CATGCCGCGTGCTTCGACGTCCTCGCGGTGCTCGAGCACGAGGCCAACGGCTCCCATGCCGATGATCATGCCGTGGCGGCGCTTGTCGAACGGGAGCGCGCCGTCCTCGACGTTGGCGGCCGTCGTGGCGGCGCCGCTCGCAAGGAAACCGCTGCCGATCCACTCCAGGAGGTTCTCGCTCGTGACGTCGTCGGCACCGACGACGATGACGCGTCGGCACCGGCTCGTCCGCAGCCAGTCCTCGGCGATAGCGATGGCTTGCGTTGTGCTGCTGCACGCTGCGTTCACTTGCGTGTTCGGCCCGCGAGCACAGATCGTTTCAGCTAGCTCCGCGTGCCCCATGGAGAGTACGCTGAAGAGGAAATGGCGGTTGAAATGCTCAAGCTGGTCGGCATCGCCGACCGCTTGACCAAGCTCATGCGCGTGGCGCGCGTAGAACGCCGAGACGCGCGGCTTCTTGTCGTCTGGCACCGCGTGCAACATCTCATGATAGAACGCGTCCAGCTCGCGAAGCGTCTTCACGGCGTACCGGCGCGCGAGCGACTTGCTCACTTCGCGCACGAAGTTGTCGTACCCGGGGAACGCGCTCGCGAAGACGATGCCCGTCTCGTCCTGCAAGTGCTCGGGCAGGACCCAATCGCCGGGCAGCGTCTTCCCGGTGGTCGTCTTGATGGTCTCGCGCACCATCGGGATGCCAGCGTCGAAGAGCGCCTCGTACGCGGCCGCGATGGCGAGCTTGCTCGTGATATCAAGAGTCGCGAGTAGTTTCTCGGGGACGAAGTAGTCCTTCCCCATGTCCAGTTCGCCGCGGCGGCCAGCGAGCTTGAGCACGTCGGCCGCGTCCTTCACGGCCTCCATGCGCGGCTCGCCTGTGTCCTTCACGAGTCTGACGATATCCTTCTCGATGAACGTTCGAGCCCACTTGGGGTCCAGCTTGTCGATGCGGTTCTCGCCCGCGAAGAGGCGCTCGAAATTGCTGTCGTCGAACACGCGGCGACTCTGTCCGGGCAGGCCCATGGCGGCGCCGCTCACGACGACGTCCGCAGGCACGAGGCCGTACTTCTCGAACGCGGCGCTCGCTTCCTGCACGCCCCGAAGCTCGGCGCGCATCGCGCTGAGATCCTGCCTGAACTGCAGTTCCATCCCGAGGCTTGCGAGTTTCCCGAGCGCAGCATAGAGCGTCCCGAGGTCGCCTGTCTTCGGGTGGTTCGTGACGAGTGAGATCGCCTGGTTGCCAAGCGTCGCGTCCACGAACCCGGCGAGCGCACGTTTTGGGCCCACTTCGATGAAGATGCGGGCGCCCGCTTGGTGCATGGCGGTCAGTTCCTTGACCCACTCGACGGGGGCGGCGACCTGCTTCGCGAGGATGTCGCGGATCGCAGCGGGGTCGTTCGGGTAGGGCGTCGCGTCCACGTTCGTGTAGCACACGACGCGCGGCGCGCTGAAGGTGAGGCGTTCGAGGACCCGGCGCAGCGGCTCGCTGGCGGGCGCTACGATGCTCGTGTGGAACGCGGCGCTCACGGGGAGAAGCATCGCATCGACGCCCCTCGCTTTCGCGAGATCCATCGCCTTCTTGACGCTGGGCGTGTCGCCTGCGATGACGGTCTGGGCGGGGCAGTTCTTGTTCGCGGCGACCACGTAGCCCTTTACTTCGCGGAGGATGGCTTCGGCTTGCTCGGGGCCGCAGGAGAACGAGGCCATGAGGCCCTTGTCGGGCACGTGCACGTTCGCCATCTCCTTGCCGCGCGCGCTGACCGCGGTGAGGGCATCGGAGAACGATAGCACGTCCGCTGCGACGAGGGCAGCGTACTCGCCAAGCGAGTGCCCACCCACCATGTCGGGCACGACACCATGCTCGGCCAGCAAGCGTAGGATGGCGACGTCCGCGGCGAGCATCGCGGGCTGCGTGACCTCGGTCTTCTTGAGTTCGTCCTCGGCGCGTGTGATAGCAGCCTTGTCCTTGCCGTCCACGAAGATGAGGTCCGTCAGCTTGCGACCGATGAGCGGCTCCAGCACAGCGTCGGCTTCATCGAATGTGGCGCGGACCACAGGATAGCGCTTGGCCAACTCGGCACACATGTTAGCGTATTGGGAGCCTTGGCCCGGGAACAGGAACGCGATCTTGCCGCTGGGGCGCGGGCCCTCGCCGTAGGCAGCGCCGCGGACCTTGAGCGGCAACGCTTGGCGGCCCTTCGCGTCCTTGAGTAGCGTCGTTAGGGCATCAAGCGCCGCGTTCATCTCGTCGCGGCTCGTCGCGCCGAAGGCGACGCGGTTCGACTTGAGGTGATAGCGTGGCGTGCGAATGGCCGCAGCGGCGTCCGCGAGCGTCGCGTGTTGCGCGACGATGCTGCGCGCATTGGCGGTCTCCGCGACCAGTCCATCGATGTTGTCCGCGCCGAGGATCACCAGCTCGCCCTCGAGCAGAGGTGCGGCTGCGGCCGCTTGTCTGGGCGCTGCCTGCGGCGTCGCCGTCCTCCGCGCCGCAGCGCGGTTGTGATAGTCAGGCACGTATTCCTCGAGGATTATGTGGAAGTTCGTGCCGCCGAACCCGAAGGAGGAAACGCTGGCGCGCCTCGGCTCTCCCCCCGGAGGCGCGGGCCACGGCTTCGCTTCCGTGATGACGTAGAAGGGCGACTCGGCCCAGTTGACGTTGGGGTTTGGCGTTTTGAAGTTGATGCTCGGCGGGAGCACCTTCTCGCGTAGCGCGAAGGCGGCCTTCAGCAGGCCCGCGGCGCCCGCGGCGCTCTTGAGGTGGCCGATCTGCGACTTGACGCTGCCCAATGCGATGGTCCCTGGCGGGACGTCCTTGAATATCTCCGCCGCGCTCTCGACCTCGACGAGGTCCCCCACCTTCGTGCTCGTGCCGTGCGCTTCGATGAGCTGCACGTGCTTTGGCAGGATCTCGGCCGCCGCGAAGGCACGCCTCACGGCGAGCTTCTGGCCCTCGGGGTTGGGCGCAGTGATGCCCTTGCCCTTCCCATCGCTGCTGCTGCCCATCCCTCGAACAACGCAGTAGATCTTGTCGCCGTCGCGCACCGCGTCCGAGAGGCGCTTGAGCAGAAGGACCGCGGCTCCCTCACCCATGACGAAGCCGTCGGCGCGCGCGTCGAAGGGCGTGCTGCCTGTGGCCGAGAGTGCGCCGATCTTGCTGAACTTCACGTACGTGCCCGGGTCCATGCTGCGGTCCGCACCGCCGCACAGCGCCATGTCGGCTTCGCCGCTGAGGATGGTCTTGACGGCCGTGTCCAACGCAGCATGGCTGCTGGCGCACGCAGCGTCCGTCGTGAGGTTCTTGCCCCCGAGGTTCAGCACGTTCGCGACGCGCCCGGCGATGACGTTCGATAGCTCGCCTGGCATCGTGTCCTCCGTGATGCTGGGCAAGCCCTTCTTGATCTCGTCCATCGCCGCTTGCATCGCGGCTTCGGGCACGCCCTTCTTGCGCATCGCCGCAGCGAACTCGGCGAGGTGCATGCGCTTGTTCGTGTCGTTCCGACGCTCTCCACCAAGCGAGTTGCCCAGGATGACGGCGCATCGGGCGTGGTCGAAGGGCTTCTTGTCGTACCCCGCGTCATGCAGCGCTTCAGCGGAGGCCGTGAGCGCCATCTGCTGCACTGGATCGAGCGCTTTCGCGACGGTGGGCGGGATGCGGAACTTGAGCGCGTCGAACGTGAAGTCGGTGACGAACGCGCCGATCTTCGCGTACGTCTTGTCGATCGCTGCGGGGTCCGGGTCGTAGTGGATGGCTGGGTCCCAGCGGTCGTGCGGGACCTCGATCATGGAGTTGACCTTGCCCAGCACGTTCTCCCAGAATTTCTTGGCGTCGTTCGCCCTTGGCAAGATCGCGCCGACGCCGATGATGGCGACCGCCTCTTCGGGCGGGCTGGTCTTGGCAACGGGGGCAGGCTGCGGCGGGGCGGCCGCCGCCGGCTTCACAGCGTCAGGAGCTGGTGCGGGGGCGCCAGCGTTCCCAGTACCACCTGACATGTACTCGGCCACGCGCCTAAGCGTCGGGTAGTCCTTCAGCTGCAAGCTATCGTTCCGCGGGACGTTGAAGAGGTCGCGGAGTTGGGCGAACAGCTCGGCTTGCTTGACCGTGTCGATACCGAGGTCAGCCTCCATGTCGAGGTCCGGGTCCAGCACGTCTGCAGGGTAGCCGGTCTTCTGCGAGACGATCTGGGTGATCTTGGCGAGGACTTGGGACGGGATCTGAGGGGGGGCCGTAGCGGCGGCCGCAGGTGCACCAGCGTCTGGGTTCGCGCCAGCGTCCGCCATCATCTGTTGGACCGCGGTCGCGAGGCTTCCTGCCCGCCGCGCGATGAAGTGCGCGAGCACGATGGCGCGCCCGACTCGGCGGCCGCTGGGCAGCGCCCCCTCGCCGCGCATGGTGGTGAGCGCTGCGCGGTCCGCAGCGTCCAGCGGCGACTCGGGGAGGAGCAGGAACTCGTCCGTGATCACGAGGCCTGCGGCGCCCCCTTGCGCGGCCTTCTGGAGACCAGCGCGGTCGAGCGGGCCGAGGACGAGTGCGCCGGGCTGGACTTGCGCGAGCGGCACGGCTCCCGCGGGGACGCTGGGGATGGGGATAGCGCCCGCGGCCTGGACCTTGGCTGCGTATTCGGGTTCGGGGGCGACGACGTAGATCTTCATGATGTCAGACCGGTCCATCTGGGGGCGTGATTCGCGGCTCGACGAGGACGCGCTCCAGTTCTGGCGGCGCGCCCACGCTCGCGTAGCCCGCATCCACGTAGATGACTTGGCCTGTGATGCCCGAGGCCGCTGGTGATAGCAGGAAGTTGGTGGCGTGCGCGACGTCCTGCTGTGTGACGTTGCGGCGTAGCGGCGTGTTCGTGGCCATCCAGTCGAGGATCATGTCGAAGCCGGGTACGCCGCTTGCGGCCAGCGTCTTCACGGGGCCGGCGCTCACGGCGTTCACGCGGAGGCCATACGCGGGGCCGCAGGAGGCGGCGAGTTCCCGCACCAGTTCTTCGAGGGCGGCCTTCGCGGTGCCCATGATGCGGTAGCCGGGCACGACACGGTTTGCGCCAAGGTAGGTGAGCGTGACGACGCTTGCCCCATGCTGCAAGTGGGGCAGGGCGTGGCGCACGACGCGGATGAGCGAGTAGGACGAGACCACCATCGCGGTGGTGAAGTCTTCCTGCGTCGTTTCCGTGATGGGCTTCATGAGGGCGTCGGCGGGGGCGTAGCCGATGGCGTGCACGAGGCCGTCGTACTCGCCGGTGAGCTTCGTGTGGAACGTCCTCACGGACTCGTCGAGGGACACGTCGCACTCCTCGTACTGCTCGACCCACTTCTGGTCCTTCACGAGTTGGAGGACGCGTGACATGAAGCGCTTCTGGTAGGCGAGCGTGACGAGGGCGCCGCGGTCGCCAAGCTCGCGAGCGATGGCCCACGCGAGGCTCGTGTCGGAGGCGACTCCATAGACGATGTAACGCTTGCCTGCGAGGTCCTGCATGGGGTTCAACTCTCGGATGGGGGGGTTCCTTGGATGACTTCTTCGGAACTCACAGCGGCATGGTCCCATGCTTGCGGGGGTGCCTGTCAGTGTGCTTGCCCGCGAGCCGCTCCAGGTGCCGCGCCACGAGCACGCGCGTTTCGCTTGGGTCGATGATGTCGTCCACGAAGCCAAGCTCGGCCGCGAAGAGCGGGTTCCCGAAGCGTTGCTTGTAACCAAGCTCCAGTTCTTCGCGGAGTGGCGTGGCTTGGTCGCTGGGGACGCGCGCGAGTTCCCGCTTGTGCAGGATCTGGACTGCGCCTTGCGGGCCAAGCACTGCGATCTCCGCTTGGGGCCAAGCGAGGTTCACGTCGCTTCGCAAGTGCTTGCTGCACATGACGATGTACGCGCCGCCGTAGGCCTTGCGCGTGACGACCGTGATCTTGGGCACGGTGGCCTCGCAGTACGCGTAGAGCATCTTGGCGCCTTTGCGAATGATGCCCTCGTGCTCTTGTCGCATTCCGGGCAGGAAGCCCGGAACATCGACAAGGGTCAAGAGGGGGACGTTGAAGGCGTCACAGAAGCGCACGAAGCGCGCGGCCTTCTCGCTGGCCCACGTGTCGAGGCACCCCGCGAGGACCTTGGGGTTGTTCGCGACGAGGCCCACGACTCGGCCAGAGACGCGGGCGAAGCCGATGACGATGTTGGCCGCGAAGAACGGCTGGATCTCGAAGAACGAGCCTGGGTCCACGATGCCGCGGATGACCTCCTTCACGTCGTAGGGCACTTGGGGGTCGCTTGGCACGATGCTGCCCAGTGCGTCGTTGCGCTCTGCTTCGGGCGCTTCGACTCGTTGGGGGTGCTCCAGGTGGTTTTGGGGCAAGTAGCCGAGGAGCTGGCGTATCTGGTCGAGCGTGTCGTAGTCGTCCGTGCCGACGAGGTGGCACGAGCCTGAGCGCGTGGAGTGCACGCTCGCGCCGCCCAAGTCCTCGCTCGTGGTGTCCTCACCAAGCACCGTCCTCACGACGTCTGGGCCGGTCACGAACATGTGCGCCGTGCCCTCGCTCATGATGGTGAAGTCCGTGAGCGCGGGACCGTACACGGCGCCGCCAGCGCACGGGCCCAGGATCGCGCTGATCTGGGGGATGACGCCGCTTGCGTCCACGTGCCGCTGGAAGATGTCGCCGTAACCGCCCAGGCTCGCGACGCCTTCCTGGATGCGCGCGCCGCCCGAGTCGTTGAGGCCGATGAGGGGCACGCCAGTGCTGATGGCTTGGTCCATGATCTTGCAGATCTTGCGGGCTTGCGCGCTCCCGAGGCTGCCGCCGGCCACCGTGAAGTCCTGCGCGTAGAGGCACGCGTCGCGGCCGTGCACCTTTCCGTACCCAGTGACCACTCCGTCGCCCGGGTGCTGTTCTTGGGCGAGGCCGCGGCTCGTGCCCTGGTGCAGCACGAAGGTGTCAGTCTCGACGAACGTGCCGGGGTCCAGCAAGTACTCGATGCGCTCGCGCGCGGTGAGCTTGCCCTTCGCGTGCTGGGCTTGGATGCGCTCCGCTCCGCCGCCTTCGCGCGCGCGCTGGCGTGCCGTGTCGATGGCGTGCAGCGTGGCCTTCACGAACCGTGGCTCACTGACGCCATGCCCGCTCTGGACGCTCACGCGCAGCGGAGCGGGCGGCTTCGAAACGGTGGTCATGCTGGGTTCCTGGCGGCTCAAGCCGGGCCCGCCGTTTGTACTTTTCGTGGTGAATGTCGGTGAAACACGTGGGTGAGGCAGGCTGCGGGCACGGCGGCGGTCGATGCCGACCCTCACGAGAGGATGTAACGATCGTTACATCCGCCTTTGGAAGCACCCAAGCGTTCCGCAAGCTCACCAAGCGAGGTTCGACGCGTCCACGCCCGCGTCACGGAACGCCTGCGGGAGCGTGCCCTCGATGCTGTACTTGTACAGCGCAGCCACGAGGATGCCGTCCACCGCGCTGTTCACGGCCGCCAGCACGATCCAGTAGAGGACCGCGATGGTGATGAACGTGAAGAACACGATGGCGCTGCCCGAGAGGAATCCGATGAGGAGCGGGATGATGCCCAGGAGCCCGAGCGCGAAGAACACGATGCCGGTGGTCGCCACGCCCGTGAGGGACTCGCCCCACGTGCGCTTCATGGCGCCCATGCTGCCCTTGATGGCGTCGAATGGCCCGACGTCCTGGAAGATGGCGATGGGCACGACGAAGAACGTCGCGACGTTCCAGCCGAACTCGAGGAAGCTGATGAGGATGCGGGCGATGAAGCTGTCGCGGGCCTGGTCCCGGAGGATGCGGAAGATTAGGCCCACCGTGGCGGCCACGACGGCCCACTGGAGGATGCGGCCGATGCGGCTCCACGACTTGCGCAGGCCGTCCTTGATGGTGGGGTTCCCGCCGTTGTAGCGGATGGTGGCCATTTCGATGACTGCCGCGTTGAAGAAGATGGCGATGGCGTACACTACGACGTAGATGCCGAAGATGGACATGTACGTCAGGAAGCCGGTGCCGTCGAACATGCTGATGCCGAATGCGCCAGCACCCAGGCCGACGACGGCGATGATCATGGCGACTGCCGAGAGGAGTGGGAGAGCGATGATCTCCTTGTCCAGGCTGAGCACCTTGAACGACGTCTTCGTTAGGGACCAGCCGCGAGAGAGCGCTGCGAACATGGGAGTTCGAGGCGCCGATTCCGGCCCCGGCGATATAAGGCTGGCGGGCTTAGCTGGACCGCGATCCCGCAACGTTGATTAGTTATAATTGTTAGAAGCAATGAGCTTGTCAAATGACGCGGCGACGCGAACACGCGACGACGTGGCTCCGTCCAGGACTGGGCCCCGAAAGCTGTCGCGTCATCGCGTCGCCGCGTTGTCGCGCTGATTCGGTAGTGTCCCGCTTCCGTTACCACCCAGTTGGTTCTTCGGAACGTGTCCGCCGATCGCGCCAAGACTCCAAGACACCAAGCGGGGGAGTATTCAGTCCACATGGGGCACGTTGGCGTTTTGGCGTCTTGAGGTCTTGGCGTGAACCAGACTTGACTGAGAAGGCCCCCGGGCCGCTGCACTGGATGACTCGTTCGTGTGCAGGCGACCAGAACACGGCACGTGCGCTACGCCCGCCACTGGCGCCACTTGCTGTGACCTATGAAGTCCGATCAACTGGCGTTTGCGCCTGCTTGCGCCGCCCTCCAAGAGGAGCAGCGAGCGACGCCTGGCACCCCCGTCGACAAAAGACGAGGCCACAAACCGGTGGTGACCAGAGCGGGACACCACCCTGATTCCTGGCCAACTTGCTAACCCAGCGTGAACCAGAACTCGGCACCGTTCCCGGGCCCGCTGCTTTTCGCCCATACTCGCCCGCCGTGACGCTCGATGATGCGGCGCACGGTCGCGAGGCCTATGCCAGTCCCCGGAAAGTCCTTGCCGTGCATGCGTCTGAACGGCTGGAACAAGAGCTCGGCCTTGGTGGGCTCGAAACCCGCGCCGCTGTCCCTCGTGAAGTAGGCCACGCTCCCATCGGGAAGCGTGGCCCGGCCGAACTCGACGCGCGGGGAGAGCGTCTTGGACGTGTACTTCCACGCGTTGCCAAGCAAGTTCTCGAAGACCACTTTGAGGAGGCGCGCGTCGCCTTCGGCCACGATGCCCTCGCCGATGCGAGCCTCCACGGTGCGTGAGGGCTCCCCCGCTCGCAGGTCAGCCATCACTTCGAGCGCGAGGGCCGAGAGGTCCACGCGCTCACGATGAAGCTCCCCCGCCGTTGTGCGGGAGAGCTCGAGGAGGTCGCTGATGAGTTGGCTCATGCGTGCCGCTTCCGTCAACAGGCGCTCGATGGTCGCCTTCCCATGTGCGCCCAGCGAGGCGGCCTCATCCTCCTTGAGGACCTGGCCCATGAGGGCGATGGCGCGCACGTGGGCCTTGAGGTCGTGGGAGATGGTGTAGCCGAATGACTCGAGCTCCTTGTTGGCCGCGCCCAATTCCTGCGTGAGCTTCTGCAGGTCGTCGCGCTGCTCGCGCAGCCGGACCTCGGCAGTCCTCTGGGCTTCCCGCGTCCGCCCCCGCTCGATGAAGTGCCCAAGCTGGAGGCCGATCATTGCCATCGTTTCGAGGAGATCGGGGTCCAGTCTCTCGAGGCGCGAGCTGAAGAACTCCATCACGCCGATGACTTGGGACTGCATGCGGATCGGGAACCCGAACGCGCCGTGCAGCCCCTCGCGCTCGGCGGCGGACGCGCGCAAGAAGTCCGTCTCCGCGTTCACGTCCTCGACCCAAGCGGCCTCGCCGCTGGCCCAAACGCGTCCCGGAAGGCCGACGCCACGTTGGAACGTCCGCGCTCGCGTCGCGTCCTCGAACGCGCTTGGCTCCGTCTGGTTCGCTCGCCACGTCCCGATGCACCGCAGCACGTCGGCGGGCTCGTCCAAGATCCACACCGCGCCTAACCTCCACTCCAGCGCCCGACACACGCTTCCCATGAGATCCGTGACGGCTTCGGCCTCCGTCTCGGCCGCGGCGAGCACGCGCACGGCAGCGTGCTGCACGTCAAGGCGACGCTCCACGTCCTTGCGCTCCGTGATGTCCTGACCCACGCCCACAATGCGCGTTGCGTTCCCCGCGGCGTCCACGACCGCTTCCCCGCGGCTTGCGAGCGTGCGTATGGCACCGTCCGCGCGCACGATGCGGGCCTCGTCGCGGAAGCTCGCGCGGTCATCAAGCGCTCGCCCGA
>Ga0265292_1003237_pt1 | contig 10186 bp, 7 predicted proteins | sample Munlanlewell296A_FD_189080 | JGI IMG/M metagenome (GOLD analysis project Ga0265292, IMG submission 189080) | Leachate microbial communities from a municipal landfill in Southern Ontario, Canada - Leachate well 296A | ecosystem: Engineered > Solid waste > Landfill > Unclassified | place: Canada... | reverse complement strand
AATATATCACTGATTTAATTTTTTCAAAGTTAGCTCTCGACCTGAGTTGCGAAAAAATCCGTCTGTTGTATGACGAGTGTTTGAGCATCGGGAGGTTAGCTGCTTAAAAATTTACCGGAGTATTGATTCCTAATGCATCATATATTTCCAAAATCGTAAAGTCCTGATTTGAAAGGCTTAAATCGAGAATACTCACATCAGACACTGGATTTGGACAAAGTTTTATAGGGTCAATAACCGTTTCCCTTTCATTTATTTCTGTAAGAATTGGAAAACAACTATTGTAAACAGGATTTAAATATTTAACTATACCATCTTGATTGAAGCAAATTAATTCCCATTTAAGAGAACCAGTTGTCACCGGAGTTAATGGTGAAAACAATCCTCTTGTACTACCAATTCCTTCAATCCAATATTCTAAGTAATCATAGTCAACGAAATGGTATGTTTTCCGGTAATTACCATCGATCAACACCGAGTCAATATAATCGATTACATAATATCCTCCGAGAGGGTCTGTTCCGTCCAAACCAACCAAAACCGTATCACCAACAGATTTTGAAAAATCATAGAGAATGACTTCCTCTTCTCCACTTAAAGGTTGAAAACAACATTGACAATCAATAGCATAGATTCTTTTAAGGCTATCTTCCCTTATGGCACAACAATACTGACCCAGAACCAGAGGATAGACAGTGTCATTCAATAAATACACTTTTTTATACCAAGTGGAATTGAATGATGTATCTCCTGAAATTCCGTATTGATAAGCTTGTATCTCAAATGGCTGCATATCGGTTAAAACTTCACTCCAAATTGCATTTGAGTCAGGAAATGGAACATAGATTTGTTCCTTACTGGTAAGGGGGACCAAGAAAACAAACATGATAATTTTTAAGACTTTTTTCATTTTGGTTTAGATTAAGGTTAATAATTGATCTGATATTAAAATCCAAGTATAATTGAATTATCAATCAATATGATATGATAACATCATACCAAAAAATCACAATTACAACATTTCTAAAATAGAATGCCTGACGAAGAAATAAATCTTGTTTTCGGAGGGTGGATTGACGATTACAATATACAACATTTTTTTCTAAAATGAAAGGAGGTTAATAAATTTATTCAGGCTAATTACAATGATCAGGAATGCCGCCTTTGCAATCATTTCTTATTCGTAACTTTGCGCTGATGAACAGTCGAAATTTCCTATGATTCCCAACGATCCTGAAATAGAGAAAAAAGAGATCATTAAGCGATACCGTAATTTGCTCAGGGTATGGAATTCAAAGGTCCCGGCTGATAAAAAGCTTGTCCGCCGGGCTTTTGACCTTGCAGTAGATGCCCACAAGGACATGCGAAGGCATTCGGGAGAGCCTTATATTTATCACCCCATTGAAGTAGCTACCATTGTGGCAGGAGAGATCGGCCTCGGCACAACATCAATCGTTAGCGCCCTCTTGCATGATGTCGTGGAAGATACTAATTACAGCCTGGAAGATATCCGGTTTCATTTCGGGGAAAAGGTGGCCCAGATCATTGACGGACTGACTAAAATTGAAGAGATCATCGACAAACCGTCTGTTTCTCCTCAAGCAGAAAATTTCCGTAAGATTTTGCTAACCCTGACACAGGATGTAAGGGTCATTCTGATTAAACTGGCTGACCGGCTGCACAATATGCGCACCCTGGAAGCGTTGCCAAAAGATAAACAACTGAAAATTTCTTCCGAAACTACCTATCTTTTCGCCCCTTTAGCTCATCGTCTCGGATTATTCGCAATCAAAAGTGAACTTGAAGACCTTTCACTGAGGGCAACAGAGCCTGAAATATATCACTCACTGCAGCAAAAACTGGAAGCATCCAAAGCCGACCGTCTGAGGTTTACCAATAAGTTCATCTACCCGATCAAGAGAGACATGAGGAGCAAGGGGATGAAGTTCCAGATCTTTACAAGGGAAAAAAGCATTTTCTCCATCTGGCAGAAAATGAGGAAAAAGGAAATCCCGTTCGAAGAGGTTTATGATCTTTTTGCTGTCAGGATTGTGATAGATGTGCCCCTTGAGTTGGAAAAGTCAGAATGCTGGAAAGTATATTCCTTTATTACAGACCATTACCGCCCAAACCACAACCGGTTGCGCGACTGGATATCCATCCCGAAAGCCAATGGCTATGAGGCCCTTCACACCACAGTAATGAGCCAGACCGGCCGCTGGGTTGAAGTCCAGATTCGCAGCGGCCGGATGGATGACATCGCTGAAAGAGGCTATGCCGCACATTGGAAGTACAAAGACCTGATCGACACAGAAACCGGGTTAGAAGAGTGGCTTAAAAAAACCCGGGATATGCTGATCGTCGAAGACACTGACGCGCTGGACTTTGTGGATGATTTCAAGCTAAACCTTTTTGCCGAGGAGATTTATGCATACACGCCCATAGGTGATGTGAAAACACTGCCTGCCGGTTCCACGGTTCTGGATTTCGCTTATGCTATTCATTCGGAGATCGGAAATCATTGCATCGGCGCTAAGGTTAACCAGGTGCTGGTATCCCGGAAAAATATGCTGAAAAATGGTGACCAGGTTGAGGTACTATCTTCCAACAGCACCATGCCTGAGGCAGAATGGCTAAAATATGCCGTTACGGCAAAAGCAAGAACCAACATCAAACAATATCTTAAAGATCAGCAGCGAAAGCTGCATATCCTGGGCAAGGAAAAGCTCGGGGCCCTTTTTCAGCAGTTCAACCTCCCTGACGATAAAGCGACTGTTCAGAAATTTATCAACTTTCACACTGTCAACAGCCCGGATGATCTTTATTATATGCTTGCAAACGGGGACATGGGGGTCGAAGAAGTCAGGCAATTCAGCCAGGAAGGTGAAAAGAGAAATCTTTTCAGTTATCTCAGCCGGCCATTCATCAAGCCCAAAGCAGTCAACAATAAGAGCCTTGCGGAAACCATTGTGGAAAAATTAAAGGAGAAACCGGAATCATTATTACTTGGCGATGATATTACTCAGATCAAGTATGTGATGGCCCGCTGCTGCAGACCTATTCCCGGTGATGATGTCGTCGGTTTTCTGAATGAAAAGGGGTCTATGCAAATACACCGGACTAACTGCACAGATGCTATTGACCTCATGTCGAAATACGGGAAGAAGATCATCAAGGCAAAATGGAAGAATAAGGAATCAATCGGTTTTCTTACCGGAATTAAGATCCAGGGCGTCGATAAAAAAGGCTTTATCAGGAAAGTCACTGAAGTGATCACCGAAAAACATAATATCAATATTCGCTCTTTCCATCTTGATACATCCGAAGGAATGACCGAGGGAACTGTCATGCTTTATCTTCATGATACACAGACTCTGAATAAACTTCTTGAAAACCTGCTTAAAATCAAGGAAATCATTAAGGTGACCCGCATCGACCGGTTTAACGAATAAGCCTTTTATAATTAAATTTTCCTGACTTTAATTTTGTTAAAAATAATTATTTTTATTTATACCAGATTTGAATAGATAATTTTTTCTACTTTTATGCTGCTTTTGTATAATGATGTGATGAAAGAAAGAGAACAAAGTGACTCATTTGAAGCGGTCAAGAAAATCTTCACTGATTACCTGGAACAGAGGGGACATCGGAAGACGCCTGAGAGATTTACTATACTCAAGGAGATCTATAACACCGACGGGCATTTCGATATTGAGACCCTTTATATCCGCATGAAGAATAACAAATACAGGGTCAGCCGCGCCACATTGTATAATACGATAGAGTTGCTGCTGGACTGCAGCCTGGTTACCAAGCACCAGTTTGGAAATAACTGTGCCCAGTTCGAGCGATCATACAAGTTTAAAAAACATGATCATTTTATTGATACTGAAACGGGCAAAGTGATGGAATTTGCTGATCCGCGTGTTGAAGAGATAAGGAAATTCGTTGAAGAGACGCTGAAAGTAAAAGTATCTCACCATTCCCTGACATTCTATGGATACTGCCTTGATGAGCAAAAGGAACCATCCCTGACAAATTAGTTTTTCTTACCAGACCAAAAGAAATGAAAGTAGATGTTATACTTGGCCTTCAATGGGGTGACGAAGGCAAGGGAAAAATTGTGGATGTCCTGACGCCCCGCTATGATATCGTTGCCCGTTTTCAGGGAGGGCCCAATGCAGGTCATACTATCGAATTCAATAAGAAAAAATTTGTCCTTCATACTATCCCTTCGGGTATTTTTTATCCTGATAAAACAAATCTTGTCGGCAACGGGGTTATCCTTGATCCTTTTATTTTCAGAAAAGAGATAATTAACCTGGCCGATCATGGAATTGAAGCCACTTCGAAACTGGTTATCTCTAAAAGGGCTCACCTGATCTTGCCGACACACCGGCTGCTTGATGCCTCTAATGAAACACTGAGAGGGGCTACAAAAATCGGCTCTACCCTGAAAGGCATCGGCCCCACTTATACCGATAAAATTGCCCGGAACGGGATCAGGGTCGGCGACATCTTAAACAAAGGATTTAAGGCAGGTTATCTTTCTTTGCGCGACAACCACCTGAAACTCATAGATTTTATGGGGTTTAATTCTGATTCATTCAAAATTGACGGGCTTCCATTTGGTGATTATGAAGAGAAGTGGTTGGAATCGGTTGATTTTATGAGGAGTCTTAAGTTAATCGATGCCGAATATTTTATTCATCAGTGCCTGGCGGAAGGTAAAAGGGTTCTCGCTGAAGGTGCCCAAGGGACCATGCTTGATGTGGATTTCGGTTCCTATCCTTATGTGACTTCTTCCAGTACCTCAATAGGGGGCGTATGCACCGGTCTGGGGGTCAATCCCGGTAATATCGGCGAAGTTATCGGAGTTTTTAAAGCGTATTGCACCCGAGTTGGCAGTGGCCCGTTTCCGACAGAACAATCAGGTGACGCCGGTGAAACAATGCGTGAGCAGGGCCATGAATATGGATCCACTACCGGCAGGCCTCGTCGTTGCGGCTGGCTGGACATGGTGTCGCTAAAGTATGCCATCATGATCAATGGTGTAACCCGGCTGTTTATGATGAAAACGGATGTCCTGAATGATTTTGCCAGGCTTAAGGTTGGAACTGGATACAGGGCAGGAGAAAAGCAAATGGACCAGGTCCCTTATGACTTTGCACAGGATGAGCTGGCTGTATCATATGAAGATCTGCCCGGCTGGAATACTTCTTTGAATGCATTAAAGCGGAAAGATGTTATGCCTGCTGCATTAAAGGACTATGTAAGCTTTATTGAGGAGAGTGCCAGGGTGCCTGTGATAGGGCTTTCTTACGGGCCGGACCGGAAAGAAACGTTGTTTTTCTAAAGTTTCCTTTTAATTTCTACTTCTTCGAACCCTTCAATGATATCACCCTCTTTGATGTCGTTGAAATTGTCGATATTCAATCCGCATTCAAAACCTGTCGCTACTTCTTTAACGTCATCTTTAAACCTTTTCAGCGAGCCCAGTTTCCCGGTATAAACCACGATACCGTTGCGGATAATCCTGATCCGGGTATTTCTGTTGATCTTACCGTCGAGGACATAACAGCCGGCAACGGTCCCGATTTTCGAAATCTTGAATGTTTCACGGATTTCGATATTGCAGGTGATCTTCTCTTCAATTTCGGGTGAAAGCATACCTTCGATAGCTGCTTTGATCTCTTCGATGGCCTGGTAAATAATGGAATATGACCTGATTTCGATTTGTTCTTTTTCAGCCAGCTTCCTGGCGCTCAGTGAAGGACGGACCTGGAACCCGACAATGATGGCATTCGATGCGGATGCCAGCAGTACGTCCGATTCAGTCACCGCTCCGACCGATTTATGGATTACATTTACCTGCACTTCCTTGGTGGAAAGCTTTAGTAATGAATCAGAAAGGGCTTCGACTGAGCCATCTACATCACCTTTAACGATCAGGTTGAGTTCTTTGAAGTCGCCAATGGCGATACGGCGGCCGATCTCATCGAGTGTAATATGTTTCTGTGAACGGATCCCCTGTTCACGTTGCAATTGGAGCCGCTTGTTGGCGATGGCTTTAGCTTCGCGGTCATCCTTCATCACGTTGAATTTATCGCCTGCCTGCGGGGCTCCGTCGAGCCCGAGCAACAATACCGGCGTGGAGGGACCTGCTGTATCGACCCGCTGGTTTCTCTCATTGTACATAGCCTTGACCCTTCCAAAATGCGCCCCGGCAAGAACCATGTCACCGATATTCATTGTCCCGTTTTGAATAAGGACCTTGGCAACATAACCACGGCCTTTGTCAAGCGAAGATTCGAGGACGGTTCCTAATGCCAGCCGGTCCGGATTCGCTTTCAGTTCAAGCATTTCTGCTTCCAGTAAGACTTTGTCTAGCAACTGGTAAACATTCACACCTTGCTTGGCTGATATTTCCTGTGACTGGAATTTTCCACCCCAGTCCTCTACAAGGATATTCATTTTAGCCAGTTGTTCCTTAATCTTTTCAGGATTAGCAGTGGGTTTGTCGATCTTGTTGATGGCAAACACCAGGGGAACATTGGCAGCCTGCGCGTGATTGATGGCTTCAACAGTCTGGGGCATCACATCATCATCAGCTGCGATGACGATAATGGCCACGTCAGTGACCAATGCTCCCCGGGCACGCATGGCAGTAAATGCTTCGTGGCCCGGCGTATCAAGGAAGGTGATCTTCTTGCCGTTTTCAAGTTGCATCTCATATGCCCCGATGTGCTGGGTTATCCCGCCGGCTTCACCTGCGATGACATTAGTGCTCCTGATGAAATCCAGCAGCTTGGTCTTTCCATGGTCGACATGTCCCATCACAGTGACAATTGGCGGTCTTTCAACCAGGTCTTCCGCTGAATCCTCTTCCTGCATGAGTTCAATTGCTTCGAGGACCCCCACGCTTACAAACTCCACTTTGTAACCGAATTCTTCGGCAACAAGGACAATGCTTTCCGCATTGAGCCGCTGGTTAATGGCGACAAACATGCCAAGCTGCATAAATGTTGAAATGATATCGATGACCGGAACATCCATCATGTTGGCCATCTCATTTACTGTCACAAATTCGGTGACTTTTAGTATCTTCTTTTCTTCTTCAGCTTTCTGCCGGTCGATCTCGATCTCTTCACGAATGTTTTCGCGCTTCTGCCGCCTATATTTCGATGCTTTAGATTTTCCTGTCGGGGCAAGCCTGGCAAGGGTTTCCTTAATCTGCTTCTGGATCTCTTCTTCCGTGGGCTCCGGCTTAAATACTTGTTTTTTCTTCGGGCCGAATTTTGGCTTTTCCTTACTGTCACGGGTGACAACAGGTTCCTGGAATTTCTCCTGCCTGATACGTCTACGTTTTTTCTTTTTTAACTGAAGCTTGTCATCAGTCGAAGAAGCAACAGGTTTCTTTTCCGCCTTCTTCTCAGAAGGAAGATCTATCTTGCCAAAAATCTTAGGACCATCCAGTTTATCAAAACGCGTAGGGAGGAAATTGGCGTCACGGACAGGTTGCTTAACGACTGGAAGTTCTTCCTCTTCCAAGTCTTCTTCCTCCGGTTCAATTAGCACAGGAGGTATCTCTTCTTCCTCAATAACAGGCTCTTCTACCTTTTCCTTCTTGCCTTTTTTCGAACCGGACTTTTGAATGGATTCAGCCTTTTTCTCTTCTTTGGTCTTTCTTGCTGGACGGGTTTTCTGATTTATACTATCGAGGTCAATTTTACCCAGGACCTTCAACGATGATTCTGCCTTCGTTTCTTCAGCGGGAACTTTTTCAACGGGCCTGGAGCCGGCCTTGCCTGAAATTCTTTCAGCGGTTTTTTCGCCCTGATCAACAGATTTAACCTCTATAGCAGGTGTTATCACCGGAGCTTTTTCTTTGGCTTTGGCTTCTTCAACAGGCGCTTTAACAGGCGGTTTTTTCTCTTTCTGGCTTACAGGTCCTTCAAAATTTACCGCTGAGCTCTTGATAATCAGATCTTCAGGTTCAGATTCAGGTTCGGTGGTCCTGGATTTAACACCCTTTTCTTCGAGGGAAATGGTTTCATGTTTAATAAAAGAAAGACCGATTTTCATGGCCTCATCTTTCGCGGCTTTATCTGATTGGTATTCCTTAACCAGTATGGCAAAGATCTCCGGTGTGATCTTGGTATTTGGATTTTCCTCGATCACAATACCTTTCTTATGCAGAAATTCCACAATAGTGGAAATCCCTACATTAAGTTCGGTAGCGGCTTTATTCAGCCTGGTCGGTTTTACCTCATCTGCCATGAAAAAACCATTTGTTTTTACTGCTTTTACTGTAAAAATGTGCAAAGATACTTTTTTTATTCGAATTCGGCTTTCAGGATGCGAATGACCTCCTTGATCGTCTCTTCCTCCAGGTCGGTCCTTTTTACCAATTCTTTCACTTCAAGTTCGAGCACGCTCTTTGCTGTATCGCACCCGATGGCTTTTAACTCATCGATGATCCACTGGTCGATTTCATCCGAAAATTCCTGAATATCAACATCTTCTGAATCAATATCCTCGCGATATACATCGATTTCGTATCCCGTCAGTTTACCGGCAAGTTTAATATTGTATCCCCCTTTTCCAATAGCCAATGATACCTGGTCGGGCTTCATATAAACTTCGGCCTTTTTGTTGGGTTCATCAAGGTGTATTGAGCTGATCTTAGCCGGGCTAAGGGCACGCTGGATGAAAAGGGTGGAATTATTGGTGAAGTTGATCACGTCGATATTCTCGTTTTTCAGTTCGCGGACGATACCATGGATACGGGAACCTTTCATCCCGACACATGCACCAACCGGATCAATGCGGTCGTCATACGATTCAACCGCCACTTTGGCCCTCTCCCCCGGAACACGCACTATCTTTTTAATGGTTATGAGCCCGTCGTAAATTTCCGGCACCTCCGATTCAAAGAGCCTTTCCAGGAAAACCGGTGAAGTTCTGGAAATGACGATGGAAGGGGTGTTGTTCTTCATCTCGACACGGGCAACCACCGCACGGATCGTATCGCCCTTCCGGTAGAAATCGGATGGGATCTGCTCCTGCTTCGGCAGGCTCAGCTCATAACCTTCATCATCCAGTATCAGGATCTCTTTTTTCCAGACCTGGTAAACCTCTCCTGTGATGATCTCCCCGACTTTCTCCATATACTTGCGGTAGATGCTGTCTTTTTCATACTCCATGATCTTGGCGACTAGATTCTGCCGGATGGACAGAATCTCACGGCGTGCGAAATCGAGGAGCTTCAATTCTTCAGATACATCTTCCCCGACCTCAAAGTCAGGCTCGATTTTAACTGCGTCTGAAAGGGCGATCTGGGTATTTTCATCTTCCACTGCGCCATCATCCACGATAGTCCGGTTTCGCCAGATCTCAAGGTCCCCCCGGTCAATATTGACAATAATTTTAAAATTATCGCTGCTGCCAAATCTTTTCTCGAGCATATGCTTGAAAACATCTTCCAGGATACGCATCATAGTTTCCCGATCAATGTTTTTGAATTCTTTAAATTCCGAAAAGGTTTCTACCAGATTAATGTGATCCATAGCTGGTTCAATTATAGCTTAGTTAAACAATTTATTTAAACGATATAACGACTTTTGATTCTTTGATTTCTTCAAAAGTAAGATTCAATGTTTCAGGGGCTGTTTTCTTCTTTTTATCCCCCGGTGTCAGCAGGGTGATGCCTTTATCATCAATAGCTTCCAATTTCCCGGTTATTGTATTATCATCCGACAGTTTGACCTGCAGCGACCTGCCAATATTATTAACATATTGCCTCTGCTGGCGAATGGGTTGATCAGCGCCTGAAGATGACACATTCAATTCAAAGTCCTGCTTTTCACGATCGAACTGTGATTCAATAAACCGGCTCAGCTCAATGCAATCGGCAATAGTCACCCCGTGGTCTCCATCGATAAATACGAAAATCCGGTTGATCGGTTTGATAAAAACCTCAACCAGGAACTTGTCTGTTCCTGCCAGGTGTTCATTTACCAACCTTGATATCTCACTTACAATCATAAGAGTTTTAAGGTTGAGCCCCCTCTAAAAAGGGACATTAATATAAATTGAAAAAATAATAATTATCGGTAAAAGTATGACTTTGGAAAAATGCCTGTCTGGATTTCGATGAAAATTTAGCTTCAGAGAAAAATATTCA
>Ga0265292_1003236_pt1 | contig 10187 bp, 10 predicted proteins | sample Munlanlewell296A_FD_189080 | JGI IMG/M metagenome (GOLD analysis project Ga0265292, IMG submission 189080) | Leachate microbial communities from a municipal landfill in Southern Ontario, Canada - Leachate well 296A | ecosystem: Engineered > Solid waste > Landfill > Unclassified | place: Canada... | reverse complement strand
CGCGGATACTTGGATGGGAATTTCTTTTTTCCATTGTTCACCATTCGGTGATGAAACGACAAATTGTAAAGTGTGTGTTTTACCCACTGGTGCAGATTTATCAATTGAGAATTTAAAATGAGCAGTTGACGTTTCGCCGGATTTGAGGTTTGATATTTGTGATTTATGATTTGCGAATTTCAACCACACTGGTGGATTAATGATTTCTACCGTTACATTCCCTGCTTCTATATTCGCGGCGTTCGCAACGGCAAGTTCTACAGTGTTATTCTGTGAAGCAAAGGGGAGTTTGTACTGCGAAAACATCACTTGAAAGAATATTCCTATATAAAAACACTTTTTCATTTGTGCTTACCTCCTTTGATCTTTTCCGGAAGTCGTTTTAATAAATATTCTCCGTTATACTTTAGAAGTGCATACGCTTCGCTCGTCATAGCAACATCAATTTCCTTATTTTTCTGTTCAGCTTTTTCACTTCGGTCGCGGATACGTTCAACTTTTTTCAGGAATTTCCCCAATTCTTTTCGCGCTTTAACAGAATCGCCTCTGGTCAATTCAATTTTCGCTTTTTGCAGACGTTTATCCAAATTATTGACAATTCCGTCTTCAGGTTTCTCATCGTCATCATCACTATCCTCGTCTTGTTTGAATTTGAGCCAGCCAAGTGCTGCTGACTGGTGAGTGTAGGAAAGAAGTGTATCAAGGAAGACACCTGCAACAAATGGTTTTGAGGGTAAAGCCGGGCCAACTGTTTTGCCGACAACACCGGGACCATAAGGGGTAAGGTCGGTATAGCCAGGGATTGAATCGGTTACTTCATCTTCTGAACTAAAAACCGGGGCTGGCGCCCATCCTTCAGAGTAATACGTAATAATTCCGGGAAGAGAATTACTACTATTGAATGAGAAACCGCTTAAAGATGCTCCATGCCCTAATGGATTTATATAATCGTCAGTATTGTTATCAATTTTGGCAATCCAGCGAATCAATTGCGGTGACGCATCAGCAAACATTATTCCCGTCCAATTTAAAGATGCATTGAGATTGCTTATTGAAACATTAGTGGATAGAAGGAGAAGGTCAAATACGTACACACTCTCCTGTGCAGTTGCACCGTTGGTAAGAGTATAATTGTATGTATGCATCTGGTTGATAGCTGTCAAACTGAAACTGACCTTTAGGTCAATTTTGTTGCGTGTTTGAAAAGTTTGGGCGCCGAGCGTTTTCGCTAGTAAGATTAAAACGATAGCAATATACAGTGTTCTCATAAGTTTTTTCCTACGTTATCGAACTGTTACATGAAAATGTGAAAGTGTTGCCGATTCATCTTGAATTGAATAATATCTAAAAACTCCTTTTAAAGTTTTAAACCAGTTGCCTAATGTTTTTTCAGCAATACTTCTGTTACTCCCATTACCGGCTACTGCTGTACTGCTAATATCAACACTGACACCTTCTCTATGATTCTGATGAGGCGTATTCCAATTATTACTGATATCAAAAGGTCCACCATTTATTAAACTCATATCATTGAAACGGAGTTTATATGATTTCTCAGAATACGCTATATCTGCAATATTTTTCAAAGTATTAATCAAATTTGCCTTCCCGTAGTGATTCTTACTATGTTGCGAACCACCCGCGTTCGCACCAATCAATACAAAATGGTCACTCGAAGTCAATTCTACAAAATCCGGTACGTTTAACGCTATTGTCACAGTTGCAGTGTCTTTCCGAGTTGCTCCTTTCACATATATTGAATCAATTCCACCAAACCCGCTACATAAATAGTCAAGTTTAATTTCCCCTTTTACATCGGTTGTGCATTTCATCACGCTTGCAGTATCATTATTCAAAATAAATCTTCCAACTGGACGTGTAACATTATGATCGTGTCCACCGGAATTCCTTCTAACAAATGCCGTTATCGTTACTGGATAATCAGCCATTGGAGTATTTGAACCATCCGTTACTGTGACAGTAACTTTTGTTGGTTTCACTTTTGCGAAATCTATTACTCTTGCATTTTTTGGTCCTTTGTTATGGCTATCTAATAGTGGTAATAAAGTTTCATCCAATACCGCTACAGAAATTTTTACTCCTTTAATTGTATCAACATACAGTATTGCGGTCCCGTCTAATATGTAGTTCAGTCCAGCCTCTTGTTCATGATAGCTAAATACAGCAGAATCTCCGGCATCATTAATCCTAAGTCCTGAAGGGCCATTTAGGTGCATACTGAAATTAAACAAACCTTCCGAAGGCAAACCGCTGCCATAGAAATCAAATACATCGATCGTTCCTGTTTTGGTTACTTGATTGTCTGGCGGCACATTAACAGAAAAAATATATGGACCCAAATATAGTGGCATCATGGTTAAGCTAAAATCTTTCTGATAATACGCATCAAGATTATTCAAAGTGAGATTATACGTTAATTTCAAACGTGTATTTTCGTGCGTACCCGGAAGAAAGACAAAATCTACTGCTGGAAATCCGGCATAACTGCCTGACATAAAAAATTTTGTTCGTGGCAATGGATCTGGATCAGGGGGAGGATCTGGAATAATAATATTGGGAATAAACTGTCTTTTAGAATGATTCCTATCGAATCTTTAATCACAATCTGCGAAGAAAGCAATTAAGTAAATAGTTCGAAGAGAATGGAGAACGTTATGAGGTTATTGAGTGGTGTATTGTTTGTCACTGCAGCATGTCCCACAAGATTTGGCTATTGAGTAAATTTTTCTCTCAGCAGTATACAAATCTAATGGAGTTTCATTCCACAGTTTAATGCAAAAAAGCATTGCCGATTAAGGCATACCCTATTCTTTATACCAATCCTTTTTAGGAGTATAAAAAGTTTTCAAAGTGTTTTTCTGTTCGTGCCGTTCAATGGCATATCCGATCAGTCGGTCCAGCAGTTCGGAATAAGGCACTCCGGAGACTTCCCATAATTTCGGATACATACTGATGGAGGTAAAGCCGGGGATGGTATTAATCTCGTTAAGGAAAAACTTCCCATTCCGCTGCACCAAAAAATCGACTCGTGCCATGCCGGAACAATCCAGCACTCTGTATGCTTTCAAGGCACTTTCCTGCAACCGTTTGATAAGTGGCTTCGGAAGCTTTGCCGGAATATTTGCGGCAGACTTTCCGTCGACATACTTTGCATCGTAATCGTAAAATTCATTCGACGGTACAATTTCTCCCGGCAGAGACACCACCGGCTCGTCGTTTCCCATTACGCTCAATTCAATTTCGCGTGGCTTTGTCACCGCTTTTTCCACAAGCACCTTCCGGTCATATTCACCAGCCAGATGGATTGCTGCAATCAATTCCTTCTTGTTATGCGCTTTGCTGATGCCAACGCTCGAACCTTGATTCGGCGGTTTCACGAAACAGGGATATTTCAATTTTTTTTCTATCTCTACGATGTATGGCTTTGACCGTTTTTGAAATTGCGAATACAGAAAAGAAATGCCGGGCGTGACCGGAATTCCAGCATTTTCCATTAACTGCCTGGCAATCACTTTATCCATTCCAACGGCAGATCCAAGCACACCGGCGCCAACATACGGAATATCTGCCAGTTCAAATAATCCTTGAATTGTTCCATCTTCACCAAATGTTCCGTGAATCACAGGGAAAATGACATCTATCTTTTGTCCATTCTGCGGAAATGCTCCACTGATATTCACCAGCGATTGTTTCCTCGGATCGGGAAGCAACACATGCTCCGGAAGCTGTTCAATTGGGGCATGTTCTTTCAGCAATTGAATTGCATTCACTGCACTCAGCCATCGTCCATCTTTTGTAATGCCAATCGGAACAACATCATATTTTGATTTATCCAGCGCAAGAATCACCGATGCTGCGGAAACGAGCGAAACTTCATGTTCCGCTGAACGGCCGCCGAATAAAACGCCGATTTTTAGTTTATTCATAATAATTTTTTTCATCGATGCATTGCATCATTGATTCATTGTACCAATGGAACGATAGCAATTAGTTCATTAATTTAGCGGTTCTGATAAAATACATACAATCACATGCATTCTCAAAACAATTTTTATCGTGAAGAGAGGGAAAGTCCCGGAAGCCAGTTCATTGTGAGCCCAACAGTTGTATCACCGGACTGCGAAATGATAAGAACGCCGCCAAATGCAATATCATTCATGACAAAGTAGGATGGAAAAATATTTAGCTTGAAGAATTCCGATCTCATACCGCTCACATAAACTGAGGTCAGTAAAGAATTTTCCCGGTCATAAAAAAATCCTGCACGCCAATTCAGAATCAACGATTGTTCAAATGTTCGTTCATTCTCTGTCGTCCTTTTTGATCCGATGACACCGGCCCCGGCTGAGAACGATGATCCATCCTCTCTGCGGTACGACAATCCGGCGATTCCTTCCACTCCAGACAGGTAGAAAAGATGCCAATGACGGGAATCCGGTAATTTCCATTTAAAAGAAAAATATTGTCCGTTATTGACCATACTGCCATCCTGCACGGAAAAGATCGGCTGGCCGGACCAGTCGGACAATACCACCGTTTTACTGAAGAAGTGTTTCACCGCATCCGAACTGAACAATGCAATACCGGCAATATCAAAAAAATACACATCTGAAATCGGATCGACATTATCTCCGTGGTGATTTCGCATCTCCACGATTTCATTCAAATAGTGATAGACTGTCATTGTAGCAAAAGAGTATAGTTCGGGATACTGAAATCCGTAATAATCGTACCACTCCGAAAGCTTCGCATATGTCATGCCGCCGCCGAGCAAGTGCAAATTGTAGTTCGGCCACCATTGCATCCTTTTAGGTGAAAATGATAGCGGCAGAAGTTCCTGTCGGATAAATCTGGTAGCACCGAAGCGGGAAATGACGGAGAATGGACTCGCCAGATTGTGCACTACCTCTCGGCCGGCGGACCGGTACTGAACCATGTCCAAATGCTTTAATTCCCCTTCAAATTGCAGTACATCAAAACTTCCGTTCAGAATTACATTGAGCGGATTGTACATCATTTCACTGCCGGAGCGTGGTCCATGGTAAAAATAATGCTGTTGCTGCTGCGGGAAAGAGTAAGAAATAATACAGAGTGCGGGAAGAATGATCCTGCGGAACAAATTCCTTATGCTTCAGCGTCCTTTCAAATCCATTGTTACAAATCAGTGACTTTGTTTTTCGGCGGCGGTACCGCTAGTGATATTTCATACTCTCCGGCAAAGAGTGCCATGTGCTCGTTGGTTCAAAATATTTCCAAAGAGTTCTCGAAACATTTCTCAGCAGCACATATCCTTCATTCTCATACACCCAGCTTTCGTCCTGCTGATTTTTTGTGATTATACAAAAAACATAATCTCCGCTTGGCGCGTTTACGAGTACAACTTCCGAACGGGATTGATCAACCGCGCCTTGTTTAGACGCCGCATGAATATACGGCGGGATTTCCGATAATGCTTCTCCATCCCAATAAATCCGTGCGAGGTTACGATACATTCGTTCGCTCACCCAGGGAGAGATCATTTTCCCTTCCCTGATTTTCACAACCAGTTCTGCCATTTCTCGCGGCGTGGTCACTCCCCATCCGTATTGCGAGCGCATCTGTTCTCTTCCCGGTGTTCGGGAATTCACACGCGTGACGACAAATCCGTTCTCCTCCATAATCTCATTAATCCTCAAACCTGTCCCCGCCATCTGCTGACACCACAAACTGCCGGTGTTATCGCTGGTGGTGATCATCAACATCACCACTTTGCTTAATGTAATGCGTCCAGAATCTTTAAGAGTACCAACAATATCTTCTCCCGGATAAACCAATGAATCACGGAAAACTAGCAGTGAATCATACTTCAGTTCTCCTTTTTCCACCTTGTCAAAAATTCCTGTCATAATCGGAATTTTGATCATACTCGCAGTCGGGAAAAGTGAATCAGCATTGATCTCCACAGTCTTACCAGTTTTCAAATGACGAACGTAGATGCCGTATTCTCCTTTAAACTCTTTCACAAGTTCTTGAAGTTTTCTAGTCAGTTTTAGATCCGGTTTTGATGATGGGAAAACACTCTTTTGTTGTGCGGAAATGAACGTCAATATAAATAAACTCAGTATGAACGTTTTCATCTCGATGTTATTTTTTATTATAGACTGTTGTCGCAAGACGTTTCAACCGTACCGTTTGATCCGCACTTAGCTGACGCGCTCCGCCGAGCAATTCGGCAACAAAAAGCATGTGCGCCGTCTGTTCCAGTTTCTCCATCTTAAAGCATGCATCCCACAAATCTACTCCGCAGCTCACCGCACCATGATTAGCCAACAATATGGCATCATGACCGGTAATAAATGGTCTGAGCGATTCAACAACTTCCTCCGTTGAAGGTGTTGCGTACGGAGCAAGCGGAATCTCTCCTATTCCGATAATAACTTCGGGAAATACATTGTTCGTCATTGGAATTCCAGCCGCAGCAAATCCGGTAGCGTAGACCGGATGACAATGAACGACAGCTTGAACATCCGGGCGCTGTTGGTAAATAAACAGATGCATTTTTATTTCGGTGGAAGGTTGCCGCGTTCCGCGGACTTGCCGTCCGTCGATCGACACTTCAACTAAATCGTCGACCGAAACGAAACCTTTGTGCATGGACGTCGGCGTGGTGAGAATTGTTCCGCCCGGCATTCTGGCGCTGATGTTTCCATCCGTCCCTGTGACAAGCTGTTTGGCAGCAACCCGATGTGCGATGGCGATAATCTGTTCAGCAACCGGCTGGATGGACATATGCTCCTATATGCGAAAGTAACTATGAAAGTGGAACCGGTGCCCGACGAAGACTGTCAGACGACGTAATGCCGAGTGAATCATAAATTTTTAGTGTCGGTTTAGAGCGATTGAGTGTATAGAAATGGATTCCGGCAACATTCCGGTCGACCAAATCGCGCACTTGTTCCGTCGCCCAGTGAATCCCCACCTTCTCTACATATTCGTCATCTTCGGCGCGGGAAACTGCGCGAAGTAATTTCGCTGGGAACCGTGCTCCCAACGCAAGTTCCGCCATGCGCGCAAATCCTTTGCGTGAAGTCACCGGCATAATGCCGGCAATAATCGGTACTTTAATTCCGGCAATTTCACAACGCTCGCAGAAATCATAAAAATCGCGGTTTTCGAAAAAGAGTTGTGTACAGATATAATCAGCACCGGCATCAACTTTCGCTTTCAGATGATCGATCTCTTTCAGCCGGTTCGGCATGGCCGGATGTCCTTCCGGAAATCCAGCAACGCCGACTCCCATATTGGGAAAATGTTCTTTGATAAAGGCAACCAATTCAGACGCATAGGCAAATCCGTTTTCCGTTTGAACGAATTGCGACTGACCTTTCGGCGGATCGCCGCGGAGTGCCATAATATTCTGGATTCCGTTTTCATTGTATTTAGTCAGTATCTCATGTATCTCTTCTCTTCGTGCACCAACGCAAGTGAGATGTGAGACAATCGTCAATTGCGTCTCTTTCCGCAGCCGGACGATAAGATCCTGTGTCAACTGCCGGGTCGATCCGCCGGCACCGTATGTTACGCTGACGTATGATGGTTTTAACGGTGTCAACTCTTTAATCGATTCAAACAATGCTTTGGATGAATCTTCCGTTTTTGGCGGAAAAAATTCAAAACTGAAATGTGGCGCCGGTTGACTAAGAATTTCTGCGATATGCATTCATTACTCCCAAAAAGAAAAAATCCGTCCACGTTTACGGAACGGATATAGTATAACAAAATTGTCGCTGTCGTTCAATTGTACATTTATTTACTGAGGAGTTCTTTATACACTTTCTCGGTCTCTTGCAAATCCCGTTCAAATTCCACCAACTGAATCAGATCAAAGATCAAAGGACCAAATGCTTTGTCATGCAGATTGACGATCTCCATGTGTTTGGGACACAAGGTTACACCGTTCTTATAGAATAACGAATCCTTTGTCGATGAACCATTCTCTGTTTCGATCAGGAACAGCACATCGATATTCAGTGTACTTCCACACCCCGGCCATTGGCAGCACATATTATCGCGCCGTAACACGTATTTTCGCATTTCTTCGTTGTGGGTCGGTTTATTATTTGTAGGAGGAGGCATCGTTCTCTGGATTATTTTTGTGCAATATAGGGTATTTATTGAGGAAGGCAAGAGATAATGGACACAAAAATTATTGTCTGTGAGGGACAACAACCTTCAATGCGGCTGGATTTATTGAAATCTCTGCCAATATCACCCTTAAACCAAAGATTTCACCATCTCCATGAACCGGAAAACCAATCGAACTTTGTACGGTCATCGCTGTTGTATCGAACGATTCGATATATCGTTTCCCGAGATGTGTTCCGGTCATAACCGATGGGAGAATCGGAAGAACTTTCAGAATAGAATCACCGGTCACTCCGCACACTTCGAATTTTCCGTCATCCGGAACAGCATGGGGAGTGAGCATGAACCCTCCTCCTTCCCATTTTCCATTTCCAATGCAGAGTAAAAAATAATTCTTCTGCCATTGTTCATTATTGCAGTGCACGGTAAGAAAATGCGGACGATATCCTACTAGCGTGTGAAGAAGCGCCGATAAATACAGCGGTATTCCTCGCAGCCAGCGGATGGAACTCACTTTTTTCGCTACCGCAGCGTCGAATCCGAGACCAACAGAGTTAAAGAAGTTTTTCACCGTCGTTGTCCCATCTGCATGCGTCATGGCGATCAATCCGGCGTCGAATGTTGCAATCGCCGGATTCTGAATCCGTGACAATAATCCCTGAATATCATTAGGTGCATCGATGATCCGTGCAAAGTCATTCCCGGAACCTTCGCTCATTACCGCCAGCGAAGCATTTGCTCCGATAAGACCGGAAGCCACTTCATTAACGGTGCCGTCCCCTCCAATGGCGACAACAATAGATGAACCGGCGCTAGCTTCACGAGCCAAAGCAGTTGCATGATCGGGACCTGTTGTAAGATGAAATGTATAATTAAGTGTCGAATGTTCGAGTGCAGAACGGAGTGCGGTATAGATGTGTTGTGCTTTACCACGGCCTGCTGCCGGATTAAGAATGAATGTGATATGCGGTTGCGTCATTCGTACCGAAGCGCGTCGATTGGATTGAGTTGGGCAGCTTTCCGTGCCGGGTACAGTCCGAAGAAAATTCCAACCGCAGCTGAAAATGCGAACGCAAGGATAATAGACGAGGGGGACACGAGCGTTGTCCATCCGGCGAACACAGAAATAAGATTTGATGTCAGCACGCCAAATAGTACACCGACCAATCCGCCCAAAAGACTTAAGACCACTGCCTCAATCAAAAATTGTGTCTGAATATTTTTTCCGGTAGCGCCGATCGCCATACGTAAACCGATTTCTTTTGTCCGTTCCGTTACTGAAACAAGCATGATGTTCATGATCCCGATTCCGCCGACAATAAGTGAAATAGATGCGATGGATGCAAGTAAAATCGTCAGCACCTGTGAAGTGGCTTGCGCAGCCGTTGCAATTTCAGTTTGGCTTCGAACAGTAAAATCATTATCATCCCACGACTGCAGTTTATGACGCACCCGCAACAGTTCTGTAATCTGGTCCTGTGCATCCTGCATCGCTTCTTCGCTGATGGCAGACGTCATGATGCTGCCAAGGTATGTTCTTCCGGTCATCTTCTTTAACACAGTAGTATACGGTGCAACAATAATGTCATCCTGATCCGTACCCTGCGCCGATTGCCCTTTCACAGCAAGGATACCAACGATTTTAAAGGGCATTTTTCTAATGCGGATGATTGCACCGATAGGATCAGCGTCTTGGAAAAGAATATCCGCAATCGTTTGTCCTATCACACAGACTTTCGTCGCACCGCGTACATCGGCATCGGTAAAAAATTGTCCGCTGGCAACCGGCCAGCTACGGATGGCGAAATATTCCGGCGTTGCTCCGATAATTCCCGTCCGCCAGTTCTGTTCCTGAAAGACTATTTGCGCACCATCCCGAACAGATGGTGTGGCGAGCGCAACGGACGGACATTGAGTTTGTATAGCAATAAGATCTTCCGGGGTGAGGGAAGCGGATGTACCCATACCTGAACGGACTCCGCCTTGATTGAAGGAACCGGGAAAAATAAGAATAACATTTGTACCAAGCGACGCGATCTGTT
>Ga0265292_1003235_pt1 | contig 10188 bp, 7 predicted proteins | sample Munlanlewell296A_FD_189080 | JGI IMG/M metagenome (GOLD analysis project Ga0265292, IMG submission 189080) | Leachate microbial communities from a municipal landfill in Southern Ontario, Canada - Leachate well 296A | ecosystem: Engineered > Solid waste > Landfill > Unclassified | place: Canada... | reverse complement strand
ATCCCGGGGAGGTTCTCCAGTGTTTGTGATCATCGTGGGCGGGGGCAAGCTGGGGGCCAACTTGACCCGTATCCTGCTCGAGGAAGGCAACGAGATCGCGGTCGTCGACGCCGATTGGAATCGCTATCGGGAGCTCAAGGAGTGGTTCCCGGAGTCGGCGGTGTTCGGAAATGCCACCGAATTGCGTGTGCTGAGGGAGGCCGGCATCGAGCGAGCCGACAGCCTGGTGGCCGTGGCTGGGGCGGACCAGGTGAATCTGGTCTGTTCCGAGCTGGCCCAGAAGAAGTACAAGCTGAGCAACGTCGTGGCCCGAGTCAACAACCCTCAGAACCTGGAGGTCTTCAGGCGTTCAGGGATCGTCCATGCGGTGTCCGTGACCAACCTGATGCTCGCCACCATTCACCAGGAGCTCGGGGTCGGTGACGTGGTGAGGTTGATGGATCTGCGCAAGGGCAACCAGGAGATCGTCGAACTCTTCGTTGGACCGAGATCTCCACTGGCAGGCCGTCGCTTCGCCGACATTCGCTTCCCGGCCTCCGCGACGATCCTGGCCGTGGTCAGCGAGATTTCCTGCGAGGCGCCTTCGCCCGACACGGTGCTGAAGGAGGGCGATGCCATCCTCGCGGTCGTTCCGCTCGGCAGCGAGGTCGAGCTGGAGGCGGTAGTCGAGGGCCGTCAGAACCTGTAGTCGGTCCAGATCGCAGCCGGGGAGCAGCCCAGGTGCTCACGAAGGTCAAGCGCACACTGATAGGGCGGCCGATGCCCTCGGCCCAGGCAATCCACGAACGGCTGTCCAAGAGGGTGGGCCTGGCCGTCTTCTCCTCCGATGCCATGTCCTCCTCGGCGTATGCCACCGACGAGATACTGCTCGCCCTGGTTGTGGCGGGCTCGATCGGCCTGTCGAAGTCGATCTGGGTGGGCCTGGCGATCTTCGCCATCCTGGTCATCGTCTCGACCTCGTACGCTCAGACCATTCGCGCCTACCCCAGCGGGGGCGGGTCCTACATCGTCAGCCGCGCCAACCTGGGGGTGTTGCCGGGTCTGGCGGCCGGAGCGGCTCTTCTCATCGACTACGTGATGACCGTGGCCGTGTCGATCGCGGCAGGCGTGGCGGCTCTCGCGGCGGCATTTCCGGCCGTTCGCGGACACGAGACGGGCGTGTGTGTGGCTCTGATCGCGCTGGTGGCGGTGGCCAACCTCAGGGGGGTTCGCGAGTCGGGGTTCATCTTCTCCATCCCGACCTACAGCTTCATCTTCTGTGCCGTTGCGTTGGTTCTCGTTGGGGTCATTCGTCTCCTGACCGGCACCGTCTCCGCCTACCCTTCGACGGTCGCCCTGCCTGTCATGGAGCCCCTGACCATCTTCGTGATCCTCAAGGCCTTCGCCTCCGGATGTGCCGCCCTGACGGGGATCGAGGCCATCTCCAATGGCGTGCCGGCCTTCAAGCCGCCCGAGTCCCGAAACGCCGTGATTACGCTCAAGTGGATGGCTGTGATTCTGGGGTCGCTCTTCCTGGGGATCACGTTTCTGGCACTGAAGCTCAACGTGGTGCGAGCCCCGACCGACGGCACCACGACTATCGCGCTGATCGGCGAGAAGGTCTTCGGCCGAGGAGCGATGTTCTTCATCATGCAGATCACGACCCTGGCCATCCTGACAGTGGCCGCCAACACTTCCTTTGCCGACTTCCCCCGTCTGTCCAGCATCATGGCCAAGGACGGCTACATGCCCCGGCAGTTCCGCAGCGTCGGGGACCGGTTGGTGTTCTCCAACGGCGTCGTTGCCCTCGCCCTGGTTGCGGCGTTGCTCGTGGTGATCTTCAAGGCCAACGTCCACAAGCTGATCCCGCTGTATGCGGTCGGAGTGTTCGCCTCGTTCACCCTCTCGCAGTCCGGGATGGTGATGCACTGGCGGACTGAGAAGGGCCGTCGGTGGCGCTTCAAGGCGATCGTCAACGGCGTGGGTGCCGTGACCACCGGTGTGGCCTTCGTCGTCATTGCCCTCGAGAAGTTCCGCCACGGGGCGTACATTCCACTGGCCCTGATCCCGTTGCTGATCCTGCTGTTCCTGTCCATACACCGGCACTACTCATCGGTGACCACTCAACTCTTGGAGATCGACGAGGACGAGACGGAGCCGATCCGCCACGAAGTGGCGGTGTTCGTATCGGGACTGCACAAGGGTGTGATCCGTGCGCTCAAGTACGCGAAGTCGGTCTCGCCCAACCACGTGCGGGCGGTCTTCGTCAACACCGACGACGCGCGGACGGAGGAGGTGCGAAGGGGCTGGATCGAGCACGGGTTCGACGTGCCCCTGGAGATCATCGACTCCCCCTATCGGGACGTGATGGGCCCGCTTCTTCGCTATGTCAGGGACCTCGACCGGCGGTGGAGCCATGATCTGGTGACTGTGGTCATCCCCGAGTTCGTGATCAGGGGTGTTTGGGGACACTTCCTGCACAACCAGACGGCGTTGCTGCTGAAGGGCGCTCTGCTGTTCCAGCCCAATGTGGCCGTGGTGTCGCTTCCGATCCACCTGGAGAAGGAGCCGCCCAAACCGCCGCCTCCGCGCATGCAGCGCCCGGTGAAGTATTTCCGCCCCCCGAGGCACCTGAGGGGACAAATCGAGCGAGTGGAGACAGCCGGCCGGTTTCCGCCCGACCAACCCACGCCGCCATGAGGAGAGACGCCTTCGGCCGCCCGTGAACGATGGCGACCGTCCGCGGGAGCAGCGCCGGTGTGGAGAAGGCCATGATCGCCACGATGGGCCGGGACCTTATCGTCTTCCGGCCACCGCGAAGGGAGAACTGGTCGTGAACCAAGCACCGATCATGACGGTGACTCTGAACCCTGCCGTCGACGTTAGCTGTTCGGTGGAACGGATGGAGCCCGAGAGGAAGCTCCGCACCGATCAACCCAGGTACGATCCGGGAGGCGGCGGACTTAACGTCGCCCGAGCAGTGCGCTTGTTGGGCGGCGACGCCCGGGCCATCTGGGCGATGGGTGGGTACACCGGCGGGCTACTCAAGGATCTCCTGGACGGCACCGGCGTCCGGCACCATCCCGTGCGCATATCCGGCCAGACCAGGCAGAGCTGGACAGTGATCGAACGACCGACGAGCCGCCAGTACCGCTTCTCGGCACCAGGGCCACCGATGTCTCAGCAGGAATCAGAGGCCTTCCTGGAGGAACTCCGGCGCATCCAGCCGGCGGCGGGCTACGTGGTTGCCAGCGGAGCCCTGCCCCCGGAAGTCGACGAAGGCTTCTACGCACGCCTGGCAGAGCTGGCGGTTTCGCGCGGAGCTCGTTTCGTGCTGGACACTGCGGGGCCGTCCCTCCAGCGGGCTCTTGACGCGAGGAACGTCTACCTCGTCAAGCCCAACTTCGGGGAGTTGACCGACCTGTTGGGGCGCGAGCTGCTGGGCGACGCCGACTTGGAGGCAGCGGCACGGGCCATCGTGGACGAAGGTCGAAGCCAGATCGTCGTCGTCTCCCTCGGCGCTCGCGGCGCGCTGGTCGCGACCGCCGAGGGGCACTTTTGGATCGCGGCGCCCACGGTGCCGATCCAAAGCCGGGTGGGCGCGGGAGACAGCATGGTCGCGGGCATGGTCTTGGCACTTGCCCGGGGTTTGCCCGTGGCGGAGGCGGCTCGCTTCGGGGTCGCCGCGGGAACGGCGGCGGCGATGACTCCCGGAACCGCGCTTTGCCGCAAGGAGGATGCGGACCGTCTCTTCGCCGGTATGTAGCGCAACGCGACCGGACCCAGGGTAAGACCCGACGTCTCGCTCATTGCCTAAGTGCCCACCGGCGCAAATACGCTCACATTCGAGCGCCCCCCCATCCCCGATGGCGGCGTTGCTCGTCGCTTGCGTACCATCAAGGTACGCGGCGCTCCTCGCGGCCTTGCCCTCGGGGCGCGGTGACGCTCTCGGTCGTGACCGTACTTACGCCGGTGGGCACTAAGTCCGTGGCAGGAGGGGTTCGAACAGGAGAGAATCGTCGGAGTCATTGGGCGGCCCCTTGTGGCGTCCCAGCCGCCCCGCGTCGTGCGAGCAGTAGAAGCGCGCTACCGATACAGCCGGCGGTGAGGGAGGCGGCGAGGACCCCGACCTTCGCCGCCGAGAGCGCGGAGTCCTCCGCAAAGGCCAGCCCCGCGATGAACAGGGAGACGGTGAACCCGATCCCGGCGATAGCGGAGACGCCCAGTACCTGACTCCATCGAACCCCATGGGGCAGGCGCGCGAGTCCGAGCCTGGTCGCCGCCCATGCGGCGAGGGTGATCCCCAGAGGTTTCCCCGCCACGAGGCCGACGAGGACCCCGATCGTGATCCTGCTCGAGGCGCCCTGGCCAAGCGCTCCGCCGCCCAGGTAGACGCCGGCGTTGGCCAGGGCGAAGAGCGGCACGATCACGAAGCTCGTCCATGGGTGAAGCAGGCTCTCCATGCGGGCAAGCGGCGAGACCGTCTCGCGCGAGAGGTTCGCGAGCCGGAGCCACTGGTGTGCGTCGACATCGGCCGGTACCGGTTCGCCGAGCGTTTCGTCGGCAATCCGGTGCGCCTCCTGGCTTACCGCGCTCGGGCGCTGGAAGGGAACGGTGGGTGCGAGCAGGCCGAGGGCGACGCCCGCGATCGTCGCGTGCACGCCCGACTCCAGCACGGCGAGCCACACCCCGAGACCGAGGACCACGTAGATTGCCATCGCCCGGACCTGCGCGCGGCGAAGGAGCGCGATCACGCACAGGAGGCCGGCGGCACTGGCAAGTGCCGCCCAGGAGATCCCGCCGGAGTAGAAGATGGCGATGACCACGATGGCGCCGATGTCATCGACGATGGCGAGGGTGAGAAGGAACAGCCTTAGGCCTGATGGCAGGCCCCTGCCCACAATCGCCAGCACGCCTACGGCGAAGGCGATGTCGGTTGCCATAGGGATGCCCCAACCTCGGAAACCTTCGCCCCCCGCGTTGATTGCCGCGTAGATGAGGGCCGGCACGGCCATGCCGCCGAGCGCCCCAAACGCCGGCAGCGCCGCGGCTCGCGGGTCGCGGAGTTCCCCCGACACCAGTTCCCGCTTGATCTCGAGGCCGACCACGAAGAAGAAGAGCGCCATCGGGGCGTCGTTGACCCAGTGGCGCAAGTCCTCCGAGATGGACCACGGGCCGAGGCTCACGGTCAGGTCGGTCTGCCATACATGCGCGTACGAGCCGTTCCAGCAGTTCGCCCACACGAGCGCGACTATCGTGGCGCCCAGGAGCAGGATTCCGCCGGCGGCTTCGGTACGAAGGAACTGTTGCAGGGGGCGGGCAACAAACCGCGGCAGCCGCCTGTCGGACCTCGACCAAGGGACGCCGAGGTGCGGCTCGTCGGCCAGGTTCGCCTCGCCCGACCCCTCGGTCCCTTTCTCCATTTCGCTCCTCGGGTGCTGAGACGTGAGAGCCATTCCAGTCCGAAGCTCCTGCCGCCGTGACCGGTGAATCCTACCGCCCAGCAGGCAACTGTACGGCGGGCTTCCAACGACCGGTCTTGGACCGGGGTTGTCCCAGGGGCCTCGGCAGGCCGGCTGGTGGCCCGAGGGGGGACCCCTCAATGGCTATGTGAAGACTGTGAGACAACGCGTCGGGCAGGTCGCTTGCTTGGGGGACGGGCGAGAAAATGTGGTTGCTCTCACCGTCTCCAGGGCGGTCACGGTTTCTGTTCTTGGAGCGGTCCGGTCGCCACCAGGGGAGGTGGGATCGACATGAAGGTAACCGTAGTCGGCACCGGCCACGCGCAGCCCGTCGAGGGTGTCTACGAACCAGCGGATCTCATTGAGCTGAGCGTTATCGGCCGCGTCTCCGGCTAGAAAGCATGTCCTCTCCAAACCGTCGAGTCGATCGGTGCCGCGTTCCAAGACGGACGGGTCGATATCCTGTTCTCAGATCACTTGCGGGGGTTCCTTCGCCGGTGAGATCTCCAGACAAGCAGCCCGACCAGGACAACGGCCGCGACCACGATGACCGCCGTGGCGTCGTGGAAGTAGCCGAGGACGCTCTCCCAGTGATCGCCCAGCAACAACCCGGTCCACGTCAGCGCGAAGGTCCACGGCAGGCAGCCGAGCGTGGTGTAGATGGTGAAGCGGCCCAAGGGCATCTCGGCGATGCCCGCCGGCAGCGAGATGAAGGTGCGCACCACTGGCAGCAGGCGCGAAAAGAAGACCGCCGAGTCGCCGTAGCGCGCGAACCATCTCTCTGAGTGGTCGAGCTCCTTCTCGCGCAGCCTGACATAGCGGCCGTAGCGGAGGATGAGCGCGCGTCCTCCCGTGCGCCCCAGCGCGTAGGAGGCCCAGGAGCCGACCAGGTTGCCGGCCGTGCCGGCCAGGCCCACGACCCAGAAGTTGAGCTTGCCCTGAGAGGCCAGCAACCCGCCCACGAGCATGGTGACCTCACTCGGGATGGGGATGTTGGCCGACTCCAAGAGCATGAGCAGGAATACGGCCAGATAGCCCCACTGGCCGACGGAATGCTGGATCCACTGGTTGACCGACTCGAGCAATCAGACCTCCCCGTGTGGCGGCGCGGAGTCTACCACGGGCGCGGTCCCGCCCGGCCGCGGCAGACCGTCGCCCCGGCCGGCCGGAGTGGGGCCGAAGCCCTTGGGGGGCTTGGGGTCTGGGGGTCGTCGCTCCAACCGGCCGGAGTGGGGCCGAAGCCCTTGCGGGACTTGGGGTCTGGGGGTCGTTACCGCCGGCCTGCCGGAGAGGGATGGGGGCAGCACGCTTGACAGGAGGCGGCGCGGCGCCTACAAATCCCACCCTGGAACACATGGACATGCTACGGACGCGCCACGAGATGGCGCTCGAGGAATCCCCATGCCGCGTAACCTAGTCGTCGTCGAATCCCCGGCCAAGGCAAAGACCATCGGCAAGTACCTTGGCAAGGACTTCACCGTGCTGGCTTCCATGGGCCATGTGCGGGATCTTCCCAAGAGCGACTTCGGCGTCGCGATCGATGGAGGCGTGGAGGTCACCTATGAAGTGGTGGCCCGCGCCAAGAAGGTCGTTGCCGAGATCCGCAAGGCGGCCAAGGGCGCCGAGTCCATCTACCTGGCCACCGACCTTGACCGTGAGGGCGAGGCGATCGCCTGGCACGTGGCCGCCGCCGCCAAGCTTCCCGAATCGGCGGTGGGAAGAGTCTCCTTCACCGAGATCACTCCGGAGGCCATCCGCGAAGCTTTCGCCCACCCGCGCCCAATCGACCTGCATCTGGTCGATGCGCAGCAGGCACGCCGAGTCGTCGACCGGATCGTCGGCTACCGGCTCTCGCCCGTGCTGTGGCGCAAGGTGCGCACCGGCCTTTCGGCCGGCCGCGTGCAGTCGGCCGCGCTGCGTCTGGTGGTGGACCGGGAGCGGGAGATCCGGGGCTTCACCGCGGTGGAGTACTGGACCCTGGTGGCTCGGCTGTCCAAGCTCGGCGCGGAGGAGATCTTCCTCGCCAAGCACCCCTACGCCGACAAGCAGAAGCTTTCGGTCAAGTCCGAGGACGAGGCCACGCGGCTGCTGGCCCTACTCGAGGGCGCGATCTGGAAGGTCGCCTCGGTGCGCCGGTCGGAGAAGCGGCGAAACCCTCCGGCGCCTTTCACCACCTCGACCCTGCAGCAGGAGGCCTCCCGTAAGTTGGGTTTCGGGGCCAAGCGCACGATGGCGGTGGCCCAGCAGCTCTACGAGGGTGTGGAGCTGGGATCCGAGGGCAGTGTGGGCCTCATCACCTATATGCGAACCGACTCGGTGAACATCGCCGAGAGCGCGCTCAAGGAACTGGCCGCTACGGTGGTGGATAGATACGGCAAGGAATACCTGCGGACCACCCGCTACAAGACAAAGACCAAGGGCGCTCAGGAGGCACACGAGGCAGTCCGGCCCACGCATTCCGGCTGGGCCCCCGAGTCGGTGGCCGGCCACCTGGACCGCGACCAACTTCGCCTCTACACCCTGATCTGGCAGCGGGCGGTGGCCTCGCAGATGGCCCCCGCCCTCTACGACCAGGTCTCGGCGGACATCGCGGCCGCCTCGCTCACCTTCCGAGCTTCCGGTTCGACCGTGCGCTTCGACGGGTTCATGCGCGCCTACACGGAGGGTTCCGATGAGCCCGAGGAAGGCGAGGTCGCTGAGGGGGCTCTGCCTGCCCTCGCCGAAGGTGATGCGCTCGACCTGAAAGCCCTGGCCCCCGAGCAGCACTTCACGCAACCGCCGCCCCGCTACACCGAGGCCGGGCTCGTCAAGGCCCTGGAGGAGAACGGCATCGGCCGCCCCTCCACCTACGCGCCCACGATCTCCACGCTGCTCGACCGCGGCTACGTGCGCATCGAGGCCAAACGCCTGGTGCCGGAGGAGGTCGGTTTCGTCGTCACCGATTTCTTGACCGAGCTGTTCCCCAAGGTCGTCGATCTCAGCTTCACCGCCGAGATGGAAGAAAGCCTGGACGCCGTCGCTGAAGGCGCTCGCTCCTGGGTGCCGCTGGTGCGTGAGTTCTACGCCGAGGTCGAGCGCACTCTCGAAGAGAAGGGAGAGAAGGTCGGTCGTCCGGAGGAGCCCACCGAGGTGGTGTGCCCCGTGTGCGGCGAGGAGACCGGCGCGACCATGGTCAAGAAGTGGGGTCGCTACGGGTGGTTCCTCTCCTGCAGCCGCTTCCCCGACTGCCGCGGGATCCAGCGGCTGGACAAGGACAATCCCGAAGGGGAGCGAGCCGCTCCCGAGCTCACCGATGTGCCTTGCCCGAAGTGCGGCGTGCCCATGCAGAAGCGCAGCGGGCGCTTCGGGCCGTTCCTGGGCTGCTCGAAGTACCCGGAGTGCAAGGGGATCAAGTCGCTGGACGCCACCCTGGGCATCACCTGTCCGCAGTGCAAGCAGGGAGAGCTGACGACCAAGCGCACCAAGCGGGGTAAGGCCTTCTACGGCTGCAACCGCTACCCGGAATGCGACTTCGCGCTCTGGGAGTTGCCGGCGAAGTGCTCGGAGTGCGGGGGCCCGATCCAGAAGGGGACCTGCCTTTCCTGCGGGCACCAGGAGCCTTCGGAGGGCTGACCCGGCCGGGTCCGAGGCGCGTGCTATTCTGGGGCGCGGCCTCAGGTGGGTCGCCGGAGTCGATAGAGACGGGCTCGCCAGCGAGCCTTGACGAAGGAGTGTCAAGCGACCACCCCCAGCATTCCGGAGGTGAGCGCCGCAGGCAGGCCCCGGCGCACCATCCTCCCCGCCGTCCTGCGGGAGCGCGGTTTCCGCCGCATCTGGCTCGCGATGGGCGTTTCGAGCCTGGGCGACTGGGTCGGGATCCTTGCCCTGATGGCCCTGGTTGCCGGCATGGCCGGGAAGAGGGGCGGGGGCACGGGGCAGGCGGCGCTGGGCGTTTCCGGCGTGCTGGCCATCCGCATGGTTCCCGGCGTGCTGTTCGGCTCCTTTGCCGGCGTGATAGTCGACCGTTGGGACCGGCGGCGAACGATGATCGCCTGTGACCTCGCTCGCGCCGCGTTGATGGCCTCGATCCCGTTCGTGCAGACCCTGCCCTACATCTTGACGGTCTCGTTCTTGATGGAGGTCATGTCGCTGCTTTGGATTCCGGCAAAGGACTCCTCGCTTCCCAACTTGGTCCCCAAGGGCAAGTTGCTCCAGGCCAACCAGCTATCCATCACCATCAGCTACGGCACGCTGCCCCTCGCCGGCGTGGTGTTCGCCTCCTTTGCCTTGATCGCGGCCGCGCTGGGTCACATCGGGGCGCTGGACTTCTTCAAGACCAGCCGCAACCAGGCATCACTGGCGATCCTGGCCGACGCCGCCTCCTTCCTCTTCTCCGCCTTCATGGTCTCCAGGCTCGTCCTGCCCCGCGAGCGCGCCAGGCGGGCGAAGTCGGAAGGGCCCAAGGCGTTTTTCGCGGAACTGGTGGAGGGCTGGCGGTTCGTGGCGGGACACGAACTTGTGGGACCGATGATGCTCGGAATCCTGGGGGCGTTCCTCAGCATCGGGGTCGTGCTCGCGCTGGGGTCGGTCCTCGCCGAGCGGACGCTGGGCGCCGGGGCCGCCGGCTGGGGCTTGCTGGTGACGGGGCTCGGCGTGGGTATGGGCATCGGTATGCTCGGGGCTTCGTGGGTGATGCGCTTTGTCTCGAAGCAAGCGGCCTTCCCGGCGGCGATCATCCTGGCCGGGTTCGTCATGACGTTGACCGCCA
>Ga0265292_1003234_pt1 | contig 10196 bp, 8 predicted proteins | sample Munlanlewell296A_FD_189080 | JGI IMG/M metagenome (GOLD analysis project Ga0265292, IMG submission 189080) | Leachate microbial communities from a municipal landfill in Southern Ontario, Canada - Leachate well 296A | ecosystem: Engineered > Solid waste > Landfill > Unclassified | place: Canada... | reverse complement strand
TTTTTTGAGCTATCTCAAAATGTTTTGATTATAATGTTTGGATTATTTGATCGAATTTGTAGATTAGAGGTGTAAAAATTCAATTTATTGTAGTAGGAATATGAGCGATAATTTTAATTACGAATTAAAAAAAATTGGCGACATTGCCACATTCAAACTGAACGAAAAGCGATTTGATGCTTCGATTGCCGGGTTTGTTAAAGGTGAATTCACAATTTTACTGCATACAGAAGATGTTAAAAAACTTATAATAGATCTTTCTGAGGTTGAGTATTGTGACAGCTCGGGTCTCAGCGCTATCTTACTTGCTTTCAGAATCCTTCAATCAAACGAAGGTCATATCAGAATTGCCTCACCTACCAAAAATGTTAAAACACTTATTGAGATATCTCAGCTCGATAGAGTTCTTCACGTCTGTAATACGGTGATTGAAGCTATTAAAGAATTAGAAACATTGTAAAGAAAACAGTCCACCTAATCACTTCAAAAAAAAATACTCTCAAATATTCTCTTGGCAGCGTTAAAGATTGCGAATTGTATCTTTGATCGAACGAGTAAATAAAACAACGTAGTTACTTCTTTAAATTCATTTTCATTATCTTTTAGCCAACGATTTTATCCCAAACATTTAACAATTATAATTATGCTTAATAAAGAATTGCTTCGCAATATAGAACTGGTAGTTTTTGATCTTGATGGAACTTTGTTAGATGATGATGGAAATCTTGGCGAAGAAACAAAAACTCTCGTTAAAGAGCTTTCGGAACTCGGTGTTAAATTTTCAATTGCCACCGGACGGTTACTTAGCGCAGTAACAGAAATTGCAGATATACTCGAGATAAAAATTCCGCTCATTACATTGGATGGTACACTCATTCAGAGATATCCCGGTGAAAAAAGTATTTTTGAATCATACTTACCCGCAAAATATGTTTTGCGCGCACTCAGATTAGCAGATAAATACCTTCTTAAAGTTGTTTTATGTCATGATTCTGCAATTTATCATACAGAAGAAAACGAACACATCTCTCATATTCTCGGTAGATCAGGTGCAAAATATCAGCAGATATTTTCATATGAAAATTTTGTTTCGGAAACATTAGAAGTTGTTATTGTGGGTGATTATCAAGATAGTGTTAGACATGTTATGAAAAAAATGTCTTTCCCTTATACGTTTGGTATTCGATCTTCCTATTATAAATCTCAAAGTCATGATGAAACTTATGCTCTCGAAATTCGAAAGATGGGATGTAGTAAAGGTGAAGGGTTAAGAAAACTAGTAAGTCATTTAAAAATAAATATGCACCATACTGCCGTACTTGGTGATTGGTATAACGATAAATCGTTATTTGACACGGATGCGTTAAAAATTGCGGTTGCGAATGCAGTCCCGGAAATAAAAAAAATGGCTGATATTGTAACTAAAAGAAGCAACAATGAAGAAGGGGTTGCTGAATTTCTAAAAATGCTTCTTCATGCAAAGAGATAAGCTGTTGCAGAAACAAACAAAAATAAAATTACGATCCAGTTTGCGTATTAAACTTATTATCGTTTTTATCACGCTCGTACTTGTTGTTCTAATGTTTCCACAAGGTGAATCTATTGAATCAGAAGTTACAGTAGGGTCGGTTTGGATACGTGATGATCTAATTGCCTCCACCACGTTTGAAATATTGAAAGATTCAAAGCTTTATGAAGAAGAAAAGATAGCGGCGGCAAGAGATATTCAGCCCATTTTTCTTAGGAATAATAGTCTTGCAAATATCTATCTCGACTCTCTCAAAAATTATAACGTACTTTTAAAAAAGCTCCTCTCAAAAACCAGCGTCATTCCTAAGAATATTACTTTTATGAGCGATAATTCTTTTGCGGTCTTCCATAAATTAGTCAATCAGTCAAGTCTGTCTAAATCATCCAAACTCATCTCGATATCTCAAGTATTTTATCAATCGCAGGAAATATTAGTAAAGATATTCCAGCGCGGATTGCTCAATCTTCCATATAGCGAAATATCACGCGATAGTATTTCTGTACGTGATGGAAAATTCGAAAAGATATTTCCCAAATCTGTTTTTTTAGATCGTAATAGTGTTAATGATTTTACTGCATTTTTGTTAAAAAGTAAGATCGGTTTTAATACTGAAGTAAATGAGGCTATAGGGGAATATATCTCTAACTTCATTAAACCGAATTTAGTCTACAGTCCTCAGCTAACAGAAATTGCAATAAAAAATGCAAAAGATAAAGTGCTTAGAAATATTGGAATTGTTAATGAGAATGAACGTATTGTAGCTAAACATGATAGAATCAAACCCGAGACAAAACTGAAAATAGATTCTTATCGTATTGCCAAAGGGGAAGAGATTGGCTTTGTTGGTAAGTCCTTGCAAAGCATTGGTAAGTTTTTACACATACTGATTATTGTTTTACCACTTATAATTTATGTCCGACTTTTCCGAAGTAAAATCTATAAAGACAATCTGAAAATCCTTCTGATTGCCTTTATTATTTTATTCATCAGTTTGTTATCATTTTTGATTTACCAAATTGATATTTCAACCGCCATTGAATTTCTTGTTCTTGTGCCGGTTGCATCAATGTTGTTAACAATAATTTTTGATTCAAGAATTGGCTTTTATGGTACGGTAGTGACTTCATTAATTGCGGGTGGTTTACAAGGTAATGATTATGCTTTTGCTTTGATGAATATTATTGCCGGAAGTCTTGCTGCATATACCGTTCGCGATATCAAAAACCGAACGCAAATATTTCGCTCGTTTCTTTTTATTTTTATCGGGTATGCAATCAGCATCATAGCATTTGGATTTGAAAGATACGAATCTATCAATCAGATGCTTTCAAGCTTTGTTTTTGCCGGTTCAAATGCTTTGATTAGCCCTGTTTTCACTTATGGCTTAATAATTTTTGTGGAAAGATTTTTTAATATTACAACAGATCTCACTCTTCTCGAATTAACCGATTTCAATAAACCATTACTGAAAGAACTTGCAAAGAAAGCGCCGGGAACATTTAATCACTCAATTACAATGGGAACTCTTGCAGAAACATCTGCTGAAGCCATTGGCGCTAATCCAACTCTTGCACGTGTAGGTGCTTATTATCATGATATTGGTAAGATACTCGATCCTGAAAGCTTTGTTGAGAACCAAATTAACTCTCATAATATCCACGAACACCTCCAACCCGAACAAAGCGTAGCATTAATCTTAGCTCACGTTAAAAAGGGAATTGAATTGGCTGAAACTTATTCACTTCCAAAAGAGATAATTGATTTCATCCCTATGCACCACGGAACAATGGTTATCTCATATTTTTTCTCGAAGGCAAAGGAATTATACGGAGAAGAAATGGTGGATATTAGGAATTATAGATATAAGGGACCAAAGCCTACAACGAAAGAAACTGCAATTGTGATGCTGGCAGACGCATGTGAATCAACCGTGCGTTCATTAAACGATTCTGACTCACAGAAAATTGAAAATGTGATTAACAATCTGATCAACAGTAGAATTGACGATGGGCAATTAGATGAAGCGCCTCTCACATTTACGGATATTAAAATAATAAAAGAATCATTTCTTAGTATTTTGGTTGGACAGCATCACAAAAGAATTAGATATCCGGAACAGGAAGAATTAGAAAACACGAAAGCTCAAGAATAACAAATGGAGCAATTCCTAAAAGAATATCTTGCAATTCTCCAATACGAAAAAAACCTCTCTACAAATACCACCAATGCTTATAAGAGCGACCTTACCAAATTCCTTTTATATGTTGGAGAAATTGGTTTAGCCGATTTAAATGATATAGCCGCCACTCATTTATTTGATTATTTTGACCGCCAGAGACAAATTGGTATTGATAGCGCGACTACAGCCCGGTATGTCTCCTCGATAAAGGGGTTCTTCCGTTATCTGGAAAACAATAATTATATTGAAAAAAATCCGACAGAAAAATTAACCTCCGTAAAAATAGGCAGAAAGCTGCCAGCGGTTCTATCATTTCAAGAGATTGAAAAAATTCTTAATACTCCTAAGGTTGACGATGTAGCCGGTTTACGCGATAAGGCAATTCTTGAAACATTTTATTCATCAGGATTGCGCGTTTCGGAACTCATTAATCTCAAAATCAATGATCTTTTTTTTGATGACGAGGTTTTAAGAGTTTTAGGAAAGGGTTCCAAAGAGAGAATTGTTCCTTTGGGAAGCAGCGCTATTCATTGGCTGAAAGAATATCTGTTACATTCCCGCCCGCATTTAGAAAAAAAATTGAATAGTCAGAATTTTGTGTTTCTAAATCAGAAACGCGGAACTAAGCTCGGTAGAATGACAATATGGAATATTGTAAAGCGTTATGCCGATGAAGCCGGAATAAAAAAAGAGATTCACCCCCATACTTTTCGCCATTCATTTGCAACTCACCTGCTGGAAGGAGGCGCCGATTTAAGAGCTGTTCAAGAAATGCTTGGGCATGCAGATATTTCCACAACCCAAATTTATACACATGTAGATCGGAACTACATTAAGCAAGTTCATAGAGATCATCATCCGCGCGGTTAATTTTGCTGCTCGAATCCTTATCTTTGTACTATGATTTTATAATGGCAAAAAATGGTTCGAGTTGTTTTGATAGTTGCGATATTGCTGCCGCTATTATGTACAGAATCCAGCAAGAATAATAGTAAAGAAAAGCAGAATTCATATTCAATCTTTCTTGGTGAGTTCAAAAAACAAGACAAGGTTGAAGAGTTTAGATCATCTTTAAACCCAATTTTATGGGATGAACTCCGCATCGAAAAAATTTATGATCGAAATTATAATTTATACTACGGAAAATATTCTTCTTCGTTTGAAGCCGGTAAAGCTGCCTACAATTTCTACTCCAATTTGTTGATTACAAAGTATAAAATTACGCGTGATGGTAAGCCAACGCTGGACGAGTACGCCAACGTTTTATTTGTATCGCGATATCTTGATCGTCCGTCAGTATTTAATTTCAATTTGATAACAAAGCAAACAGAGGTTGAATGGAGTGATTTTGGGAAAAAAGTAGTTGCTCTCAATCATTCTAATGACCATAATTCTGCTTTTATTACAACTGCACACCGATATGGAATTCAATCCGGAATGAGATATATCTACGATGCAAGAGTTTTTCTGATGAAACGTGAAGAAGAACAGAATAAGGAGATAGCCATTCTTGGGAATGGTGTCCAAATTTATACATTATGGGAAAATAGAGATACTCTCAAAGTGAATATCACTTTCATAGATTCCGTCAAATCAGGAATAGTAGTTCAAAAGATTTTTCCGTTTGATCTAAAAGGTAAACTTGGTGAGATTCGAATAAGGAGTTTTGATTTGATCCGGGATGGTTTTCCGGCTCCGCCAAAGCGATTCCCAACAGAAATTTCCCCTAATAATCGTTTTCGTTTTCGTGAAGTATCTTCGCAAGGAGAATCTTACATTTACCTAAGAGATTTCAACGAGAAATCAGAACAGTTAACGGTTTCGACTAAACGGAAGATTAGAGACGGGCGCTGGTCCGATGACGGTAACTATCTTTATATTATCACCGAGCCTGAAAGTGTTGGGTCTAAGAAGCAAAAAGCTGAACCAACCGGAGAGTTTTTTATTATTGATGCAGTGGAAAAAAAGCTGGTAAGAACTTTTTCAGGATTCAGATATGAAAATTTATTAGTTCATGGAAAGTTATTATTTTTTGATGAGCGCTCTGATCAGATTGCTCAAATAAAAGTTTACGATTGTAAACGAGACAAAATATTGCACACTATATCAATGTTCGGCGGATGTGGTATAAATAATCTTCCGATGTGAGAATTTGATGAAAACATACTACAGAGTTTTACAATACATTAAACCTTACAAGAAACATCTATCGGCGTCGGTGCTATTTTCAATTTTATATGCACTTCTCAATACTGTCTCGGTCTATATGTTAATCCCTTTACTGAATACGCTATTTCAGGAGAAGGGGGCGTTGCGGCAGCAGCCCAAAACCATAACTCAAACAATAGATAATCCCGTTGGTAACTGGTTTTCAAAAATTGGAAACGACATTGTTGAATCATTCAAAAATTATCTTTTCAGTGGAACAGACAGAGAAATACTTTTAAAGATATGCTTCTTAATTTTACTTGCCTTCTTTCTTAAGAATGTGTTTGGATACTTACAAGCTTACTTTCTTGCTTTTGTTGAGCAGGGGATGATTCGTGATCTGCGGAATCAATCTTATGTTCACCTGCATAAACTACCTATGAGCTATTTCAAAAATGAGAAGACAGGGAATTTAATTTCCAGAATAACCAATGATGTAAATGTTGTGCAATCAAGCGTCTCTGCAGTATTCCTGAATATGATCCGCGAACCTCTTACAATAATATTTTTTCTCGGATTGGCAATCTCTATAAGTTGGAGGTTAACACTATTCTCGCTAATCGTTTTACCTTTCACAATCGGAATTATAAGTTGGATCGGATTAATCTTAAGAAAACAAAGCGGGTTGCTTCAAGAAAAGATGGCAGATATAACGACGACACTGCATGAGACAATTACGGGCGTTAAAATAGTTAAAGCATTCGGTATGGAAGAATATGAGAACCGGAAATTCAGAGCACAGACTCAAAGCTTTTTTAAATTGGTTCTGAAAATGGCTCGCGTTAGAAATACCGCATCTCCCCTGACCGAATTTTTAAGTGTTGTTGTTGGAGGCGCAATGATTTATTATGGAGGTGAACTCGTGCTCGTTGACAAAACACTCAATGCCAGCGAGTTCATAGTTTTTCTTCTCGCAATATTTCAAATGATGCCCCCAATAAAAGAATTGAGCAGTGTAAATAATAGAATCCAAGAATCGAGTGCAGCGGCTGAAAGGGTATTCGAAATTTTAGATACAGAACCGGCTATTAAAAATGTGCAATCACCGGTCTCCATCTTAGAATTCAATGACAAAATTGAATTTCAAAATGTATCTTTCCACTATGAAGATGATGATGAACTTGTTCTTAATAATATCAACTTGAGCGTGAAGAAAGGTAAGGTGATTGCTTTTGTTGGAAGCAGCGGAGCCGGTAAAACTACTTGCGTTGATTTATTACCTCGTTTTTACGACCCCACTTCAGGCAAAATTCTCCTTGATGAAATTGACATAAAAGAAATCCGTCTTGAAGATCTTAGAAAACTAATGGGAATTGTTACTCAGGAAACCGTTTTGTTCAACGAATCTGTAAAAAGTAATATTGCCTATGGAATTGATAACTGTTCTGAAGAAAAATTAATTGATGCTGCAAAAGCAGCCAACGCTCATAATTTCATTTTAGAACTTCCGCATGGTTATGAGACAATTATTGGAGAAAAGGGGACCAAACTTTCCGGCGGTCAGAGACAGAGACTTTCTATTGCGCGTGCATTGCTAAAGAATCCACCGATAATGATTTTTGATGAGGCGACTTCCGCACTTGATAATGAATCGGAAGTTCTCGTTCAGCAGGCAATTGAACGTTTGATGACTGAAAGAACAACATTTGTCATTGCACATCGTTTAAGTACAATTCGCAATGCGGATCGAATAATAGTTCTGGATAAAGGTAAAATTGTACAGGACGGAAAACATGACGAGTTACTTTTAGAGGAGAAAGGTATTTACAAAAAATTATACGAACTTCAATTCAGAGATTAAATGATGGTTACACAAACAAAAACTGTTGAAACGATTGACAATCTCATCTATCTGGTTTACGCTTGGATTAAACATTGCATTTTATAAAGCTCATCTTAAATATTGGAAAACGGAACTCAAGTAAGTGGCTGATTTAATTCAAATATCATCAATCATTACAGCGCGTGATGAAGAAAAGAACATTCGCCGGTGCATCGAAAGTCAACTTACGGTTGTTGATGATATAGTTGTATTGGTGGACTCACGTACTAAAGACGCAACGATCCAGATCGCTTCATCTTATCCAAACGTAAATTGCGAAGCCGTTGAGTGGAATGGATACGCCAAAACAAAAATCTACGCGGTTTCAAAAACTAAATTCGATTGGATTTTATGGATTGACGCTGATGAAGAACTAACACCGGAACTCATCGAAGAACTAAAACAATTCAAAACAGTCAAGCCGCAAAACAATGCTTACGATGTTGCGCGCCGTGCATTCTTTCTTGATAAATGGATAAAACATAGTGGCTGGTATCCGTCACGGGTCACGCGTCTCTTCAATAAAAAAGTTGTGAGCTTCAACGAAAAGGAAGTCCACGAACATTTGACCGTTGCCGGCAAGGTCGGTCATCTTAATCATGATCTTAATCATTATACCGATCCTTCAATCGAGCATTACTTTACTAAATTCAATATCTATACATCTCTTGCCTCCAAAGAATTGCATGAAAAAGGGAAACAAGCCGGTTTGAACGATATACTATTGCGTCCGGTTTTTCTTTTTTTCAAAATGTATATCTTTCGTTTAGGATTTCTTGACGGACTTCACGGATTAATACTTGCGGTATTTTCATCGGCTTATGTATTTACAAAGTATACTAAACTTTGGGAACTGAATAGAGCGAAATCAAAATGACAATAGGAATCATTCCAAATATTTCAAAAAGCGAAATTCTCATCATTGTAAAAAAGATTATCGAACAGATTCGTCAGAACGGGTTCAACTATATTCTTAGCGAATCTCTTCTAAACTTCAAGAGAGAACTGAACGGAGAATCAAAGTTTCTTTCACATGATGAATTGAGCAAAAGCTGCGACATGGTCGTTTCAATCGGAGGCGATGGTACGATGCTCAACACCGCTTACGAAGTGCGCCATTCAAGCACTCCAATCATTGGTGTTAATTTTGGTAAACTAGGTTTTCTAGCTGAGTTCGATCTTACCGGATTCACTGATTTTCTTCAAGATATAAAAACAAAAAATTATGTTGTTGAAGAAAGAATGACTTTGTTAGGTGAGTGCGGCGGCAAAGAATTGTATGCAATCAATGATCTGGTGATTGATAAAGGTTCGTGGTCTAAAATGATCGAACTTACGATAAAGGTTGATGATGACTACGTAGCAACATTTTCTGCAGATGGATTGATTGTAGCAACTCCAACAGGTTCCACCGGCTATTCCTTATCCACAGGCGGACCGATTGTAAATCCGAAAGCTGATGTGATTACACTCAGTCCAATCGCACCACACACGTTAACAATGAGACCTTTAGTTATCTCAAGTCAGCAAAAGGTAACGGTGATTGTGAATTCACCATCTGAAAAAATACAAGTGAGCTGCGACGGTCAGCGTGTCGAGTATTTTGATTCACCGTCCGTGATAATTATTGAAAAGAGCAAACAACCGGTACGGCTTGTTCACTCCAACAGAACAAATTATTTTGAAATTCTCCGGAACAAATTGTTTTGGGGATTGGATGTTCGTAATTCGAACAACTCTAATTAAGAAGTGAGTTATTGTCATTCTGAAAGAGCCCCGCTTTTTGGGGCGACTGAAGAATCTCAAAAGCAAGAGAGAAACAAATTAAAGGGTGGCTTCGAATTAAAAAAATAAAATTAATCGAAACAATTAATCCTGAATGAAAAGATCTTAGCGATGAATGGATTATTGATTCTTCAAATGAGTGATTTAGATTCTTCTCCCGCTTCGCGGGATCAGAAAGACAAAGGAGGTTAATATGAAAAAGACTTTTCTTCTTCTCTTGGTTCTTGTTTCTTTTTTATCCGCTCAAGAGAAAAATAAGCTGTCCGTTGATCAAAAATCCGGTAAGCCGATGATTCTTGGTGTTTGCGATAGATCCGCGTTTGCCGATTCAAACTTTTCCTGGTGGTTCAATTCGGAGTTTGATAATTACTCTATTGATTCAGTCACATTAAAAGATGTTTCAGATAAACTAAAAGATGTGAAGATCACTCTCGTAATGGGAACATGGTGCAGCGACAGCAGAAGGGAAGTGCCTCGCTTTTTCAAAATTCTTGATCTGCTCGGCTATGATCAGAAGAACTTAACTTTAATCTGTGTTGACAAAAATAAAAACTCAACCGGCGGGGAAGTTGAAAAGCTGGAGATCAAACTTGTACCGACATTTATCTTTTACAAGGGTGACGTTGAGATCGGTAGAATAATTGAAACACCGAAAGAAACTTTGGAAAAGG
>Ga0265292_1003233_pt1 | contig 10197 bp, 10 predicted proteins | sample Munlanlewell296A_FD_189080 | JGI IMG/M metagenome (GOLD analysis project Ga0265292, IMG submission 189080) | Leachate microbial communities from a municipal landfill in Southern Ontario, Canada - Leachate well 296A | ecosystem: Engineered > Solid waste > Landfill > Unclassified | place: Canada... | reverse complement strand
GCTCCACTCCTCAAAATTGGACGGACATGGAATTGCAGAGATTGTCAAAGAATTTCATTGTTATCAAATTCAACCAATTATCGTTCCCGGACGGAAAGCACTATGAGCGCAACAGAAAATCATCTCGAGAAAGCAAAGATCGGTATCGTCGGATTAGGATGGATCGCACAGGTGTTCCATCTTCCGATCTTGGCGAAACAACCTGACGTACAGATAACATGTGTCTGTGATCGTGATAAGACCCGGGCACGCGCATTAGCGGAAAAATATGGTATTAAAAAGTATTATACCGATTATTCTGAAATGATTGCAAAGGAAGAATTGGATGCTGTTGATATTTGTACATCAACGGATGTACATAAGGATGTTGCAATTGCAAGTCTGGAGGCAAAGCATGATGTGTTTGTTGAAAAACCAATTGCCAGAAAACTTAACGAGGCGATGGCGATTGCTGAATCTGTGAAAAAAAATAAAAGAAAGTTAATGGTCGGAATGAATCATCGTTTCCGCCCGGATACAATGATGCTTCGCAGTTTTATCGAAAATAATGAGCTTGGCAAGGTGTTTTATGCAAAAACGGGATGGTTAAAACGTCCGTCTTCGGAAGGAACATGGTTTTCGCAAAAAGAGATGTCTGGTGGCGGAGTTATTTTGGATATGGGTATTGTGATGCTCGATCTTGCGCTATGGATGACCGGATATCCCGATGTTGCACGGGTAAGCGCAACGAATTATTCCCATAAAACAAAAGTGGAAGATTCTTCTGTCGCATATATCACGATGAAAAATGGATCGACCATCACTATTGAAGTGAGCTGGAACTTTAATATTGAGAACGAACTGTATTACTGCAACATCTATGGTGAACAGGGAAGCGGAAAGATCAATCCGCTGATGATTCATAAGGAAATGCATAACAATGTAGTAAACGTCACACCGGTGAAAACCGATACGTCGCAAAATGCTTTAAAAAAATCGTATGAAAATGAACTAAAACACTTTGTTGGTTCTGTTCGCGGTATTCACCCTGTCATTTCAACGGCGCAAGAGGCAGTTCTGCGAATGAAAATCATCGATGCTATCTACCGTTCCGCCGTCAAGGGGAAAGAGATCTCGTTTAAGCAATGATTCTTCCAATATCATCTGAAGGCATCTCGAACGGTACTACAATTCGTGATGTCTTTTTTATTTGTAATCCATGAAACGATCGGACGAATATTGGATGCAACAGTGTTTTACCCTTGCACGGAAAGGTGCTGGAAACGTAAGTCCAAACCCGATGGTTGGCGCAGTGATTGTAAAGAATGGACGAAAAATCGGCGAGGGATATCACAGGCGATATGGCGGACCGCATGCCGAAGTGAACGCCATCCGGTATGCTTTGAAACGAAAACATGATCTTGCGGGTGCTACAATCTACGTCAATTTAGAACCTTGTTCCCACTATGGAAAAACTCCTCCCTGCGTTGAAGCGATAATAAAGCATGGTTTCCAACGGGTGGTGATTGGGTCAATAGATCCGAATCCATTGGTTGCAGGCAGAGGAATTCGAAACTTGCGTGAGCATGGTATCCAATGTACCGTTGGAGTCAGTGCAAACGAAGCAAAGCGATTGAACGAATCTTTTTTTAAATTCATACAGACGAACATGCCGTTTGTTGCAATTAAAGCTGCACAAACATCCGATGGATTTATCGCACGTGAAGACGGCAGTTCCAAATGGATTACAAATTCAAAAAGCAGGGCATTTGGGCATCAACTTCGATCGCAGTATGATGCAGTATTGGTGGGTGCACATACTGTTATGATGGATAATCCCGAATTGACCGTACGTATGGTAAAAGGAAGAAATCCTGTCCGGATAATCCTCGACGGGAAATTCTCTACACCGATTCACAGTAAAATTTATCAATCCGATGCTCCGACAATTCTATACACGGATAGAAAGTTTGCCAAAGAACATCAGAAGAAGTTATCGGCGTTGCGAGTCGTTGGCATCGATGTTGTTGAATTAAAAGGAGCCGAAGGGAAATTAAATATTCGTCAGATATTGAAAGATCTTGGTCGGCGAAATATCGCCTCCGTATTGGTTGAAGGTGGCCAGAGGAGTTATGCAGCTTTTCTGAATGCGAAATGTGTCGACAAGATATGGTTATTTACTTCTCCGAAGAAATTTCAACGGGGTGTTAAAACGTTTAACGGAATTTCCGTATCTTACAGAAGATCGAGACGGCAAATGAAACGTTTTTCAACGAATACGCTCTGCGAATATGATATTACTTTCCGCTAGGCCGACAATGAAATTATTCACACTGGTATTGACCCTTTCCACAATAATGATTGCTCAGCCGCAAAAGAACATCGCAACATTACAGAATGCCGTTGATTCGATACTAAAAAATCGACAAGGGCGGTTTGCCTTGGTGTTTTCCGACCTTCAAACCGGTGAAAAATTTTTTTTGAATGAGCGGGAACAGTTTCATGCAGCAAGTACAATGAAGACCCCCGTAATGATTGAAGTCTTCCGGCAGGCTGCAACAGGGTCTATTTCGCTGGATGATTCCATTACAGTGAAAAATTCATTCCAGAGTATCATCGATGGAAGTGATTTTTCATTGGATTTAAATGATGACAGTGAAGACGGACTGTACAGTCGGATTGGCAGAAAAGAATCGATTCGAAATCTTGTGTTTAAAATGATCACGGTCAGCAGCAACCTTGCCACCAATATTCTCATCGGTATCGTCGGGCCGGATAATATCATGAAGACGATGAAATCGATGGGGTGCAACGATATTCAAGTGCTTCGAGGGGTGGAAGACAGCAAAGCGTTTGATGCCGGGAAAAATAATACGACCAATGCCTATGACCTTACCCTGCTTTTTGAAGCGATTGCACGAAAGAAGGTTATTGATGTTGCGGCGTGTGCTGAGATGCTGAACATTCTCCATGCGCAGAAATTTAAGAGTATGATTCCTGCTCTGCTTCCTCCAGATGTGACCGTTGCTCATAAAACCGGATCTATAACCAATGTGCAGCATGATTCCGGAATCATTTATTTACCGAACGGGCATGCTTATGTCTTGGTTATTTTATCAAAAAATTTAAACTCAAACAAAGAAGGGATCGAAACCATCGCATCGCTGTCAAAAGCGGTCTATGATTTTGTCAGCCAGTGATATGTTTACGGGAATCGTAGAAGAAATCGGAGTGATCATCGCGTTGTCGAAATTCGGCGACGGATTAGAGATAACAATATCTGCGCGCAAGGCTCTCTCCGGTCTGAAAATTGATAACAGTATTTGTGTTAACGGGGTTTGCCTTACGGTGATAAAAAAAACAGCGTCATCGTTTACCATTCAAGCGGTGAAAGAAACACTGTCAAAAACAAATCTTGGTCAACTTCAGAAGGGGACCGCCGTTAATCTTGAACGGTCAGTACGGTTACAGGATCGGTTAGGTGGGCATCTTGTGCAGGGGCATGTGGATACCACCGGGAGTATTAAAAAAATTACTACTCTCACATCCAGCTGGATGTTTACGGTTGCATTTCCGAAAAAATATCGACGGTACCTTATTCCGGTCGGTTCTGTGACGGTTGATGGTACGAGTTTGACCATTGCAGCGTTAACATCTGCGGAATTCACTATTGCAATCATTCCGTATACGTACAATCATACGGTGTTCGGACGGTACAAAAAAGGAGATATGGTAAATCTTGAATTCGACATCATCGGCAAATATCTTGAGAGTTTAGTACATTATACATGATGAAAAAACAACCTGGAACGTTTGTTAAAATTATCCGCTCAAAATCGATCCGTCCATTATATTGGTTCTTCGGAATCGGTGTTGTGGTCATCTTTATTTTCGATTCGTTTATCATGCCGTATTATGTCAATATCGGTGGAACGCTGACTGTACCCAATGTAGTCGGCCTTAAAGAAGAAACAGCGCGTAAGATTCTCGATTCGCTTCATTTGGTGCCGAAACGCGGTGATATTCGTCAAGATCCTTCTTTCCCTGAAGGATACGTTATTCTACAAAATCCTGCCGGTGAGCAAATCGTTAAAACAGGACGCAGAGTATATCTGACAATCTCAGGAGGAGAACAGGATGTGATTGTTCCGTCATTGCGAGGCAGATCGATTCGGGACGCAAAATTTGCATTAGATAGAGCAGGTCTTCGGCAGGGCGCCATTCAGTACCAAGTTTCTATCGATTTGCCCGAAGGAACGATCATTTCGCAGGATATTTCCGCCGGAAATAAAATGAAGAAAGGTGCGTATATCAGCATCATGGTGAGTGCGGGTGAATCGATTGACAGTATCTACGTCCCAACCCTGATTGGGAAGACACTATCAGAAGCGCAAAAAATACTTAAGGAAAAAGGGCTTCGAACAGGGAATGTCACATTTCAATTTAACGATGAACTTCTTCCCAATACTGTGATCGATCAACTACCGAGAGAGAATGACATTGTAACAACGCAAAAAGAGATCGATCTATTTATTTCACAGGCACCGGATAAATCATCCAAAAAAACTGACCGCGAAAAATGATTCCTTTAAAAAAAGAACTCGTTATTTTGCCATCCGTATTATCCGCAAATTTCGCTCAACTGGGTGAAGATATTCGTCGGGTAGAAACAGCAGGGGCTACACTACTTCATCTGGATGTTATGGATGGTCATTTTGTTCCTAACATCAGTTTCGGTCCGGCCGTGGTGAAGGCAATTAATTCCATCACAGAACTCCCGCTGGATACGCATTTGATGATTGAATCACCGGACCAATATCTTGAACACTTCAGGGATGCCGGTGCGAATATTCTGACTGTACACGCTGAAGCGTGTACGCATCTACACCGAACAATCTCTCGAATCAAAGAATTAGGAATGCATGCAGGTGTCAGTGTGAATCCCGCCACATCGTTAACTGAGCTAGAAGAGATTCTTCCTTATGTAGATTTGGTGTTGATTATGTCCGTTAATCCCGGATTCGGCGGGCAACGATTTATTGCTACCAGCATTCAAAAAATCCGCACAGTAGCGCAAATGATAGTTGAATGCCGTTCGAATGCAGTGATTGAAGTCGATGGAGGAATTGATCCGAACACAATCAAGGAAGTGATTGATGCCGGTGCACAATACCTCGTTGCGGGAAATGCTGTCTTTGGCAACGGAAACATAGAAACAAATTTTTCACAACTTCATTCATTTACTCAACGAGCGATATGAATTACGCACTGACCAATATAAAAATCATCACTCCGTTTCGCATCGTCGACAACGGCACAATCGTCATTTCCGGTAAGCAGATATCCAATATGGGAAAAGTTTCCGATGTTCACATTTCATCGGAAATTCCTGTCTATGATTTGAAAGGTTTGACGGTAACTCCCGGTTTTATCGATTTACTGGTTCATGGCGGCGGGGGAAAAGGGTTCGCAGATGACAGCGATGAATCGATTAAAACCATCTCTGATTTTTTCTTTTCGCATGGAACGACCGGGATGCTTGCATCACTCTTCAGTAAAAAAATCGATCTGTTGAAGAACGATGTGAATCGCATTGCAACATATGCGGAGAATCATAAGGATTCCAATATCTGGGGAATCCACATGGAAGGCCCGTTTATTAATCCGGAGATTAAGGGTGCGCACAAGATAGAATATCTGTGGGAACCTAGTGTGTCGATGTGGAATGAATTGAATGCATCTGCGCGAGGATCAATCAAGATCATGACCATTGCGCCGGAGTTGCCGGGAAATATCGATGTAATCAGAGCTGCGGCAAGTCAGGGAGTTGTTCCATCGATCGGACATACACTGGCATTGTACGAAGATATTGAAAAAGCAATCGACAACGGCGCAGCACATGTCACTCATATGTTTAATGCAATGCGTCCCTTTCATCATCGAGAGCCAGGCATTATGGTTGCAGCGCTGCTGCGGAATGAGTTAAAAGTAGAATTGATCGCCGATGGTGTGCATGTCGATCCAGTGGTGATGAAGTTGTTGCACAATATCAAAGGGAGCGGTGGTATCATTCTCGTTACAGATGCAATTCGTGCATCAGGAATGCCGGATGGGGATTATCACTTTATGGATCAAAAAATTATTGTTAAAGATAAAAAAGCATATTTGGAAAACGGTACAACATTAGCAGGCAGTACACTTACTATGGAAGTTGCGGTTCGAAACATGGTAAAACTTGTCGGCGTACCGTTAACAGATGCCATTCGTATGGCTTCCTTAAATGGTGCTAAAGTATTAGGCTTGGAACATCAAAAAGGTATTTTGGCGGTCGGAAAAGATGCTGACTTGGTTGTGATGGATGACGAATTTAATGTTCATGCAACAATTTATGAAGGTGCCATCAAATTTCAAAGAAATGGAATTATTCAACAGTAGAAGATACCTTACGATTTTAAGAACATAAATCCGATCGGCAGTTGCCGATCGGATTTTTTAATTATATTGGTATTGACATTATCGTGACTTAACCTTATATTTTAAGAAAAATAAGCTAATAACCTTATTTAATAAGGCATGAGAATGAATTCATTACACCAACTAGACGATATCGACATTACGCTGCTCGATATCCTCCAAAAAAACGGCCGCACCCGACGAAATGATCTCGCCCAAGCGGTCGACCTCAGCATACCATCTGTCAGTGAACGGCTAAAAAAATTGGAAGAAAACGGTATTATTATCGGATATACGACGATAATCGATCCGAAAAAAGTCGGAAAGGATATCACCGCATTTATCACTGTGACTGTCGATTCTTCAAAACACTACAATTCGTTCCTCGACCATGCCAAAACTACTGACGAAATACTTGAGATCCACTCCGTGACCGGTACGGGAACACATCTGATCAAAATTCGGACAGAAAATACGTCTTCGCTTGAAAAACTGTTGTCGAAAATACAGGCCTGGTCCGGTATTGTGAATACGACGACCAGCATTGTCTTGTCGACGATGAAAGAAACGAATAAACTTAAAATCAATAAAACAAAATAAAAGGAACCCTATGAGCAAACCAGCAAAGCCTGTTTCGACTTATTTTGGAGAGAATATCTTCGATCTCACTAAAATGCAACAGATGCTTCCGAAGAACGCCTATGAAAAAATTCTGAATGTTATTAATAAAAGCGATAAACTCGATCCGGACACTGCCAACATTGTTGCGATCGCTATGAAGGATTGGGCGATTTCAAAAGGATGTACGCATTACACCCATTGGTTCCAGCCATTAACCGGGTTTACCGCGGAAAAACACGATTCATTCATCGATTATAGTGAAAGCGGCAAAATCATTGAAGCGTTCACCGGTAAACAGTTGATTCAGGGAGAACCTGATGCATCGTCGTTCCCTTCCGGTGGTATCCGTGCAACGTTTGAAGCGCGTGGATACACTATCTGGGATCCGACAAGTCCGGTGTTCGTCATGGAATATCCACACGGAAATACATTATGTATCCCGACGGTATTCGTTTCGTATACCGGTGAAACATTGGATAAAAAAGCTCCTCTGCTGCGATCGATTGATGCTCTGAACCAATCAGCGATGAGAGTATTAAAACATTTCAACAATCCTGCTAGCAAGGTATTTTCTACACTCGGTGTCGAACAGGAATATTTTCTGATTGACCGCGAATATTTTAATGCGCGGCCGGATTTGCAACAGACGGGACGGACATTGTTCGGAAGAACACCTGGAAAACATCAGCAGTTGGAAGATCAATATTTCGGAAATATTCCCGAACGGGCATTTGCCTTTATGACGGAAATTGAACATGAATCATATAAACTCGGCATTCCGTTGAAGACACGTCACAATGAAGTTGCGCCGAATCAGTTTGAAGTTGCTCCGATTTACGAAGATGTAAACATAGCAATTGATCACAACCAAATATTGATGGATTTGATGGATCGCATTGCACAGCGGCACAATCTTGCAGTGCTGCTTCACGAGAAACCGTTTGCGAATGTGAATGGAAGCGGAAAACATTGTAACTGGGCGCTCGGTACTGACAAAGGGGAAAATTTACTCAATCCTGGTAAAACACCTCAATCGAATCTACAATTTCTGGTGTTTCTTGTTGCGACAATCAAAGCTGTGTACAAACATGCAAAATTACTACGTGCATCGATTGCTACGGCTCACAATGATCATCGTCTCGGTGCCAATGAAGCGCCGCCGGCAATTATCTCTGTGTTCCTCGGAGAATTGTTAACTCGCGTTCTAGAAGATTTGGAAAAGGGAAGAGTCACAACGAAAACGGATCAAGCATGGTTGAACATCGGCATCGATAAAATTCCGGAGATCCCGAAAGATAACACGGATCGGAATCGTACCTCTCCATTCGCATTCACCGGTAATAAATTTGAATTCCGTGCTGTCGGTTCAAGCCAATCTCCCTCTACGCCAATCACTGTGCTGAATACAGCAATGGCGGAATCCTTGGATGAAATCCGTATTGCAATTGAAAAGGTCATTGCGAGCGGCAAAGATTTGAATGTTGCTGTGGTGGAAGTGCTGAGAAAAACCATCACTGATTCAAAAAAAGTTCTGTTCAGCGGTGACGGATATTCTGAAGCATGGCACAAAGAAGCGGCAAAACGCGGCCTGCCGAATATGAAAACATCGCCCGAAGCTTTATCATCGTATCTGTCCAAAGAGGCAGAACATTTGTTTACAAAATATAAAGTGTATAATGAACGGGAAATTGAAGCGATCTATCATATTGATATTGAAAACTATGTAAAACAGGTTGAGATCGAAGCTCAAGTAGCAAAAAATATGGCGGTAACGTTATTCTTTTCCGCGGCATCATCCTATATTACTGAATTGACGCAGACGGTGAATGGATTAAAATCCACGCTTGGTCGCGGCGATAAAGGTGTAAAAGCAGTGACGAACGTTGTTAAATCTCTCTCGTCACATGTTGCTGAACTGTATGCTGAAACCACAATATTGGAAAAGTCGTTACAATCAGCACGTAAAGTGGAAGACATTAAAAAGAAAGGATTAGCGTATCTCGCCGTCCGCAAGCAAACCGATGCGGTCCGTGAAGTGGTCGATACGTTGGAAGAAACTGTTGCAGGAGATCTCTGGCCGGTTCCGAAGTATTCGGACATGATCGTAGGGTTATAATAATTCGAAGATTTCACAACATCAGATCCCCGAAGGAGACTTCGGGGATTTTTATTTTAAATTGCTTCTTCAAATTGATTTCGATATTTTTTTGCACATCATGAAGAAGGGAAAATAATGAACCTTGATTCTATTATTAGAACAGTACCTGATTTCCCGAAACCGGGGATACAGTTTAAGGACATCACAACTATCTTGAAAGATCCTGCTGCACTCGCCTATTGCATCGATACAATGGCAACTGTGTATAAGGACAAACGGATTTCAAAAGTAGTAGGAATTGAATCTCGGGGATTTATCGTTGGAACGGCACTTGCCTATCGGTTGGGAGCGGGATTTGTTCCGATCAGAAAACCGGGTAAACTTCCTGCAGCAGTCCTTCGTCAGGACTATCAGCTGGAGTACGGTACGGATGCCATTGAGATCCATCGGGATTCCATTGCTCCCGGAGAACGCGTGATGATGCATGACGATGTTCTTGCAACCGGCGGTACAATGCAGGCTGCGTGCGGTTTGGTAAAATCACTCGGAGGCGAAATTGTCGGACTTTCGTTCATTGTGGAACTTTCTTTCCTGAACCCGCGGAAAAAACTTTCCGGTTATGATATTTATTCACTGTTGCAATATTCCGCAGAATAATGAAAACGATTATTGAACCATTTAAAATTAAGTCTGTCGAACCGATCCGATTTACCACTGTGGAAGAACGGACGAAGATCCTTCGGGAGGCAAAATACAATCCATTCTTAATTCATGCAGAGGATGTGCTGATTGATCTTCTTACGGATAGTGGAACTGCTGCAATGAGTGCAAAACAATGGGCTGGAATCATGGAGGGAGATGAATCGTACGCAGGAGCGCGCAGTTTTTTCCGTTTTGAAAAAGCTGTGAGGGACTTGACCGGAATGAAAAATATTATCCCGACGCATCAGGGGAGAGCGGCGGAAAAAATTCTTTTTACTATTATCGGCGGTGCGGGAAAGTATATTCCAAACAATACGCATTTTGATACCACACGGGCGAACGTT
>Ga0265292_1003232_pt1 | contig 10198 bp, 6 predicted proteins | sample Munlanlewell296A_FD_189080 | JGI IMG/M metagenome (GOLD analysis project Ga0265292, IMG submission 189080) | Leachate microbial communities from a municipal landfill in Southern Ontario, Canada - Leachate well 296A | ecosystem: Engineered > Solid waste > Landfill > Unclassified | place: Canada... | reverse complement strand
CTGGTGTCCATGGTCTTCAGCTGTGTCTGCAAGAACTCAGTTACTTTGCTGTCAACCGCACGCCATGAGGCAACGGTCAGGCTGTAACGCTCTTCTTCGGTGATGAGACCTTGGTCAAATTGCTCAGAGATAAGCGCCGTCTTGGCGTCACCTTCGGCAACGAACTCAGATACTTCATCAAAGTGGAGGTAGTCATCTTTACCAGTTGATACAGCGGCGACGGTCGCAAAGCGGAAGGCGAGGCCTTTCATACGGTCAGCCGTAGCAGCAGTTTCTTCGGCACCATACTTGGTAAATACCTTGGCAAGAACCTTCTTAAGTTGCTTCTTGTTCTGGACGCTGTTGTCGTATGGGAAATCTGCCGGCAGAATCTCGTTGAAGAAGACACGACCGAGGGTAGTGTTACGGATTTCACCCTTAGCAACGACACGAATTGGTGTCTGGAGCTGCAGGTGCTTGTTGTCATAGGCAAGCTCGGCTTCGTAGACAGAGCTGTAACCCTTGACGTCTTTTGTCTGCACGCTTGGTTTTTCGTAGGTTAGGTAGTAGTTACCGAGCACGACGTCTTGACCGATGTTAAGCACTGGCGCACCATCAGCTGGTTTTAGCAGGTTGTTGGTGGCGCTCATCAGCTCACGGGCTTCACGCTGAGCTTCATCAGAAAGTGGCAAGTGAACAGCCATCTGGTCACCATCGTAGTCGGCGTTGAAACCGTTGGCCACGAGCGGGTGCAGTTGGATAGCTTTGCCATCAACTAGTTTTGGCTGGAAAGCCTGGATACTCAAACGGTGAAGTGACGGCGCACGGTTCAAAAGAACGTACTTGCCTTCAATCACTGCATCGAGCGCATCCCAGACAACCGTGTCACCAGCTTCGATCAAACGAGTGGCTGAACGGATGTTGTGGGCGTGCTCTTCGCGGAGCAACCAGCTGATCACAAATGGCTTGAAGAGTTCGAGAGCCATCTGCTTTGGCAGACCACATTCGCTAATCTTTAGCTTTGGACCAACCACAATAACGGAACGACCAGAGTAGTCGACACGCTTACCAAGCAAGTTCTGGCGGAAACGGCCTTGCTTACCCTTGAGCATGTCAGAGATTGACTTCAGACGACGGCGTCCACCGGTCGCATTAACGGCGCGGCCACCACGGGCAGCGCTGTTGTCGATCAGGGCGTCAACAGCCTCTTGGAGCATACGCATTTCGTTGCGACGAATTACTTCTGGCGCATTGAGATCGATCAGCTTCTTGAGACGGTTGTTACGGTTAATCACACGGCGGTAAAGGTCGTTGAGGTCACTAGTGGCAAATCGGCCACCGGTCAGTTGCACCATCGGGCGAAGGTCTGGCGGAATCACTGGCAGAACGGTGAGTGTCAGGCTACTTGGTTTAATACCAGCAGCTTGCATGCCTTCAAGTACCTTCAGGCGCTTGAGAAGCTTCTTCTCGCGCTGACCTTTGGCACCGGCTACTTCTTCACCAAGTTCAGCGATGAGGACTGGGAGGTCAATCTGGTCAAGCAAAGCTTTAAGAGCCACGCCACCCATACCAACTTCAGCTAGGTCTTCGTATTCTTCAGGAAGGTTCCTAAAGTCAGTCTCAGCAATGAGTGCACCCTTTACGAGGCTGTCGAGCTGAGCTTTTTTGACGGTGTACGATTCGTTGAGGTCTTCAACTTCACGCGACTGGGCTTCAGCCAAGGCTTTGACGTCGGCGTTTTCAGCTTCGGCTTCTTTTTCGTAGCGCATCTTGATAGCCATACGGCCAGCTTCGGTTTCAGCTTCGAGATCAGCCAGGTACTGGTCGCGCTTCTCTGTCTGAACATTCAGAATAACGTAGGTTGCAAAGTAAGCAATACGCTCGAGGTTACGCACGGTAATACCGAGCAGTAGGCTCATGGCACTTGGAGTACCACGCATAAACCAGATGTGAGCAACAGGAGCAGCCAGGGTAATGTGACCCATGCGTTCACGACGAACGATACTCTTGGTGACGAGTTCGCCGTTCTTGTCGATGGCGGCTTCGCGTGAGCGAACACCTTTGAGTTTATTGTCATGTGGGTTGATGTCTTTGACTGGGCCAAAGATTCGCTCACAGAACAATCCATCGCGTTCTGGTTTTTGGGTTCGATAGTTAATGGTCTCTGGTTTGGTTACCTCGCCGTGACTCCATTTCATAATGTCGTCAGGGCTGGCAACAGCCAGGCGAACTGCATCGAAATCAGCAATTCCGTTGTTTGCTATGACTCGTGACATATTACGCCTCCTCCTTAATCTCTTCTATTTCATCAATATCCTGAATAGTCATGTCCTCGAGATCATCGAGTTCCTCGTCAACTTCGTCAAGCACGATCGCTTCGTCGCTGTCATCACTAATCATTGGCACTGATTTGTCGTCAGGACCAGCTTCGGCGATAACCTCTTCGGCGTCGATAACAGCATCTTCACTCTCATCGAGCAGGTCAACTCTCAGACCAAGGCCTTGGAGCTCCTTCACCAGCACGTTAAAGCTTTCTGGCAGTTTCGGACCAACAATCGCTTCGTTCTTGATGATTGATTCGTAGGCTTTAGCACGTCCGTAAACATCGTCAGACTTGATGGTAAGCATTTCCTGAAGGGTGGTGGCGGCACCATACGCTTCGAGTGCCCAGACTTCCATCTCTCCAAATCGCTGTCCACCATTTTGCGCCTTACCACCGAGTGGTTGTTGCGTGACCATAGTGTATGGACCGGTTGAACGAGCGTGGATCTTGTCGCTTACCATGTGGTGAAGCTTAATCATGTGCATGACACCAACAGTAGTGCGTTCTTCAAAGGCATCACCGTTGCGGCCATCGAATAGCTGCATTTTACCATCGCGGGCAAAACCAGCTTTTTCAAGCTCATCAGAGATGACGTCGTTTGGTACACCGTTAAATGGTGGCGTGGCGACTTTGTAGCCAAGAGCGCGCGCGGCCATACCGAGGTGGGTTTCAAATAGCTGTCCGATGTTCATACGAGATGGCACACCGAGTGGGTTCAAGACCACGTCAACTGCGGTACCGTCTTCCATGAATGGCATATCTTCGACTGGCAGAATTCGAGCAACAACACCCTTGTTACCGTGACGACCAGCCAGCTTGTCACCGACTGAAATCTTGCGGAGTTGGGCGACAAAGATCTGAATCTGTTGTATAACGCCAGACTTTAGCTCGTGACCATTATCGCGGCTAAAGACTTTGACGCCAACCACTTTGCCACCACCAGCATTGTTCATGCGGAGACTGGTATCGCGAACATCCTTGGCTTTTTCACCAAAGATAGCACGCAGTAGTCGTTCTTCAGAGCTGAGCTCTTGTTCACCCTTTGGTGTAATCTTACCAACGAGCACGTCACCAGCTCGGACTTCAGAGCCGACTTGAATAATACCGGCTTCGTCGAGGTTACGGAGGGATTCTTCAGATACGTTTGGAATATCACGAGTCACAATCTCGTCACCGAGCTTGGTTTCACGAACTTCAATCGTGTAATCCTTGATGTTGATGCTGGTGAGGGCATCTTCTTGCACGAGGCGGTCAGACAGAACGATCGCGTCGTCCATGTTGTAGCCACCCCATGGCATAAAGGCCACGGTAAGGTCGCGTCCGAGGGCGAGTTCGCCGTCAGCAACAGAGGCACCTTCGATCAGAATATCGCCGGTTTTGACCTTTTGACCACGCTCGACACGGACTTTCTGGTTGATTGAACGGTCGTCGTTACTTTTTGCAAAGTGCACTAGGTCGTAAATCTTTACACCAGTCTTGTACTTGACATGAATCTGGTCAGCATCAGCACGAACGACTTCGCCGTCGGCTTCTGCAAGAATCAGCTGACTGGTGTTACGAGCGACTTCGGCTTCGATACCGGTACCAACAGTTGGTGACTCTGGATCGAGCAAAGGAACAGCTTGCTTCTGCATGGCTGCACCAGTCAGGGAACGGTCAACACGGTTCTTTTCAATGAACGGAATCAACGCGGCCGGTGAACCAAGGATTTGCTTGTGCGCAGCGTCAACATAGGTGACTTCGCTGGCATCAACTTGTTCTGGCAGGAGTCCGTTGCGGGCACTGACACGTCCGGCAGCGAAGGTGCCGTCTTTGTTGATCTCCGCACTGGCGTCGGCAATAACTTCAACAACTTCTTGTGAAGCATCGAGGTAGACGACTTCGTCAGTCACCTTGTTGTTCTTTACCTTCAGGTAAGGAGTTTCGACAAAGCCGTATTCATTAATACGAGCGTAGCTAGCGAGGTTTAGCACTAGTCCAATGTTGGCACCTTCTGGTGTCTCGACTGAACAGATACGACCGTAGTGAGTCGGGTGTGCATCACGCACATCAAAGCCAGCACGTTCGCGTGATAGACCACCTGGACCCATCGAGCTCAGGCGTCGTTTGTGTGACAGTTCAGCTAGTGGGTTAGTTTCGTCCATCAGCTGTGACAGCTGCGAGCTAGCAAAGAATTCACGAACGGCTGCGACCACTGGGCGAGCGTTTATCAGCTGGCCTGGAGTCACAGTTTCGATATCACTCATACTCATGCGGTCCATAGCGTTACGTTGCATGCGGAGCATACCAACGCGAAATTGGCGGGCCACTAGTTCACCGACCAGTTTGACGCGACGGTTTGATAGCGCGTCAATGTCGTCAGGTAGGTCCTGAGAGTTGTTGAGGCGGATGATCTCCTTAATAATGGCAACGAGATCACTCATCTGGAAAACGCGGTTTTCTGAGGTGTTTGGCACGTCAAGACCAAGGCGTTGGTTCAGCTTGTAACGGCCGACACGGCTGTAGTCGAAGCGCTTGAAATCAAAGAACATGCGTTCAATCATACTGCGAGCGTTATCGACGGTGGCAAGGTCGCCCGGTCGCAGACGGCGATAGACCTCGATGAGGGCTTCGTTGGCACCACGAGCCTGATCTTTTTCGAGTGTGGACTCGATGTATTTCATTTCACCAGTATCAACATCTTCGAACATGGCTTTGATCTCGGATGTTTTGTTGTGTCCGAGGGCGCGGAGGAGTGTCGTGACAGGCAGTTTGCGGCGGCGGTCGATCTTGACATACATTGCACCGTTGTTGGCAGTTTCGAACTCAAGCCATGCACCACGGCCTGGAATCAGCTTGGCACCGTAGTAGTTGCGGCCAAGGTTGCTGTCGGCAGTAAAGAAGACACCGGCACTTCGGATCAGCTGGGATACAACGACACGCTCTGTACCATTAATCACAAAGGTGCCGCGATCGGTCATCCACGGGTAGTCACCCAGGTAGATCTTCTGTTCCTTGACTTCACCAGTTACTTTGTTTGTCAGCTCAACATTGGCGTGTAGCGGCGCATCAAAAGTGACATTGTCATCTTTTGCGGCGTGTTCTGATGTCTTTGGATCTTCGAAGGCATAATCTTTAAACCGTAGTTCAAGTTTTTGACCAGTGTAGTCCTCGATCGGGTTAAGTTCTGCAAATATTTCGCTCAGACCAGTCTCGACGAATTCACGCCAGCTGTCCTTTTGATGAGCAATTAAATTTGGTAGCGGCAGTGCCGTGTCATCTTTCGTAAAGAAAACACGCTTCGCCGCGTTAGTAGGCTTGGTTTTTGCCACGTGCAACGCTCCTCGCATATTAAATTGTTGGGTTGGGTAATCGGCGCCGAAGATTCCCTTACCTGTGGTCGCCCCATTTGTTGCCACACAAACATTAGGACATAGATAACCACAGCTACACTACTTCTTAGATAGTATTGTGGAGCTTTTTTGCCAAATAGTCAAGAGACTTTGGATACTTTTTTACAGTAATGGCTAGACTTTAGTAATGACTTCGTCGATCAGACCATATTTAACTGATTCTTCAGCGCTCATCCAGAAGTCACGATCGGCGTCTTTCTCAATCTTAGACAGCTTCTGACCGGTGTTTTTTGCGAGGATTTTATTCAACTGTTGCTTCAGGAAAATACCTTCGCGCAAGGTGATCTCTTGGTCACTAATCTTACCTTGGGTACCACTGCTCGGCTGGTGGATCATAATACGACTGCTGGGCAGCGCAAAGCGCTTGCCTTTGGTGCCGCTAGATAACAAGAACGCGCCCATGCTGGCTTGTAGGCCGATGCCGATTGTCTGAACATCAGGAGAAATAAACTGAATCGTGTCGTAGATCGCCAGACCGTCGTAGACGCTACCGCCTGGGCTATTAATATAGAGTTTGATGTCTTTTTTAGAATCTTCGTACGCCAGGTGGAGGAGCTGGGCGACGACGATATTCGCGGTGTGCTCGTTGACATCTTCGCCAAGGAAGATGATGCGTTCAGTCAGCAGGCGCGAGTAGATGTCGTAGGCACGTTCGCCGTCGTGCGACTTCGTAATAACCGTTGGAACTAAGTAATTCGTTGGTTTATTCATATATCCATTATAGCAAAACTAGCACTCGTGTAAAGCGAGTGCTAGTTAAATAATTCGGTAATACGCTCCCGGCAGAGCGTATGGTTTGAGGTTAGTCAAATATCGAATCGATTTTGCGATTAAGCGCCCCTACAAAGTCGTGCACGTAGCCCTTCATGTAGACCGACTCCAGTACTACTACGACGATCATGCCAAGACCGAACATCGTCCAATTTCGTTTCATATCATCACCACCCTAAGGTAAATACTCCGCCGGGAGTAAAAATACTATACTATTTTTTAGAGTTTAACGCAACCAATTGATCAACGGTTTTTTCGGTCAAAAGCCTATTAGCAATATCGCGCTGGACCTCTGGTTGGTCAAATTGTTTCAAGGCTTCTGGGTTGTTGCCGTACTGCTGCTTGTAGAGGTTGATGTGCTCCGCCAGCTCATCCGCTGTGGCTTCTACCTTCAATACCTTACTTAGCTCAGCTAGGGCTAAACCGGCCTTCACGCGCTTCGTGGCAGCTGGAATAACTTCTTTGGCGCGCCAATCGTCCTGATCTTTGAGCTTCTGGTTGGCAATGTACTGATCAAGCGTGATGTTCTGATACAGCAGATTGCGCTGCATGTCCTGCTCGATACTCTTAGTCTGGTCGTCGATCAAAATCTGCGGGGTTGGCACGGTGCTAACCTCAACCAAGGCGCCGACGAGCTCATCTTTGCGCTTCTCGCCTGCTTCACGCTCTTTTTGAGCCACTAGTTCACGCTTCACGTCTGCTTTTAGGTCTTTAAGCGTTGTGAAGTCTTTGCCGGCTTTTTTAGCAAAGGCATCGTTTAGTTCTGGCAGAACTAGTTCTTGGACCTCCTTGAGAGTCGTCGTGAAGACAACTTTCGCCCCAGCTAAGTCTGCCGAGTGGTATTCTTTCGGAAACTCCAGTGGCAAGTCGAATGTCTCGCCAGTTTTTTTACCGACGATTCCTTCTTCGAAACCTGGGATAAACGTATTTGAACCAAGCTTCAGGCTGTAGTCGGTGCCGATGCCACCGTCAAAGGCGACATCGTCTTTTTTGCCAACAAAGTCGATCATGACTTCATCGCCGTTTTTCGCCGCACGTTCCACTGGTTTCTTTTCAGCCAGACCTTCACGCATTCGCTCGATGATATCGTCAACCTCTTTAGCGGTCACGGTTGTTTTTTGCTCCGTAACTGTCAGTTTCTTGTAGTCACCGAGTTTCACTATTGGGAGGATCTCAACTTCAGCCGTAAATTCCATCTCTTTTTGAGGCACGAACTTCTTTACCTCAACCGCAGGACGATCAAGTGCTTGGATATTCTCCTCAGTAAAGGCTTGGGCGACAGCCTTTGATAGAGCATCTTCCATCGTCTGTTGCGAAAGAGCGTTTGGATCAACATATTTGGCAGCCACGCTGGCTGGAACATTGCCTTTGCGAAAGCCAGGTGCTTTCACGGTTTTAGCGAGTTTTGTCAGTGCTACTTGTTCAGCGTCAGCCAGCTCAGTCGCGTCGAGCGCGATTGTCAGCTCAACTTTTGTGTCAGATAGGTGTTTTACAGAAGTCTTCATAACGATCAAGTATAACAGAGACGGATACGAGGGTCAAAGTGCGGCGACCGGCAACTTAGACGCGACGGTGGTCTTTTACGGCCGCAATGACGCGCTCGATGCTGAGCGTTTGCTCCTCGGAAGATGAGGTGTCCTTGAGCGGATAGAGCTGATTCTTAATTTCATCGTCGCCGACAAATAACATAAAAGGAATCTGCTTTTTTATCGCAGTCTTTAATTGCCGATCGAGTTTGCGGCCTGTCATATCGAGCTCGGTGTTGACGTCCTCGCTGCGAAGTTCGTCTGCAAGCTTCATAGCACCTTTTAGAGCGTCGCCAAGCACGATGACATAGACTTCTGTGGTCGAGGTAAGTTCTGGTAGTAAATTGTGCGAACGCAGGAATAATTCGGTCATCGTCAGGCCCGGCGCCATACCAAAAGCGCTCAGCGGCTCGGCACCAAATAGCCCAACCAGGCCGTCGTAGCGCCCGCCACCAAAGAGCGAACGGTTGTTCTCGGGGTCGGTGTCATTCACCTCAAATACCGTTCCAGTGTAGTAATCGAGTCCGCGCATCAACGTGATGTCGAAATGAGCGTTGTTGACGCCCGCTCGCTCCAATTGAGTAAAGAGTTCTTGTACTTCCTTGACGGCGCTGCTCTCACGAATTTCCTTAGGAAGATCTGCCATACTTTGGGCAGATAGTAAGATCGACAACTTCGCCAGACCTTCCTCAGCCAGAGCTTCACCAAATATCTCGACAGCTTGGTCACGAAAATCTTCAAGACTAATCTTATTTTTACGATCAAATAGTTTAATCATTAGCTGTGCCTGGACGGCATCAAGCCCGAGGTACTGCGCCATCATAAAGTTGATCAACTGCCGGTTGTTAATCTTGACGACATACATGTCGTCCTTGGCACCAAATGCTTTCATGACAGCACTGGCAAGAGTGATCACTTCTGCTTCGGCCAAGACGTTGTCGACGCCGAAGATGTCAACATTAAGCTGCCAGAATTCACGCTCACGGCCACGCTGCGGGCGTTCGTAGCGCATAAAGTTGGCAATGCTGAACAAACGCGCTGGGTACGCCATTTCTTGACGTTTGGCTGCCACCATACGACTGATCGTCGGGGTCATTTCTGGGCGAATTGCCACCGTTCGGCCACCGCGATCGGTGAAGCTGTAGGTTTGCTCATGAGCGAGCTCTTGGCCACTCTTGGCCGTATATACTTCAAGTGGCTCCAAAATTGGTGCACCATATTCTTCGTAGCCAAACCGCTGCACGGTTTGTTTCCAAACCTCAAAAATATAATTTTGCACCCGTTTGTCTTCGGGATAATAATCTCGTGTGCCTTTATATGGCTGTGGGGAAAGTGTACTCATTAGTGTTATTGTAACATTTTTCTTTTGTTTAGCTCACCCTTATGATGCCCACCTCTACTTTTCGACGCTAATCAACCGATCAATCAGAGCGGACCATCTGGCGTCTCCCACTTGCGTCGTCTCATTCCTTAGAAATGTGCCTGCCCTTACCTCTCTTAGCAGCACCATGGCTGCCCGTTCCTCCGCAAACTCTTTAGCTCTTGCTCGTGTTGCACTCAATCTGGCGTATATCTCCTGGAGGATCGGGTCGCTAGCAAGCAGAAGCTGAAGCTCATCTTCACTAAGTAAATCGATATCCACCATCAGCTCAAGCATGCGATCTCTCCATGCTTGGTCCTGAGGAGAGAGGGTGCCATTACTCCGAGGCTTTATGATCCGTTGAATGTATTCGCCAAGCTCGCTACTCGGCCGAGAGGCGCTTGGATGCGACAGTTGCGAAAGAAATTGCTCAACAATTTCTTCGTCGGCAAACTCTGTTGGATCCAAGAACTCATCATCTTGGCGTGAAAGATATTCCTCCATTGATACGACATTGTCATCCGATGTGTCCACCGGCTCTTTAGATGGTCGTGAGAGTTCACTCATTAACAGAACCCCCCTCGTCTTTTAACAAAAAAACGCCCCAAGGGCGCTTGTAGCGTAGCAAGTGTGAGTAACGGCAACCGTATGAATACATTTACCATACCTTTATTATATCACCACCTCTTATTTTCGTAAATTGTGACGCCTCGTCCATTCATACATGACAATTCCAGCGGCAACGCCGACATTAATTGAACGCGTGCTGCCAAATTGCTCAATTTCAACAACGGCTCGTGCAACCGCCACCAGCGCTTCTGAAATACCCGGCCCTTCTTGGCCAAAA
>Ga0265292_1003231_pt1 | contig 10206 bp, 8 predicted proteins | sample Munlanlewell296A_FD_189080 | JGI IMG/M metagenome (GOLD analysis project Ga0265292, IMG submission 189080) | Leachate microbial communities from a municipal landfill in Southern Ontario, Canada - Leachate well 296A | ecosystem: Engineered > Solid waste > Landfill > Unclassified | place: Canada... | reverse complement strand
CTCCGGAACAGCATTGTTGAGTAATCGGATGAACGGGGCGTTCAAATAATATTTTTTCAATGCCGCATCGATCGTTTCGTTGGTTACGTTCCCTTTCGGAGTAACGAACAGGGAAGAATAAATTCCTCGGGTAATCGGAATCAAGTGAGGCACAAATGTGACAGCTACCGCTGCTCCTCCAAAAGATTGTAAAACCGATTCGATTTCCGGTGTATGCTGGTGCACTCCTACTTTGTATGCTTTAACGTTTTCGTTCGTTTCGGTAAAGGAAAGTTCGACGGAAGAACTGCGACCCGCCCCAGAAGCACCGGAAAGTGAACTGATGACAATTCCTGTGGATTCGATCAAACCTTCCTTAACTAATGGAAGGAGGGGAAGCAAAGCGCTGGTAACGTAACAACCGGGATTTGCAATCAGTTGAGCGGATTGGATCTGTTCACGATTCCATTCCGGAAGTCCGTACACCGCTTTACTCAAGTACTTTGCCGCGGAATGAGCGTGTTTATAATACTTTGTATAGAGTGCAGTATCCTGCAGCCGGAAATCCCCGCCAAGATCGATCACCCGTTTTCCCGCATCGATCAATGCGGGAATGTAATTCATTGCTTCGCCGGACGGGAGTGCAATAAAGACAAGATCATCATTTACTACTTTACCGGGCGCATATTCTTCATACGTGAGGTTCGTGCGGGAGCGAAATTGCGGGTAGAGTTCATCCACACGTTTTCCGGCGGATGAGTGGGCAAAAACAGTCGTTACCTCGACTTCCGGATGACGAAGGAGGATCTTGATAAGTTCGGCACCGGAATATCCGGAGCCGCCGATGATAGAGATGTGTTTCTTCATAGTTGCATAATTATACGGAAAAATGGATAATTATACAACATGCGCCGGAAAGAATTATTCCGCGCTGTCTGCCGTGAAGATCGTTTTTGGAAGACCTGCAATTTTTCCGTATCTTGATGTGTATTCACGCCAAACATTCCAAACGGAATGCTTGGAATTTGATATTTAGTTATTGGAATTTTCTCAGATGGGCTTCAATTGCGGTATTGTCGGACTTCCGAACGTAGGTAAATCAACTCTTTTTAACGCTATCACTGCGGCAGGTGCCGAAGCGGCGAACTATCCTTTTTGTACAATCGAACCGAATGTCGGCGTTGTTTTCGTTGACGATGAACGTATTGACGGTCTTGTAAAAATCTATGGGTCACAGAAGATTCTTCCGTCATCCATCGAATTTGTTGATATCGCCGGATTGGTCAAAGGTGCGAGCAAAGGGGAAGGACTCGGCAATCAGTTCCTATCACATATTCGTGACACTGATGCCATTGCGCATGTGGTGCGCTGTTTCGACGATCCGAACATCATCCATGTGGATGGCAGCGTGAATCCGAAACGGGATATTGAAGTGATCGAAACGGAACTGATCATTAAGGATATGGATACGATCGAGAAGAAAGTTCGCGATGCCGAACACCGTGCGAAGAATGATAAAAAAGCCCGTCCCGAAGCCGACTTCTATAACAAGGTAAAGGATCATCTTGCATCCGGGCGGCTTGCGAGGTATGTTCAGGTACATAATGATGAGGAAAAAATATTTTTGCGTGATATGCATTTGCTCACCAATAAACCGGTGATGTATGTCTGCAATGTGCATGAAAATGAGATCACTACGGGAAACAAGTATATTGAAGAGGTGCGAGAGATTGCAGCAATTGAAGGGGCGAAAGTGGTTGTGGTGAGTGCTGCCGTGGAAGCTGAGGTTGCGGAATTGCCGAAAGAAGAACGGGCGGCTTTCTTGGAAGGATTGGGATTAAAAGAGTCGGGGCTTCAGCAAGTGGTGCGCGAGGGGATGGATTTACTGGGATTGATAACATTCTTTACTGCCGGACCGAAAGAAGTCCACGCATGGACAGTGCGTAAAGGTGCTATGGCTCCAGAAGCGGCAGGGGTGATTCACACCGATTTTGAAAAAGGTTTTATTCGCGCAGAGATCATGAAATGTCCGGATCTGTTCCGTCTAAAGTCCGAAGCAACAGTGAAAGAAAATGGCTTGCTGCATGTGGAAGGGCGCGAATACTTGATGGAAGATGGCGATGTTTGTCATTTCAGATTCAACGTGTAAGTATAAAATTTCTTCAATTGAATCATTGATGCATTGAGTCAATGAGCCGAAGATTCAATGAATTAATGAAACAATTTTATGAAATATTGTCCTTCCTGTAGAATCGAATACACCGACGAAGCAGTCTTTTGCTCCGACTGTAATGTGTTACTCGTAGACACGCTTCCGGTGCCGGAACCAATGAACCAATGCGACAATTGCGGAGGAGAAGTCGATCTAGATTCCGATTTCTGTCCCCAGTGCGGTACACTCTATGCGGAGGATCAATATTCCTGTACCAACCATCCCACTGGAATTGCTACAGGGGTCTGCGTTATTTGTCAGCAGCTCTTTTGTACGGAATGCCTGAACGAAAAACATAAGCGTTTATATTGCGACAAGCATGTTGCGATCGAATCATCCGAAGGGTGGACGGTGATCTTCTTAACGGCAGACATTTATGAAGCAGAGATCATCCGCACGCGTTTGGAAAGCGGTGGTTTTGCAAACCATTCCACGAATACCATGAATATTGGTTTACTATCCGACGGTATCATGGATAATCCCCTCGGGAGAATTATCTTCAAATATCCGATCAAAATTTTTGTTCCTGCAGATACGTATCTTGCTGCACAGGAATTCCTCTCAACCCAATTTCCCGCTGATGAGTCTGAAGCTTAAATTCGGCAATGACGGCTGGCGCGCATTAATCGGTGAGCATTTTAATGAATCGAATCTTTTTCGTGTTGCCGAAGCATTTGTTCGTTATCTGCAAACGAAACAACTTGAAGGAAAACCGGTAGCTATTGGCTACGACGGCCGTCTTCATTCCCGGCAGCATGCCGAACTTTTTTCGAGAATCCTTTCAGCAAACAATATTTCCGTTATTCTTTCCGACAGGATTATTCCTACGCCGGTGCTATCCTATGCGGTAAAACTTCTTCAGTGTGGTGCCGGAATTATGATTACAGCGAGTCACAATCCACCTTCATATAACGGTGTAAAATTCAAAGCGGCATACGGCGGTCCGTTTATTGCCGAAGAAACAGGCAAAATCGCCGGTCTTGTCCGTGATGAACCGGAACGCCATCAATCGACAGAGCACATCACTCAAACGGATCTGCTTTCGGACTATCTGACGCATCTCAACGATGTGATTGATTTCGATGCATTGCGACGGTATGCGGAAAATCCCTCCAACAATCCCAGCGTGATGATCGATTCCATGGGGGGGGCAGGGCAGACGATTTTAGAAGATATTCTTGTCGGTCTCGGTTGGAGAGCGCAAACTATTTTTGGTGCGCCCGAGCCGGAATTTTATGACCGTCATCCTGAACCGATTGAAAAAAATCTTGAACCGTTATTCTATAATGTGAGTGTAACAGATGCCATCATCGGCATTGCAACGGACGGAGATGCCGACCGGTGCGCGGTCTGTTTTGCAGACGGGAAGTGGGTTTCGGTTCAGCAGACAATTCTATTGTTGCTCTGGCATTTACATCAATACAAACAGTGGAGCGGGGCGATTATCAAATCGGTTCCGGTGACGGACAAAGCACGGATGCTTGCGGAGCAATGGAATCTTCCATATTACGATGTGAATGTGAGTTTCCAAAATATCACCGATATTATGCTGAAGACCGACTTCCTAATTGGTGTGGAAGAGAGTGCCGGGTTCGGAGTGAAAGGGCATCTGCCGGAACGGGATGGAATTCTTTCCGGATTGTTGTTCTGCGAATTGCTTGCGAAAAGCGGTAAATCTCTCGAAGAGTTATGGGAAGAAATTAAACATGTGGTCGGCGATTTGCATTATCAGCGAATTGATATTCCTGCGGAATCGATGGACAGAGTCGCAATCATGCAGCGATGTGAACATTTTCACCCTTCTAAAAATCTGGAAGAGTTTTTCATAGAAAAAGTCCGCAAATTGTACGACAAGGATGTGCTGAACGGAATAAAATATTTGTTCGGTGATTCGCGATGGCTGTTAATTCGGGCATCGATGACGGAGCCGATGATCAGAATTTATGCTGAGGGACGGACGGAGTATGAATTACAGCGATTGCTGAACGAAGGGAAACAGTTGATTGGTTTAGAATAGAAACTGAGTGGCAAACAGGAATGTTAAAAGGAAGCGGCGTACTGTTATGCCGCTTTTGTTTTTGTAACGATTTTTTTGATATCATACAATGTACCCCGCTGCGCCGCATCAAATCCGGACTCATGAATCAACTGAATACATTCTTCCGTATTGGTTTTGTTTATAAAGTTTGCCGCTGCGTGTACATTCTCTTCTAGAAGAGTCCCGCCGAAATCATCCGCACCGAAATGGAGTGCGATCTGTCCTGTTTTTTTCCCTTCGCTGAACCACGATGCTTGAATATGGTCGAAATTATCGAGATAAATTCGTGAGAATGCAATGATCTCGAGATACCGTTTGGGTGTTGCGTAGGTCGGAATAATTTTTTCCAATGGAGTGTTGCCCGGTTTGAAACTCCACGGAACGAATGCGGTGAAACCGTGATGTTCATCCTGCAACTGCCGAATCACTTCAAGATGTTCGATGATGTCTTCGTCTTTTTCTAGGTGTCCGTACATCATTGTTGCGGTGGATTTGAAACCGACCTTATGTGCCTCGCGCATTACTTTCAGCCAGTCTGCCGATGTTCCTTTTTTGCTGCTGATCTTTTTCTTTACTCTGTCGGATAGGATTTCAGCTCCGCCGCCCGGAATGGAACGCTGACCAGCATCCCATAACCGCTGAAGTACTTGCGTCAGTGTCAGTCCGGAAACACGCGCCATTTCAATAAATTCGGATGTGGAAAAGAAATGGGGATACACTTCCGGCACTTCTTTTACCGTACGCTCAACCATTTCCACATAATATTCAAATGGAAGATCTGGATTGACACCACCTTGCAACAAAATGGTAGTTATTCCTTTTTTCGCAGAATCTCTGAACTTCTCCAGCATCTGGTCGACCGTGTGCGTGTACACTCCCTCTTCGCCGGGGTGTCGGTAGAAAGCACAGAAAATACAATCGATATTGCAGACATTCGTATAATTCGGATTGGAATCCAGAACGAAGGTGACCTGTGGCTCCGGATTTTTGTTGAACCGGATTTGGTTGGCGAGATCGCCTAGGTCCAATAATTGTGCGTTGCGAAGTAGGAACAATCCTTCTTCGCGGTTAATCCGGATATTGTTTCGGACGTTGGAATAAATGTCGGAGAGTGTCATAACAAAAAAAACCTTTCAACGGCTGTTCTACTGTGAAAGGTTGAAAAGTTCAATTAAAATGTAACAGTATACCCTGCTGCTTTCAAATCTTTAATCAGACTGAAACTGATCTCTTCCAATTTCACAACAATCTCCTTGTACGTAATTCCGGGAATCCCTTTTGGAGGCGCATCATTTTGGTGATGAATACAGCACACACGGTTCGAACCAACTTTACCGATTAAATAACCCAGTTCGAACATTGCACTGTTGATATCGTCGGGGTTGTAAAGATAATATGCATATTTCACTGTCGGATATTGTTCGAGGAAACCGACAATCGCATCTGCTGCAGTTCCGCGCTGAAACATAATCCCTTCAATACCCATTTCTTTTAATAAGTTCGTCAATTGATTCTGCAGTTCGGATGCCGAAGAAGAAAGTACTAACACTTGTTTGCTGGAGGATGATGGTGCGGCAGCGGCAACAGGAGCTGCCGTTGCAGTAATTGGCGCTGCAACTGGTTTTGGAGGTTCCGGTCTGGCGGCTGCCGGAGGTGGTTGAGGTGTGGGCCGCTGTGGAACAGGTTCTGGTTTCTGTGGCACCGGGGCAGGTTTTGCAGCAACAGGTGCACTTTTTTTAACTTCACTTTCTGCCAGTGGCAACGCTAATTTGACAGTGTCTAGAATTAACTGTGCGGAATTTTGATAAAAGTACGCACCATTCTCATCCTTCGTGATTTTTTCACGAAGCGCGTTTGCAGGTACACCGATCTTTGCGATGGAATCCAAGCACGATTTTCTCCACATCAAATACTGGCTCTGCATCTTGGCGTTGTATCCGGAGAACTCGTGTCCTCCTTCGGGTACCATCTTTTCGCCTTGTTGGATTAACTCTAGAAGTTTCGTAAAAGTCTGTTGATCCATTGTCTCAATCGTGTTTTAGATTCGCTAAGTTACGAAATTACTTCAACTTCTTCAATAAGTTTTTTGAAGATGGTTATTGCTTCTTTTTCCCGTTCACCCAACCTGAAATTGAATCCTTCGAGAAATTCCGTTGTTTCCGACGGCGTCAATAAAATTGAAGCGCCGTGTATCGTACCGATGGTATCGAGAGTGTTTTCACCCTTTTCGAGAGAATGTTGAATGATTTCATGAAGTTCGACGGCAGTTTCTTTTGGCAGTGACAGTTTATGCGCCCAGACGGCGAATACGAAAGGAAGTTTCTTCCAGTCATACCATTCTTTTGCAAGGTCAAACACCAGATCGTATCCTGTAAGACCGGTCTTATTCGCTTTCAGCGCTTGATCACCGATTAACAACACCGCATCGAATGGGGAATAGTCGTTCACCCCGGAATGCATCCGAACGAACTGGGCTTTTACGCCGTATTTTTTCTCCAACAATACCTGCAACAACCGGATGGAAGTGGCAGTATCATCGATAATACCGATTTTTTTCCCTTGTAATCCCTGCCAGCCCTCTTTCGAAAATAGCATGACGCTTTTTACCTGATCGCGTGTTGCGATGCAATAATTCATCAGCTGCAATTCATTCTGTTGTGAAAAATAATCCATCAACGAGAACAAACCTGCATCAATCTGACCTTTTATGGAGAGTTGACCCATTCTCCGTGGAGCAATCGGGAGGAGTTTAAATTGACGCTGTTCGAAATGTTCGTAAAACGGGACGGAATTAAGATACGGGATTTTACCGACAACTTTTTCCGTATTCACATTTAATGCGTTATAATAGACATCCCGTTCTACCGGAATTTTCCCTGCATCGTTGATAATTTTAATCAATTTGTCTTTCGCCATGGTCATAGGACTAATGGCACCCGCATCGTGCGCAATTTTTTCACCGCCGACCGTTCCATCCATATCGTCTGCACCGAAATTAAGTGCAACGGACGCTACTTCTTCGGTGAGCATTACCCAGTACGCTTTAATGTGCGGAAAATTGTCAAGCATCAGCCGGGAGATTGCGATCGTTTTCAAATCCTCGATGGCCGAAGTAAAATCATTCTTCGGTTTAATACCCGTATCTCCTGGTTGAAACGCAAGTGGAATGAACGAGAGGAAACCGTGTGTTTCATCTTGTGCTTCACGTAATTTTACCATGTGCATCACCCGTTCTTCGTACGTCTCGATATGTCCGTAAAGAAGAGTGGCGTTGGAAGGGATACCGAGACGGTGCGCAGTCTGGTGTACATCGAACCATGTTTTTGCGCCGATTTTTTGATTAAACAGAAGTTTGCGGACACGCTCGGAAAATACTTCCGCACCTCCGCCGGGCATAGTGCGAAGACCGACGGAATATAACTGCCGCAACACTTCTTCGATCGACATCTTAAATTTTTTATGGAAAAAATCAATCTCTACCGCCGTAAATGCTTTTACATCCACCTGCGGGAAATGTTGTTTAATATCTCGTACCATGCCGAGATAATATTCCCATGGCCAGTCGGGATGAAGTCCGCCAGTGATATGGACTTCGTGAACATCGGAGTTGAGTTTTGAGAGGATCTCTTCGATGGTCATCTCGTATGCTTCGGGAGCACCTTGCTTTACGGCGAAGTCGCAGAACTTGCACGAGAGCACGCAGATATTCGTCGGTTCGATTTTCTGATTGACGACATAATACACAGCGTCACCGCTTTTCATTTGCTGGACTGAATTCGCCATCTTACCGATGGAGATCAAATCCTGCGAAGCAAACATCGTTAAACCGTCTTCAAGGGAAATACGTTTGCCGTTTTGAATTTTATCCCAAATGGGAATAAGATTTTTATCTCTGAAATATATCGTAGTATTCATTGTAATTTTAATTGTGTTAGGAAGCTTTAATTTGTTTCTAAGTCACCCTAAGTGCATTCGAAGGATGACTATAGAACTTCGCTCAACATGACTATGGATATTAATGTTATCTCCAGTAACTATCCCAGCGTTCGTCTACTTTCTTTACGATCGTTTCATCCATGGAAAGAGGATCCGGATAACCGGTCTTCCACGTCGCATCGATCCCGAGAATTCCTGTATAGATGGGGGAGATGCCGATCAATTTTTGTTCCGTAAAGATCGTATCCCGTTCACAATCGAACCGGGTGAACAGACCCCAGATGTAGCTTTCCTGTTCGTTGATATCCACATCGAAACTGACCGTTGCCGCCATCTTCACCCCGGTCAATTCCGGATGTTTGACGATCTTTTTGATCACGGCATCGCCGTCCTTCTTTACTTTCACTAACAGTAGCGATCCTTCAACAAGTCTTGCATCGATGATACGACGGTCGTACGATGATAGTGATTTCACGACTTCGTTCAGTTTCTTGATATTCACCTTTTGTTTTGGTCGTTTCTTTTCGGTGGCATCGATGATCATCTTGCTTCCCATGTTCATCTTGAACGAAGTGAAATCCAGCGTGTCCAGCGGGACTTTCGGGATCATCACATAATCAAAATGCGGGTCGAAATTATCACGGACCGCTTTCAATACTTCGTTAAAGCAGCGAACGTCCACATGATCGGAGACGGTGATTAGGCACTTTGTTAGCGACAGCTGTCCCGTTCCCATCAATCCCAACGCCGCTTTCATCGCTTCCTTCTGATACCGCTCGTTCACGGAAACAACGAGCAGGTTATGGAACCCCGCTTCGTAATATGCCCAGACGTTTTTCACTTCATGATGAATCAACCGAGTCAATGGTGCGAGAATCTGCTGCGTGGCATCGCCGATGAATTTATCTTCCATGGGGGGAATGCCGACAATTGTTGCCGGATAAATAGGATCTTTGCGGCGCGTTGCGGTTTGGATGTGGAACACCGGGAAGTCAGCGGCATTCGAATAATGACCGAAATGGTCGCCGAACGGACCTTCAAGGCGGCGTTCTTTCGGTTTTACAATTCCTTCAAAGATGAATTCAGCATTGGCTGGAACTGCAATGTTTAAAGAACGCGCCGAAACAAATTCTGTCGGCTTGCCGCGAAGGAAACCTGCAAACATCGCTTCATCGATCCCTTCGGGGAGTGCCGCAACAGTTGCGAGCAAGAGCGCAGGATCGGTGCCGATCACAAGCGCAACTTCCAACGGCTGATTCAGTGCTTCTGCAGTATGATAATGGAATCCGCCTCCTTTGCCAATCTGCCAGTGCATTCCTGTTGTTTGATCGTCGAATTTCTGGATGCGATACATGCCTATATTCCGTTTACCCGTTCTTGGATCGTACGTGACCACCTGTGGCAGCGTAACGAAACGTCCGCCATCCTGCGGCCATGATTTTAAAATCGGCAGAGAAGAAAGATTCGGTTTTTCAATCACCGCCTGAGATCGGGCGATGGTGACATTCTTCGGACGGGATTGGTAGATGCGGCGAATCATCGCCGATTCTTCGAGCAGAATTTTCGGAGAGGGAGGCATCACTTTTTCCGCGAACGAGATCAGTTGTTCACCGAGTTCATCCGGATGTTTTCCCAATGCAAGTTCAATGCGCCGCTCACTTGCCAGGATGTTGATCACAAGAGGGAAATCAGCTCCTTTTACTTTCTCGAACAACAGCGCCGGTTTACCGAGCTTCAGCGCACGCGTAGCAATCTCAGTGATCTCCAGTTCCGGATCCACTTCGACTTTGACGCGGTGAAGTTCACCGTTCTTTTCGAGATGTTTTACAAAATCCTGTAGGTTATCAAACATAAAAAAAATCCAAATTACTCATTCTCAAAATTCAAATGATACTGCCAACAGGCGGTAGTAGTTAATACCTGATGTTACGCAGAAAGGTAAAAATGGTTCGACGCGGCGCAGAAACAGAGGTCATCCTGAGCAAATCCTTTGCTGTTTGTTCCGAAGGAATCCCTGCGGGAAAGGATGCGTCTCCCGATA